>Ga0209480_10000030_pt1 | contig 181002 bp, 161 predicted proteins | sample JI61114C2DNA_FD_187501 | JGI IMG/M metagenome (GOLD analysis project Ga0209480, IMG submission 187501) | Wastewater effluent complex algal communities from Wisconsin, to seasonally profile nutrient transformation and Carbon sequestration -... | ecosystem: Engineered > WWTP > Effluent > Algae...
AGAGTATTTTTGCATTTCGCATGACATTACTAAGACCAAGCGCATTGAGATGTTTCGCGAAGATATCATTGCTTCGCTCAATCATGATATGCGCACGCCGTTGATGTCTATCTCAACGGCATTTCAGTTGTTGCAGGCTACCAAAGCTGCTCAGATGAATGATCAGCAGAAGGCTAGCCTTAGTCGTGGGCTGGCTCAAAGTACTCGGCTAATTGAACTTGTCACCGATGTGCTCGATTGGAAGAAGCTAGAGTCGGGCAATTTGGGATTGTCTGCCACTCAAACTGATTTGCTTGAAGTGACAGTGCAGGCTCTCGATCGAGTGGCGAGTGCTCATGATGAAGTTGAGTTAGAAGTTATCGGGGCACCGCAGTTTTTGCCTGGTGATGCCTTGCAGCTGCAAAAGGTTTTCGAAATTGTCTTTCGCTTCCTATTGCAGTCTTCTTCGCCAGGAGATTTATTCACTGTTGCCATCAAACCTGGCGATACCGCAATTACTCTTAGTCTTAGGCTGCAATCGGCGCCGCTTCTAGAGCAAGTGAAAGAGCCTGTTCCGCAGCAGGGACAGCAGCAGAGCCGGGAGCAGATTCAACAACAGATTCATCAGCAAGTTCAGGAGCTGGTAAGCCAAGAGTCAATACCGATTCTTTCATTGCCCATGTCGTTTTATCTTGTCGAGTCTGTTCTGCGCGGACATGGTGCCAGTCTGACCATGAAACGACAGGGCAGCGCTTATACTGAGGCAACTATCTTGTTTGTGGCCGCGGCTAAGGCAGGGCAGGCGTCATGAAGAGAAAACTTTCACTTGCCCTTGCCGGTTGTATTCTTTTCGCTCTGCCTTTGCTTTGTCAGCTTTCGTTTTTGGCGTTGATCAACTATCAGCTAGTTCTTGCTGAAGTTTCAGTTGAGCATGAGCTTGAGGCCGAGGAGTGCTCGAAGCGCATCAATAAGCTAATTATTGATTTGTTCGAGTATATGATCTTTGTCAAGTTTCAAACTGATAGTCGAATGTTAGATCCGACCGTGCAAGAGTCATCTTTACCAAAAGAGTGGAGTGGTCGCATTAGTAGCATATTGAGCTTACCGGTGCTGTCTGCTAAGACCCGAGAACAGTTAACTGAGGCCAAGGGCTATGCCTCGCTTTTGCGTCAATTTGCCAGTGCGTCCCCGCTCAGTCTGGTGCCACTTAAGGGTGCGAAAGTCGCCTCTGCTAATGCTGCTCCTGAGCAATCACTATATTTGTTTGAGATCTTGCTAGGAGCCGCGCGTGAAGCTACCAATGAACGCAATCAGGTAGAAATTGAGAGTCTGGCAAGAAGTGCTAGTCTGCGCAATTATTTGCTTGCTGGTTGGATTGCCTTGACACTGTCATTAGTGGCAATGACTTTGCTCATTTTTAGACTGGTCTACAAGCCGCTCTCGGTCATTCTTGACAATGCCAGAAGGTTGGGCCAAGGGCAGGCGCTTAATCTACCGGTCAAGGCCCCGGTAGAAATTGAGGCAATTGATGGCTGCTTGCACCAAATTAGCTCTGAGCTCAGTGTTGCTTATGACGAGCAGAAGCAGCTCTACGAACTTTCGCCGGCTTTGATTTGTCGCCTCGATGGCAATGGTCGCATCCTTATGGCTAATCAAACTACAAGGCGTTGGTTGCAGATCAATACTCAATCTTCTAGTTTAGAGAAGATAGTGTTCTTTACTTTGTTCGATGATGTCGTTCGCTTGCGCCTAGAGACTGTTTTCGAGCGGGCCAGGGATGAGCAGAAGAAGATGACCACTAAGCTGACCTTGCTCAATCACAAAACTATGCCCCTTCACACCAGTTGGACAGTTACTTGGAGCGAGGAGCATCAGTCTTATTTCACTTTGGCCATGGATGTAACTGACGCTACTAACATTGCTCTGGTGCGGGAGCAGATGGGTGCTTATTTAACTACTGAATTGGGTGTGCCATTGGCCACAGTGAAAGAAGCGAGTGCTGCCCTGGCATTGCTCGATGGGCCGGGCGCAGCTGAGAACAAGCACGTTGCGGCGATTAAGGGCAATGTGGAGCGGCTTAGCATTTTGCTCAATCAGCTCAATCAGGCAGATGCCGAAGGTGTCGAAGGCGGTCGTGATTTTGATTTTTGTATTAATCAAACGGTAATTAGTGATGCGGTTGACGCCGTTCGTAATTTAGCCTTAAAGAAGCAGGTCAATATAGTTGCTCGACCTGAATTCGCTATGGTCGCTTGCAATAAGTGGGAGCTGGAGCGGGTAATCATCAACTTGCTTTCCAATGCAATTAAGTATACTCCTGAGCAAGGCACCATTAAAATTGATTCTAGGTTGAGTCGCAATATAGTCGATTTTTCTATTAGCGATAGCGGCTCCGGTATTCCAGAAAAGGCATTAGCTACGATTTTCGCAGCCTATCAGCAGGCTGACAATCAGTGGCAGCATAATGTGCCATCCACCGGTCTAGGGTTGAGTGTTTGTAAAACCATTATCGAGAGGCATGGCGGTAGCATCAGGGCTGAAAATGGCGCTAGTGGTGGGGCTGTGATCTCATTTAGTCTGCCTGCGTCGGATAGCTCCATCGTGCGGTATGCTGGTTAGCATGTGCCAAGGGTTTTTGCTTACTGGATTTCTTGCTGGATTTTTTGTGGGAATTCTTTCCGAAATTCTGATTGGGGGTGTGATATCACTCGGGTAATGACTTCAGTCAGAGTTGCCTTCTTGGTCGTGGTCATTGCATTGTGCAGCAATGTTAGTGGCAGCGCCAGTGGAGCCTCGCCCACTGTCGACCGCAAAGGCTTTATCGAGTATCAACAGAGCCCGAAGAAAAATGTGCGGGCCTGCGCCAAATATGAGGCCGGATTGCGGGCCCATGAAACGGGCGACAATGATCAGGCAATAAAGCTGTTGAATGAAGCGATTGCTATCGACCCTCACTGTGTTCAAGCAATGCACACACTTGGTTCGGTTTATATGTGGGAAGAACAGTACGAAAAGGCGTTGGCTGTTTTTACTCAGGCTTTGAAGGTGAATCCAGATCATCGACATTGCTTGTATCGCCGGGCATATGCCTACGCCAGCCTCTTTCGCTACAAAGAGACTATCGCTGATTTAGACAAGTTGCTGAAACTGGAACCAAAATACGATGGCGCGCGGAAGTTAAGAGCTAAATGCCTGGCATCTTTAGGCAGTTTCCCTGCGGCGATAGGTGATTATTCAGCTCTGCTGGCGGATGAGCCGATGGGGGAAGAGGAGCGCTTGCAGCGGGCCCGATTGTATGTCAAAGCGAAGCAACCACTCAAGGCCATTGAAGACTACAGCTTTATGATTAAGCATTTCCCTGATGAATTTGAATCATACACTGAGCGTGCTGATCTCTATTTCGCCCTTGGTCGCTATCGTGAAGCCGGCAATGATTACAACGCTTCTTTGATGCGCGGAACCGACCATGTAAAACACTGTCGAGAACAGCGTGACCTGTGTTTTAAAAAATTGGGGCGATAATCTCACGTTCGCGCTTGTTATTTTAGCCGTGATATTGATTGAGGCAAAGCCAGCTGGCGCCATTCACTGCAATTGAAACAAACGTAGTGACTAAATCTGTTAGCACAGACCACTTCAAGATTGCTTTACTGGCTAGCTTTGGGCTCACTTTTTTGGCTACCAAATATTGAGCGATCATTTGCAAAATAGAACAGTGCCACACGCGGTCTATGTCTGGGTAAAGACTGAATACTAATTCGAGAAGAGTTATTGCAAGCAGTACATAGCCGCTCTTAATTGCTAGCGATTTTGCTTCGGCGGCAGTTAACTGAAGCACAGTCATGGCAAAGCTCTTGCCGCCAATGAAGGCCGCTGCTACTACTGCTGCTACCCAGATTAGGGCGAGGAGAATTACCGTGCCAAAGTCGCTTGGTATAGAAACTGCCATTTCTTGCTCCGCGCTTCAGAATTTCATGAGGTTTTGTCTAAATAGCTTGAACTTTAGTAATGGTCATATGCTAGTGCAATTTTCCAGAATTCTTTTAGGCAAGTCAACAAGGGCGCATTGTTAGGGCTCATGTATAATTGCATTGGTAACAAATCGGCTTCACCGATGGCATCCTATACTAAATTTTTGAGGGGCTGTCATGAGCGGTGATAATCTAAGTCTTATATTTTTGGGCTCGATGGTTTGGTTTCTTATTGCTTCTGGTTTGATATTTGCCGGTGAAGCTTTGGTTACGCTGTTCTTTCATGGTCGCTTGAAGCTAGCGGCTTGGATGTTTGGCGGTTCGTTTTTGAGTGTTGTCGTCTTTATAGTTTCTGTATTAGTAAGGCCGCACAAGCAAGGCATGTTGGCACCATTTCTTTCGGGCTTCTTTTTCTTTATTGCTCTTGCTCTTGTCTTGGTTGCGCTCTTTATGCCAACTATAATTGCAGTTAGGAGTAGAGCGGCGAAGACCAGGCTTGTGATAATTTACAACGTTCTTGGTTTGTTTCTTCCCTTCTTTACTTTGATAGCTTATGCAGTAGCCTTGAAGCGCAGTCCAAGAATTGGTTGAGATATCGCTGCCTGCTGTGGTCGCCTACGCGGGGGCTTTATTTAGAACACTTCAACCAATAGTCGGAATAGAGCTTCCATTCTGCTTCGTCAGTGGTGTAGTCAGCAAACAAGGCGATGCCGTCAATGTTAGAGCGCACTGTGCCTTTGTCTGCAAGGCCGTCGTTCAGGCCCCTGAGCGCATTTGCCAGGCTTTCAGTCTTGTGGTGATGGGCCAGTGTGACGTCTTCATAGCTAGGTAAGCCGATTATTACTCTACAGCTTTTGTTGGCGGCATCGGCGTCTGTGCTAATGTGCACTACTTGTTGTGACAGCAACCAAGCATAGGCTCGAGGCCAGTACAAGAATGAGTCATAACCCATGACACAAATCTGGTCGCATCTTTTTGCCACTTCTTTGAAGTAGTCATCACTCCATCCCCATAAAATTCCGGGATACCACATTGGAGTATCAACGCTCAGTAGCTTGCCAGGCTTTAGTGCTGTGCGTGTTTCGTCAAGCAGCAGTAAGAGGCCTTTCTCCCCGTTCATGCAAAATTCATAGTCTAGTTGCACGCCATCGAAACCACATTCGTTTGTGAGCCAAAGTGCTTCTTTCACTATTGCGGCGCGAACTGCTGGCTTGTTCAAGTTGACTCCGCCGTTCTGCGGTGCTGAGCCAATATAGACCCAGGCAATTGCCTTCGTATCTGGTGCGCTTGTATGTACAGCATTTGTAATTTTCTGAGCGTTCTCCAGTTTGTGCATTTTTAGAGTGCCATCAGATACGGTGGTCAGTACATGAAAGTAAGCGTATTTAATTTGATTGACGCGCAGGCGCTCAAGCATGTCTTGCCATTCTTTTTCGGTGTTGTGTTTGCCTGCATACCAGTAGTAGCGAAGCCAGAGACCGTTGGCACCGGTGTTGGCACAGCTCTGCTTCAATGGGTTTTGTTGCTCATAGAAAATCCAGTCGCAAATGTATGCTCCTAATAGAAGGCATGATGCTGCCAGGAGGGCGAGTATTACTTTCTTCTTGTGGAGCATCTTGTCTTCTCATGATTGAACAGTATTTCTCTTAACGGTCCAGTCTATACCCAACTTTTATAGCTCGCTCTTTTTCTTCCTTTTGTGCCGGAGGTCTCCCGGTCTGGGGGATCTTTATGTCAATATGACCTTTGCCGAGAAGAGCAATCGCTTTAACATGCCCTGGAAAATCACTGAGCAAAATCGTGAAGTGCTTTTTTCTATGGCCCGCAATTTGATGTTTACTTTAAACTTGGAGCTTTCTGCGCTCATTGCTTATTTGCAAATAGCGGTGGTCGAAACTGCACTGAAGCATATGGATGGTCTCGGCCCTTGGTTCGTGGCAGTATTTCTTGGCTCGATATTTTCACCATTGGACTCTTTTTTGTGCAGGGCACGAAAGTGGTGCGTGAGCAAGAACAGTTGTCTTAGGCCTTTTTCTCTGGTTCACGTTTGTTGTGAATTGATGACGCTGGGGTAGAAATAGCTTTGAACGTGATAGATTATTGTCCTGGCATTCCCCACCCGGAGAAATCTTCCGTTGATTCCTCATTGGCTGCGCCGTTCACAGCTGGCATTTAAAACCGCTCTATTAACTGCAACGGTAGTTGTACTCGGCCCCAGCGCTTTTGCCATGAGCAAGCAAGAGCTTGAGGCCAGCTTGCCCGATAGTGGCGCTGTGGATAAGCTTGCCAAGTTAAAAGTTGGCATGCCCTTTATTGAAAGCCTCTCTTCTGCCGCGTCAAATTTGCATGATTATCAGTGCTTTTGTCAGCTCTTTACAGTCAAGCAGAACAAGTGGAAAGACTACGGTGGCGCCCTCGTTTCATTTAAACAGCGGGAGCTTTTGCGAGCCGAAATTAAATCACTTGATTACCGCAACGGTTCTGTCGTTGTTCGGCAAAGTGATGGTTCGTTGAAAGGAAAGGGGGGCGGTACGCTTAGCCTCGTCAAGATGACTTTGCAGCCTGATTCTCGGACATTGCGATTGCCCACTGGTTTTAGCTTGGCGAAGAGCGACTTTCTTTCGTTGTCGGCAGCGCTCAAGCAGCAAGTGGCTTCTGGTGCTGTGGCTACGGTTTCCCAGCCGGTTCGAATAGCTCCCTTCAAAGAGCCTGTCATGATTTTATTGATGCGCGATAAGAACGGCGGAGAAGAGAGCGAAGTTGGTAGTTCATTTGTGCACGTTGTCTATCTGAACCCCAAGACTAAAATTCCAATTGCCTGGAACACTTATAAAGACGGGCAGCCTAATGCTTTTGTTTTCTTTGATCATCTCGATTTCAATAAGGGTTTGTCGGATAGTTTGTTCACTTTGTAATTTGTCTTTGTTTTAAGTCTGTGTCTGAGGATTGGTGGAATGTTTTCAGTGAAGTCTGTTGTTGATCAAGCCCCTGTATTAAGTTTGGCATTGACGGTGCAATTGTTGAGCAGCGCTAGTTTGCCAGCCCTAGCTAATGACGTTGATTCTGCTTTGAAGATAAGTCAGGCGACAGCAGCCAAGGCGGTTACAACTAAGGCGTCGACCGTTGGCTTGCCGCTGAAGAAACCAGCAGGCAGTGACGCAAAGCAAGTCAGTGCTGAAGCAATGCTTAGTGATCTGCGCGATACAAGGCTTTCTCTCAATCAACTTAAGCAGCAGGCGATCAATCTTTTTCTTGAAACCACACGCATCACCATGACGGTTAACGACGCTCCTGTTGAGCAAAGCCCAACTGCAATTTCTTTGTCGATGTTGGATGCTAACCAGAAGTATCAAGCTCCGCGCAAAGAATGGCTTGTGCTCTACGTCAATACTCTTGAGCCAATCGTGCACTTGCTCTGTGAAGACATCAAAGATGTAGACACGAATGGTCACAGCGTTTCTAAGACTATTGAGGCCCGCGTAAATCCACTTTGGGATAAGTGGCGCGATGATGTTCTCAGTATTAATAAGTCACTTGATGAAGTACAAGGGGCGCTTCCTGTGGGTGATGATGAGGAGAGTGCTAACTCGAATATTGTCATCGCTAAGGCCGCTCTGAATATGTTTCAGAAGGCAGAAGAGTTAGAGAAGGTGCGCTACCAGGCTGCTCTGATTTTGATTGAAGAATACAAGAAAGACGCCGCTGCCAAGAGTACTTCTGCTGTTCCTGCCACAGTCGTCAAATAGGCTTGGCTTATCCTCAGTCGGGGGATAGTTTCATTGCTTGTCCCGATTTCAAAGCGACGATTTGGTGCGTATATGATACCACCGCTTTTGTTTTGCTTCTTTTTTCTTTGTCTTCTTCTCTCAGGTAACAGACATAAGTGGGTAAAACCGGCTATGCCTTGTCTCTATCTTAGTTTAGGCTGAAAGTATCAGGATGGGCTTGCGTGAGCGCGAGAGCCAGCCTGCCACTTAACCCCTGAAGCCTGAGAGCTAGTTTGTGAATCAGCGTTTGCTTAGGTTTTTAAATAAGCCGATGCCCGCCAATCTCCATTTGCGAGATTTTCTGCTGTTCTTTGTCGCGGCCGCTTTCACTTATTCAATTTTTGCCTATGCCCCGACGATGGCACTTTTGCAAGACCGTGCTAAGGCGCCGTCGAATAAGGCCTTTGTGGGAGTAATAAATGGTCAAGGAAAGTGGATAATTCCGCCGCGCTATCAACAAATAATCTATATGCCAAAGACTGACAGCTTTTGGGTAAAGGTGCGCGAGTCGGATGTCGCTAACCCGTGGGTTCCGGATTCGTTGCATTGGGCTGGTCGTAACACCGCCTGGAAATTGCTCGATCGCAAAGGGCGTGAATTGCTGTCGTATCTACCGTATTTGTCTGAGCCTGTTTGTGCTGAAATGACTGATTTTGGTGCCAGTATTCATCCTGATAAGCTTGTTGTGAAAAAGAACTGTGAGTATGGCTACTGTGAGCCAGACGGTCGGCCAATTACCGGCTGCAAATATTCGTTCATTTGTGATGTTGGTCATGGTATTTGGCTGGCTTCTGAGACAAAGAAAGACCTCAATGAGCAACAAATGCCGATTGTCATGCTTAATCATAAAGGGAAGAAGCTGCGCACTTTAGACCTCGATATCAATTACCGTGATTACGCTGGCAATGGTGTGTTGGAATGTTCTCGGCGAGGCCAAAGCTGATACGTCGACTATCGCGGTGAGTTCATACCCCTTGCTGTTAATGAGAATTCGCCTGGGCGGATGAGTGCTGTGGCTACAAAGGAACAGCCAGTTGAATGCAAGAGTTTGGAGCATTCTTCTCGGTCTACATCTAAGCCTGGTAACTGGATTGACCTCATGAAGAGTCTTGAGAAGTACGATGATGTTTTTCAGAAGCCATTTGTCGATAACCGGGCGGTGATGGGAGGTGGCGGTCACAGCGGCTTAGTCGATATCAACGGAAACTGGCTGCTTCAGCCGACGTTTAATGGTCTGCTCTATTGCGATGAAGATACTTTGATCGCCCATAAGAAACAACGAACCGCTGATGAAATTCAGTTGGAGCGGTATGAACATTGTCGTTCTTTGACCGGTTTCTAGAGCGCTATTCTTTATGCGCCATTCTCTGCTTCTGATTCTTTCAGTTTGGATCTGATCGCATTTAGCTGGTCGTTCAAGAGGTGCTCAATTGCCCTCAGGTGTTCAAATTCGTGTGACTTTGAGCCGCTCGCTAATTCGTCTGTTGGCTTGCAAGAAGTAGTGCCGCCGTAATTTTTTTCTGCCTCTTCGTTGACTAGATGGGTGGCTAGGGTATTGCTTGAAATTGGCAAAGTGAAGCAGAGATGTGCATTTTCAAGCCAGGCCTGTGATGTCATAGCACGTTCTTTCTGGTTAGCTACAGGCGCTTGTGGTAGATGACTAAATAGGGTGTTGAGCTTGCCGCGCATGTCATTCAATAAGTAAAGTGCTTTGCTTGTGCTTTTGTCTGTTCCGAGTTTTTCTTCTGATAGCCTTTCCAGTACCCATTCTCTGATCATGGTGCCGACAGGAATGCCGTTTTGGTAAGCAATTTCCTGCAGTTCGGAGATGAAGTGTTCCTCAATACGAAAGTTTATTTGTTCGGTCTTTGCTACTTTTTCAGAAGCAGCTTTTCCAATGGCAGAGCGTCTTCTTTCGCGTTCTGCTTCTGACATCTTGCTTCTGCTTTCTTCCTTGCTCACGGTTCTGCCTCGTACATGGTTTGAAATTTCGGTGTCACTTTTGAAGCATGGAATACTACGTTTTCTTCTGCCCTGTAGCAGACGCCAACTTCTATTGCCCATGGTCTCGTGCCAGTGTGTGCAACTACCATGTCTTGACCGTTGCCCTCTCCGTCATCGTGTATTGCATAGTATCGACGTGTTGGATTTTTGAAATCGAGCACGTAGGCAATTTCTAACTCGGAAATCCCGTGTTTCAGTGCGCTTTCAAGAATTCTATAGTCATCAGTCACTGACCTAACCCGGTATGTATAACAAAACGTATAACAATCCCGTCCGGAAGTCAAGTAATCCTTTGGCGCTAGGCTGTGCCTAGTCCAGCTTCTGTCTATAACTAAAACCATCATAGTCAAAGGCTGATTTGATTGACTCTGCATCCCTCTCGCTTGCGCCCGTTGCGCGAACAACGTTGTACCAGCTTGAGCGAACTTGTTTTTGCATCTCTGAGATGATCGCTATTGCTTCAGCTTCGTCGAGCAAGAAGCGAGTGCACTGAGACAAAAGATTTTTTTTGTTAGCGAGGCGGCCGAGGTCGCCGCAGGTCATTGCTAGATCTCTTCGCTCTATCGATATAGCAGGCGTTGGCGTCAGGTCGTAGGCAGGAGACAGTTTCCATTTGCGATCCATGGCAATGAGTGCATGGTTGCGAGGGTGGTCGTCTAGGTTGGAAATCAAAGCATTGAAGCACATTCTACGAAATAGTTCAGCGGCGTCTTTCTTCGGTTCCTCCACTACCCGGCGCAGTTCTTCGGAAAGTAATATGTACGACCAGCGGTCTCTTTGCTGGGCTGAGTCTTGTGCCCGAAGCAAGGTCAGCGCACTGATCATTCTTGCTCTTAAATAACCTGCAGCCGTTTTCTCTCGATCAAAGCGCTGAACTAAAAGTACGTCTTGGCCAGCGACAGTTTCGATGCGACTTTTGGCCGTATTGATGCCGCACTTTCTTGCTAGCTCAAGCATTGCTTGCTCAATTCTGGGGTTGTTCCATCGGTCGTCTGGCCTGTTGAATTTAGCTACCCATAAGCCGGTATCGTCTTCTACAACGGCTTTAGGCCTGGCACCACCCATGGAGGTTCCTAGCAGCAGTAGCTCTTGTGTCTGTATTGCCTCGTGTCTGTATTCATCCAATGGTCCTGATTCACCGAGTTCAACTTGCTCATCTTGAATTAGTTTGTTGGCAAGCATTTGCAGCGTGTGCAGCGCAATCGTTTGATTGAATTTTTTTATTGGGGCTGGTGGCTGTTTGCCTAGTCCGAATCCGAGGGCGCCAGCTCGGTCGTCTGGGGAGTTCAATAGATAGTCAAGTTCACCAAGCTGCGATTTGCCCGCGTGTCTTTCAATTAGACGCCGTCCCCAAAAATCAGGGCCGGCGTCGCGAATAGCACCAAATAGGCCACCAAGGCGAGTTGTTTGGTAAGTGTCTTTGGTGAGCTTGAGTTCGACGGGATCTATCTCGACGGCGTTAATCTTCGATAGGTAGCTTGCTCCATAGACAAAGCGTCCAAGTGTGTTCCTGCGCCGATCTTCTGCTAATACAATCCGTCCTGCGGTGACGCTAGTAGTCTCCCCTGGAAGTGTTATGTAAACAAAGCATTCTGTTGCTCCTTCGTTAGAAGTCATTATCGAGGCCTTTGCTCTTGCGCGCACGGGTGCGCTGTCTAGTGCTCTCAAGCATAAGGCCTTCCGTGTCGCTTGAAGGATCTCCGACTTCGTCAAGTTCAGAGAGTAGGTCATAGAGCCAAAGCAGCGCGGCGTAGACCACCATTCCGGTTGATGGCTTGCCCTTCTCTGCATCCATTACCGCTCGTGGACCTGTGCCTATTCGTTCGGCAGCATTGGCGATTGTTATGTTGCGGCGAATTCTAGCTGTACGCAAGTTCTCACCCAGTCGCTTGAGTGATTGTTCGACCGGATATGGCGGGGCCTGTAGTAGTTTGTTTGTTCCGTTCATATGCTATTAAAAGCATCCTAATTTATATAATGTGCTTTTAATAGCATATCCGTTTCGGGGCTAGTTGGCAAGCACTCTTAGTCCAGCCGCAAATTCTGCCGCACTTCCTCTGCGATGGCGGGCCCTTCGAGGCGGCGCATGTGCTCTAGGGTATCGTTGTGGCTGAGCAAATTGAGGCTGCCTTCCCAGCAGATGCGGTCATCGATGATGGCAATCTTCTGGTGAATCTTAGAGCGTTGCACCACAGTGACGCCAAGGCTTTGCAGTTGGCTTATCACGGCCTCTGCTTCTTGCACCATGTGGCGGGCATGATGTTCATCAACTGGTTTGGTGTATACCGCTAGCTTGATGCCTTGTCCTACCAGCTTGGCAAATTGATCGGCAAACTGAGAGTAGCGCTTCATGGTGAGAAAGGGGCTAACAATCAAAGCCTGCTCTTTGCTCTCGTTTAGGTCGCGGCGAAAAGCGCTCCAGAAGTCTTTTTCGTTAAATACTGCTGATTTAGAGCCGCTCGCTAAAACCGGTCTTCTTGCTGTAATTACGGGAGTGCCTGAATCGTCTAGTGCCCTTGCTGTGAAGCAGTCGTCTATCTGCCTGGCATTGAGAGTTAGAGCGTTGGCCGCTAGCTGATCAATAAATTGGCAAACAATGCCCCCTCGATGATTGTCGACGAAATACTGCTTGTTCACCAGTAAGACGAAAACCGCTCTGGCTCTAGTTAAACCAACGTTAAGTAAAACTCGGGCGTCTGATTTTTCGCCAATACTTTGCATTTGTTCGCTGATAAAATCATCGAGCATAGATTTTCTGCTGCCTTTGCTGTCAACGCAGTCAAAGATAATTGCTGATGACTCTGCTCCCTGAAAGCTGTGTACAGTGTTAACCATGGCGCGTTCGCCAAAGCCGTCTTCTTTGACGGCCCTGGCTATTAGTTGGGCTTGCGGGCGGTAAGGTGTGGCCACTCCCAGGGTTATTTCAGGATGCTCTTGTAAGAGGCGCTTAGATAAATTGATAGCCAGTCCAGCTGAGTACAAGTTTACTCTGCTGCCGCTAGCAGGGATGATGCACCACTGATCGATCGCGGATGTATCGATAATAACTATTCGACTGGTACCAAATACAGAGTCAGTTAGCCCTAGCTGCTTTGTGCTCTCGGCGCTTCTGAGGATGCCACCATAAAATAGTTTGCTCGATACGGCGGCGATTTCTGGCGCCATTCTATACTGGGTGTCAAGCAGCGATACTAGTTCGCTATCATGCGCCTTGTCTACTGTGGCTATATCAAGTTCGTCAAATATGCTCTCCTTAAGCCACCTTTGAGCTGCTTTTGTCTTGCCTTCGGCTATGGGAGGAAGTTGGTTGAAATCGCCAACCAGAGTGGCGCCGGCGCTGACTTTACCTAAGGCCCAGTATAAGTGCGGCATTGGCACCATACTCGCTTCGTCAACAATGATAATGTCGAAGGTTTGCTCTGCTAGCAAGTTGCTGAGAAATACTTTGCTGAGAGTGGTGCCTATTACTTTTGCTTCGGCAATTACTTTTGCCGCGCCATTGTCGACTATTCTTTCGATTTCTTTGATGCGGCTATAGAAGGCGTTTAGCTTTGGTTGATTGGTCTCAATGTAGTGGCCAACATCGTTTGGTGTCAGCCCGGTGTAGTCCATGAGCTGCTCTAGCTCTTGGTGGGCCTGCTCAAGCTTCGCTTCGTTGGCGGCGGCAAGATCGTGGGCTTCTTTTAGCTTGCCAGCAATTTCATCGATGAAGCGCTGCCTAGTCGAAATGAAAATATTGAGGTCGCGAATGTGTGTTTCTTGGGTCGAGGCATCGATGCCGCGTAGAGCTATACTTAAGTCTCGGTGCGCTTGTTGTAGTTGAGCTTGAGCGTGGTGCACGTCAGAGAGCGCTTGTTGCTGACGCTGATGCAATGATTCTATTTGCTCGGGACGTTGTATTTCTCTTTCTAATCGTCTGGCAGTATCGGCTGCTTTGTGTAAGTTCTGCCAATGCTTCATGGCTTCCTCTAAAGGTCGAGCCTGATTAGCAAGGCGCTCTCTTTCCTCGAATAAATGGTCATTGCTGGCTGCCACCACTTTGTCGAGTATGACCAGGGGGAATTGCTTGGCAAGATTGGGGTTTTTTGGTAATCCAAGACGAATAATTTTGCCCTGGGCATAGGTCGTATCGCTCAGTTGTTCTGCGATTGCTGCCGTGGCCGCATCTACAGCGGCATTGGCGTGAGAAACAAGTAGCACGCGCCTGCCAGCATTCAAATGCGCTTCTACCGCTCTTGCGATGGTGCGGGTTTTGCCTGTGCCGGGCGGCCCCCAGATTACTGCTAGAGAAGAGCTAAATGACTTGTTTATGGCCGATGCTTGTGAGGCGTTTGGGGCATTATCGGCTTGGTATGAATAACTTGGTTGGGTGCCTACTCTTACCAGTGCTTTGGCGCTGCCTGTGAATACTTCTTCGGCAAACTTAAATTGAGCGGGATTTTTTGATTTTGCTTCTTTGAATTTACTTATTAGCCGCGCCAGAATGGTGGAGCGGTTGCTCGTGAGCAAAGCAGATTGAACTTGCTCTCCCATGCTCTCTGCCACCGATGGCGATACGGCAATCTGCACTTTTAGGCCATCGCTGGCCACCAAAGTGCAGTCGAGGGTCACTCCGCCTATTTCGATCAGGGCTGGGGCGTCATCTTCGCCCTTGAACAGGTGACTGGCGTTGAAAGTATAGATGTAATGATTGCCAATCTGGCTAGTCAACTGGCCGTCGAATATTCTTGTGGCAGTAGTCTTTTTCTTCTTGAGCTCTTCGATTTCATCTTGAAGGGCCGCAATGAATTCGTCTATGCGGTTGGGCGTCAAGATCAGTACCTATTTTACTTCTATTGTTACTGCTTGTCTGAGTATGCCACATGGTTGCTCTTCTCCAACAGGTCAGGGCAAAATTAACAAAAGAGAAGTTCATTTTGCTGAACTTCTCTTCTGCACTTTGTTTGAGCTGACCTTGCCTCAGGCGCAACTGTCTTTGGGGACGTCGTCACGCCATTGGCAAGTCCCAGATTCTCGCTGCGTAGCGAAGAGTTGTTCTAGTGTCTTGCGCGCTCGACATGCCACATATGGGTTTTCGTCATGGTTGAGAATTTTCAGTACGCCGATTGGAACAGTAGCATCTTCGGCGATACCATGACGCACCGTTGGGTCTGGGTCGTAGGCCAGCATGTAGGTGATATCGACTGGCGTTGATGGGTTGGTAGCCGCAGCCAGCCTCACCTCTGCATTGCCGTCATGGGCGAGCGTTTCCAACACTTCTTTGGGGGTGCTCGTATTTTCAGCAACGCGAATTTTTATTCGGGCATTGATGTTGCGAGCTAGCTTTGCTAACTCGCGTGGTTCGGTCGTTGGATTACTTGCTTTGAGATATTTTTCAATTTTATAAACAGTATTCATTTAAACCACCTCCGCTCCTAAATGGGATGATTTTCTGATGTGTAATACGAAGATTTTGAGCACGTTATTGATTCAACTGAATTAAAGATCAACTCCTTTAAGTCTGATGAATAGCGAATATGCGAGGATAAGCTGAAAATTTTTCGTTTCAGTTTCCAATTTTTTTATAGCAAAAAACCGAAAACCTGACAAGTATTTTTAATCTTTTGCCTTGGTGACAATTACGAAGCTTTTGACTTTGTTGCCTTTATCAAACGAAATGACGATGTTGTCGAAAACTTTGGTCTTAGCGCTATCGTCGGTGATTAAATACATTAGCTCTTCTTGTTTCTCACTGAAAGTGCCTTTGCCTAGTGCTTTTTCAACATCGGCTCTGGTCATGCCCAGTAAATTCGGAGCTGTCTTTGCGATAGTTGACCAACGCTCGGCCGTGGTCTTGCCAGCAACAAAATTAGCCCAACTTTTGTCACCAGCGTTTTGTGAATCTTTCGCCGCAGCTCCTTGAATCAGTGAACAGTTGATTGTAAGGATGGCAATGGTAGCGAGAGCAAAAATAGAGTTTTTCATAAAACCTGCAGGAACTTATAGGGATATCTTTGGGATGCCTTTACTTCAAGCGCTTCTCGAAACAGAGAAAGCGCAAACCATCACGAAAAGCCAGGCTGATTTCGCCGCAAAGTACATAGCCTAGCTTAGGAAAGAGTTTTTGTGTTGCCTTATTGTTTGTATTCGTGTCGACTCGCAGTGTGGCGATTTCGCGCTCGTGGGCAAGCCGCTCGGCCTGTTGCATTAATTCTGCTGCCACACCCTGTCCTTGAAAGTCTGGGTCGACGGCCAGGCGGTGAACCACAATGGCGGTCTCGCTGGTGTCCCAGACTTCGGCGTATTCAGGCTCTTGGGTGGTGGTTATGGCGGCCACTCCCGCTAGCTTGCCATTGCTTTCGGCTAGCCACAATTGCCTCTGGGCCACGTCACGCTCGAAGACTGCCGGATTTGGGTATTTGGCATCCCATTGCATATTGCCGCTCGCTCGCATTAACGGTACAACCCTTGTGATTAGTGACATTACGGAGGCAATGTCGTTTGTTGTTGCTTCCCTTATAATCATTTGCATTCCTTTGAGCTATTTACAATATAATTGTCGCCACTATAGAGTGGCGCTTCCGTGGCACAATCGGATGTTTGTTTGGGGAGAATAACTGATGACGTGGATCAAGACTTGCCCTGTATCAGAATCAACTTTATTGCAGGAGATTTTGGCAGAATCCATGAGCCAGTATCCGGCCGAATACAGAATACCAGTAGAGGCCCTTGTTGATGCTGATAGTAAAGACGAGGGTGCTGGTATCGTCATGGCCCATAGTCTTATACCCGAGGCGCTGCGGCATGCGTTTTCTACTTTTGCTCAGTTGATGGATCCTGAATTGCCCCTTTCTCGCCGTCAGCATGAGCTCATTGCTGGCACTGTGTCGACCCTCAACAAGTGCTTTTACTGACTGGAGTCTCATACGGAGTTTCTCCGTCGCGTGACTCTGGATGAGTCGCTAAAAGAGGCCATTAAGAACGACTATCGCACCGCTCCGATAACTGCAGAGGAGCTTGTTATGCTTGATTATGCAGCGAAGTTGACGCTCACGCCTGCCAAAGTTTGTAGAGAAGACATTGATGCTCTGCGTGCTGCTGGCTTTGATGATACAGCGATACTACAGATAAATCTTATTGCTTCGTGGTTCAATTATATAAATCGGGTGGCTGATGGGTTGGGGGTGGGCCGCAGCTAGGTTGTTAGATAGTTAGGCGGGTCTGTATAAATGCACGCCATTGATTTTTTCTTCAACTACCTTTGTTGTTACGGCTATTTGGCCGTATGTGCTTTCTGCTTTATTCACCAGATGGCAGTCTTGTACCCCGGAAAACTAATTGTATCGCCCGCTCTGTTGCGAGCAATGGTTTTAGCGTGGCTTTTCATTTTTTGCCATCCCATAATCGTTTCGGCGTTGCCGAGGGCCTACTACGTCTTCTTGTTCTCATTGCCAGTGCTTCCTGTTATTGGCACTTTGCTATTGCTTAAGGGGCGGACGCGCTTCGGCATAGCTGGCGTTCTCTGCTTACCGGCTTACTACTTCTTTGAGTGCGCGCGGGTCATTTTTGCAGAGGTAATGGACCCTCTGAGTCTCTTTAGGTAACCTTTGAGGCCAAGGCTTTTAATCGAAAGGATGACCTTTGGGCTGAACTTTTACCGCCTGGTAGGGATGTTTTACCTTCGGGTATCAACCATAATGGGGAGTGTAATTGGTGCTGTAGCCTAAGGAGCTGTTATGAAACCAGGTTCTTTTCTCCTCCCAATCAACGGCTCACCTGAGTCGTTATTTGCTGCAGAATTCGTGTGGTCTTTAGCTAGCAGGAATCACTCAAAAGTGACGGCGCAACACACTATTGATATTTTTGGAACGCTTCAGTTCCTGGGTCAAGAAAAAGCCGGCTTAATTGGTTCTGGGCCCTATGTTGCCGCTTACCAGGGGATTTGTGAGTCTTTGCGAGCCATAGGGCGCAAGCTAGAAGATTCATATATGGCCCGGGCAGGGTCGCACAACGTAGAATCAAGTTTCAACTGTGTTGAAGGTGATCCAGTTGAAGAGGTCTGCAAGTTAGCGCCTGACCATGATTTGCTCGTGGTGGGCTATCGCAAGCGTTCGACCGTCGACTATCCCGCTTGTCAGGGCATAAAACTTTCTCGCGCTGAGCGACTTGCTCACATGTCACCAATTCCAATCTTGTTTGTGCAGAAGCCAATTCCTGCCATCACTGAGTTTGCCATTTTTGTTTCGATGGATCATATGAACGTCAATTGGCTGAAGAATTGTATGCATTCTGCTCTTGCTGTTGGTGCCAAATATAGTGTGACAATTTTAGCTTCGGGAGTGCATGAAGAGCCGGCCGCATCTTTTGTGCGCGACTTGATTGAGGCTGATGACGAAATAGATGCCGAATGTATAAAGATAGTCTCGCTAAATGAAAGTGGTGCGCTGCAGAATTTTGGTCAACTCAAAGATGGCGTCGATCATGGTCGTATCATTGTTTTGCCTACAATTGACTCAGGCGAGCACAGAATTACCTCGACTGGTGAGTGTCCAACGGCGCTCCTTCGTCGGGTTCCCTTTGAGACTATTCTTTTGTGGCCAGAAGAATTTTCCAAGCCGCTTTTCCGTGGAGAGACTGTTCTCCTCAAGGCTGGCTGGTACGACTAATTAATTTAGTCTGACCAAGGCGCCTATCTAGGCCCTTCTCTCTGGTCTATATAGACAAAGAAAAACTGATAAAGATGCCCATTTCGCCGCCCATAGACCTTGCTAATATAGCTATTCTTGTTCCTGCAGCGGCTATCGAGGCTCTTGAATCTAGCACTGCTGGGCTCAGCTCTGCTCGGGTTGATGAGCGCCTTAAGCTCTATGGTTTGAACACCATTCAAAAGTTGGCAGAGAAGTCTCTGCCAAAGGCCTTTTTCGCTAACTTTGTGCACTTAATGGCCTGGTTGCTTTGGGTTGCTGGGGGCCTCGCTTTTGTTGCCGGCATGCCCCAGCTTGGTATTGCCGTGTGGATGGTCAATGTCATTAACGGCTGTTTCAGCTTTTGGCAAGAGTTTCAAGCGGGCAAAGCCACCGAGGCACTGCTTTCGCTTTTGCCAGTCAATGCCCACGTCATTCGCTCTGGCCAAGAGCTACTGATTGAGGCACAGCAGCTGGTACCTGGCGATGTTATCGTACTTGCCGAAGGCGATGCTATTTCTGCGGATGCGCGAATTATCAGTTCATCCAGATTAGCAGTTGATGAATCGACTCTATCTGGTGAGGCACGGCCGGTGCGAAAAGCCGCTGAGGCAGCAGGGCCAACCGATACTTCTGGTGGTAATTTGTTGTTTGCCGGTACCAGCGTGCTAGCTGGTACATGTAGAGCCGTCGTTTGCAAAACCGGTATGAATACAAGGTTTGGTAAGATTGCCCGCTTAACACAATCGGTTGCTGAGCAGCCGAGCCCGCTGCAAAATGAGATGGCTCGGGTGACACGAATAGTTTCTATTCTTGCTACTGCTATTGGTGCTTTCTTTTTCTTGTTGGCTGTTTTCTTTGCTCATGTTCAGCCTCGCGAAGGTTTCATCTTTGCCATAGGTATGGTCGTGGCTTTTGTGCCAGAAGGGATGTTGCCTACTGTCAGTTTGTCTCTGGCACTTGGTGTTCAGCAAATGGCAAAGCGCAATGCCTTAATCAAGAAGCTGTCGGCGGTTGAAACCCTTGGCTGTACCAATGTTATTTGTTCAGATAAGACTGGCACTATTACCCAAAATAAAATGACTGTGCAGCACATTTGGACTGATGGGGCTGAGTATATATTGACCGGTCTTGGCTATTCGCCCTCTGGTGAGATTGAGAAAATAAACAGTGCGTCAGGTGTTCAGCTAAAAGTTGATGCAGGCAAAGAGTTCTTAGACAAAGAAATTCTTGAGAAAGTTTTGACTGCCAGTTGGCGTTGCAGTAACGCCAGGTTGATGCCGCCAAAGTCAGATGTCGAAGCTGATTGCTGGCAGATTTTGGGCGATCCTACAGAAGCGGCTCTATTGGTGGCCGCACGAAAAGGCGGCATAGGAGTCGATCATCAATTTTTGGATGTGCCAAGAATTTGCGAAATACCATTTGATTCCATTCGTAAACGGATGAGCACTGTCTACGACGATAAGGGCTCGCGTATTCTTTATTTAAAAGGGGCACCAGCAGAGGTGCTAACTCGCTGCACGACTTTGGCGAGCGCCGAAGGGCCTAAACCAATGCAAGAGAGCGATCGTGAGGCCATTATGGCGGCTAACGATCGCTATGCGCGCGAAGGCTTGCGCGTGTTAGCTATGGCTCAGCGAGTCTTGCCAGTTGGTTGTGATTTGGCTCCAGATTCACTCGAAGTAGAACTTTCCTTCTGTGGGCTCGTAGCAATGTGGGACCCGCCTCACGATGGTGTCACTGAGGCGGTGCAAAAGTGTCACAGTGCTGGCATCAAGATAGTTATGATTACTGGTGATTACGGTCTTACTGCTGAGAGCATCGCTCGTAAGGTTGGTATTGTTGGTAATGACTGCCGTGTTATTACTGGTCGCGAACTTGATACCCTCGATGATAATGCACTGCGTCAGCACCTGCACGACAATGTTATTTTTGCCCGGGTGACACCTGAGCATAAACTTCGTATTGTCACTGCTTTCCAGGCCCTCGGTCTGATCGTCGCCGTTACTGGTGATGGGGTAAACGACGCTCCCGCTCTGCGCAAGGGCGACATTGGTATTGCTATGGGAATTTCTGGTAGTGATGTGGCGCGCGAGTCTGCCGATATGATTTTGACCGACGATAATTTCGCCTCTATTGTCAACGCCGTTGAGCTTGGTCGCGCTGTCTATGCCAATATTAGAAAGTTCGCCATTTATGTTTTTAACAGCAACATGGCAGAGGCTGTGCCTTTTGGCGTTACTTTGTTTAGCTTGGGCGCTATACCTCTACCTCTGACTGTTATGCAGGTGCTTTCTGTCGACCTTGGCACTGATATGGTTCCCGCTCTCGGTCTAGGAACAGAAGCTGCTGAGCCTGGTTTGATGAGTTGCCCTCCGCGAGATTTGCGCAAGCCTTTGCTTGACTTGCCCATGCTTTCTCGGGCGCTACTCTGGTATGGATTAATAGAAGCAGCAGCGGGAATGTCTTGCTATTTTTATGTCAACTATTTGCATGGCTGGCCAACAGTGCCCCTGGCGGCTGCCGATACAGTGATTTATAAGATGGCAACGACCATGACTCTTATGGGTATTGTGGCCGCTCAGATGGGGGCCGTGCTTTGTTGTCGCAGTGATAGAAGGTCGCTATTTAGTGCTGGGATTTTCAGTAATCGCTTAGTTGTTATTGGTATTGTTTCTGAGTTCCTGTTGCTATTGATGTTGATTTATGTGCCTTTTATGCAAAACATTTTCAATACTGCTGCGGTCGGCTTCAGTGAGTGGTGTTTTGCACTGGCCTGGGCCCCGATAATTGTCGTATTAGATGAATTGCGCAAACTGTTCATTCGTATGGGGCGACCTTCTGTTTCTGAGCCGTCATAGCTTGAGTCTGCTTATCTTCTTGCCAGGCTTGTTTTGTCTCACTTATTGTTGCCAGATCATCCCCTTGATTGATGATTATTGTTGGTAAGTATGCCAACCTATGTAATAGGTAAACCTGGCTGGTTTGGCGCCTAACTACTACCGCTATATAGTTGTATGGGCCTAATAGGAGTTGAATATGCGAGTTCTTGTTGCAATTGAAGATAGGCGATTTGGTAAAGCCATCGTTGATTATCTTGTTGCCCATCAATGGCAAGCAGGCACAATGTTCAGACTCGTGAACGTGGTTGAGCCGTCTGTGGTGGGCGATCAAGTTACTGCTGTATATGGCACGGGTGTTGAGAATGAGATTGTGCAAGAGCGATTGACTGAAGGTTCAGAGCTTCTGCACAAAATTAGAGAGCAGCTGCAGGCCAAGTTTGGCGCTGCCATTCCAATTGAAGTGAATGTGCTTAAGGGCCATCCCCATCACAAGATTTTAGACATTGCTGAAGAATGGCACAGCGATATGATTGTGCTCGGTTCTCATGGTCGGCAAGGCTTTACCCGTTTCGTGCTCGGTAGCGTTTCTTTGGCCGTTGTTTCTCATGCTCAGTGTACTGTAACCGTTGTGCGTTTGCCGCGGGAGAGTAACCTCGAATCAGCGCAGCCGGCGAGTGAGAAGGCCGAGAAAGAGAAAAGTATAAGCCGAGGATAGAAAATTGTTACACAGAAAACTCCGCTTAATGGGCTATGTTCGCAGCACTGGCTGTAGCGTTGATATTGCTGAGCAGCGTCGCTTGATCGAGCAATATTGCCATGAGCATCATCATCATTTAGTCGGCTTTGCCCATGTTGACGAGGGCGACCCTGGTCTGGGTTTGCAAGGAGCTATCACTTCGCTCCATTCGTATGATGGCCTAATCGCCTATGACCTCAATCGTTTCGTGCATAGCATTGATGATCGGGTGGTGGAATTGCGGGCCCTTTTAGAGCGATTGTTGCACGAGGGCAAGGTTCTCATTACTTTGGTAGAGGGCATCGAAACACTCACTGCCGCTGGTCAAGAAACGGTCATAGAACTGCTCTATAAGCTGACTGACGGACATCGTCAGCTTATGACTACTTTGGTGGAGCGCAGAACCACGCCTGCCTATAGAGGGCCTGACTCTGATGAAGTGTAAGCAGCTAAGGCACTTATCGCCCTGTAGAGGGATTATCTAATTCCAAAGATTGATGCATAAACTGAAGGCAGAGAGCAGAATAAGAAGTGCCGAAGCTTTAAGCAGGTGCACATCTTAGGAGTGGAAAAATGTCTCAGCCCTCAATACTGTTGTCGCTAGATGGCTCCATCTATTCACGCTATGCTGCGAATCTTTGCTGGCATATCGCCAATGCCACCGGCGCTATGGTTACTGCTCAGCATGTAATTGACGATTCCAGTACCCATGAATTCATTGTCCATGAACCCGCTGGTTTTATCTCCCAGGCGCAGTACTTTGCTGCCTATGAACTAGTGAAAAAAGAGCAGCACGAGCTGGCTAATAAGTTAAAGCATGCCTATGTTACTGAAGCCACTAAACATGGTATCAAGACTGAATTTGTCATCGATCATGGCGATCCCGCTTTAGCCATTAGTGAACGGGCGCTTTGTCACGACCTTGTTGTTATTGGTCATCGTCCATACAAGAGCAAAGACGGCAATACTCACCGCCGTCAATTTGGCCGCATGTCGGTTGCTGAAGCTCTGGCGCACGAGTGTGCTACTCCTTTGTTGATTGTTCAAGATGATGCACCTCTGATGCCCGAGATGACGATTCTCCTCTCGCTAGAGCATCTCAATGAGAGATACATCGATAACTGTCTAGAATTAGCTAAGATGCTTGGCCAGAAGCCAACAATACTTTGTCTATCTTCTGGCGGTCACGAAGAGCCGCCAGCCCATCTTGTCAAAGATTTGAGAGAGGCTAATCCACACATAAAAGACACACCTATCGAAGTTATTTCACTGGCTGATGTCTCTACTGTAAATGGCGAAGTAATTCCTGGACATTGTGCTCTGCGTGCTGACGCCAGCACTATGAGTTCTACTTTGCCTGTCATGCCGACTCGGCTGGTGGGTCACAATCGCGTCACTATTCTCGATGGTTCGCCTTCGCTGTTTGTTCGTTATTTGGCTCTCTCTTCCATTCTACTTTTGCCAGAAGAGCATCTGACTAACCCAGATACAGCGAAAGCTGCCCAAGAAAAGGATATGCAAAGAACCTAGCGGTTAGAAATTCAAAATCAATAGGAGACCTTGTCGGAAGCTGTGACTGCTTAAGAAAATACTGTTCAGCAAGCTTGGTGAAATGACATGATTGAAGGCATATTAACGGTTAACCTCGATCCGCCCTATTGCAGTTTTCATTCGCACTCGACTGGCTTTCACTATCTTCGCTCGGCTGAGTGCACCGTTGATGAAATTAGAGCCATACTGCTTGAACTTGGTGCCATTTCAACGGGTCAGAACTGGCCAATGAAAGAGTGCTTTGTCAGGCTCACCGGAAAATTTTCAGAGGCGCAACTAGCCGAGCTTGGTCTGTGGCCGATGCTAGCGCATCAGCAAGATTCTGTTCAGCAAAATATATTTCAGCACAAAACAGTCGCCTAGGGCTGTTGAGCTAGTATTTAGATCTATTGTTGGTTCTTCACTTCGGCAATACCGAGGCGCAGCAGCTTGCCGATTTGGCCTATGCCTTTTGCCAGTTCATCGCAAGTGTCGGCTAGCTTTTGCCGATCAACAGAGTCACCAACCAGGCCTATGCCGCTAAATATTTGTTCTAGCCCGCTGGCAAGTTTAGGGAAGTCGGTTGAGTCAATAGACTCTTTTACCTTTTCGCCTAAATGCGAAAGAACTTCCAGCACTTGATCCACGTCTTTTTGGCCGTCTTTGTCTAAATCAAGCTGCTTTAGTTCTTCCAGGCGTTCTTTCAAGTAATCGCGGGCTGAATCTACTGCTACAGCTGTAAGGGTCTTTTTAATGAACAAGAGCATACTCCTATGGCCGGAAGGAGCACTTTACCATCTCTTGGCTTGTCTTTTAAGAGCCGGGCTTGAAAAGCTTAAACCAGGAGAAAATACTCGTGGGTTGTGCTTGTACGGCGTCTTTTAGTGAAATCGATAGGCGGCGGCCGAGAAACTCGCAACTAGCGAGGGCCGCATGGGCTTGAACTGCCTCTTTGCGAGATGCCATCTCGACAAAGGCGAAACCCTTACCTTTTCCTTTTTCGTTTTTAGCTATGGTCACAGATCTGACAGCACCATAGCTGTTGAAATATTCTTTGAGAGCTTCTTCTGTTGCTTCGACTGGTACGTTGCCTACCAAAAGTTGTGGACACATGGTTGTTCCTGCTGCCTATTTTCGCGCCCATTTTTCTAACTTGCGAATTTGCGCAATTGCTACATATTATGAATATAGCAACGGCCTTCCCCCCTGTCAACCAGCTTTCTGTTAGAACAGCTTTCATAGACGGTCTCTGTTGTATATGCAATAATTGCAGAGTGTTGCAAGTGTTCGATTTTACTGGCCTTTGCCCTTCAAGCTAGGCTTGATTGTTGCTAAATTTTTGAGCAATTGTTACTAAGTTTTGGATCAAATGTAGAGAAGTATTACCGTGCCACAGAGTCAGAAAAATCAAACCGTAAAGTTAGCTGAGTTCAAGGCTGATTTTTTTAAGGCACTGAGTAATCCTCTGCGCATACGCATTATTGATGAATTGCGTAACGAAGAATTGACGGTTTCAGAAATTCGAGATCGTTTAAACGTTGAGTTGCCCAATGTTTCGCAGCAGTTAGCTGTTTTAAAGGCGAAGAACCTTGTCACGTCAAGAAAACAGGGCATCAACATATTCTATTCTTGCAGCGATCCGAAGGTGTTTAAACTTTTGGACGTGGCCAAAGAAATCTTCAATGCACATCTCAGCGACATTCAAAAGACGCTCAGACGTCTTTAGTTGTTAGCATAGGCCGCGCTTTCGGCCTGTTGGTGCCCAAGCTATTGCCTTGCCAATTCTGGCTGTTTTGTCATATAATACAATTGCATACTTGCGCAACTAAGCAGTTGCGCATTTTGGTGGTGCTATTTCGTTGGCCGCGTCGATTGAGCTAGGGACTTATATCGAATGGCCCTTATATAGATGTGCTTTCGAGGGTTTTATGAGTGAAATTGGCAAAGCAACTGATTCGACTGCTAAGGCAAGTTCCGTTGGCGCATACTATTTCAGGCTCTTTGATGACAAGCAATTGCAAAAGAATGGCTTGCCCGAGGTGGCCATTCGAGCCGCTGTTGCTGCCAATGTTAATGCTCCTGCTGAAATACTTTCCGCCCTTGCCACCGATCCCGACCGCCGTGTGCGCTTAGCTGTTGCAACTAACCTTGCTACGCCTACTAAAATTTTAGAGCAGTTAGCTAGCGACGATGAAATGCAGCTCGTTTGTCGCTTGAAAGAGCTGGATGTTTCTGTTGATATCCTGGTAGCTCTGATGCAGAATCGCAATCCCTATATCAGGCGGCAGGCTGAATTAACTTGGAGTGGCCGAGAGTTTGAGCGCGCTTTGAAAGAAAGTTGTCAGGGCGTAGCGGCTGGCAATAGTTACCGTCTTGGGGAGCTTTTGGTTGCCTCGAAATTGGTGCCGGAAGCAGACATTGCTGAGGCCCTTGTTGATTGTCGTCTTTACGAAATACCTCTAGGACGGGCCTTGCTGCAAACTGATGCTGTAGCCGCCGATGTGCTAGTTAAGGCCTTGCGCCTACAAACTCTCATTCGGGACGAACAGATGGCCTTTGTCGATGCAATTGAAGATTTGGTGAAGGCGTGACTAACAGTTTATGTAGGTGAATAATTTGAACAATATAGACAATACTGGCACTGCGTGGGTTGAGAGTGCAATTCAACGTATTTGCTTAGACGAGAAGTTACCCAGCATCACTGCTAGCTGGTTACCTGAAAGTAACGATCTTTTTGTTGCCCTATCGATTGTGTCTAAAGATGGTAAGCGTGTATCTAAGCTTTTTAGTCAGTATGAACTAGCCTCATGTTCTAACGATGTCGCGATACAAGCGCAATTGCTTGAGCGAATCTCTCATTTGCTCAAGTTCTTGTATCCAGAGAAAAGAAGACAGAAGCAGTCGTAAACTCATTTCTTTCCGTCAATTGGCACTCCCGGCGATGGCTACTTAGCTGCTCCAATTTGGTTATTTGTGTAGAGAGATTACTCGGTTGCTGTTTTTTTAGAAAACGGCGAAAGCAAGACACAGAAGGCTTTTTTGACAATATTGATGATTTAGTCACTGCTAGTATTGCATTGATAAAGAACGTTAGCTGAGACACGCAATTCGTATATATCGTGTTCTATGTAAATGTTCAGTGCACCACGGTGAGGATTAGATTGAGATGACAGTTTCTAAAGCAAAAACTACAAAAGCCAAGGCAGTTAAAACCACTACTAATAAAGCGGTTGCAACCCAGCCATCACCAGCCACTGAGCACATTGTCTCTACCGTTACTATCACCCCAGAAGCTACGACACCAGCAACGACTGCTCTAGCCGTAACTGCTCCGGTTGTTACTGCACCTGCTGTAACTGCTCCTGTGGTAACCGCTCTGGTTCCTGCTCCCACAGCTGCCGCTGTGGCGGTAGTTACACCTCAGCAAGTGGCTCAACGTGCTTACGAAATCTGGCAGAGTGTCTCCTATGAGCACGGTCATGATGTAGAGCATTGGTTGGCTGCTGAGAAAGAGCTCAAACAAGCAGTTAAGCAATAACTTTCTTCTTTGCCAAAACTACAACTTAAATTGGCACCAGCCACTCTGTGAAGGCTGATCATTTGACTGCGTACCGAACGTTCGGTAAGATGCTGGAAGTGGTCACCTTCATAGAGGTTCATTGTCATGTCGCGACAAACTATCGTACCGGAGCTGCTTGAGCTCTTTCGCAAGTTTGGCTACGACGGCGTCACTATTGCCCGCATTTCTGAAGCCACTGGCCTGGGTAAGGCTAGTCTCTATCATCATTTTCCCCAAGGCAAAGAGCAGATGGCCCGTGAGGTGCTTCGCTTCGTCGACCAGGCCGTTAATGACTACTTTGTTGCGCCCTTAAGAGCTGCTGGCAGTCCAAAACAAAGACTGACTAATATGGCTAAGGTGGTGGAAGAGTTCTATGACTGTGGCAACAAAAGTTGCTTGATTGAGGGTCTTACCCTTGGGGATGCCAACGAGCTTTTCCAGGAGTTGATAGGTGCATCCGTTGAGAGCTGGTTGCAAGCGCTTGCTGAGGTGGGCGTTGAAGCGGGCTTGCCTAAGAAGATTGCCCGGGAGAGAGCCGAGAATATTGTGATTGCTATCCAGGGGGCCCTGGTGCTTTCACGTGCCCTGGGTAACCGCGGCCCCTTCAGGCGTATCATCCGCGACATTCCCTCTATGTTGCTTGGCAATTAGCGCCAGGTTTTCTTTTAATATTGCCTAGCTTGACACTGTACCGATCGTTCTGGTATGTTGAAATTGTACCGAACGTTCGGTACAAAAGTTTTAAAAAGCGTTTGCTAAATAAGGAGTTGCCATGAAGACAGCAGTTATCGTTTATTCAGACCCTAAGAACGGCGGTGAAGAGTCTCTCGGCCGAGTGTTTAATGCTCTAGCCGCCACCTATGATTTCAAGCAACAGGGCGATGAGGTCACCCTTTTGTTTCAAGGGGCGGGTACGCGCTGGGTCGGGGAGTTGAGTAAGAAGGATCATCCAGCCCATGAACTATATGAATCTGTGCGCGATAAAGTTGCTGGTGTCTCGTGTGGATGCGCTGCTGTCTTTGGGGCCACTGCTGAAGTAGAGAAGCAGGGTCTGGATTTGATTAAAGACAATGCTGTACCGGGCACAACTGGTTTACCTAGTCTGCGCAAGCTTGTCAGTGATGGCTATACCATCTTGAATTTCTAGTTGAATTTCTAGTTGAGTCTCTAGTTGAATTTTGCCTTGATATTCCAGGCGGGAGTTAGGTTGTGAAAAACGGTCCTTTTCATCAAGGCGAAATAGCAGTGCAAAAGCGGGCAGGTGAATCTGCCCGCGCTAGGGCTAACGGTGCAGTGGTTAAGGCTGAGATACTAGAGGGCGCCTTGAGTTTCATTGCTCGGCAGCCTCTAGTTGCCGTTGGTAGCACCGCTGGTGATGGCTCTCTTTGGGCTTCCGTGATTTCTGGTGCAACTGGTTTTATGCGTGCCGATGATCCTCATGCCGTTCATATTGATTTAAGCCAGGCCGCCGTGGCTCAGGGCGACCCGGTGCTGGAGAATCTGGCGCACGATAGTCGCATTGGCACGCTAATGATCGAATTAGAAACAAGACGACGGCTTAAAATAAATGGCCGTGCTGCCTTTGAGAACAAAGAATTGGTTGTAGCGGTAGAGAAGTCTTTTCCTCTTTGCCCGAAATATATTCAGAGAAGGAAGGTGCGCCTTGCTGCTGACCCTGAGAGTATTGACCAACAAAGCTTTAGTGCTGGTGTTGAGCTTGGCTTGGCCGAAGTGGAATTGATTAATCGCTGCGATACCCTTTTTGTGGCCAGTAGCTACGCCGAAGATGACAATGCAAACATCGATGTTTCGCACCGTGGTGGCAATCCTGGTTTTGTTCTGGTTGATAGCTCAAGGCGAATTAGGGTGCCAGACTACTCCGGTAATGGTATGTTCAATACTTTTGGCAATTTGCAGCTGAACAATAAAGCTGGGGTGATCTTGATTGATTTTTCCCGGCAACAAGCCTTACAAGTTACTGGCGTAGCTGAAGTTTTATTTGATCAAGAAGATAGCGAAAATAGAACCGGTGGCACTAATCGCTTCTGGACCTTAGATATTGAGCGTTGGCAGCGTTTTATTTTGCCGTGTTCTGAAGTCGAATTTCTCGATTATTCGCCATTTAATCTCTAATCTATTTCTCTTTGCAATTTTACTGCTTTTCAAAAAATGCAAAAAAAACATTAGGGCTATAATTGGCGAAATTGTTTTTTGCTATAAAAATTATAGACCGAGAGGTTGCGGAAAGGCATGAAAACTGGAGGAGAAAGCCATGCAAAACCTCACAAGAAAACAAATCTTAGCCGTTAGTGCTGCTTTATTTTTAGGCTTTACTTTTGGCTTTGCCGGAAGAGATATTTTAGATCACAGCGGTAGTGCCAAGGCTAGCGAGCCTGTTGTTATGCCTGAGTTTCTTGGTATGCAGCTAGATGTTCCTAAGGTAAAAACCATTGACGGCGACAAAGAAATTCAAGTAGTTGCCGAGGTGCCCGGCATGTCAGAGAAAGACGTTGATGTGCAGGCTGGAAAGAATACCGTCACCATCTCGGGGCACCGTAAGGAGACATCAGGCGATGATGGCAAAAATGGCAAGAAAAGTTTTTCAACGGTAGAGCAGTCATTCACTCGTACCGTTAGTCTGCCAGTGGAAGTCGATGGTGATAAGGTGAAGGCGACGATTAAAGACGGCGTCCTTACTGTTTCAATTCCGAAGGCGAAGCCTACTAAAGCTATCTAGAATTCTGCCTTGGGCGAGTTCTGAAATTAAATGTTGTAGCAGTCTTTTGTTTATAGGAGGCGTAGTTTATGTTGCAAAAATTTGTTGCTAGTGACCTTGGCAGCAGCCGTGAATTAGAGTTAGTACAACAACACTTGAATCGGCTGTTTTCGTTGTCGAATTATGCCCACAGTGAGTACCCCTTGCTCAATGTTTGGACATCTGAAAATGGTGCCATTGCTAGAGCTGAACTTCCTGGTCTTGACCCAAGCGAGGTGGAAATTAGCCTGGTTAATGATACTGTCACGGTTCAAGGCGAACGGCACTGCCAGTCGGGCAATGAGAATCAGTTGTGTCATCGCCAAGAGCGTCGCTTTGGGCAATTCTCTCGCTCCTTGCAGCTACCTTTTCGCGTTGATGCCGAGGGCGTGCAAGCGAAGTTTTTTGACGGCGTTTTAGAGATAACTTTGCCTCGCGCAGAAAGCGACAAGGCTAGAAAAATCAATGTTATTACTGAATAAAATCGGCCTAGATAAGGAGGTTTAGTATTATGCCTAGTGAGCTTTTAGAAGTAGTAAAACCCGAAGTGGAGAGTGCAAAAGAGACTGCTTCGGCCACTGTTCGTCCGCGCAAGACCGTTGCCCCTCGTACTGACGTTTATGAGTCGAAAGAGCAACTGCAGTTTTTCATCGATATGCCTGGAGTGAAGCAGGAAAATATTGATATTACGCTTGAGCAGAATATTTTGACTGTTCGTGGAGGAGTGGAGCCGCCCGAAATGCCAGGCTATCGCTTGACCTATGCTGAGCACGATATTGCCGACTATCAGCGAGTTTTCACTCTTTCAAACGAGATTGAAAGGGCTGAAATACAGGCCTCAATCAAGAATGGAGTGCTTAAGCTGGTCTTGCCTAAGAGTAAAGCTGCTCTTCCGCGCAAAATTGCCATTCAGTCGGCCTGAAGATAACTCTAATAAGTATCTCTACTAAGCTGAGAAAGAAATGGTTTCCATGGAAACCATTTCTTTCTTTTGTTTTTGGGGCAATTGTCTTAAGCCCTAATTTCTGCTTCTAGACTCCAATTAGTGGTACTTTCGGATCCATTGATTTCTTGTAGAGCTGACCCAAGGCTTCATAGCATTGGCATGATTCATTCTCGAGCGCTTTGCGATTAAGAACGGTAATGCGGCCACGCACATACGAAATGATCTTCTTTTCCGATAGGCTTACTGCTGTTGCATTTACAAGAGTTCGCGAGATTCCCAGCATATTTGCTAGAAACTCTTGGGTCATGGGGAAGGTGTCGCTTTTGCTGCGATCATGGGTTAGTAGAATCCACTTGGCGCAGCGTTTATCCACTGAGTGGGTTTGATTGCAGCCGGTGGTTTGGGCGATTTGTTCAAACAGTGCCATGGCATAGCGCAGGCTCAATTCTTCCAGCGGAGGATAGGTCTTTGACAGGGCATCAAAGGCTAAAACGGGAATGCGCCAGGCTGATGATTCTACTTGGCACTGTACCAGGGCCGCAATGCTGTCAATGCCTACTGCCACAGGGACACCGAGCATCCCTTCGTTGCCGATTGTGGCCAATTCAACTTGAGAGCCGTCCTGCATCACTTTTAGCAGTGACATCACGCCGCTTTCTATGAAATGAATGAACTTTATAGGAACGTTTGGTTCGATGATTTTTTCGCGCAGGTCGTAGTGCACAAACTCTGAAGCGCTAACAATGGCGCCAGATATTGGCAGCGGTAGGCTTGCTAACAAAAGGTTTTGATACTGACTCATGTGCAAACCGTTGGTCTGAGGGGCAAACGGTTTAGCTGAGTCGTCAATCTTAGGTCAGCCGAATGTACCTTCACTATGACAGGTTTGCACAGAGAAGGCTTGCTTTTAGACCTTTTCTGCTAGAAGTTTTTCTAGATCAACTAGAGCAGCGCTGAAGCCGTCAATGCCTTCTTTTAGTTTTTCATTAGCCATGCGATCTTCAGCGTGCATCTTAGCGAAAATCTCTTTGTTCATCTCGATGCGCTCGATGCTCGATTTCTTTGCTGCATCAACATCTAGCTTGCGTGGCAAGTCACCTTCGGTTGAATTGAGTTCTTCCAGGAGCTTCGGTGAAATTGTAAGCAAATCACAACCAGCTAGTTCTGTAATTTCGCCCATGTTACGGAAGCTGGCGCCCATTACCACGGTCTTATAGTCGAATTTTTTGTAGTAGTTGTAAATGGCTGTTACCGATTTGACGCCTGGGTCTTCGGCCCCGTTATAGTCTTTGCCGGTGTCTTTTTTGTACCAATCTAGGATGCGGCCGACAAATGGCGAAATTAGGGTAACTTTGGCTTCGGCGCAGGCGACAGCCTGGTGTAGGCCGAACAAGAGAGTCATATTGCAGTGAATGCCTTCTTTTTCTAAGGTTTCGGCTGCTTGAATGCCTTCCCAGGTGGAGGCAATTTTGATTAAAACGCGTTCGCGTGTGAAGCCATCTTTTTCATATAGAGCAATGATTTCGCGGGCTTGTTTGATGGTTGCTTCTGTATCGTATGACAGGCGGGCGTCAATTTCGGTAGAGACTCGACCGGGAACGATTTCTAAGATTTTCTTGCCGAAGGCAACTGCCAAGTGGCTAAAGGCTTTTTCAGCGACGCTTTTCTTGTCGGCATCCTTGCCCAGCTCAGCTTTGGCATCGGCAATAACACTGTCGATTAAGGCGGCGTAGGCTGGCATCTTGGCGGCGGCCATGATTAGAGATGGGTTGGTAGTGCTGTCTTGGGGCTGGTACTTGACGATTGACTCAAATTCGCCGGTATCGGCCACTACTTTAGTCATTTGCCGCAATTGTTCTAATAAAGTCGCCATGTAAACGTCCTCTCCAATCCTATCTAACTCAATAGCATAACCGGAATAACCTTGCTTCTAGCCGCCAAGAGGCAAAAAATATTCATTTATGTAATTTCTAAAGCGAGGGTTTTCACTTCTACTGCATCACCACTGGTGGTGTCAACTCGGCGCTTGCAAATTATTTTATGGCATCAGTGTGTCAAACATTTCTGCTGCTTTTTTGTAGTTTGCTCTTTCGTTGTTGACTTTGCTTGTGCTGTCTACTTTTTTGAAGTTCCTTGGAATGTGCCAATCACTGAGAGGAATTGTAGTGCGTGAAACAGCAGTTGTACTGACCGTCGTCTCGCGCTTGCCGTCTGGATAGACGTTGGTAGACTTTAGTAGGGGGCCACTGAGAAAAGGCATGGAGAATCTCCAGCGAACAAAATCTAGGGCTTGCTTTGACATGTTTTTGTTTTGTAGCTCGGATACTTCCATTCGTGAGTACTCTTTGGTCTTTTTCGTGCTACTTCGATAGAAAAATTCGCCCTGGTTTTTTAGAGATTCCATTGGTTCTATTTCTAGATAGAGACTTCTTGCTGGCATGCCGTTAAAAGAAGATGGAATGACAGATTTTGACTTGATCCGGATCGGAGTTTTGCCTTTTATCTGTGTGAGCCAGCTTTGATAGGGGAAGATTCGCCCGCACTTGGTTGCATCGTTGAAAATGATCACTTCCCAATTTGGAGCCATGCAGTAGTAGGTGATACCAGTGCGGGGAATTCGACAAATCGCTCCATCGTCTGCCATTAGAAGCGTGGTTGTGCCGTGGAACTCAACTTTATATTCGTATTTGTCGACAGTCTTGCTTAGCGTCTTGGCTGCCATTGCTTGTGATGTTGGCCACAGTATCGCGCAGCTTGCGGCTAGCAATGCAAGGATTGACTGGGCAAGTAATCGTCGGGCCGATAGAGACTTTATCTTGGGGCAAAGACTTTGCATGGGCAATACACTCGTTCAATTTCGCGTATATCAATTTGCGTATATTCATCTTAGCGCTTGTTGCATAGTTAAGCCTCTTTCAGCTTTGAGTAATTTCATTGGCTTTGTTATGGCTCGTAAATGAATGCTCTGTCATAGAGCAAAAATATGCGGTTCTGCCCATTGATCCAATATTTCTGCCCTGTATAGTGTGGGAGGTTCCGTTTGGCGGCGGAGTATTTATAGAGGGGTGTTGCTGTATGGCGATGATATCTAGTCTTTGGGATACCTTAGTCGGTGATAAGAAGCGTGACAGCAATAAGGCATCCAAATTAGATAGCGTCAACCATAGCCTCAGCCACTTAGAAAAACGTAAGTTAGTGGCTACTCGCGCAAGGTTGGAATCACAGGCATCAAATAAGCTCGATCTCAATCATTTGCGCGCTCGCATCGACCGTGAATCTCGAGATTATGCCGTGATGCGAGAAAGACAACAAAATTCTAGGTCTCGCTGGTTTGGGGAGCGTGCAACCGGTATTGATGAAGCTGCTTTGACAAAGCGGTTGGCTGCGCCAACCCCCAAATTGAGCCAAGAAGAGCTTGATCTCAGTCTCAATTACGGCGATATACATTTGCCCGACTACTACGATAGTTCTCTCGTCCCAAGTTTTGCCGGCGATTGTCCAGAAGAAGTTGAAGCTCGTGAATATGCTGAAGTATTTAAAGCTATTGAAGCCATTGAAGAGCCGTTCATCTGTACGGTAGATACAGCAGATTTTTCAGATTTGGCCAAAGACTTGGCGGAAGTATCTTTGATGCCGCCGCTTGCGGCACTGAGTGACAATATTCCTGAGTTAAACGAACTCTTGGCCCGTTTGCAAATAGTTGAGGCTGTAGTGGCCCAAGAAAAATTGCAAGAATCAGAAGAAAGAGCTAGTCGTGAACATCATGCTGATTTGCATATAGTCACACCCTTTGAGGTCTGTTTGCCGAGCCCAGCAAATAGCCCTGTGCCGCTGATTAAAAGTCATGGTAAGGGTAAGAAGGGCAAGCGCGCTCGCAGTAAAGAAGCTGCTAAAATTAAGAGTGGCACAAGAAATTAGATAGTTGCTGTTCTACTTTTAGGGGGCCTATTGAGATTCGGTAAATTCGATCTTTCGATCATTCGCGAGTGCGTATTCAGGCTTGATGGCGGCGCTATGTTCGGTGTGGTGCCGAAGGCTCTGTGGAGCAAGACTTCTCCATCTGACGAGCACAACCGCGTGGTGATAGCCTGCAATTTGCTTCTTATCGATACTGGTGACAAGAAAGTGCTGATTGAAACCGGCATGGGTGATCGCTGGAGTGACAAAGAAAGAGAGCGTTACGGTCTCAAGTCGCTGGTTAGCTCTGCCACTGTTCTTGATCAAGTCAATCTCAAGCCAGAAGACATTGATTTCGTTGTTATTTCGCACTTGCACTTTGATCATGCTGGTGGTGCCACCATGCTTAAAGATGGCAAGTTGGTTCCGGTATTTCCTAAGGCACAATATGTCGTGCAAAAAGGCGAATGGGATTTTGCTTTTAAAGCAAATGCTAGAGCCAAGGCCAGCTATAGACCTGATGATTTCGTGCCACTGAAAGAACACAATCAAGTACTGTTCGTCGATGGTGATTATGAAGTGGTGCCTGGTGTCTGGGTAAAAGTCACCGGTGGGCACACCAGCCATCATCAAGTCGTTTACTTCGAGTCAGAAAGCGAAAAAGGCGTTTATTTCGCTGATATTCTTCCCACCAAGAGTCACATCACTCCGCCTTGGGTTATGGGCTATGACCATTATCCCCTGGTTAGTTGTGACATCAAGTCAGAATGGCTGGCCCGAGCTGCTGAGCAAAATTGGCTGGTGGTCTTTGATCACGAGCCTGGTATCCCATGGGGCCGAGTTAAAGTTGAGAGCGGTAAGTTTGTCTTTGAAGCATTGCCTGAAGACTCACTGGCTTTTGCCTCTGGCACTGGTCGGGCTTTAGCTAATGTCGGCTAACATAAACTCTAATTCGCTCTAATTCTCTCGTAGTTGTTTCTTGAGCCGTTCGAGAAAAGCAGCTAGCTTTCCTTGTTTTGACCAGTTCAGGCCACTTTCTGCTTCTTGCAAAGCCAGTTGCTTTTGGCCTGTTGATAAATAAAAGATTGCCGTAAGTGTATGTTTGCGACAAAGTTGCTCAGGCATTTCTTGCCGTCGCTTCAGGGCTAAATTGCTAAGTCCTTGGCCGCCCATGCTGGTGACTAGTTCTCTCCGCTTCTTCTCTCCTGCTTCGTTATTAGGTAGCCAAACCGAGAAATGTTGGTCGTCAAAAACCAACAGCCAGTCTGGTGAAGATAGCAGGGCTTGATAAATTTGATAAGAGTCGTCTACGCATAGTGAGCTAACCTGCCACTTCGCCAGGTAGCTTTGCCAGCCCTCTTCGGCATTGAAGCAGTTGTTGTAGTCAGCGCAAAATTTACGACCATAGAAATCGAAACGTGTATCAATAAAGACTGGGCCGAGATTCTCAAAAATTAGACAGTTGCCTATGGCCGGGTCGCAAAACATATTCTTGGTGAGATCGGGGTGTTGCTTGAGAAAAATTGTGGTTTCAAGATTAGTGTCTGAGTTGGTAAACCAGACGGCTTGTCCTAGTGGAAAGCGCTGTAGGAAGGAAAACACTGCACAGCTGATTGCTATGGCGGCAAAACCCCAGCTTTCTAAATTTGAAAATTGCTTCAGTGGCTTTGTCTGGTCTCTATTGAAAATTGTCATTCTACTTAAGGCCAAACCCATGTAGGGCCAGGTAAGCAGTATTGCCACTGGTACAAAGCGGAAGAACATCAGGGCTGCTGCACTTGCTACAGCTGCTAAAATCAACCCGGCCAGAGGTACGCTGCGGTGCCCTCTGAGAATGGCTAGCCAGGCCAGGGCTAGGTACAGTAAGTGATCGATAAACAAGCGCGGATGGGTGAGCAGAACTGGTTGTAGCTCTCTTATTGAACCAAAGTCGGGTTCAGTGGTGAATGAAAGGTTGTAGCTAATCAGACCCCAACCATAAGGGTTTACCAGTATCGCTCCGCTGCAGGCAAAAAGAAGAATGAGCAGTCTCTGGCGATTTGGGCACTGTTTTTGTGCTAGCTCTATCAGAAGATAGGTCGCTACCATTGCTAAACCAATGAACCAAAAAGAATGTGTGTTTGCCCATAGCACCATGAGCGGTGGCAGTAGCCAGAGAGATTTGCTGTAACCAAGATTGCGAAAACGCTCAAGAACAATAGTGAATACTGCAATTAGAAGAAATGATATTAACTGGGGGCGAGCCCAGAAAAATATGGGGCTACAGACCAGGCTGAGCAGGCCAAAGACATAGATGGGCTTGACCCCCTGTCTTATCATTGAGACTGGCAGATAGCATAGATAAATAAGGGCGGTGACGATGGCGGCTGCCAATCCGACTAGCCAGAGACCGCCATATTGAAAGAGTACACCTAGAGCCGTGGCAAACAACCATTGGTAAATGACGATGGGGCGGTCTGGGCAAGTAAAACTGAAGGGGTCTGTCGCGGGAATACCGTGGGCAATTATGTATTGACCGGTCTTTATTAACCAGGCAGTATCGCCGCATTGCAAAGTGTGATCAATATTTGCGCCAAACTTGCTCAGGCAGAATATGAAGAGTAGAAAGGCAAAACTATTTGTAAGCAGGTTTTCGAGCTTAGTGTTTAGCACTGATCTGGGGTCTTGAGTTGCACCACTATTGTTCCAGAAAGCTTATCTGCCAACCGCATTCCATTGCCGCTAAGCATTAAAATGGTTTCGACTAGAAGTACTAAGAATGTGTAAGCAACTGCGAAGATTTGCAGGTTGGTTAGCAGTTCGGGCCCACATATTGGTGCTGCTAATTGATAGACAAAATAAGGGGCGAGGAAGACTAAGTTTCGCAGTAGCAGTTGAACTATCGTGGCTCGCCCCCGCGTTTTTTCGTCTACCACAGCTAAATCAAGTAAGCCTTTGCCCAGGCCGCGGCCATTGAAAAAACTATCTCTGAACAAGAAGACGATCAAGGTGAGTGCTTGAATCGGAGCGTGGGCTGTCAATCTGGCGCCATCTGCACCGAGCACAATGCGACAAGCGACAACGGCAATAGTGACAATCCAAAGGCAGGCGACGTAGTCATACAAAGTGACAGCAGCAAGGCGACGAAAGAACGGTGCTCGTTGCTCTAGGTGTGCCGAGACAAATTTGTCAGCGTCCTTGGCTTCATTAACTGTTTGCTTTGATGGTACTAACAGTGTTTGCACAGTCACTTCTAAAATCTCGGTGGTGAAATTGTCTTTGCTTCTGCTTGTTTGCTTATTTGTTAGTCAGGCTAATTAGGATAGCCTGATTAGAGTCATGTTTTTCAAGATTGTCCATGCTTACTTAATTCTAATTCGCTCTGCTGGCGGCTTAAAGTTGCTTATTTGGCAGAAATACAACTTGCTTCATACCATTGCCACCAGATTTTCCTGCCGGGCTGTAATTTTTCAGGATAGCTTTGACCACGGGGGCTCTCCAGATCTGCTCTCTATGTTCGCTGGCATCGTGAGCATTGATGATGACAGCCCCGTAAGCTTTCTGATCGAGTCTTTGCAGCAAGAGATCGAGTTGACCTGGATGCAGGGCGCCGATATTTAAGATGGTGGTGGCATCAACCATTGCTGGTTTTGCTCCGGCAAATATGGCCAGTGAAGGGTCTTCGGTAAGTAGTAGGGGTTTATCTGTGCAGCTCTGGCTTAGCATGCTTATGGTTTCTTTTGTATCAGCCCGAAGGGCGTGGCAGAAAGCCATTTCGGCGGTAAAACCTATTAGTGGTGCCAGGCTGGCAGCACTAGCAAAAATAGCTGCTGTGGCGAAATTTGCGGGCAGCTTTTCTAGCTTGATAGCCCCTAGCCAAAAGAGAGCGAATTCACAGCACAGTAAGTGATTGTGAAAGGCTCCACGCAGGCCCATGGTATAGAGCGCCGGCAGTATGGAGCAAAGCAGCAGTATCGCTGGCAGGGCCTCAATACTTTGTGATTTGGTAATTAAGTTATTGCTTGCTTGCTTATGCCAGAAGGTGGCGGCAGCAATAATACTGAAGGCGGCTAAGGTTTTTGCATCTAAAAGAAAGGGGAAAAGAAATAGCTTGATTGTTTCCCATTCCCAGGGTAGGCCGGCAGCATAAGATAAGTGGGCCCAGTAGCCGCCGGTTAAGGCCTGCAGCAAAGCGGCAATCGCTAAACACAGAAGAGTGTAGGCGGCCAGATACTGGAGGGCCAGGCGCTTTTGTCCCTTGTATAAAGCAAAGAGAACTGTGGCAACCATAAAGACCACATATTGCTGTTTGCTAAAGAAGGCCAGGGTTGAAAGTATTACTGCTGCGATTGATAGTTTTGGTTGCTCATCGCCTTTAGTATCGCTCCAGCTTTTGACAAATCTTTCTAGGGCAATAACTGCTAGGGCCAGGCCCAAGAGGTCTACTCTGGCCACCGAAGACCAGTGTAGTACCGGCAAGCAGCCGACGAACATGACCAGGGCAATGATCATATGAAAATCGTTTACTCGGCAGCGTTTCAGTAGTGCCCCAAAACTGAAAAAGCAAAGCAAGGCTGAAGCCATCGTCAGCAGGCGCAAAGGTATGAAGCTGGTGCCAAATAATTTTAGTAAAAGAGCGCCAATGACAAAATAGAGAGGGTTGTATATAACCACGCTCCACGGGTCTTGAGTCAAAGCCGTTAAATCGTAGATGTTGCTGCCTTTGGCCAGCTGCAAGCAGGCCCATAAAACATGGCCTTCATATTCAATGGCATAGGGATTGCTGCGGGCCAGGCCCCAGCAGATCGTGTAGATGGCCGCAAGAATGCCGCTGATAAGCAGCAGCCCAGCCACTTGTGCTACATAAAGTGGTTTCGGTCTAGTTGTGGTCGTACTCATTCAACTCCTGCAGCTGCCTTGCTGGGAGTCGGAAGAGGTTGGTTAACTGATGGTTTTGTCCAGATGTTATAGCGCTTCTTGTTAAATAACTCCGGTATGCAAAGTACTTGAACGAGCATGCATAGCCACCAGAGCGGGGCCATGAATAGTATGGGGATGATGTGGTTAATATCGAATTTCTTATCAAATTTGATAATGGCAATGACAAAGAGCGGATAGCTCAAAATTGAGCCGAGGGCGCCAATTAGGTCGACCGGGGTAAATGGCAGTGCTCCGGACATAAGTCTAAAGGTCCACTTAACTATGCCAACTGCTGATACCCAATCGATAAGAAAGGCGACAATGGGCCAGTTCAAAAACTGACCGGAGGCCTGCACGTGAGCCCAATATCCGTCAATGATTTTGTAGAGAGTAAAGCCGCCCATAATCAAAGACTGAACGTAGCCATAGATTACCAGGGGCATGCTGTAGAGATCTATGATTCCAGTGTTCAGGCGCGTATGACGCATAACATTGTTGAGACTACCGCGAAACCAGCGCATCCGCTGCTGCCAGAACCAGGCGAAATTATCTGGCATGTTGGTGTGAGCCATTGTGCCTTCGCTGAGAGCCAGGTGATAACCAGCTCTGACAAGGCGAATTGCTATGTCCATATCTTCAGAAAGACCGAATGTGGAAAAGCCACCACACTCTACCAGTTCTTTTTTTCGGAACATTCCGCACTGACCGGAGTTGATAATGTTGGCATTGACTTTAGTCATAATCGAGCGCAAGAGTGAAACATAGAGTGCTTCTATGTGCAGCCACATAAGCAGGCCGACGTTGCGATTCTTCACGCCCACAGGGCAGGTGGTTCCTGCTGTTTTTTCTTGTTCTAGGTCCTTGCGCATTACTTCTAAAGCATTAGCGTCTACTTCAGTGTCACCATCAATAATGGCAACAAGTTCGCCTTTGGCTTTAGCAATGGCCATATTGATAGTGGCTGCTTTGCCTCTGTGCGGTTGCCTGATCAGGGTTACGGCCTTGATGCGCGAGACAATTTCGGCAGTGGCGTCAGTGCTGCCGTCGTCGACTACGATGATTTCTTTTTCGCCTTTAAATTCAGCCTTAATTATAGATAGCAAGCAGGCTTCTATGTAGCGTTGTTCGTTGTGGGCTGGAACAATTACTGTGACGCTATTAAATGAGCGGTCGGCCTTGCGCCTCTTCGGCTGATATAAGAGTAAGAGGTAATAGGAGAGCGTGATCAGAGCGCAGATCACGGCCATGATGTCTGTAAGAGATTTGACTTCTGGTTGCATTACTTCACTCGGGCCTACCTGAACTGTCGTTAAGCTGCTTCTTTATTATTTGGTCAGTCTATCGATTGAAGGTGCAATTGTCATGTGCACATTCTCATTGAAGTTATGGTGAACTAATCAGGTCTCGATCATTTTGGCCAAAATGAGAATCTTTGATGCTTCTATCACTCCTGACTACTGGTATTTAGCGCTCTATGTGCGCTACTGTGTGTAGTCGAATTCCTTGCTTTTGCGAAGTTTAGTGTCTGGTTTAATCTCCGCTCATATACGAGACGAGGCTCCTCCTCTGGCCTCTTTGCCAACTTCGGGTCGCTCCGAAGGCTATTGGCGTATTGTTGCGGCTCTCTGCGGCGCTGTACTTGGCTTAGCCGCTCCTGGTCTGGAGCAGTGGTATTTGCCCTGGTTTTGGACCACAAGTCTTTTGCTACTAACTGTTGCCGCCCGCAGCCCCTGGTTAGCCGGTTGTCGCGGCTATTGCTTTGGTCTGGGTTATAACCTGGTTTATTTAAGTTGGCTCCTTACTATTCGCTCTGTCTATTGCGAAGGAACTTCTGCTTTTTGTCCGCAGCTAGCTGCCTTTGCTATCTGGCTTATGCTGGCGGCCTGGCAGGCTCTTTATGTCTCGATTTTCCCTTGCCTAATTAAAGCTCTGCCGCTGGTTAGTGGTTGGTTGCCCGTTAGGCTTGAGAAAAAATGGTATTGGCCTACATTTGTGGTGCTTCCGCTGGCTTGGGTTTTGATTGATCGCATGTGCAATACCACTCAGCTATTGGGCTTCCCCTGGTCGCCTTTGCACTATAGTCAATACAAGCAACTGGTCGTGATCCAGAGCGCTGCTCTTATTGGCGGCGTTGGCATCAGTGCTTGGATTATGTTGGTCAATGCCAATCTTGCTGCTTTGCTGGCCTCTAATGTATGGGGGCGAGAGAAGTTTACCGCTCTTGCCTTTACCAGTGGCAGAGGGCTTTTTGCTAATACTGCCTTAACTGTTTTTCTTTCATTTTTGCTTTTGTGGTTTGGTTACTCTCGCCTTGAAGCCGAGAAAGTGGCTGTCAAAGAAAAGGTTCTGTTCTCGGCTTTGCAGGCCGGTCTTTCAGTTAAAGTACACCAGGCCTCAATTACTGATGTGCTCAAAAAATATTTTGACTTAAGTGCCAAGAGCCCAGCTAATTCTGTTTGTGTTTGGCCTGAATGGGCTATTGCTCTCAATTACAGGACCAATGCTGCTAGCTTGAACATGGCTTCGCAAATCGCAGCGAGGAAAAAGCAAAGTTGGGTAGTGGGAGTTTTTGACAGAGATCAGGAGCAGAGGATTTTCAACTCTGTTTGTGCCTTTAGTCAGGATGGCAAAGTTCTGCAAGATGTCTATCACAAGCGTTACCTGGTGCCGGTGGGCGAGTACACTCCTGATTGGATTCGACAGACGCCAATCGGCACTCTCCTCTATGGCTTTGGAAAAAAGTACAATGATATGAGTTCCGGTGAGAGATCGGTTGTTTTTGACTTTGGTAGCGTAAAAGTAGCTCCAGTGATTTGCTTTGAGAATGTTTCACCGCAAATTTGTGCTGCTGGTGTAAGAGCTGGCGGAGAAGTTCTAGTTGATTCAAGTGATAATAGTTGGTTTCGCCGTTCTATATTGAGTGACCAGATGGTGTCATTCTGTGTCTTGCGAGCAGCAGAAAATCACCGCTCTTTTGTCTTTGCTACGGCTTTAGGACCTTCGACTATTGTTGATTCTACAGGTCATGTTTTATGCCAGGCCGGTCGAGAGGTGCCCGCTACTGTTAGCGCTGAGCTGCCCATAGAGCGGGATGTAACGCCCTATACCAGATGGTGCTTCTGAGGCCTAGCGAAAAATGAAGCTCTACGACCGCTATATAATGCTCGAAACTCTGCAAGTTTTAACTGTCGGCACCTTTGCAATTCTTGGCATTTTCTATGGCACGGCTGAGTTTAAAAACGTGCTAGACATGATGACCGCCTCTGGTTTGTCACTGCAAACAGTCCTGACAATCATGGCTTTGCAGTTGCCCACTGGTATGCTCTATTGCCTGCCATCAGGGGTGGTCATGGCTGTGATGCTTGTTTTGATTCGCTCTAGTCGCGATTGTGAAGTGGTGGCCTTGCAGTTGCTGGGCGTACCGTTGCTGAGGGTGCTTGCTCCTTTTCTCGTTATGGGTTTTGTTAGCTCTTCGGCGGCTTTTTTCATTTCTGAATATGCCGCACCCCAGAGTCGAGATCTTGCTCGCCGCTTATTTATAATTGCTGCTAATAAAGCCCAGCGGCCCTTTCCAGAGCGTTCAGAATTGAGACTGGAAGAGAAGTCTGACGACGGTAGAGTTATTAGTACTTCTAAGATTATTGAATTGGGCAAAGAGCAAGTTGTGGCAGGCGATCAAGGTAAGAAGGTCTCGAACTTGGTCTGTTTTGATTTGACCAACAAGAACGTGGTCAAACTCATTTATGCTGGTTCGGCTCAGTGGCTCAACTGTGCCTGGACGCTTCGTGAAGGCCGGATTTTTGAGTTGTTTGATACTGCTCAGCCGAACTCGGAGTCAAGTGGGAGTGGGGTGCAAATGCAATTTGCTTCAATGCAATTGCCCTTCATTGCCCAATCAGATAAGACCATTGGTCTGAACTTTAAAACCACTATGGATAAGACTACTAGTGAATTGCTTGGCAACATCAAGCTTTTACAGAAGGCATCAGTAGCGGTGCCTCCCTACCTTTTCTTGCAGTACCACCGGCGGTTTTCTTATCCACTTAGTTGCTTCTTCTTGGTTCTGGCCGCGGCTCCGATGGTGCTTTTTCGTAAGCGCAAAGGGGCAGATTTTTCTTTGATCTACGGCGGCTTTTTGATTGTTAGCTTCTTCTTGTTGCAAGAGGTGACTATGGCTCTGGCTGCAAATGGCCGCTTAGACGGAACTCTTGCTGCCTACCTTCCTTTGATTTTACTTACCTCTTCGGGCTTTCTCTTGACTGTCGCGCTGAGACGAGCTTAATCTGTTGGCTGCAGTTGGTATATCTGAGTTACTGGTGCGTTGTCAGGGGTTGCGGCTCCGAGATTTCCTCTGTTAGTATGGCTGCTGCTTTGAGGAGAGAATAATGAACGAGAAGAAAAGACGTATCGTTAGCTTAGTAGTGTTGGCCTTGTTTATCATGATTGTTGGTTTCGCTAATTCCGCCAATGCTGGTGGTGGTGGCAATCCAACCAGCGAAGCTTTTATCAATAACTTGATATATAACGCCTATTCAAACAGATAGTTTTTAGAACTACTGAAAACAGGTTTCCCTAATATTCCACGGTGCTCTTTAGCTCGTGGAATATTTTTTTGCACTTCAATTGGTGTCTATGAACCTGGTTTTTATGAGTTTGGCAGTGTCAGCTTTGCACAAACTTGTTAGCCAGCTGACCGCAGGCCGCGTCAATATCTGTACCGCGCTCAAGGCGAATAGTGACAGTTTTACCGGTGCGCCCTGCGGCGTTAGCAAAGCGATGCTGTACCTGCATTTCGGGGCGACCGTACATGATTTCGCCTTCGTTATTTTTAGTGGGATTGAAGGGAATTAAATTGATATTGCAGTGCAGATCTTTCACTAGTTCGGCTAGCTGATTGGCCTGTTCCACTGAGTCGTTCACTCCTTCAAGCAATACATACTCGATGGTCACGCGTCGTTTTGTGGTTTTGTAGTAGTCGCGCACTGAGGCCATCACTTCGTTGATAGGCCATTTCTTGGTAATTGGCACAATCTCTTCGCGGGTGTAAGCATCAGGGGCATGCAGTGATAGGGCCAAAGTAACCGGTAGGTTCTCTTGAGCCAGCCGCCTGATGCCAGGCACTACGCCAGAGGTCGATACTGTTATGTGGCGAGCACCAATTCCTACTGATTGATTGACCACATGAATAGAGGCAATTACTTCTTCAGTGTTGAGCAGGGGCTCGCCCTGTCCCATATATACGATGTTAGCTATGCGTTGGCCTGATTCGCGCTGAATCGACATGGCCTGGTCAACAATTTCTTGACTGGTCAAATTGCGCTTGAAGCCCAAATAACCCGTGGCGCAGAATGTACAACCGACAGCGCAACCTACTTGTGAGGAGACGCAGGCTGATAGGCTGGGGCGGTCTTGAAAAGTCATTAGTACCGATTCGACTAACTTGCCATCTGGTAGCTCAAATAGATATTTGCGGGTGCCGTCTCTACTTACTTCGAGGTGGGCAATTTTGAGCAAAGGCACTTGGGCCACTTGATTAAGCTTTTCTCGCAACTCAACTGAGAGATCTGTCATCTCGTCAAAAGAGTTTGCATATTTGACATAAATCCAGGTGTGAATTTGTTTAGCTCTGAAGGCTGGCAGCCCCTGCTCTTTGACAAATTTAGTCAGTTCTTCCAGAGAAAGGCCTGAGAGCGCTTTCTTCGGCTGCTCGTTCGTATCAGTGCTTGGCTTCGACTCGTTCATTGTTGTTGTCCATGATATTCAGTTTTGTTCATATCTAGCCTCGGTGCCGTTTGGCGCCCTTGACGAGCCAATGATAGCAGGCGTCGCTGTCTCTGGCTGCTTCCCAAGAGGGATACTGCAAGATGTTAAAATAGCCGTGGTACTGACGGCGCCGCAAGAGTTTGCGCGGTAAGATACGCCGTGATGCATTCTATTGGTGGGAGATTTAGCTGATGTTGGACGTTCTGGAAGAGAAGGCAAAAGGTTTTCTCAAGCAATTGTTCGGAGATACCAACGAAAAGCGTGTACAGCATCTCCAACCTTATGTCGATAAGGCCAATTCTTTTGATGCTGCCATGCAGAAGCTTACCGATGAAGAGCTGCAAGGTAAAACCGCTGAGTTTAAGGCCAAAATCGCCAACGCTCTTAAAGACGTTGAAGACGCTAAGCTCATTCCTGACGAGACCCCGAAAATGCCGGGGCAGATGCGCACGAAGAAAGACATTGTGCTGGCACATGTTCTAGAAGAAATTTTGCCTGAGGCATTTGCTGTTTGTCGCGAAGCTGGTAAGCGCGTTCTAGGAATGCGTCACTTCGACGTACAGTTTATGGGTGGTGCAGCTCTGCACTTTAACAAAATTGCTGAAATGCGCACCGGTGAAGGTAAAACCCTGGTTGCTACCTTACCGACCTACCTCAATGCTCTAGCCGGCCGTGGTGTTCACGTTGTTACTGTCAACGATTACCTGGCTCGCCGAGATTCTGAGTGGATGGGCCGCCTCTATAACTTCCTTGGTCTTACCACTGGTCTGGTTTATTCGCACCAGCCTGACCACGAAAAATATCAAGCTTATCGTGCTGATATCACCTATGGTACCAACCATGAATTTGGCTTTGACTATCTGCGCGACAATATGCGCAAGTCGCTCGATGAGCTAGTGCAGCGTCCCTATTACTTTGCCATCGTCGACGAAGTCGATAACATCCTAATTGACGAAGCCAGAACGCCATTGATTATTTCGGGCTTCCCTCGCGATTCACACACCGACCTTTATGTGCGCATGTCGCAATTGGCCCCTCTGCTTGAGCGTGGCAAAGATAAAGACGATGAAGAGTGCGACTACTGGGTTGATGAGAAACAACGCAACGTTCTTTTGACCGAGCAAGGCATCATCAATGCTGAGAAAATGCTTGATGTCGCTGACCTCTTCGATATGCACCATAACTATTCGCACCACTTAGTGCAAGCCTTGCGGGCCAAAGAGCTTTATCGCATCGATACTGAGTATGTTATTCATCCAGACGAAGAAGGCAAGCCTGAGATTTGTATCGTTGACGAATTTACTGGCCGTATGATGCAAGGTCGCCGTTGGAGCGATGGTCTGCACCAGGCCATTGAAGCGAAAGAGCGTGTGCCGATTCAAGAAGAGACCATGACCTACGCTTCGATCACCTATCAAAACTTGTTCAGGCTTTATCCTAAGCTGGCTGGTATGACCGGTACGGCTATGACTGAAGCCTCTGAATTCTCTAAAATTTACAACCTTGATGTGGTGGCCATTCCCACCAACCGTGGCAACCAGCGTATTGACTATCCCGATATCATCTACAAAAACGAGCGCATGAAATACATCGCCGTTGTAGAAGAAATTGTGGACATGCACCAGTTGGGGCGTCCTGTTCTTGTTGGTACTGTTTCGATTGAAAAGTCAGAACTAATAGACGAGCTCTTGAGCAAGCCCCAGAAAATGGGCGAGTATTTAATCTGGAAAATCAAAAACATTGATACTCACATGAAGGCTCGCAACCTCAGTGGTGAGACCATCGAAGGCCTGCGCAAAGTCTTTGAGCGCCCCGGTCAAATCGACATTGACAAACTGCAAGAGCTTGTAAAAAAGGCCGAAAGTGAGTTTCCTAAAGAAGAGGAATTGGCTGAGCGGCTGTTTTCAATGATGCGCACCGCTAAAGTAGTGGCAGCTATTCGCAAGGGCATTGATCACCATGTACTGAACGCTAAACAACACGCTAAAGAAGCGATGATTGTTGCTCAGGCTGGTCGTAAGGGTGCGGTAGTGGTAGCTACCAACATGGCCGGTCGTGGTACCGACATTTTGCTCGGTGGTAACGCCGAATATCTCGCTAAGGAAAAACTGCTCAAAGAGTTTCCTGATCAAGAAGAGTTGCATAACGACCCAGAAAGACTGGCTCTTTATGAGGCTAAGGTCAAAGAATTGACCCCGAAAATGAAAGAGCAAACCGATAAAGAGCACGATGAAGTTATTGCTGTTGGTGGTTTGCACATTATTGGTACAGAGAGGCACGAAGCTCGAAGGATCGATAACCAGTTGCGAGGTCGGGCTGGCCGTCAGGGCGACCCCGGAACTACTCGTTTCTTCTTGTCTCTCGAAGATCAACTGATGCGTATTTTTGGCGGAGCTGCCATATCGCGCTTGATGGACATGATCAAGGCCGATGAAGATATGCCGATTGAATCCGGCATGGTCAGTAAGTCTATTGAAAATGCCCAGAAGAAAGTTGAAGCCCATCACTTCGACACCAGAAAACACGTATTGCAATACGACGATGTGCTCAATACTCAGCGTGAAGTTATTTACCGCGAACGTCGTCGTATCTTAGAGAAAGCTGACCTGAAAATGGGCATGCTCGATATGCTGCGCGAACACTTAGACTTGATTCTCGAAGCTCAAATCGATCCAGACTCATCTAGCGATATGTGGGACGACGAGCAGCTTCCAGAAGTGTTGCGCAACCTCGCTGTTGATATTCCAATGTTGGCTGAGGTCAAAGTGGAAGAGCTTAAGGGTCTTGCCTATGAAGACTTGAGACAGAAGCTTTGGGAAGATGTAGAGCTAGCTTATAAGGTGCGCGAAGAGCATATTGGCACTGAAGATATGCGCGAATTTGAGCGTCAGGTCTTGCTGCACAACATTGATAGCAAGTGGGTTGATTACTTGCACAACATTGACTTGCTGCGCGAAGGTATTCAGCTCAGAGCCTATGGTCAAAAAGATCCGCTGCAAGAATATAAGCGCGAAGCCTTCAATATGTTCAATCAACTTCTGCGCAGCATCCAGGCTGAGTCAATTCAGCAGCTCTTCCGGGCGCAACCGCAATCGGTAGATGTTGATGATCTCGACAATCTTACTTTTGAGAACTTGCCTGACGGCATGACTCCTGAAGACTTGATCAATATCATCAAGCAAGTACAAGAAGCTCAAGGCATAAATCCTGATGGCGAAAATGGCTTTATCAGTATTGAAGATCTGGAGGCGTTGCTTGGGGCCCAGGGCGTCAACGACTTGCTCAGTGGTGAGATTCCAGAGGGTCAAACTGATGGACAAGTTGAAGAACAAGTTGAAGGTCCGGTCGTAGGCGAGGATAGTCCAAGCGGCGCTGAATCTTCAGATTCAAGTGATGACGAGCAGAAGAAAGAAAAATAATGCTCTTTCTTTCCTTTGATACGAGTGGGCGTGAATTAACAGTCGCTCTGTTTGAAGGCGACTCTTTAGAACGAGCTTCCTCGCAGCCTCAGGGCGAGCTGCTAGCCAGTGAGCGCATTGATTTTGCTGAGCTCGCTGTGGACGATCCCCGTTTGCCACTTAGTGGCAATATGATTGGTGCCAAAAAAGCCAATCGCCAGGAGTCAGTCAGTCTCTTAATTCCAACAATAGATAGGCTGCTGAGCGAGAAGCAATTAAGCAAGTTTGATATTGGTGCCATTGCTGTGGGCATCGGTCCTGGTGGTTTCACTGGCATCCGCGTAGCCATTACCACCGCTCGTACTCTGGCACAGGCTCTCAATTTGCCGCTGATTGGTTTGAACTCTCTTGAAGTTGCCTGCTTCGATTTGCTTGAGCAATCACATGGTTTGACGGCAGGGGAAGTTTCGCAGCAACGCTTTGGTGTGATCAAAGCGGCCTCCCGCAGCCATTGCTATCTTGCCGTCTATCGCCCCGAGCCGATTTTTGCCTACTTTGACTTAGTGGCTGTGCAAGAGCCGGTTTACCTAACTTATGAGAGTCTGTCAGAGAAGTTGCCTCTCTGCCCGCTCTGGCATGTCGACCCGGCTGTTATGGCTAAGCTGTTGGCTCTGCCAAGTGAAGTTGAGCCTGTTTGGCGGGCGCAATTAAGCGCTGTCGTTAATAATATTGCTTCATTACAAGCTAAAATGGCTTGGCTTCGGGTATCTTTGAAAGGATTGGGCGCTTCTGCATTTCATTATCGGCTGACCGAGCCGCTTTATTTGCGGGGTGCATCTGTGACACTGAAAAACGGCGATGCCATCGAAAAAGTCGAATCTAGTTGAGATAAGCGCTCTAACTCTGAGCGATCTTGAGCAAGTCATGGAAATTGAACCCGTGGCTTTCGGCTCTCATCATTGGTCGCGCCAATCTTTTACTAATGAGCTAACAAATTCTACTGGTCACTATTTTGCCGCGCGCGATTGCCAGGACAAAAGAATCTTGGGCTATTCCGGTTTCTGGTTGATTGGCGAAGAAGCTCACATTACTACTCTGGCTGTGCATCCAGACTTCCGTCGCCTGCATGTTGGTGAGCGTCTATTGGTTAACGACATCATTCAAGCGCGCAGAGTTGGAGCTGACTGGATCACCTTAGAAGTACGAGTATCAAATGAGTCAGCCCAACGTTTGTATGGCAAATATAGTTTCCGCAGCCTTGGCGTGCGGCGCAATTACTATCAAGATAATGGCGAAGACGCTCTTGTGCTCTGGACTGATAGACTCTCCTCACCAGATTTCCTCACTTTATTTAAGAAACGGGTGAAAGAAAGAGATGTTAGTTCGTTAATACCAGGTTTTAGTTTCAGTCCTGAGTCTCTTGACGAGCTCTTTATCCCGCCTGCTTTGACTGTAACCGATACGAATTTTGCTTAAACCTGAAAGTATTGCGAAAAAGACATGACTTCTATGCATGCTCTGGATATAGCAGGGCTTGACTTGTCATAAGGCGGCGAACGAAAATAGAGCGGTTCAGATGAGGTGGAAAATTGCGTTTAGTTGCCCAGGATATATCGCCGCGCACAAGACGCCGGTCACTTTTGGGCCAGACCGTACTCACCTTGCTTGGAGTGCTCTTACTCTTCCTCGCTTCCTTTACCTCTTTTGAAGTGCCTATTGCCACTAAGCGCAATTTCACAAGCTTTGCTGAAAACCAAATTCGCTATGCCTTCAACATCGTACCTGAGCGTTATCAGAGCAAAGTAGAAGCCTATGTGCCGCTGCTTAAGGCTCCGACAAACCCAGTGCGCAAGACTTTCTATATGCCATTAGCTGCAGCTGCAGTTTTTGTTGGCTATGTTCTAGGGCCAATGCTTGGGGCTGCCGCCTGTGCTACCTTCATTGCCCTTGGAGTTGTGGGGCCATTTCTCGGCATCCACGCCTTTGCCTCTGGTGGCGGTGTCGGTTACTATCTTGAGCCTGGTTTCGGCTACCTGTTGGCCCTAATTCCGGCCTCCGCTGTGGTGGGAATGATTACCCGCGGAAAGCGCACCAGTGTCAGTCAGCTGATGTCGGTTATTGCTGGCCTGATCGTCGTACACCTCTCCGGTATCTTTTATCTGTTAGGCAGTTGTCTCGTTTCTTATCTGCTTGATGGCAATCGGGCATCTCTTGCCTGGCAGCCCTGGGTCTTTCAGCATGCCCGTAATATGAGCTGGTATCCCCTGATTTATGACTTTGTCAGCAGTCTAATCATGGTGGGTATTGCTTTTCCTTTCCGCTGGCTGGCTAATACCTTAACTGCGCCTGATTCGGCGCCGCGCCCTACCGCTGTGCCTGGTAATAAACCCTCTGATCGCTATCACGTGGTGGAAGAGTTTGTCTAAAGTGTCTAAGGCTGACAATAGCGGGCGCTACAAGCTCTACCTCGGTCTAGCCGGTCTCTCTCTGGCCACTTTGGGTCTGGGGCTCTTTTACTATGGCACTAGAGTTGAGACTAGACGCTATCGCCTTGAGCGTATCGGTGTGCAGACAAAGTCTGATACTACTGGCAGTGCTATTGTCAGTCATCAATCTCTGAAAATTTTGCATCTTTCTGATTTGCATTTGTCCGGCAATGATGATGAGAAAGTTGAATTCATTCGCACTATCACTGATCAAGATTATGATTTGGTCGTGCTCACTGGCGATGTCTTCGAATTTCTTGATGGCTTGAAATACGGTCCTAAATTGCTTTCGCGCCAGCCCCGCTTGGGTGCCTATGCTGTTTTTGGCAATCATGATTATTATGATTATTCGATTTATAACAAAACTCTAGGGCGGATATTCCGCCAGCATCGCCATCCGGCACAGCGCAACAATGTCGAGCCACATCGTATTGCCCTGGAGGCCGGTGGTTTTAAAGTACTGGTTAACCAGTCTCACTATATCGCTAGCGAAAATCTATTTATCGCTGGCATTGACTATCCTGGTATCAAAGAAGCCGAATTAGAAAAACTGATGCAGGCTGCACCAGCTGGAGCTTTGAAACTAGGTCTTTTCCATTTGCCAAGGCAGCTAGAAATGCTCTCACGGGCAGGATTGCACTTGGCCTTTGGTGGCCATACCCATGGTGGACAGGTGCGCTTGCCTGGTCTTGGAGCGATCATTACCGATTCTGAATTGCCGCGCCAAAACGCATCGGGCATGCTTGATGTTGGTGGTACCAAAATTCATATATCACGGGGGCTGGGTGCCGATCCGCGCAGCAATATCAGGTTGTTCTGTCCACCGGCTGCCACGGTGATCGAACTCAGCCATGAGCGCGCTGGATTTTTGGGTAGTGATGCCGTGCAGAGTTTTGCTGCTGTTAAAGGCCAGGGCTAAGGTGCTTTAGACGGTGCTGAAGTACCGCCGTATGTAAAGGGCTTGGTTGAGTCTGTTTCGTTTGGTAGTGGCGCTGGTGGTGGCGTATTTGGCACTTGGAAGAGTTTGGGTGGCCGCGGTAGAGGCACTGAAGGTGTGTGATGCTGTAGTTGTTTGAAGAGTGAAGCAACAACGTTTTTGGTCAATTTGACATCGTGGCTGCCTTTGGCATCGACAATTGCCCCTTCTGCGATTGAACCATCGATAGCGCCAATGAAGCGTGCTCGAGTTATTAGCCCGCGGCTAATTAATTTTGGATCGGCGGCAACGAAAGTTAGATCTATCTGTTGGTCTTTGGGCTGGTCGCCCGGCTGCATCTCTAAGTTAGTAGTGTCTTTGTATGAAAGCTCACCATCGACATAGCCAGCTTCACGTACTAGAGAGAGTTTAACTAAGCCGAGGGCATTGTCTTGAGTAATGTATTCCCCTGTGCAGTCTGTGGCCATCCAGTTAAAGCCTGCTACCAAGGCGAAGATAATCACCAAGCAGATTGCTTGATTGCTTAGCAAAGTACGGAGGCGTTTGGCTTTCTCTTTTTTCTCAGTTTCTTTTTCTGCCCGACTTTTGCCTTTGCTTTTACTCGTGCTGGGCGTGTTTCGTCCGGCTGTGCTTGGTCGCCTGCGTGCGTTAGAAGAGTACTTGCTGTTGGACCGGGCAAAATCATCATCTATACTTTGCTCGTCAGCATACTCGTCGTTTGCACTAGTATTGCTAAGTTCGCCACGGCTGTTACTATACGGGCTGTTGTCTCGCAAAAACTCTCGTTGGGATTCTTGGCTCGACTCTTGGCTGGACGCAGGCGGTGGTGCCGAGGGGCGAGGCCTCGGTCTTCTGCTTGCATAGTCGTCAGAGCCTTTCATATTTAGCTAACTATCTTATGGTATTAAATCTGGTGTCAAACGGTAGAGGTGCCTGATCGTTGCTGCGTCGTTGGGTGAGATAACTCCTCTGCCGTAGTAGGCGCTCATCAAATCTACCGGATTGGTACTGTGCCCTTCAATACCCAGGGCATGACCAAATTCGTGGGTGGCGCCAGCTTTGAGGCGTCCCAGGGACATGGGCTGACCCTGTCCATCAGTAGTTCTCAGTACTATGACCGCTGGTTTGAAGTCTGCTTGGCCACCGGCAAGAATTGCTTTATAGGGAAAGTTTGTTTTTGATGTGTAGCCGCGAATGTCTTGGGCAAAGAGGGCCATGCCGCTTTTCGTGACAAAGTGATTAGTAAAGAAGACGTAGATATCCGCTTCTCCTGGGTCTTGAGTGAGCTCGTAAGAAAATAGCCCTTCGCGTTCAAATTGCTTCCACGACAAGACCCCTTCTAGGGCTGCCTGATAGTGGCCGTCAACATAGCCTTCGGCTCGTTTTAGGGCTTGAAACTGTTCCGGATTGCTGACCACATTAGCCACGAGGTTGGGCCAGGCCGCCAGATTATCTGTGTTGGCAATGGGCACTCCCAAATTCGGATCCATCATACTGTCAAGAGTTAGCCCCGGAGAGATGTAGACCTTCAGAGGCATTTGGTCGCGCACCCAGTGAATTGTGCCAAAGCGACTGCGATACTCTGGATAGACACCAGCCTGAGCGGGCCTAGCTGGAGCTTTGCGATATTGGGCTGAAGCAACTTGCGCTGCCCCAATAAACCCTTGGCTGATTAGGGCAACCATTGCCAATAGCGGCAATATTCGGGTGGTAAGACTGTGTTTTTTTCTTTTGTGCAACATTACTTTTGTTACGAGGGGAAACAATTCTAGTGCCCTTCCGTCTATTTCTCTATAGTCGCCTGCTGATACCAATCGATACTAATAATTGGTATTTGGGCTCACTATCTATATGCCACAAGATATTACGCTTGTTACGGGCATAATAAACGAAAGGTTAAAAGGCGGCCAAAAGTGTGGAGGGTTGGATAACATTAGCCTTGTTCATCGCAGGAACTCCAGTACGAGAGACACAAGGGATTGAGTCTGTTGGGGCGGCACCAACACTGCGGACATTTCAAAAGAGCCTCACTTCTGGTGAGGCTTTTTGCTTTTACGGCTTATAATCATTGCTTGCATTAGCTAAGTGGAGTGATTATGCGACCTGTTAGAGCGATTGTATTGGCTGCCGGTCAAGGCAAGCGGATGAAGTCTAATAAGCCCAAAGTGCTTCATGAAGTTCTTGGTCGCGCCATATTGAGTCGAGTAATGGATGCTGTTGGCGCTGCTGTTGAGGGTGAAGGTCTAGAGCATTTGCATCTAGTAGTAGGACATTCGGCTGATATTGTTACTGACTTTGTTGTGAACAATCCGCCAGTATGCCCTTTCTCTACCCATTTGCAATCACCTCAGCTTGGCACTGGTCATGCCGTGATGCAGGTAATGCCAGCTTTAGAAGGCTTTGAAGGTACGCTGATTGTGACCGTGGGTGATGCTCCGGTCTTGCAAAGTAATACCCTGGCAGAGCTTTTGGCTACTCATCGGGAAAAGAAAGCCGTGATAACGGCCCTGAGCACGGTAGTGCCAGACCCTAAAAACTATGGCCGCATGGTGCGAGACCAGGATGGCAAAGTGCGCGGCATTGTTGAAGACAAAGATTGTTCTCCGGGCGAAAAGCTAATCAATGAAGTAAACACCGGTATTTATTGCATCGAGTGGCCCGCTGCTGCTGCCGGTTTGAACTCGCTTTCTTGCGATAACAAGCAGAAAGAATATTATCTGACTGATCTCGTGGCTTGGGCCTATCACAGCAATCACGTTACTGAAACAATGGTACTGACTGACTTTAGAGAAGTCTGTGGTATTAATTCACGAGTGGAATTGGCAGAAGCGACGGTTCACTTGCGCGATATAACCGCCACTAAATTGGCCCTGGAGTCAGGTGTGACTATCGTTGACCCAAGTGCCACATGGATTGCACCAGAGGTAAGTATTGGCGAAGAGACTGTTGTGCTACCTGGTTGCTATTTGATTGGTAACATCCAGATTGGCTCTAATTGCCAGATTGGACCCTTTACTGTAATTAAGGGTGTGGTAAAAGTTGGCAACAATACCACTATCAACAATTCGCAAGTGAACAATTCGGTTATCGGCGATGGCGTCAAGGTTGGCCCCTTTGCCCATGTACGCGAGGGCAATGTCATTGGCGATTCTTCAAAAGTAGGCAACTTTGTCGAATTGAAGAAGGCTGATATTGGCCATCATAGTAATGTTTCGCACCTTAGTTATGTCGGCGATGCGGTTTTGGGCAACCACGTCAACATCGGTGCTGGCACAATTACAGCTAATTATGACCATCTGACCAAGAAGAAGGCTCGCACAATTATCAATGATGGGGCTTCGACCGGCAGTAATTCTGTTCTGGTCGCCCCGGTAGAGCTTGGGGTTGAAGCGGTGGTGGGGGCCGGCAGTGTGGTCACCAAGACTGTGCCAGACGGTGCTCTAGCTGTGGCCCGGGCCAAGCAAGCCAATGTTGAAGGTTGGAGTGCTAAGCGTAAAGCTGGCGCCCTGACGAAAAGCTAGTAAATAGAAATAGAACTACAGTGCTAGCGCTCTAGCTCCGAAATGGCATCGGGGTTGGTTTCTAGCTGTGACAGATAATCTAGGCGTCTTCTTTCGGCTTCGGCAAAGCGGGCTGATTCTATGGTCAAAAATTTGATTAGGGCCAAGGGGATGAGATGCTTTGAATAGTCTGGGGTACCGTGTCTATCGGCTTCTCCAAATGACTCAATCTCTACATAATCTTGGCCAATGCGCAGTACCCGGCCAATTAGGCTGGTGCCGTCCATGAAGTGGAGCCGCACCCAGGAGCGGGTGTCGCAGAGTCTTTCAAGTCGAAGTTTTAAATTCATCATTACTAACTCGTGGTTACTTGGCGGACTTTTACTATCTTAGGGGCTATCTTAGGGCCTTTCTTTGGACCTTTCTTAGTTCCATCTTAGCAAAGGTCCGATAAAAAAACGGTGTATCGAAGGGGATCTTAGTAGCCTACCTTGAGGTAGGGCACTGGTATATATTCGAAAACACTAAGATTTTGATTTTATGTGGCACTTTGAAGAACCTGATTTGGCGCTGGTTTCTATTGTATATGCGCGGAAGTCAAGAATTGCGGTTTCGATAAAGCGAACTAAACTGAAGAGGTGGAATCTTTTAAAACTAGAACTGAGGACTTAATGCAAGACGAGCTTATACCAGCCAATTTGCTCCAGCGTTTAGAAGAATTGAAAGAGCTTGAAGCAAGTTACTGGCACGATGAACTGTATTCAGTAGAAGCTCTCACCAACATGGCGTACCGCGATCAACTTGAACAAAGTTTCAAACTTGACCCACTTGGTCCGCTGCCGCCTCGCCAATAATCTTGATTCCTTTTAGAGTCAGATTAACGTCTACATGATCGAACAACTTGATGGCTGGTGCAATTAATCGTGCCAGCCCTCCTGTTGCCACCACTGTAGTCTTTCTGGGCAGGCTCTTGAGAGCACGTTCGAGCCAATATCTAACCATGCCGATGTGTCCGATAACACAGCCTCTTTCTATGGCTGTTTGGGTATCGAAGGCCAGGGGTGAAGAGAGCGAGAGATTCTCGAGTTCTTGCACTGAGAGTTCGGGTAGTTGTGCTGTTGAATAGTGCAGAGCTTGAAATGTTTTGGTCAGCCCCAGGGTAATCATGCCGCCAAGAAAATTTCCTTTGTTATTAACGGCAGTAAGTGTTGTGGCGGTACCAAAATCTATTACAACGGCTGCTTCAGAATCGATGGTGTGAAGCTTGAAAGCTGCAGCGGCGTTGGCAACTCGGTCTGAGCCCATGGTGTCGTAGAGTCCACTAATTAGAGTTTGGCTGCTGGCCGAGACTTCAAATATTTTGTCTTTGGCGTTGGGCCACTGCTCAATTATGCTGGGTAGAACTCCGGGCACCACAGACGATACTGCAATTAATCCTCTGCCGTATTTGTTATGCAGGCTGTTCAAGTGTGATGAAGCTGTGGCTGGGTCTGCCGTGCTGTAGTTCCAAGTTTCGTTTAATTGACCGCCAATAAATAGACCGCAGCAAATTCTAGAATTGCCTATGTCAATAGCTAGTGCTCTTTCTGCTTCTGGCATGCTTACTCTCTATTTCTTCGCAAAGTAATTAATCAGCCCTTTGAGCATGCCCTGTGCGGCGGCCTGTTGACTGGCTGGATTGATTAATTTGGCATATTCGTCTGGATTGCAAACAAAACCAACCTCTACTAAGACTGCTGGCATATTGGTTGGGCGGCACAGAGCCAGGTTCTGATAGCGCGCTCCGATATCAGGAAAGCCCAGTTCTTTGGCCTCAGCATTTTTGAGGCTGGCTGCCAATTCTTGTGACTGCGGGTGATACCAGTAGCTAGATGTGCCGTGTTCTTTATTGGGATCGCGACCATCCGGCAGTGCATTGTTGTGGATTGAAATCAGCAGGTCGACATTTTTTGCTTTGGCAAAGTCGACGCGATCATTGAGTGAGACATCGACATCTCCTTCTCGGGTCATGTAGACAGTGGCTCCCTCGGCCACAAGCAGATCTCTGAACTTGAGGGCGATGGCTAGATTAATTTCGGCTTCGCGAATGGCTGAGGGGCCAATGGCACCTGTTTCTTTGCCACCATGGCCAGGGTCAAGACAAATACTTAGTCCTTGCAGGCGCATGGGCGCTTCTTCAGCTATTGGTTTCAATCTCGGTGGATACTTAATATGCAAATTGAGATTGTTGTCTTCAAAGTCGGCGAAATAGCCCCACTGTCGTGAGCCGGTTAGATCAATATCGACTTGATAAACGCCGTCTTCAGGTTGCTTCCAACTGACGTTCTCAATCAGTTTCGAATTGCCTCCGTCTGGTGCCTGGTAAATCCAGTCGGTATCGGCTAAGGCCCCATAGATTTTGACATTTAGATGATTGGTTTTGAGATTCTGCTCTACTAAAAAAGGCAAGCGCTGGTTCAGCGGAATTACGACAGTTTCGCCATAGCTATCTTCTTTTACCTGGATGGTGCGTGCTACCGAATCTGGTGCTGGGCCAGTGCTGTCGCCTAGGCTTAGATCTTCTTTCTTAATCCAGATATGCTTATTGGGAGCGTAGCGGCAACGAATGTTTTCGCCCTGGTAGCCATCGACGATCAGTCTTACTCCCTCTGGCAGTGGCGTTAAGCGCGCCAAATCTGGGGCCACCCTGGTGATGGTGTCTTTATGAACGGTATGAGCAATTTGGGGTTGGCGCAAAACTGTAATTGCAGTAGGGCTAGCAACAGTTAGGCTCTTCCCTTCTTTTTGCATGACATAGCGGGGATGCTCTTGATAAAACTGGTCATTGGCTTCGATGCGATAGAGCCCGACATACAAGTCAGGTTGTGCTGCTGGGTGGCGTTGAAAGACTTGACCGTAGGCAGCCTCTAGACCGCGATTAATGCCACCAACTGCGGCACCAGCTTTTCTCGACTTTAAGTTGGCGATTGAGGCTAGGGCAATTTGTTTTTTGCCCATTAAGACGTGCACTTGGCTGCCCGGTGTGGCGCGCACGGCAAATTCAATTATTTCACCAACATTGAGACCCCGGTCTTCTTTCGGTTCAAAGCTATTCGGGGCGAACTCAAAACTTGTCAGTGACAAGCTCTGGCGGGCGCCTTCGCGAGCTACTTCCACTATCTGGTTATAGGTCTGGCTGCCATCGCTGCCAAAGACTTTGACTTCAAATTTATTCTTGCCTTTGGCCAGTGACACCACATGGGCAAAAAAACCTTCCTTGTTGGTCAGTACTTTCTCACCGTTGACAGTTAAGGAAAAGCCAGGATAGGTAGAGCCAATCAAAAACGAGCTACTAGCCGCAATTTTTGCTGTGCCTTCGGTATTGGGATAAACAATCAAAAGTGGCTTACTTGGCTCAAGCGCTGGTCTTTTGTATTTTTTTACTACTGGGCCGGTACTGCTTGTGGTGCTTTTGAAAGATTCGCTAACATTATCAGATACTTGGGCGTTGGCACAGGAGCTAACTGTCAGTGCCGCCAATGAGGCAGTAGCGACTCTAGTGGCTAACGTCATTAATACTCCAATCAAAATTCTGTATGAATGTTTTGGCTAGTCTGGGCTCGAAGGGCACCTTGTCAGACTTGTCATAATAGTACATAGCAAAGGCCCAGGGATCTTCAAAGCCTTGGCCAAAGACATCACGATAAAATTGAAAGAAGCGTGAGATCGCGAAAATATGATCTTGTGGTTTGTAGTCGAAATTGTTCGGAGAGTGAACAAATTTATCAACGTTGCGCTCTACGTCAGCCCTAATAGTTTCGGCTGTGACGGCGTGATCAGTTATTTCTGGATAGCCAAGGTAGGCGCGGCAGAGAAGAAAAATGGTATCGGCTTGCACGGCTTTTTCTTTTCGTTTTTCTACTAATTTTGGATGAATACAATCGGTCCATATTGATTCTGCCGATTGCGCTTTGCCACCAACTACAAAAAGGCGAGCAACGAATTCGCGCTTGAGTTTGAGCGGGGCACTTACTGGATATTCGTCGCAGACTATCTTGATGGCGATTAGATTGTGCGCATTCATCCAATAGCAAATGGTATCGTCAAGACTTTTGAAGTTGTCTGGGCTAGTGCTTGCCATCTCGTCCATGGCAGCTTGCAGCAAGGGGCTGGTCTTGAGATTCTTGTAGTCTACGCGACCGTCTTTGGCAAAAGTTTTGAGTAAGAGATCATACTTACTAAAGTCTGGTCTTTCCGGCCGCTTCACTTGGGTGAGGTAGGCTTGTATGTAATTTGGCGCTCTCGATATATCATGCACAAAAGTCATAATCAAGCCGAAGGCAACTAGGGCGAAAGAGACCGCCAGTGCCGGCAGATTGGCTTGTTGGTTTTTCTTGATTATCAAAGGCTTTGCTTGGTTTGAGGTAACTCAAGCATTTTAGCTATTTTTGTCTGTGATTGCTGTCGCCCCAAGAAAAAAGGCCTTCAGGTAGTCCTGAAAGCCTTTTCTAAATTGGTGGAGCGTACCGGATTCGAACCGGTGACCTCTTCAATGCCATTGAAGCGCGCTACCAACTGCGCTAACGCCCCAAAGACCGTAGTTCGTTGGGTTGAATTGCAGTTATATCACATATTTTGGGCCAGGGAAAAGCTAACGATGACAGCTCGTTAACACCGTAAAGTATAAGTGAATGAATTCATTCATTTAAGTGCTAGAATTACTGGAAAACAGGCCTCCTCCCAATCAACTACAGCAGCAAGCTGAGTTTTTCCTAACCAAACTACATAAAATAGATTGGCTTTATGGGCTGATATTCACAAAATCGACCAGGTTGCCTGTTAGTCTCATGATTGATAGATAGAAGGTAAAGAATGGCAGTAGAAAGGCATAAGAACTTACTTGATGCTGAGCAAGCCGTGCTTTTGGTAATCGATGTCCAGGAGCGCTTTGCCAGTCATATTGTTGATTTTGAAAAGATGGTTGCCAATATTGGCATCCTGGTTCAGGCCGCCACTCTGCTTTCTCTGCCAGTGGTAGTCACCGAGCAATATCGCAAGGGCTTAGGTGAGACCGTTGCTTGCATTAAGGCTAAGCTTTTGCCCGACGTTGGCAATTTTGAGAAAAGTTGCTTTAGTGCCACTGGTTCGCCTGAAGTCGCTAGTCACTTGGCCAAGCTCGGTCGCAATCAAGTTATTGTTTGCGGTATTGAAACCCATGTTTGTGTCAATCAGACGGTGCATGACCTTTTGCGCCTAGGCTATCAAGTGCATTTAGTTACGGATGCCTTAAGCAGTCGCTCGGCCGAAAATAAATTGGTTGGATTGGCCAAAATGTATGCTGCAGGCGCGTTGCCATCATCTGTGGAATGTTGCTTATTTGAAATGCTGGTGGAATCTGGAACTGAAAGATTTAAAGCTGTGCAAAAATTGGTCAAATAATAATTGACTGGTCGATTAGTTGGATATAATTCAAAGGTTCAGAGCGAGTTGTATGAAGGTGTCCCCCATAGTTACTAAGAACAAGCGTCTCACTAGTTTTGGCATGGCTTTTGCTCTGGCGCAGAGTCTTTGCTCGGGCTTCAGCCTGGGGGCCATGGCTCAAGATCCTTATACTCCCGGTCATACTAGTACTGGTTCAAGCGCTACTGCCGCAGGCAGTCAGGCTCCAGCGAGCAATGCTGGTGCTCCGCTTGTAAGGCCAGTCACCGCTCCATCTTCTAGTAACACTAACAGTTCTAGTTCTACTCCGCAGCTCCGTCCGCCATTACCTACCTTAGACTACAGTTTGCCGCCGCAAGATGCGGTGGTGGACAATGGCAATTTAACTGCTCCAAGTAATTCTCCGGCCAATACGCCCACCACAGCTAAGACTGGCTTGCCTAGCGGAGCCCTCTCTCTACCGCTGGATGCCTCTGGTTTGACTGCCAAAGAACGGCAGGGTGACTATGATGTGGTCAACACCCAGGCTGATGAATTTCGCAAACGCTTTTTACAAGGTGAGGCCATTGAGTTGAGATTGCCCATGGGCGATCAGCTCATGTCGCTTGGCTCTAAATTGCCACCAATTAGACTAGAAGCCAGTTACACTCAACCAATTTCATTGCGCGAAGTGGTGCAATACTCGCTTGATAATACCCTCGACATTCGTATTCAACGCGAAGTTGTTACCCAGAACAAATGGATTCTGGGCAACTCTTTAGGCAAATTTTTACCTGATGCCTTGATGAGCTACAACTCTCAGTACCAGGCTGGTACATCCTTGATCGGTGGTACCATCCCCGTTTCCTTCGGTAACCCATTCGCTACTGCCACGGCTGGCTTCCGCTATTATGGTTTTCGTGGTGGCAGTGTGATGTTTGGCTCCTTAGCCAATATGCACAACTACCGCGCTTCCAAACAGGGCCTGCGGGCTTCGATAAACGATACTCTGCTAAACGTTACCAAGCTTTATTACAACTTGGTGCAAAATCAGGCCCTACTGCAGATTCAAACGAGAGCGGTAGATGTTTCTAAGGCACAAGTTTTGCTCAACCAGCAGCTGGAGCGGGCTGGCACTGGTACACGCTTTCAGGTCTTGCAATCAGAGACGCAATTGGCTCGTGATGAGCAAGCTCTTCTTACTCAAGAAGTTGACTTGCGGCGAACAGCTATTGATTTGGCCACAGCCCTTAACTTAAATAGCGCTGTTAACTTGCTTTCAGTTGAATCTGAAGTACGCAAGGTGCGTCTGGTTGACCCCTCAATTGATGTCAATCAGTTGATCAATCTCGCCATCCTCAATCGGCCAGAGTTGAAGCAGTACGAACAGTTGCGCATGGCTGCTAAGCGCAATATCCAGGTGCAAGCTGCGCCTTTATATCCGCAATTTCAGTTCTTCGGCGGCTATAACGGCAACGGTCAAACTCTAACTAATCAGTACGGCAACAGCATCCCATCGCTGTCAGTTGTGCCAATTCAAGGGGCTGGTTTTACCGCTCAGACCATCACCAATAATGGCTCTAGTGCTGTGGTCAGCGCACCGCAGACGGTTTATCCTGTGGCGGCTGTCTATAACCCCAGTCAAGTGACTGACCGCAGTCTGCGTAAGTCTTATCAAATCGGTATGCGGGTTGATTGGAACTACCTCGGTATGGGAGTGCCAGATTTAGCCAACGTCCAGGCGGCACGGGCGGTAGCGCGGCAAGCAACCTTGCGAGTCAACCAACAGGTAATTGCGGTTTTACAGCAAGTTCGTACCAGCTATTTGACGAGTTTGACAGCCGAAAAGCAAATTGAAGTTGCCACCAAAGAAGTATTGTCATCGGCAGAAGAACTGCGCTTGTCGCGGGTGAGATTGGCCAACGGTGTCGGTACCAACATTGACGTTATTAACGCTCAGCGTGACTTTACTCAGGCACTTGTGCGCAAGGCTCAGGCTATCGTTGCCTTCAATATTCAACAGGCCCAGTTGTTGCGTGATATTGGTGTGATTAGCTACGACACCATTACTTCGGGTCGATTAGCACGCTAATTATTGGATGTAATACATCTTGTTCGGCAGCTTTTCACAGTCTATTGAGTAGCCGCCTTTAAGGTCTGAGTATTGGTCGCCAATGTTGACGACAATTTCATAGCCCATATCTTCGATTTTCTTGCGATAGGCTGACTTCATGGGAATGGCCGAGCTCTTATCTTCATTGCCGCGCAGGTAGAGGCCATCGTAGGCGATACCATACTTGACCAGGTTGGTGATGGTGGCTCGACGCAGTTTTTCGACGCGACCCGATATCAAAAACACTGCCAGGCCCTTTTTTCGGGCGTAGGCCAGAAGCTCGATTGATGGTTTCAAAGGTTTGCCGGCCGCTTCGTCTACCCAGGCAGCAAAGCCATCCCAGTTAACTTCTTTGACGTCTTTAGCTACTTCTTTTTCGATGAAAGGCCGGTTGTCGAGAATGGTCTCGTCGATGTCTGAGACGATGCATAAGGCCTTTTCTTTCTTGCTGGTTTTCGCCTCAGCGAGGGCTTTGTCTATGGCCGCTTTGCCTCGGGCGACGGCCTGGTCAAATTCTTTCTCTGATTCTTTTGAATAGCTGAATTTCAGCGCTTCCTTAATCGGTGGCAGGCTATGGTCGGCCTTGCTGTGCATGGCCTCGATTTCTACCGTCGAGTGGGCTAGAGCCAAAGGCGGAAACAGAACCAAGGCGATGGCAAGCAGGCTGAGCTTGCTGTAATGCCGCGGCGAAAGCCTAGAAAAGCGTGTTTTTTGCATTTTTGAATAAGTCTTCTTGATCAGCTGCCGTTCATTTTAACGCCGCGACCAGCAGCATAGGTGGTACTGCCGCCGATAATTTTTTGTTTGCCGGATAGTGGTTTCACTTCCATTGTGCCAACTACAGCTGTGGAGTGCACCCCTTCGTAGGTACCCCAGCAGTTCGTGTTGACTTTCTTTGGCTTTGGTTTGATGTAAGAGAGCAGGCGATCTGACTCGGCGATAAAGACCAAGATGAAAATAGCTACTAAGGCGCTGGTCAGATAAAACAATCCGTCCATATTCAGTACTTATCCTCTTCTTGCTTCTGATTTAGTCTAGATTCGCTCCGATGGGCGACGGGCTTGAGATTAACCCAGCGCCAAGTTGTTGTAAATGGGAAAAATACTCATATTCAATAAAGAAAAGAGGGGCCTTGGGCCCCTCTTATTCGGTTGTTCTTGTTGTTCTCTAAGATTGTTTCTGGCGAAAAATCTAGTTTTTGACAATATTGGCTAGGTCGCGGTAGAGGCCAGCAATCAGCATTGTGATAGCTGCTGTATTGGGATTTTCTTCAGAAAACTTGGTGAATTCCAAGATTTTGTGTTCGAAAATTCCGAGTAATCTCGTGTCAAGGGCTTGGGCGTGCTCGTTGCGGTTCATCGATAGCTCTTTCTAGGCTAAAAAAATCTGGGAAGAAAAGACTGTATTAAATATTACTCAAACGCCGGAAAACCTCAATAGGTCAGAGACCAAAATCTACTGAAAAGTCAAAGTTTTATCTATCAAACCAAATGTATATACGTTGTCTAAGCAGTATAACTGCCAAATCGTCCTCTCGCTCGGCTAAGATAAGAAAGGATGCTTTTCTTCAAAAAAGCTCAAGCAAAGGGATGGTATGTCGCAGGCACCATATTCGATTCATCCTACAGTCAGGCAACTGCTGACCTCTGATTCTTTAGCAGAGGCCCAGGTGGTTGTAGGCAGCGATTTGCTTGATCGGCAGGTCTCTCAAGTAATTTCTACAATTGGCACTCAGCCACGGGCTGGCAGCTTGGTGGTGACGCGCTCCGATGCCTTGAGCAAGGTGGAGCTATCTACTCTTCCTCTTTTGTCGGCCTTGGTTATTGTCAAGACGAGTGCTGATTATGCCACCGGCTCTAGTGCTGTAAGTAATTCAGCCACGGCTGCTTCTAAGGCTAATTCTGCTGCTGCCGCTGGTACCGCTAATAGTGCTGCTGCCAATGCTGTTCCTTCTTTAGTCGACGCTGGGGTGCAACGCCTGATTAAGCGCTGTCAGGAGGCCTCCGTTGCCTTGATAGTAGTACCAAGTTATGGCGATCCAGCTCAGGTAATCGAAGATTTCCGTTTCGTCTTCTTGCGCGAGTTGAAGCATTCTTCTGCTCGCCTCTATTCAGTCATGCTTAGCATTGTCCTTGAAGAAGGCTTGGATGGCCTGGTGGAAACTGTTTCTGGTTGGCTTAATCGCCCGCTGGTAGTTGAAACTGCTGAGTTTAAGGTATTGGCCGCTCGTAATATGGGAGCTACGCCAGCTGCTCAGCAACGCAATTTACGAGAAGAAGGAGCCAATGCTCTGCGCTCTTATCAAAAGAGTCGCGAGGCCCTAACGCCCGGGACTGCTCCACATCGCGACATTACCTCTGAAGTTAACATGACACCGTTTAAACTGGGGCGGAGATTGGTTTTCCCTGTTCCGCTGAGCGACGTTTTAGTTGGTTACGTCTCGGTTATGATTCGACCTCAAGACGATGAGATTGCGCTCTGTGAGTACATGCATCCCCTGACTTTGGCCTGTAAGGTCGATTTTTCGCACCGGCTAAAAGATTCGCCCACTTTTTCAGTGACGCAGAAAACTCTGTTGAAAGATCTGCTTTCGGGACGCACTCTTTCTGCCGCTGACCAAGAAAGGCTCGATCGGCATTTTGGTTTTGACCTATGCGATGGTTTTCTCGTTTTTGCCGTAGATGCTCGATTTGCTGAAGACGGCAAAGCCACTGTTTCACCATCGGCTGCTGTGGCTTATCCTGATGATACTTATATTTCTTGTGAAGCCGAGGGCATGCGCGCCTTTGTTATCCCCTACAAAGAAAAATCATCTGAACCCTGGCTTACTCACGCTGAGACTCTCTCTGCTCGCATTAAAGAACTTAATCCTGGTGTAAAAGTAAGACTAGGTGCTGGTCGTTTGATTACCACCGCCCTTGATTTGCCCGATGCCTATGGCGAGGCGCGGCAGGCCCTTGTAGTCGGTTCTATGATTGATGCCGATGGAGAGTTTCTTCTCGGCTACGCTGAGCTTGGTATCAAGCGCTTGCTTTACTTGATAATTGATCACCCTGAATCAGATCGATTCTTGGAAGAAAATTTGAGTTTGCTTGAGGCCTATGACGAAGAGTGGGAATCTGAATTGGTAGAAACTCTGCGAGTTTATGTTGAGCATGGTGCCAACTTAAATTCTACCGCTCGCTCGTTGTTCATTCACCGCCACACTTTGCGCTATCGTTTAGAGCAGATTGCTGACATTCTTAAGGTCGATATTGACTCCCAAGAAGTTTTGCTGAACTTGCAAATTGCTTATTTAATTCGTGATATGAAAACTGGGCAGAAGAAGCGCTAGTGGAAGAAGTGAAGCAGAATTCTAGTAGTAGAATTAGTAGCAGTACGGCTGTACTGGTGGCCGATCGAGTGTCAAAGCGATTTGATGACGCCGCTAATAATGCCCTCAATGATATTAGTCTAGATGTTGCCCCCGGTGAGTTTTACAGTTTTCTCGGGCCCTCTGGTTGCGGAAAAACAACGCTGCTTAGAATTTTTGCTGGCTTTGAAGAACCGACCAGCGGAACTATTTTCATTGATGGTAAACAAACCATAGGGGTTCCGCCATATAGAAGACCAGTGAATATGGTCTTTCAGAGCTATGCTCTCTTCCCTCATATGTCGGTTTTAGAAAATGTTGCCTTTGGTTTGCGTTCGGCTAAACGCTACAGTAATTCTGAAATTGGTGAAAAGAGTAGAGAAGCTCTTAAAATAGTGCGTTTGAGTGAGTTTGCTGAGCGCTTGCCGGCTCAACTTTCTGGTGGCCAGCAGCAGCGGGTTGCTCTCGCTCGAGCCTTGGTTATGCGACCAGTGGTTCTCCTCCTTGATGAGCCGCTTTCGGCTCTAGACGTGCGTATTCGCGAAGAGATGCAAGAAGAGTTGTCGCGCTTAAAACGCGAGTTGAATCTGACATTTGTTATGGTTACTCATGATCAAGCAGAGGCACTGGCTATTTCTACCCGAGTAGCTGTCTTCAATGGTGGAAATTTAGAGCAAGTTGGTACACCTGCTGAAATTTATGAGCAGCCTAAAACTGCTTTTACTGCTGGTTTCATTGGTCGTTCTAATTTACTGGCAGGTAAAGTTGTCTCTAGTGATAATCAGTCGGTGCTGCTAGATTGTTCTACTGGTCGAGTGCTTAGCTTCTGCACCGCAGGTAGTGCAAGTCTGGCAAAATTGGCTGTGGGCGACAATGCTTTTGCATGTTTTAAACCAGAATCAGTGACATTGATGGCAGAAAGGCCTGATTCTAGCGAGAATGTAATTTCTTGCCGCATCGCCAATAGTTCTTACCTTGGTAGCTTGGTCGATTTAAAGCTCACTTGCGCTGCTGAGGGAGTTTTGCTGCGAGCAGTGGTGCCATCTTCGGCTTTGCATTGCTTAAGCGCTGAACAGCTAGCTGGTGCCGAGTTATATCTCACTTTCACTCCCCAGTCTGTTACGGTGATCTCTGCCTGACCTTAGAGATAAAAGGAAAAATATGGCTGCGCCCTTTGAGCAAATGCAATTGAATCGTCGGCAATTGCTTGCGGCCATGTCTTCAATGCTGCTCCTTCCTGCGCTATCAGCTTGCAATTCAAGATCGTCTGATGGCAGCGCCGAGCGGCAGCTCAACATTCTTAATTGGGCTGACTATCTGCATCCTGATGCCATCCCCGAATTTGAGAGACGCTATTCTTGCAAAGTAGTTTATGACACCTTTGCTTCAAACGAAGCTCTGATGGCCAAATTGCAAGCCGGTGGTAGCCGCTATGATGTTATTGTGCCGTCTAGTTATATGGTCAAGCAATTAAACAAACTAGACATCCTTTCGCCCCTCGATCATGGTCGGTTGCCGGGCCTAGCCCATATGATGCCGCGCTTTACTAATTCGGCCTTCGACCCGGGTTTGCAGCACTGTGTGCCTTATACCTGGGGCACCACAGGTATAGGCTTTAGTTTGGCCAAGTTAACTGACCTGGGCTTGATCAAGAACTCGTCTAATTTATCATTGCCATGGGAAGTTTTTTGGGACAATCGGCTGTCTCAGCGTATGACTTTGCTTGATGATGGCCGCGAAGTAATTGGAATGTCGTTAAAGATGGCGGGTCACTCTTACAATACTATTGAGAAGCCAATTATTGCTGCCGCCACGGCCAAGTTGATTGAGCAGAAGCCCCTCACCATGTGCTATACGTCAGATCAAGTAATTGTTGAGTTAGCCAGTGGTGACTCATATTTGTCGCAAGTATTTAGTGGCGATGCTTATCAGGCGCGACGCGATAATCCTGATTTGCGTTATGTCATTCCGAGCAATGGTGCCTCAATTTGGACTGATAATTTTTGCATACCGAAAACAGCTCCCCACGTTGATCTCGCTTATAAGTGGATTAACTATATGCTGGAGCCTGCTGTGGCAGCCGCTTGTGCTAATTTTACTAATTATGCAATTGCCAATGAAACAGCCTGGAAGCTGGTTGACACTCATTTGCGTCAGGACCCGAATCTTTATCCGCCCGCCAATGTCATGGAACGTTGTGAAGAGTTGGGTGAGATTGGCTCAGCCATCTTCATTTTCGACAGCATGTGGACCGAGCTTAAGTGTGCTTGAGTATTGGGTTTGAGACAAGAGTGTCTATTTATTAGCCACAAGAAAAATTGAACCGCCATCGACTTCATCGTTTTCCATGGTTTTGAAAGCTTTGAAGAGATCTTGCAGCTCGTCTAGCTCATAACGGCGCAGCATCATGCCTTTTCGAGCTTTGTCTGTATAAACATGGGTGCCATCTTCGAGGGTGTAATACTCGCCTGGACCGCCGCCCACTTTGTCAAAGCAGCCGATAAAAATGCCACCGTCTCCGAGCATTGTATTAACTTTATCAGTCAGTTGCTGGGCCTGTTTAATGGGGAAGTGTTCAAAAATTGAATTGGCTACTACTGCATCAAAACTGCCAGCCTGGTATTGCAATTGCGAAGCATCAGCGACGTCGAAGGAAATCTTCAGGTCCTCTTGTGAAGCCCAGGTATTGGCAAGATTTATAGCCTGAGCGGAGACGTCGACGCCCACGACCTCAAACCCTTGTCGAGCCAGGTAGACCGCCAGCCAGCCGGAGCCGCAGCCGAGGTCAAGTACTTTCTTTGCCCCGTTTTTCTTCAATTCATCGGCAATGCGCGGAATGTAAGACAAGTCGGGCAATTGCGTGTACGGCACCTTGCACATATTCCAGGCTTTTTCCCAGAAATTGATGTTTTCCTGGTAGACGACTTCAAGGGGCAGTCCTGCCCCTTCTTGCCTTTCGCTGTTAGTGATTTTGTCAGCTTTAGTCATCGTCAAATTCAAAATTCTCGCTCATAGAGCCCTTTGCCAAATCGTTTGGATTTGGCCGGGATGACCCATGTTAGCACTGACCCTCGCAAGGGATGGCACTTGAGAAGAGATGTAAAGGGTAACATTAAGTCACAGTCTGCTTATCTGAGATTAAGCCCCTCGGTACAGTGGTATCTATTTAGGCAGGAAACCTATTAAAATCTAGTATCTTACTTTCACTAGTTCAGCGCTGGTAAACAGAAATTGACGGACGAGTCCGGCCGCATACAATTGCAGATGATGCTGGTACAACAGTCCGGCGCTGGGGCATTGCCCCTAAGTATTTTGGCGCCTGATAGTTTTTTGCCATTTATTCGTGAACTAGAAAAACTTAGTCTTGACCAGAAATTAGCGCCAGTAATCGTCTACTGGAGTCGACAGAGTGCCGCCCGGCTTTTGCCTGGTGGGCGTTACTTTGGCACATTGCTGCGCGAGTCGACTTGTGTCTCTTGTTTCTCAGAAGAAAGACAAGATTCGCCTGATGAATGGTGTGTTTTGATGGAGAGCCCTGGGCTCTCCATTGTTGTCTATGGCCAGCAAGCTATGGAATCGCCTAACTCAGAGAAATATCAATGCACGGGTTCTATGGAGCCTGCCATTGTGCGTGAGTCGTTTAATCGCCTCTTGCCTATCTGGCAGTCGCTCAATCTATCTGAGAGCAACCGTCTTGAAGATTGCCGTGTTTCGCTGGGGCCAGGCGGCAGTTCACCAGCATCTGTGCAACGTATGAAAGCGGCATGGCCGGTGGTAAAAGCACCGATTCAGCAAGGTTTGATTTTGCAAGGTGATGGCGCCAATGCCTCTTACTACGACAACAACATCAGCGGTGAACATTCCCTTCAGGCCAGTCAATCAACTACCGGCCCGAACAAAATTTCGCCTATTGCCGTAGACGTACTTACTACTTCTTCTAACTTCACCCCAATTGATGCCAATCCATCGCCTATGCAGGCTGTGGTTGGTGGTTTAAGCAAAGAAGAGATGGACAAAATCATTGCCCAGCATTTGGCAGTAGGTTTGCCACCACCGGATGCTTCGTTTTTCCAGGCTCCAGTGAATAGCGGCGGCATGACTTTCCCTTCCGCCAGCAGTTCCAATTTCGCCCCGACCGCTCCCTTCGGTAATCAGGCTATTTCCGGTCAGCATGCTGGCCCTTCAGGTTCTCCGTCAAGAACTAGCGATGGCAACGGTGGTGTTGCAGCTGGTTCGGGTGCTGCCAATTCTGCTAACTCTAATTCTGCCAGTGGTCCAAGCGGCGCTGTCAGTGCCGGGGTCAATGCTGGAGTCAATGGTGATGGCAGCAATGCTGCTACTCAAGGTGATGGACCGCTTGACGCCCGCGTTCCAGCTCCCGCTGAGACTCGCAAGGGCGGTAAGGGCGGCACGCGCACCAATCTTAAGGCTGTCAAAACCACCGACGCCGACGCCAAAAATCTTATTCCACCGGCTGCTCAGACAATTATTAGTGACATTATTGGGCAGCTCAGGCACTCCAGCGACCTCACTTCAATCTTGCAGTACGCCATTGAAGTGCTAACCAATGTCCTCAAAGCTGATCGTGGATTGATTTGGAAAGTGGTTGGTGACCAGCTGGTAGTCACTAACGAGTATTCGATTACTGGTCATACTTGTTTTGTCGATAATCAACTCAATTCACAAGAATCAATGTCGATTGTGCTTGAGTTTCTCTCGCGTTTCCCCGATGAGTCTGGTGCTGGTGTTATCAGCATTCCGGACACGGCCCAAGATACTGATTTGCACAAGACCTCACGCACACTTTCATCGCTGCTGGAGTTAGGCGATGTGCGCGGGCGCCTGATGGTTCAGCTTCGCTCTCGTGGTATCTTCTCTGGATTTTTGGAGCTACAGCAATGTGGTAATCCGCGGGAATGGACCACTGAAGATGCAGTCGTGCTGCAGAAAGTAGCTGAAATGCTTTCAGTTGTTGTGCAACAATCTTTCGACCAATCGAAGATTGAAATGGACGCACAAGAAATGAAGCTGATCAATGAGATCGCTAGTCTCTTCCGCGATTCTAAGGGCCAGACCAGTCGTGATTCACTGGTTAAATCAGTGCTTCTTGTGGCCGACCACATGGGCTTCATTCACTCGCAAATCTATTTGTTTAATCAAGATAGTGGAGTGCTGGAGCCGCAGATTCGGGCCGATAAAGAAAGTTCTGTGGAGCTGGAGAATAAAGACAATCCATTCGTTGCCGTCTTCGAGTCTGGCCGCGGCAAAGTTGTGAATATGGAATATTCAAGAAAGGGCGATCCTTTCTTCGGCCACGACATGGCTCTGGTGCTTCCTCTTATATCAGAAGGGACGCGCCTGGGTGTGATCGGGCTATGGCAAAGGCAACCGAAGCGACCACAGTTCAAGCCCCAAGATAGAGAACTGGGTCTAACAATTGCCGGTCACTTGTCTAACGTAATTCGTGCAGACATGGCTGTTCAGCAGATTCGTGCTGATCAAGTGCGCGAGAGTTTGATCAATAAAGTGTCAGTTGAAATCAAGCGCTCGCTAAAAGAAGCTGACCAAATCATGGATACTCTGGTGCGCTCGGTGCGAGAGTATTTCCAGCTCGATTTGTGCGTGGTCTCTCTCTATGATGGCCCCACCGATGATGCCACTAAATGCAAGTTTGCGGGTTTGGATGAGGAGTTTTCTCAGCCTGAGCCGCCTGATCCAGAAGACTATGGTCATCCTGATGATGAAGTAGTTAAGCCCCTGGCTCATATGATTGCTGACCGTATCTTCGCTGGCGCCCTAGAGCAATTGAGAGATGGGCAAACTGTATTTGTTACGCCAGAAGAAATTAAGACCCGCTTAGAGCCCGATATCTTGTCGAGTGAGTGGGACAATCGCTCGGCTATATGTGTGCCTTTAGGTCAAGGCAATAACTTTAAAGCCGCCCTGATGCTGGTGGCGAAAGATCGCACCCGGTCATTCCCTGACAAAGACATGCGCATGGTAATTGACTTGGCTGATCGGGTTGGTGTTGTGATCTCACACGCTGAGCTGTTCGCTACTGTTGAAAGACAGGCGATCACTGACCCAATGACTGGTTTGTTTAACCGCCGCTATTTTGAAGAGCAACTTACTAAAGAAATTGATCGTTTCCAACGCTTCGGTCACCCCTTCTCATTTATCATCGTCGACTTAGATTATCTCAAGCGTATCAATGATAGTAAGGGCCACCACGTTGGTGACGCCGCTATTATCCATATTGGTAATGTGATTAAGCGCAGTGTGCGCGAAATTGATACTGTGGGCAGATTTGGCGGTGAAGAGTTTGTTGTACTGTTGCCTGAAACCGATTTGAAATGGGCAAAGATGGTGGCTGAGAGAGCTTGTGCTGCTATGCGGGAGAAACCAGTTGAAGGTTGGGGTATTGTCACCGCTTCAGTTGGTGTCGCTACTTTCCCCCACGATGCTCAAGACAAAGAGCGTCTCTTTGAGCTGGCTGACCAAGCCCTTTTCTTAGCTAAGCATAGAGGCCGTAACCAAGTTTGCACAGTCACTGAAGATTTGATGCCTAGTCTTGCTGCTGGCGGCGAAGAAGAATTGAAGAAAGCTATGAAAGTAGACAATCGCATGGGGCCTGCTGTAGAGAAGCCTGCTGCCACTGCTGCTCCTGTGGCAAATCTCGTGCCCGAGTTTGATGTCGAATTGATTCGAGAGAAGGGTCTGCTCGGAATGTTAGCCCAGCTAATACGTACAGTTGAAGAGCGCTCGTCTTATGGCCCTGACCGTTCATCGCGGGCATACGGTTATGCCAATCGTATTGCTCAGGCATTGCATTTGACAAAAGACCACACCGAAGTAGTGTCACTAGCGGCGGTGCTGTGTAATCTTGGCAAAATTGCTGTACCTGAAGAAACATTGAAGCGACCAGAGCCATTGTCTGATGAAGATTTGGTCTACATCAATCAGGTGCCGCATACAGGTGCTAAATTCTTGGAACCAGCCAAAGTGCTGGCCAAAATATCTCCTATTGTAGAAGCGTATCAAGAGCACTGGGATGGCAGCGGTTATCCCAATGGTATCAAGGGTGATGTCATTCCGATTGAGTCGCGCATCGTTTCGTTGGTTGACGCTTACACCGCCATGACCAGTGATAGACCTTATCGTGAGGCCCATAGTCATGAGGCTGCTCTTAAGCTCATTCAAGAAGGCGCTGGCAAGGAATGGGACCCTCGTTTGGTCAAAGTATTTGTCTCTCTTTTGCAGAAAGACAATAAAGCGGAAAAACACTAGTCTATTTCACCAACTATTTAGGTGAATCGCTGCACCCTGCAGTGCTCTGTTTGTCTTGCTTAGCTCAGTTCTGGGGATATCCCCTGTATATGTAGATGGTCCGATAATTTCTAATGTTGAAAGGGCTTGTCAGGTCTTGGCAACTTGCTATAATTAAAACATATCGCACGAAGCCAATGCTCTCCTGTCAGCGGGCCACCAGTAATGGATCCCGGAGTAAATCTCAAAGCACATAGAGCGGTTCTCGTCTCGATACAGTGAAAGCCCGTCGATTGCTGTAATGGCAATTTGTTAGGAGCAGACCCCTGTGAGTCCGGTGTGTGAACCGGCACAGGGGTCTGGTGCTTTTTGTAGTATTGTTCTGTTGTAAGTCAGACAATCTTCCATCAAGCGGCAATAAAATCTTTCAATGGTTCCTCGCTTTCCTGTTGCTCTATTACTATTTGCTCTCGTCAACGTGGCCTTAGCTTCTTTTTTGGTGCCTGCTGCTAAACCAGAATTGACTTTAGCTGACGTTAATTTAACGCCCCAGATATTAGAAGAAGGAAAGCCCGCTAGCTGGTGGTTGGCTCGGACCTTTTTGACCAGTGCCAGAGTGCCAGATGTAGTAGTCTGCGGCAGCTCTCAAATTGGAGGCTTACAGGCTGCCGATGCCAATACATCGGGCAAAACTGTCGACCTAGTATTCAATAGACGCTGCCTTACTATAGAGAACGATCTGGCCAAAACATTTGGCCCCGGCGCCGAAGTCTTTCTTTCTGCCCTACCGGGGGCCATGGTTTCGGATCATTTTGCTATTTCGCGAGCACTCTTTCGCCCCAGTCACCACCCGGCTCTGCTAGTCCTCACTGTTTCCCCGCGAGATTTTATCGATAATACTTTACCCTCAGCTGGTGCCACCGACTCATATCGCTTTTTCTCTCAATACACTGATATGAGCGCCTACACTGGTTGGGCTTTTCATGATCCCTGGTCACGTTTTACTTACTTTGTATCTAGCGAACTACCACTGCGCGGTCAATTGGCAGTTTTCAATCAAACTGTTGAGCATTTTGTAGAAAAACTCAAAGAGGCTGACACTGCTAGTGGTGGCGTTGCTTGTAAGCCTTCATCAACGGCAACAAGTGCCGCGGCTTCTGCTGCCGAGCAAGTCAAATTTGTTATGGGCGCCTATGGTGGTAATCTCAAGCCCGGTCAAGCCGTTCTCACTCCGAATTTGCCCAAGATTTATGTAGACAATAGCCTTGATTATAAGCATCGCTATAAAGATCAATATCCGGTTTCCTACGACATTCAGTTCAACTTTATGCACTCCTTTTTGGCACAGCTAAAGCAAGAAGGAATAAAAGTTTTGGTAGTAGGAATGCCGCTGACAAGGGAGAATCGCCAGCTTCTGTCTAGTGATTTTTGGCAAGCCTTTCGCAGTCGTTTAGCTGCAGAATGTCAATATAGCGGGGCCGAATATCTAGACCTTTCGGCTTCACCGAATTTTTTGCTTGGTGATTTTTGCGACACTGTTCATCTTAACGCCGATGGTGGCACTCGCTTGGCTGAGTATATAAGCAAGGCCATAGAGAAAGCACCCCAGCTTCGGGCTGCACTGAAAGAGCGGTTAGAACCTTTGCCGACGGTAGGAAGGGGTAGGGTTGAATGAGGCTTGTCAAGGCGCCCCTGAAAGTGTACACTGGTTGTGTACGCAGCGCGTGTGCCTTAAGGGTGCGCTAGTTCGCTGGTTCTACCAAGGTGCACCCATGCCCAATTTAGACGACATTGAAAAACAAGCAGCTGTTCTTATGGGCTACACGCAGCAGTCTATAGGAAAGACGCAAGCCCGCAAAGAGTTTTTTCCCCTAGTTGATGCGTTGAGCACAAGTTCTTCGGTTGTTGAGATTACAGATCACGATAAACCGGTGGCGGTGCTTCTGAGCTATCAAAATTATGTGGCGCTCGTAGCTAAGCTAAATATGCTGACAAAGGCTTCAGCTCAGCAACCTGCAACAAATTTGATGGGCTCAATCAGAATCAAAACAAACAATCTTGAGGCCGCTAGTCAGAGAGTAGCTGCTCGTTTTTCGAAGTCCCTCGATGAAACCGCTGGTAAATTATGACTGAGAGATTATTGATAACGGATACTCATCCGATTATTTACTTCTTCTGCGATGGTGGAAAGCGTTTAGGGAAGAAAGCCTTGGTCGCTTTTAAGGAGGCTGTGTCTGGTACTCAAACAACTATCTTCGTACCGACTCCTGTTCTTTGGGAGCTGGCTATGCTGGTTGAAGATAACGATATTGAGCTTGATAAGCCATTTGCGCAGTGGATTGATTGCCTATTTCAATATCCAGCCATTAACCCGTTGCCGTTTGATGTCGAGGCCGTTAAGGCTTTTTATGACGTTCGCTACCATACGGATCCATTTGACCGCGCAATAGTTGCTACTGCAATTCTCATGGATTTACCGTTGATTTCTAACGATGGAAAGATGCATGAACATTCTCCATGTAAGCTGTTTTGGTAATTCTAGTTTTGCTTCAGATTGGGCCGATAACTGGTGCATTCAACAGCATAGGGCCGCACAGGTTTGAGGCATTTCTCGCTGTTGTTGAAGCGGCAGTCGTCGCAGAGATAGGCCCCTTTGCCCCTGCGATTTTTTAGAGCGGCGATGCTCAGAGCTAAGGTTGCCCCTAAAACTATGGCCGTTAAAATCCAGTGTATGACTGTCTCGTTTATGTTCATGCTCATGCTTAGCGACCACCAGAGAGTTTAGGGTCAAGCACATCGCGCAGCACATCACCAATTGAGTTGAAGCAGAGAATGGTGAAGAAAATGAGGAAGCCCGGGGCAATTAACCAGGGCTGGCTCAGTAGTTCATTAGGTTGATCCATGGCCGCTTTGAGCATATTGCCCCAGCTGGCATCGGGCTGCTGAATGCCTAGACCAATTAAGCTCAAGCCGCTCTCAGCCAGAATAAAATTGGGCACCTGCAAGGTCGCGGCGATAACAACATAACTGGCTGTTTGGGGAATGACGTGTTTGATGATGTTAGTCACTTCAGGCATGCCTACTGATTTAGCGGCTTGCACAAATTCTTCTTCTCTAATTGAGAGCACCATGCCGCGAATGACGCGAGCAAGACCCGGCCAACTGATGAAAGATAGAATCACCGTGATTAGAGCAAAACGTTGTGAACTAGTCATTCCTAATGGCAGCACGGCTGCTAGACCAATCAATAAATAGAAGCTGGGAATTGACATCACCGCTTCGGCAAAACGCATCATCAAATTGTCAGCCATGCCGCCTATATAACCGGCCATGGCACCGTAGAAGATACCAATGGGAAAGGCAATGAAGAGACCAAGGAAACCAATGGTAAGGCTTTTCTGTGCCCCAAAGTAGAGTCTAGAGTAATTGTCGCGACCGTTCATGTCGGCCCCGAGCAGATAGATGCGAGCGGGCGAATCTACGCCAAACAAGTGTAAGTCCATAGGAATTAAGCCCAGCAATTTGTAGCTTTCACCTTTGACCAAGAACTTGACTGGGTACTTGGCCGTTTTTATCTCTGAGAATGTCTGGCGATAGGTAGTAGGGTCATTCTCTTGCTTTACTGGATAAACATAGGGCAAGCAAAGCTCACCATTGTCGTTATGAATATGCAGCAAAGTAGCTGGGGCATTGCCGACATTGGGGTCGTTGAATTCCATGCCATAGGGTGTCAGTACGTCAGCAAAGAGAGCACTAAAGTAGAGAAGAAAGAGACCAATCAAAGCTGCTCTAGCCACTTTGTCTTTCCACATGCGACTTAAAATCGTATGTTTGAGATCGGCTTTTACTCTGGCCGGTGTTGATACTTGCGGGGCTGCTGACGATACCACTATATGGTTCCTTTTTCTAAATCGAAGTTATTCAACAGTGATACGAGGGTCGGTAAATTTCAGTAGCAAGTCGGCCACAAGATTGCCCGTGATCAGCATGACGGCCCCGAGCATAATTGAGGCCATTACCAGGTTCATGTCTTTGGTCAAGACTCCTTCTAAAGTCAATCGACCAAGACCCGGATAGGCTAGTACCATCTCGGTTAGAGCGGCACCACTAAGGAGGCCGGCAAACTCAAAACCTAAAAGTGTAATCAGAGGATTAATAGCATTTCGTAAGGCGTGTTTGTAAATCACTACTTCTTCGCTCAGGCCTTTAGCCCTAGCGCTGCGTACATAGTCAGCTCGCAGTACGTCTAAGAGGTTGCTGCGCACTTGTCTTTGAATGCCGGCTAGCGAAACAAAGGTGAGGACGCAAACGGGAATAATCAGGTGGTAGGCAATATCGAGTATTTGACTGAGTGTGTCGCGCTCGGCAAAATCAGAGCTGGTCATGCCGCCAATGGGAAGCCAGTGAGTGGCCAGAGCAAACATCAAGAACAGAAATGCCAATAAGAATGTCGGCATCGACATGCCAATGGCAGTGATTAAGCCGAATAATTTGTCGAGGAATTTGCCCCGGTGCACCGCAGCGTAAACGCCTGCTGGCAGTGCAATCAACCAGGTGAAGAAGAGTGTGACGACATTGAGCAAAAGAGTGTTGCCCGCATGTTGCATTAGCCTTATGGCCACAGAGCCACCGGTGGTGGAAACACCGAGGTTGCCTTGCAGTGTACTTGTTAGCCAGATGGCATATTGCACTGGGGCTGGTTTGTTTAGACCCAGTCTTTCTTCTTCGGCCTGAATCGCTGCTTGAGAGACCGATGGATTGGCGCGCATTGCTGCCAGTGGGTCAATGGGAGACAACTTGAGCATGGTGAAGGCCATGAGTGAAATCAAGAAGAGTAGAGGCAAGGCCTGCAATATTCGCTTGAAGATGTAGACAGGTGTCGACACTAGTGCTTGGCTCCCTTTATATAAATCTCTTCGATGTTGTGCAATGTTCCCTTGGGCGTGTAATAAATGCCGTAAGGAGAAGGCTTGTAGTTGCCCAGTTTGTTGTGTGCAGCCGTTAATACCATGTTGGTGTAGATATAGATAAATGGCTGTTCGTCATAAGCAATCTTCTGAAAACGGTTGTAACAGTCGATTCTTGTTTTCTCATCCATGGTACCAGCAGCAGTATCGAGCAATTTGTCTATTTCTTTTTCCCATGGTCTGGCATCTGGTGCTTTTACCAGGCCATTTTTGTCGGGCAGGCGAGTATCAAACATGTGCATGCGGCCATCAGACTTCCAGACATTGGCCCCGCCATATGGTTCAAACCTGCTACCGCTGAGGCCCATTACTATGGCTTGCCAGTCGAGGCTGGTATGTACACGGTTGGTCATGGTATTGAATTCAATTGGTTGATAGTTGACTTTAATGCCAAGTTTTTTCAACTCTTCTTTGATGGTGATGCAGCAGGCATCACGGCCAGTGTTGCCTGAATTGGTGATGAGATCAAACTCAACACGATTGCCTTTGGCATCGAAAAGTTCATCGCCATTTTTGACAAAGCCAGCTTCGGCTAAGAGCTTTGCTGCCAGTGCTGGATCGTATTCAATTTGCTTTAGATCTTTGTTTAGATAAAGTGAAGCTTCAGTCTCATTGGTCGAAAGTGGGTAACCTACCCCTTTTTGTACGTTGTTGATAATACGTTTGCGGTCAACCGAATGACTAATGGCCCATCTAAATTTCTCATTGTTGAACCAGGCTTGCTTGATCGGGTCAACGTAGGGCTTGCCTGTTTTGGGATCTTTGCGCTGGCAGAGATTGAACATCAAGAACATGGTGCCGTCGTCTGGACCGAGGTTGTACATGGTGAAATTGCCGCTTAATTCCCGTTGTTTTAAAAGGGCGGCGTCAATTCCTCTGACTGAGCGATTGTCGAGCAAGTCGATTTCATCACCCAAAAACTTGATGATCATGGTGTTTTGATCGGGCACAATACCAATCACCATCTTGTCTAAGTAGGGCAACTGACGCCCTTCTTTATCAATGAATGAATAATTGGGGTTGCGCTTAAACTCCAGGCGCTGCCCAGCTACATAGCGCTCGACAATCATTGGGCCAGAGCCGACAAAAGTCTTGGGATCGGCATTGATATTCCAAAAATTGTGAAACTCAGCTTTTGAACGTTTGGTAATTGGTTCGATGATGTGTTTTGGTGCCACCATGGTGGCATTTAAGTTGGCCAGGAATGGTGAGAACGGTTTTTTGAAGCGAAAGCTCACTGTATCTTCATCTACTTTGACGACTTTGGGATAGTCGCCCGGGGTAGAAATGGTATCGCGGGAGCTAGTCTCACCAAAGCCATCGCCTATTAGAGTGGCGTAGGTAAAAACCACGTCATCCACAGTTAGTGGATGACCATCAGACCACTTCAAGCCTTTGCGCATAACAAAGTCGATGGTGCGACCATCGGCACTAACTTTGTATGACTTGGCTAGTTTGGGAATGGCCTTGCCTGTCCAGGGGTCAAAGTCAACCAGTGAGTCAAATTGCAGCATGCCGATGCCATGGCTTTCAACATCAGATGCGTCCCAAGCGTTGAAGGTCTTGGGGCCTCCTCCAAAGCTACCAAGTTTAAGCGAGCCACCAAACTTTCCTACTTCGCCTCGTGCTTGCCAATATTCAACTCCGTCTTTTTCGACAAGCTTGAATGGGCCAGGGTTGGGAAAGAGAAAGGGTTTGCTTGCTTCAGCTTGCTTGGGAGTGTAGTGCACCGTTGAATTGATCGATGGCTCGACCTTCTCGACCTTCTCTGCCTTACTGGGCTGTGCTGTGGTGGCACTGGTTTTCACTGGTGCTGGGGCGATGCAGCTGTTAAGCAGAACTCCAGAGCAGAGCAGTGCAGCAAATGAGCTGAAGATTTTAAGGCCTTTGTTATATCTCACTGTACCCAGATCTCTTCGAGGTTGTGTAAGCCTGCTGCGGGCTGTGACATTGGTGTTGGCACATAGTTCTGTATTGTGTTGCGGGCGCCGACAATGGTTCTAGGTGAGGCTAGATAGATGAAAGGCATTTGGTCATAGAAAATCTGTTGCACTTCGTTGTAGATTTTCTTTCTTTCGGCTTTGTCAAAAGTGATTGCACCTTTGTCTAAGAGCTGGTCGATTTGTTTTTCCCATGGTCTGGCATCGTTTACTTTGATCTCTCCTTTTTCGTCGGGTAGACGTTGATCAAAGAGGTGCAAACGACTGTCGCTCTTATAAACGTTGGCACTGTCGTTAGGCTCTAGCGGATCGCCGCCGCTAAGGGAGAAGAGGGCTGCTTGCCAGTCTAGAGATGAGTTGATTTTGCCAGAGAGCAAATTGAAATCAATTGGTGCAAAATTGACTTTGATACCAAGTTCTTTCATATCTTTAGTGAAGTTGGTGCCGACGAATTCGTAGTATGTGCCACCGGCAGAGGTGAGCAAATCAAACTCGACTTTGTGTCCAGCTTTATCAACAAGGCTGCCGTCTTTGTCCCAGCTAAAGCCAGATTTTTTCAATAAGTCTTTGGCGACAGTAACATCTCGACCGTAGGCTTTCAGTTCACTGTTGTAGAACGGGCTGGTGGAGACTTGAGCGGAGAAAGTAGGGTCGCCTAAGCCTTTGAAATAGTTTGAAACTATTGATTGGCGATCAACGCCGTGGCTAATTGCCTGGCGGAAATTAACATCGTTGAACCAGGCCGATTTGATCGGATCAACATAGGGTTTGCCTGTTTTAGGATTCTTTCTTTGGTTCATATTGAACATGATGAAAGTACTGCCCTGGCTAGGTCCGAAGTCGTAGAGTTTGAAGTTGCCTTCTTTCGACATCGCCGCTAGATCGCCAGCGTCGCGACAGCGCACGGGAGTAATATCAATTTCTTTGCCTTTGAATTTAAGCAAGTTGGTATTTACTTCAGGCACTATCAAATAGGTTATGCGCTCTAAGTATGGTAGTGGTTTGCCCTCAGGGCTGACGGTGTAATAATTGCTTGCTCTTTTGAAAACAATTCGCTGGCTAGGTACATATGATTCAAGAGTAAACATGCCACTTGTGACAAAGCTCTCCGGTTTAGATTCGGTTGTCCAGAGATTGCTAAAGAGCTTGCGTCCATCTTTTTTGTTGATGACCGGTTCGACAATATGTTTTGGGGCAATGGGCAGACCCATGACCCTGACAAAGGGAGCAAAGGGCACGGGGGTGACGAATTTATTGGTGAGCTCATCTACAACTGTTACTACTGGCGATTTACCTTCGACTGTGGTGACGTCACGCAGGGATGAATTGCCATAGCCACCTTTGATAATGGTGTTCCAGGTATAGGCTACGTCTTCGGCAGTTATTGGTTTACCGTCTGACCACTTCAAGCCTTTGCGCAATTTTGTCGTGTAGGTAAGACCATCCGGATCAACTGTAAAACTCTCAGCCAGAGCTGGTGTCACTTCGCCAGTGTATGGATCGATATCGAGCAAGCCGGCATACATTAGCGATGCCATTTCTCTTGAAGAGGTATCGGCAGCAGCCCAATAATTGAATGTCGCAGGGTTGGAGGCCACGATAGAACGCACTAGTTTGCCCCCGGGCTTACCAACTTGGTAGCGACCCTGGCGCATGTCGGCACCATTGACGGTGACTGTTTTGTATGGCCCTGGTGATTGGCTATCGCATTTCTGAATCGGTGAGTCAGAGCTGGTGCTAGTTGTCGTTGAAGTAGTAGTTGTAGTCGTTGTGGTACTACCTGTACTCTTGCTTGGAGCATCAATACTGGCGCAGCCAGCCATTGAGCCAAGGGCTAACGACATGGCCATGACTGTTTTGAAACTGTTGATCAATCTTCCTGACATCGACTACTCCAATCAATAAAATGCTGGTTGCGCTAATGATTTTAGTCGGTCTTGCGATGTTTTTCAGAAGGGTATTGTCAAGGGCTAGATTTAATCTCTTTTATCGCAACAAGTGGCGGCCGCACGCGATACGATATTGCCGTCCCCCATCATTTAATGTTTGGGGTAGCGAATTAAAGCCAGTCGAGGCAAAATTATGGGCGCGGCAACCGGTTTAATTTTTATCGACATGTTGGTGCGACCAATATTGAGATTTGGCTTCAAATTCTATTTCGTTGGCTTCTTTGTGCTCTTCCTCGTTTATGGCTTTATCGCCTACAAGGCACTGCAGTCAGCCTATCTTTCTGAGCAGCAGTACTAATTAAGCGACCTTAGCAGTGTGCGAGTTTAGGCCTTATGCGCTAAACTTCGGCTAGTTATGGCCTTACTATTGGTAACCTGTGGGCAAGCAATTACAGTCTTTAGTCGCTTTGAGCGTTCTTCTTTCGCTCTCTTCTTTCCCCTTGGCGGCATACTCTGCCACCACCAATGCGGCCTCTAAGAAAAGTGCGGCAGCTGCGCCGGTTGAAAGCCTAGATGCAAAATTGCTTTTCAATCAGGTGGGTTTGCTCTATCGCGATGGTAAGTTCGAAGAAGCCCTGACTGCTTTGAATGTGGCAAAAGATGCCCAGAAAATCTCGGCTGATAGTTTTCTCTACCATCTGTATCAATCGGTATTGCTCTTCAAGACAAAGCCTTTGATCTATCCTCTGGCCGCAGCTCGTGCTGCTGTCAAGATTAATGGACGCAACGCTGTTGCCAACTCAAATCTTGGTTCGCTGTTGCAGCGAAACGGCGAGCGCGCCAACGCTATCGAGAAGTATCGCGCCGCTTTAGCGGTTGACCCTAGCGATTGGCGTGCCCATCTTGGCATTGCTCAGTGCTTAGCAGTTGATGGCACAGATGGTCGTGTCATCGCTGAGCGTGAACTGAAACTTGCTTGTCAAACAGCAAATGATAGTGTGGAGAAATGGTTTGCCCTGGGCTCTACCTATCTGGTTTTGCGAATGAACCATGAGGCTGAGAATTGTTTTGGCAATGCTCTCAAGCTCAAGCCCGATGATTACGTGGTCAAATTAGGTCGGCTCAAGTCGGCCCTTGCTGCTAACAATTTGAAAGTCGTGGGAGAACTTTTGCCCACGACCATGACAGATAAGCTCTTAGACCAGTCAATTGCTCTTGCCCTGGCTTTGCCTGCAGCAAAGTTGACGGCCCAGGAGTTAACCAGTCTCGAGGCTATTTGCGAGCGTAATTTTATTGGCGCTGATCAGTTCTTTTATCAGTTGGGACGCAATCTTGAAGCTAGTGGTCAGCTCGATTTGGCTGCCAAAGCTTATCTGCAGGCCATTAACTACTCGGGCGCTAGTGGAGCGTCGGTACTTGCTCTGGTGGGCAATCGTGCTGCGGCGAATGATCTGGACGAAGCTAATCGACTGGTCAAACAATATGTTGGTGTGCAATTAGTAGGTGGCAAGCCGCAGCCACGTGGACACAAAGAAATTTTCACCCAGACTTTAAGTTATGCCGGCCAGATTTTGAGCAGTAATGCCACCCCAAGTTCTTTGCATATTTTGCGAGTGCTCTTTAGCAACATTAAGTGTGGCTGCCGCATTCCTGTTATTGAGTTGAAGTTGCGTTCACTACCTGGGGTAATTTTTGCCCATCTACAAGATGCTAAAGATCCTCCTGCTTGTATTGTGTATGATGACAAGTTGACTGATAGCAAAGCCATAATTGCCACGAAGCGCGATGAAGACAAGGTAGAAGTCATGAGCGATCAGCCTGTAAAATCGTTGCCTGAACTGGTCAAAATTATTCAAGAAGCCGCCGATAAGCCTGACAAGCATATTTTTACACTCTGGTCGTTTGAGCCACCACCCATGGAATTACCAAGATGAGAACAAGAAACGAATTTTTGCAAGCAAAAGTGGTTGGCTTCAAAATCGCCCTCTTTAGCGTTGCTCTATCTCTAGGGGGCTTCTTCGGTAGTGCTATCGCTGCTCAAGCGGCTGATACGCGTCCTCTTGTTGATGTTATTGTGCTTGAACAAAACGCTATTCAGACAGGTCCTATGAATATGGTTGTTGGTAAGCAGCAGCTCAAGTTTACACTCGACAAACTTGGTATTTGTTGGTTGGCTTCTGCTCCTAAATGGAACAGCTATTGCTTCAACCCTGAGGCCAAGACAGTGTTGGTGCGTGATCATGAAACATGGAAGAACGGCTTCTTTGAGTTGAAGGCGCAAAAGAAAGCGCACAAAAAAGACGAGCTGAAGGTAAAAGAGACTGGTAAGCACGAGAAAATCGCAGGTTATAACTGTCGCAAAGCCGAACTGATTCGCACCCCCGCGGCACCTTTCAATAAAGGTGAGCCCCATAAGCCCTACAAGGCCGGTGTCGTCTGGATCGCCGAGAAATTTCCTGCCCCGCAAGAGTTAACACAGGTGATGAAAAACCTGGTCAAAGTTGACGTCAAAGAAGGCATGGTTCTGAAGTTTCAAGTGCTCAAGGCTGGTTCTTATAGCCTGATGGATACTGCCTACGAGACTCTCAAGGTAACGTCAACTAAGAAACCAGCATCGTTCTTCGATCCGCCCGTTGGTTATAGACCGGTGAAGTCGGAGATGCAGCTTTTAATGGATGACAGCATGGATGGCGAATCGGACATGGACTTCTTGAAGAAGAAGCCGTAGCTTTTAGGGTTTTCTACGGCTTTCTAGGGAGCCGTACCAAAAAGATCAGGGGCAAAGTTCTTGATCGACTGCACTGTCATTGCTCCGCCAAAAGTGTTTAGCTCTTGTCCTCGTTCTGTGCGGGCGCGTTTTGCCACAACTCCCAGTACTTTTCCACGCAGGCTTACAACCGGCCCACCACTATTGCCATTGGTGATGGGCGCGTCTACCTGCAGCATTCGTGGTGCCAAGCGGCTGATGCGACCGCTGGTGAAGGTCGGTGCATAATAATTGGCCGAGTCAGAATCTAATTGGTCGGAGGCTTCGGGATAGCCAATAACTTGAATTTCTTGTCCTTCGGTGGCGGCGATGGTATCAAACTCCATTGGAGCTATGGTCGATTTCTCTACTGTCAAAATAGCAATGTCGGGATCTTTATCAGCTTTTGCTACTTTGAAGAGCTTTGCCACCATAGGTGGTTGCGAGACTGGGCCAGCGGCATGCAAGAAATAGCCGACTTCACTAGTTACTGAAACCTGGCTCAAATAGCGGTTGAATAGCGCTCTAGTTGGGTCGGCTTTCTTTGATAAATAGGTCTCATATGTATCCCAAATAGCATCAGCCGTTGCCTGATAGGTGCTCAGCTCTGCCGTGGAGCGACTGCTTTTTGTACTCAAGTTGATTATTTGCAAGATCTCACGGAAGCGACCATCTACATCTCGTCCTGCTGCTGTTTGCTCGCAGTAAAGACGCATGCCAGCATAGAAGCGTTGGCTTTCTTTGATGATTTCATCGGCTCCGACGACTACGTGTTCGTTAGTGAGAAAATAGGCTTTTGATTTGTCGCCAGCAATTGTTTTAACAGGAAATGCCGAGCCATAAGACACTACTCGATAGCCGGGGTCGCGAGCCGAGGCACTGAAAACCGGATAACGATATTTGGGGGAGACATCAGCAAGTGAGGCCCAGAGGCTGTCTTTGATCTTCATCTTGAGACCGACACTGAGCTGGACAACCTGGCCTTTCATTCTTTTGTCGAGCTTTTCCCATGTCTCGACGGCCTCAGCTGCTTGGGGAGAAGAGAGCGGCGTTAAAAGGCCAGCAAGAAGGCTAACTGCTGCAAGGCTGGTCAACAGTTTTTTGTCAAAAATTTTGTTATGCAAAATTCTGGCCATTCCGTATTAGCCCCCTTCAAATCCAATTTCGATTTCAAATGTTCGGCGCCAGGGAAAAGAAAGTCTGACACTTGGTTCAAAGCCCAAGGCGGCACTTACTGTTTTTATGTATGGCGAGATTAATTCGGCCAGCTTCTGCGTGGATGGCTCTCCTTGCAGTTCTTTGCGCACTTTGGTCTGATACGCCCAGTCGTCAACTAGCCTGGTAAATAGGCTGCGTTTCTGGCTGTCGCTGACGGCTTTGTTGTTAATTTCCAGGCCGGCAATAGTGCAAACAGCAGTACCCAAGGCGCTGCCAATGGTATTGCCGGTGGTGTTCCAGCCAGCATAAGAGCATATTTTTTTGAGAAGCTCAGGTCGTTTGATTAGCTGCTCCATTAATATTGGATCGCCGCCGTTGGCATAAACCACATCGCAAAGAATGACGAAGCCTGGGGCTGATTCAATTAAATTGATTGTGTTAGCGGCTGCCTTTGAGCTGTCTATGTGACTAAAGTCTGGCAAGCCAGGTAGAGTTATGTGGTCGCCTTGCCGTTCGCTAGGGCCGTGGACAATCATTGTTAAAGCGTTTGAGCTATCACTAATATTTAGTCCGATAGCTTTGATTTGAGCTTGAACAGTGGTGCCAATATCTTGTCCTTCGTATCGACTGGCCACAGTGCTGCAGTTTTCTGGGCTGAATTGTAACTGGAGCGAGGGCTTGTTCTCGGCCATTAGCAGGCGGCCCAGCAGTGTGCACACTACTTCGTCGGCGCCAGCATAGATGTTCACTTTATTTTGTAGCGACATTTGCTGACTGACGCTTATTAGTCGATCCCTTTCGCCGACATTTAGACCCCAGGCACCAGAGTCATCTTGCGAAAATACCAGGTGATCTATTAAGCCATCTTCCATCGACTTGAGCACTGTCATATTGATGGTGAAATTGCGGAAGCGAGTGTCGAGATAGTCTTGGCGAATGTCTCCTGGGATGCGGCGCTCGAGCGATTCGAGTAGGCCGGGGGCAAGTTTCTCACCGCTAGCAAGTCGGTGCAAACAAGCTGACCATTCAAATAACTCGCGTCCAAAGCGCGACCAGTATTCTTTTTCTTCGGTATTATCGTAGTTGTCTGAGATGCGCATGATGCTTGATTGCGCGTAAACAGTTATGGGTTTATTGCTCAGCTCTTTCCATTTCTTCAGGCGATCGAGTCTAGCCTGGATGGTCTTCACTTGCTCGGTGCTGCGGCGCGATGTAATTAAGCCGCCGTAGAGCAAACTATCAAGACAAACTACTACTGCGTCCGCTTCGTTGCGGCTGAGGCAGCCCTCACAAAAACTAAATAGCTCATCTATTTGTGCGCCGCGACTGAGGGAGCCCATCATTGTGCGCGGTGGAACAATTGCTTCAGCACCACCGAGCTTAGCCAAAAGTTGCGGATAGCTATAGGTGACCGGACGATCATCGAGGGGAATAAGCAGGATCTTCATTGGGGTTTCCATTGCTAAGGTTTGCCGGAGTCTAGGGTCACTCCGCCCATGTTGGCGCGTTGATACATGGGCACTGCTGAGTCGGGCACGATTCTTACACCGCGCTTGTGGTCTCCTTCGGCTGCCACAAGCACCGCATTTGTGGTGGTGCTGCTGCCGTTGGTTTGGGTCTCGGAAGTAATTGTTTGGGCAAACTCAACATGACTGAGGTCGTTCTCGTTCCAAATGGCCGCTTCAAAATATAAGTTTTGGCCAATCAGGTCGCCAGCTACAGGGGCATAAATTTTCAAGGGCAATACGCCTGATTCAGGAATCTTGCCAAGGGCTATGACTTTTCTGTCTGGTCCGAGTCTAATTGTGTGGCCATTAATTGGCTTGGCTCCACTGTCGCGGTCGGCCATGGCTAGGGCCACCCAGTGGCCGGGGCGGCCTTTTATGGTGAATTCGGCGGGGTGTCCAATGACGAGCCTGCCTGGCAGGTATAGCCTTGAAGCCAATAAGCGGTCGCTGAGGCTGCGGCCCAGGCTGCGTTGACGGGCTGTGGCCGGTAATGTCATGGGGGCGGTTGGGTCGGCCTTTTGCTCTTCCACTTCTGACTGGTTGCCAAAGGGCGTTTTTACTTCTTTGAGCAGGGCTTGGAGTTTGGCCTGGTGCTCTGCGTAGGCTTTTTCTGCCTCAATTTCTTCTTCGCTGAGCTCGACTTTCTTTTCTTTTTTTTCTTTCTTTTCTTTCTTCTCAGGCTTTTCTGCCTTGGCGGTTTGTTCCGGCTTGTCTGCTTTGGCCGTTTTCTCGGCTTTCTCGGTTTTAATCGCTTTTTTGGCTTTGTCGCCTTTGTCCGTTTTATCGGCTTTTATCGCTTGGTCGGCGGATTTTTCTTCTGAGGTCTGTTTGCCGAAAGCAAAGGCCGCCTGCTCGCCCATATTGAGAAATGCTGGGCAAATTAGGGCCTGGCTCATAACAATAGATAGAATAAGAGTTCTAGAGGCGCTTGCCATGGTGTATATCCGGCGCGTATCAAGTAATATGGCACATAGTAGCACCATCGATTTGATTAGTGAAATTGGACCTTTTTCTTGAAACTATATCCGCTTGGCTTAAGGATCAGACTACTCTGTTTCAGGCCTTTTTTGTGGCGCTAAGTTTGCATGTCGTGCTCTTGCCGATAATGTGGATTATTGGCTGGGCGCTACCGTGGCCGAAATTTCCTGTCATAACCACAATCATTGAATACGATCTGAGGGGCTGGCCCAATATGCCAAAACCCAAAAAAGTAATCAATGTCATGGACCCGGACCTTAATAAGTAGTAGTTTTTCTCGTCGTATATGCGATTGAACTATTTTGGGCTTTCGATCGTATAAGTAATAGGTCGACTTTCGCTCTCTCTAAATCCCCTTCACCACTGGGTTTGGGGTGGCTTTCGTGTTAGCATAGCGAAAGATAGGATATAACAAAAAAACGCATCATTAGTGGTGCCCGCTTCGATACCGAATGTGTTCTTAATGTATCTCGAGTATATATAACATTCGCTATCGGTGGGGCATGCTTTAACGGGGTGGTCTATGCTCGAGCCGAATAAAAGTGGTCAAGCTGAAGCGGCAATGGTAATGCCAGTGTCTCTGCCGGCTAAGCTTTGGGTCTTTCCTCAAGAGGTTGAGCCCAGTGCCGATTTGTTGGCCGCCTGTGGTGGCTCTGCCACTCTAGCTAGAGTTTTGATACGCCGTGGATTGACCACAGCAGCCGCCGTCCGCCAGTTTCTCAATGAAAGTGAATACGTTCCCACTGCTCCCTTTGAACTTCCTGGTGTAGAAAAGGCCGTTGAGCGCATGAGCGCCGCCATTGCCAAAGGCGAGAAAATCACCGTATATGGTGACTACGACGTTGACGGCATTACTGGCACCTCGGTGCTTCTTTCTGTTCTAAGAAGCTTGAATGCCAATGTCGATTTCTATATTCCTAACCGCTCATCTGAGGGCTATGGTCTTAATCTAAAGGCTGTCAGCGTCTTAGCCAGTAAGCATCGCACTAAGTTATTAATTACCTGCGATTGTGGCGTTTCTAACTTCTCTGAGATTAACCTGGCCAAGTCACTGGGCGTTGATACTCTCGTGCTCGATCACCACACCATGCCTGAGCTCTTGCCGCCGGCCGTGGCCGTTGTCCATCCCAAATTATTGAATGAGGGTCATCCCTTGTTCCATCTGCCTGGGGTGGGAGTTGCCTACAAAGTCTGCGAAGCCCTGCTGGCTAAGTTTGATCGTTCAAGCGAAGTGGAAGCGCTGCAAGACTATGTTACCCTCGGCATGATTGCTGATTTGGTACCACTAGTCGACGAGAATCGCTATCTTGTCAAAATTGGTTTGCCTAAACTTGTTGCTTCTCCTCGCCCAGGCATCCGTGCCTTGTTGGCTCAGGTGGGCGGAAAAGAAGACACCGATTTAGTTGGATTTGGCTTGGCACCGCGCATTAATGCCGTAGGTCGCTTGGCTGATGCCAATGTCGCTGTTGAGTTGCTCACCACTGATGATGCTGCCCGGGCAGAAGAATTAGCTCTACAGCTTCAGCGCGATAATGCCCGACGCCAAGAACTTTGCGAACGTATTTATTTAGAGGCCGAAGCCAAAGTTCTCACCACTTGTGATTTGAACAGCGATAAAGGCATTGCTATCTACAATGAAGGCTGGCACCATGGTGTAGTCGGCATTGTTGCTTCTCGCCTGGTCGAGCGTTTTCAACGCCCAGTCTTTATTGGTGAATTTGATCCAGAAGACAACATGGTGCGCGGCTCTGCTCGCGGCGTCGAGCAAATTGACTTGTATCAAGTATTGAAAGCCAATGAGCATCTATTGATTAAATGGGGCGGACACAAAATGGCCGCCGGTTTCTCCATTGAAGGTGAGAAAGCAGAAGCGGCAACCCGCGGTATTGTGGCAAGCTGCAATAAATTCTTGGCCGAGAAAAATATGCGTGTGCGTCTAGAAATAGACAGCGTAGTTGAGCCTGAAATACTGTCACTAGATTTGGTGCGCGAACTCAATGCTATGGCACCGTTTGGTATGTCAAATCGCAAACCTGTTTTGTCTATGAGCAAAATGGTAGTGACTTCCACCCGGCCACTTGGTAAAGAAGCTAAGCACAGCCGCATCATGTTTAAAGACTATGGCTCAGGCAAAGAGTTTGAGTCAGTTATGTGGAGCACTCGTGGACGAGTTCCTGCTGAAGGCGATGAAATTGATGTGGCGTTCAATCCTGATATCAACAATTTCAATGGTCGCGAGCGCTTGCAGCTAATTCTTTGTGATTGGCGTAAAGCTGGTGACGCTGCCCGTGCCCAAGAAGCTGAAGATGAAGCGAAGTTGCAAGCGACTATGGGTAAGCAAGCTGTTCAAGATAAGCCCAAGGCCACTTCTACTCGTACTGTCGGCAGCGAATACAGTGCTGAGCCAGCCGCTAGTGTGGCTTCTAGTCATCCTGGTACGCAAACGCCAACGGCTTTCAAGTTTACTTTCAAAGATTTGCGTTCTTTTAATGCTAATCCTGAAGTGGTGAAGAAAGCCCAGGCCAAATTAGGCAAAGAGCTTTCGGTCTTTGGCGAATCTTGCCCCAAGCTTTCTGGAATCAGTTTGCTTGATAGACAGGAAGTAGCCGCTAAAAAGACAGACCATCTTTTGATATGGCAGTTCCCGCCATCGCTTAAGGCTTTTCAAGAGTTGTTGCGCGATAGTGGAGCCAGCAATATCTACTTAGTTGGTTGCGAAGATGATGAGTTAGAGGAGCCTTCGAGTTTCCTTAAGCGCTTGCTCGGCCTTGTGCGTTACACCATCAATCAAAAAGATGGACAGGTGGAAGGTGACAAGCTCACTAATGTCATGGGTGCCAGTAAGATGTCAGTGGCCCTGGCCCTGACCGCTTTCAAGAAAGTGCACTGGGTCGATTGGTTCTCTGAAAATGGCATGATATATCTTGACTTGCTTGGTGAGCCAGCCTCTCGTGTTGAGGACACCCCCGAATACAAGCAACTGGCTCAAACCCTAGACCAGGTAAGGAAATTCAGACTCTGGTGTAAGGAATGCTCAATTAAAGAGCTACAATTAGCACTGATACCCAATCAGTTGGGTCTGCCAGGACAGCCTGAAGCATCTGAAGAAGTTGTTTCTCCGGCTATTCGTGCAGTGACGGTTGCCACTGAGCCGCCGTATTAAGTAGCTAGTTTCTTTCAGAGTTTGAGGACCATATTCGCATGACCGCCAGTGAAAAAACGCACAGTGTGATCGGCTTGCCGCTGCCTGTGGCACAACAAGATTGGTTGAAGAGCACTATTCGCGATGTGCCTGATTTTCCTAAAGCGGGAATTGTATTTAAAGATCTCACCACTTTGATGAAAGACCCGATTGCTTTCAAGCTGGTGCTCAATGCTCTCACCTTTCATTGCAAAACACTCAAGCCAACTATGATTGTTGGCATTGAAGCCCGCGGATTTATTCTTGCTCCGGCAATTGCCCACCACTTAGATGTTGGCTTTGTGCCAATTCGTAAGCCAGGCAAATTGCCATGGCAAACAGAGAAAATTTCTTACGCTCTTGAATATGGTGAAGACTCTATGGAGATTCACAAAGATGCCGTAGGACCAGAAGATAGAGTAATCATTATTGATGACTTGCTTGCCACTGGTGGCACAGCCCTTGCTGCTAAGCATCTTTTGAAGAAACTTGGTGCCAATGTAGTTGGTGCTGGCTTTATTGTTGAACTCGATTTCCTCGATGGCCGCAAAAAATTGCTAGAAGATCAAGAGCTTGATGTTTACTCAGTGATTCACTACTAATTCAAGCTTTGCTAATTCAAGCTCTGTCAATTCACCTAATCCGGGGTGGTTGAGTTTTTGATTTTGTTTAGGTCTTCCATGGCTTGGTTGTATACCACGTGCTTGATGTAAGTTTGGTAAGGAATTCCCATAGCCTCGGATACTCGTTTCACCAAATTAAGAGGCTCCTTTTGCCAGCGAAAATTCACTCTAGTGCTGTCAACTTGTTCGTCTGCTTCGGCGGTCATTTCTTTAACTTGCTTGTCTAATTCTGGCGAAAGCTCAACATCACCGAGATCTTCAATCTCGAAATTTCCTCTTTTGCTTTTTCTTTTAGTCATTGGTTTTACTCTCTATTTCGTCGAAGCAAGAGATGATAATTACTTCTTTTTTTGCTTTGATTTTTCCAAAACCAGTAAATACATTCACCATCTAGACGCGTTTCGAAGCGCTGATGGGTTTGGTTCCAGTGGCTTTTTCCTTCGAAGTAGATGTAGATCGCATCGTCCGTTTCCTTTAAGTGTCTAGCCCAGATATGCAGCAGGTCGGGCTAGTCGTCTTCGTATTTAAAGAAGAGGTACGTATCTCGGGATTTTAGTCGTTTGTATGCCATTGCTAAACTCCCAAGATAATTTCAGTATCTGTCACGCTGTGGCAATTGTCAATACATATGCCGCGGCTAGTCGGATTCTTTGCATTTTCTGGCCCTCGCCGAAAAAGGTGTAAGAAATTCCACCAGAATTTCTTACACCTTTTTCGGTTCAATATCTGTGTGATAGTGGCAAAATTGATTGAACGTTTTATGTCAAAAAAAGTTCAATTTCTTTTTCGAGTGAACAATTTTCATTCAAATAGAGCTTATCTGCCAATTAGCAGTAGCTACCGTCTTGCAGGCGTATTGAGATTTCGCCAGCTACTAATTCGGTGCGAGTACCGTCTTCTGCTTCAACAATCAGGGCGCCACTATCGGCGATATCAATTGCTTTGCCTGTAATTACTTGATTGGCACTACGTGCTTCAATCATTTGACCGATGGTGACTGAATAAGCTCGCCAGAGGCCTAGTATTTCAGCAGTCTTGCCGGCTTTCAATAATTCGTATTGAGCTTCTAGTTTATGAGCCAGTTCCATCACTATTAAATTAGGGTCAACTGGGCCGCCGACAGCGCGTTCTAGCCATTCAACTTTGTCTTTTAACTCCTCTGGCAGCTCATCGGCTTTCAGTCTGACATTGATGCCAATGCCGATAATTAAAGCTTGACCAGGCATCTCAGCGAGGATGCCACCAAGTTTGCGACCAGACAAAGTGAGATCGTTGACCCATTTCAGACCGGGGCGCACGCCAACGCTTGCCTCAATAGCCTGTGCTACAGCTACGCCTGTGGCGAGCGTAATCAAAGGCAGACGCGATAATTCAATTTTCGGGCGCAGTACAACTGAGAAAGAAATGCCTGCATCGGGTGGAGAAATCCAAGCTCTACCGAGGCGACCGCGCCCTGCGGTTTGCTGCCGGGCAATTACCATTACCCCTTCAGCACAACCTTGGGCAGCAAGCGCGGCCGCTCTAGTATTGGTTGAATCGATTTCGTCCCAGAGTTCGTTCTTGGATAAATCACTAGAATCGCCATTTACATTAGAAAGATTATCTAGGCGCTGCGCCCGGCCAATTATTTTGGTCGAGAGCGAGGCTTCGATTACCTCTAATGAAAGAATCTCTGAGCCTTCCATCTATTTCTTCCGTTTGAGCGCTCTACTATTTGTGAGCGATTTCAGTTTGGATTTGCTTTGGTCCTTCCAACAATTTGTGGATGGGGCACTTGTCAGCAATTACTCTGAGGCCATCGATTTGCTCGGCAGTTAGGTTGCCTTCGATGTCGATGTGGCGGGTAATCAAGCTAGATTTCTTGCCTTCGTTCTCAACTTGCTTTTCTTCGCATTTGACGTTTACTGCTGTCAAATCCCAGCCTTTGCGCTTGGCATACATTTGCATTGTGATTGCAGTACAGGCGCCAAGTGAGCCTAAAAGAAGTTCGTGTGGGTTTGGAGCAGAGTCGCCGCCGCCAAACTCTTTAGTCGCATCAGAAGCGAATGAGTGGGCACTCGATGTGATTTCTTGACGATAGCCTTGGTCGGCGCGGGCCTTTACTTCTACAACTGCCATTAATAGGTCCTCCAAATGCAAAATATTCAATCTGGTTAGATATAGGGGGAATTTAGCAGGAAATCAGGGGGCAACCCAGTTTGCTTCTGATCTATTAATAGTGATTGTTAATGCCATTCAGTGGCCCAGGATGGGGCTTCCTTTTCTGCCCCGTGACCTTCTCTAGCTAAATTCGCCTGTAGAATGCAAGGAATTAGTTCTGCAAAATAAATGGGTTTCAATGGAAACCATTGCAAAAGTGAAAAAAAAAGAGATAGGCCGCTAATTATGCAATCAGGTACTAATTTCCAGAGCGCCAGTCTTCAAATAGTCGCTGATTGGATAACTAATTGCCGCAACATAACCGTTTTGACCGGTGCTGGCATTTCAGCCGAAAGTGGCGTGCCTACTTTTCGTCGCGGTGCCGATGCTGCCCGCTCAGCTGCCGAAAAAGACGAGCCTACGCCCCTTTGGGAAAAGTATGACCCGACCGAATTGGCAAGCCCCCAAGGCTTTCGTAAGCACCCTGAGCTGGTCTGGCAGTGGTATGACTGGCGTCGCTGTCTTGTAGAAGGGGTTGAGCCCAATGCCGGGCACCTGGCCTTGGCTCAGATTGAAAAACTAATTGCCCCGCGACCATTCACTTTGATTACCCAAAACGTTGATCGTCTGCATCACCGGGCCGGTTCTCAAAACATCTTAGAACTGCACGGCAACATCATTACCTTTCGTTGCTTTGACCATGGGCATCAGTCTTCAGAAGTGCCCTACCATTTGCTGGAGCCGCCTCTGTGCAATCCCCCGCACTGCTCTTCTAAACTACGCCCCAATGTTGTTTGGTTTGGTGAGCAGTTAGATCCAGCTACGCTAGAAGCCTCTATGCAAGCGGCAAGACAATGCGATCTGTTTATTGTGATTGGCACTTCTGCTTTGGTTCAACCAGCTATCTCGCTGCCCTATGTTGCCGAGGGCAATGGTGCCAGATTAGTTGAAATCAATATAGAGCGCACGCCATTGTCTGATCACGTCGATGTTTTTCTCTCGGGTAAGAGCGGCAGTATTCTACCTTCAATAGTTGATCTCGCAAAGGCTCATGGCGGGCCACTTTGAGATGGGCTTAATCAAGTCTATATGCGCTTGATCGCGACTCTATATTTGCTGTGAATCTTGCGTGAATCAATACTCAATTTAGATGAGAGAATACCCAGAAAACGTCCGATTTATCGGAAATTATCGAAGAGTTATCTGCTCCGCGCAAATTTAATTGGGTGTTGTGAATCACGTCGCACTACTAGTGCATATTTGCTATGCGCAAAAGCATATACGCAGTGGTGTCACAAGTGGTGGATGTAGAAAACTGGTCATACTTTGTTGCAAATGCTCCAAGCGTTATGGGTACACCGATTTCAGCCGTTTCGAGAATCGTTTTGGGGTAGGCTTGTATTGATCTTTTGCAAGTGTTACCTTGCTGTCAATGCGAATCGACTACAGGAGATTTATCGCAAAATTTAACTGAGTGCCCTGAAAAAACAGGGATCAGTTCGAGGCTCCTCTTAAGTCGGTTGAACAAATACAAATCCAATAGTCCCTAGGCACAACAAGGTAACTTGCTGACCTGAGAGGGGCGATTTTCATCGCCCAGTTTTTGTTTTGTATTGGTTTAACTGACTGACGTGAAGACCAGTAAAACTGATCTGGTGGGGGAAGAATGGTGAAATTCCATCGCTGTCCCGCAACTGTAATTGGATGAAAATCCTGAGTCAGGCTACCCACCAGGGCACTTCGGACACCATCTTCGTGGAGTAAGAGGGTACGTCTTGCAAGCAAATAGCTGCTTTGCATTGCCGACCCTCTTGGTTTGAAAAACCACTAAGAGGGTCTTATTTTCGGAACGCAACAATAAGCTAACTAAGGTCATCACCAGGAGAACAAGAAGAATGAGCCAAGTCCTTTCAGCTGCCCCCACACATGCTGAGCCCTCAGCTAGCGCTGGTGCCAACTTTGGTTTGAGCGAAACTCTCGTCAGCCAATTTGTGCTCTACAAAGTGCTAAGACGCAACGGCAATGTGGTTGAGTTCAATCCTTCTAAAATTGCAGTTGCGCTCACCAAGGCTTTTCTCGCTGTTGAAGGCACCCATGGTTCCGACAGTTCGAAAGTAAGAGATCTGGTTAACAAATTGACAGGTCAGGTTACTGAAACTTTGATGCGTCGTCTGCCTGAAGGCGGAGTGCTACATATTGAACACGTCCAAGACCAAGTTGAATTGGCCTTGATGAGAGCTGGTGAGCAAGAAGTTGCTCGTGGCTATGTTCTCTATCGTGAAGCTCGTTCGAAAGAGCGTGCTGAGCGCGAAGCTGCTTTGCCAGCCACCGTACAAGCTGACAGCAAGGGGCCAACAGTTACTCGCATAGATGGCAGCACTGTTGCCTTCTCTGATCTCGCCCTTGATGTCATTGTCAAAGAAGCTTGCGTTGCTCATGGCGATGTTGTGGACTATCGCAAAATTATCGAGTCTACTCTTGAGAGCCTCTACGAAGGCGTGCCAGAAGGCGAAGTAATTCGCTCGGCGATCATGAGTTCACGTGCCCTAATCGAAACTGACCCAGCCTATAGCTATGTCACTTCGCACTTGCTCTTGCACCAAATGCGCTTAGAGATTCTTGGTGAAGCTCTCAGTCAAAGTGCCATGAAAGAGCGCTATGCCACTTACTTTAGCGATTATGTTGCTAAGGGCATCCACGCTGGTTTGCTTGATCCTCGTTTGGCAACATTTGATCTAGAAAAAATCGGTGCTGCTCTTGATGGCGATCGCGATTTCAAATTCCAATACCTTGGTTTGCAGACCCTCTACGATCGTTACTTGCTCCATACTGATGGTCAGCGTTTTGAAATGCCTCAAGCTTTCTGGATGCGAGTCGCTATGGGCTTGGCTCTAAACGAAATTGAGCGCGAGAACAAAGCAATCGAATTCTATAACTTGCTTTCTAGCTTCGACTTCGTTTCTTCCACACCAACACTTTTCAATTCCGGTACTCATCGCCCCCAGCTTTCTTCTTGCTTCCTCACCACTGTTTCTGACGATCTTGGCTCTATTTACGATGCCATGAAAGAGAACGCTCTGCTTTCTAAGTTCAGCGGCGGTCTGGGCAATGACTGGACACCAGTGCGCGCTCTCGGTTCACACATTGCTGGAACGAACGGTAAGAGCCAAGGTGTAGTGCCTTTCCTCAAAGTCGTTAATGACACCGCTGTTGCTGTTAACCAGGGCGGTAAGCGCAAAGGTGCAGTTTGCTGCTACCTAGAAACTTGGCACATGGATATCGAAGAGTTCTTGGAGTTGCGCAAGAATACTGGCGACGATCGCCGCCGCACCCATGACATGAATAGTGCTAACTGGATTCCTGACTTGTTCATGCAACGGGTTTTGGAGAATGGCCAATGGACACTATTTAGCCCTGAAGAAACTCCTGACTTGCACAACTTGTTCGGTATTCCATTCAAGAACGCTTACGAGCGTTATGAGCAAATGGCCGATAACGGACAAATCAAACTCTTCAAGCGCATTCCAGCTGTTTCTCTCTGGAGAAAGATGTTGACCATGCTCTTCGAAACTGGCCATCCATGGATGACTTTCAAAGATCCATGCAACTTGAGAAGCCCTCAGCAACACGTTGGCGTTGTGCATAGCTCTAACCTATGTACTGAAATCACTCTCAATACTTCTGAGACTGAAACAGCCGTTTGCAATCTTGGTTCAATCAACTTGGTTGCTCACATCGTTGATGGTGCCCTCAACCTAGAGAAGTTGAGCAAAACTTGTAAGACCGCCATGCGCATGCTTGATAACGTAGTTGATATCAACTATTACAGCGTGCCTAAGGCAAGACAATCTAACGTCCGTCACCGCCCAGTTGGTCTAGGCGTAATGGGCTTCCAAGACGCTCTATTGAAGTTGCGTATTCCTTATGCCAGTCAGCAAGCTGTCGACTTTGCCGATTACTGCCAAGAAGCTGTGAGCATGAATGCTATCTTCGCTTCTAGCGAATTAGCCCGCGAGCGTGGAACCTACCATTCATACAAAGGCTCTCTCTGGGACAAAGGCATCTTCCCTCAAGATTCTCTAGCTCTTGTTGATGAAGCTCGTCTAGCAGCTGGTGGTCAAATTCTTGATCTCGAACGTGGTGGCAGACTTGACTGGACATTCGTTCGTGAGAGTGTTGCCAAATACGGTATGCGCAATAGCAACTGCTTGGCAATCGCTCCTACTGCCACCATCTCTAATATCGTTGGCGTCAGTCAGTCGATTGAACCAACTTTCCAGAATCTCTACGTTAAGTCGAATCTCTCTGGCGAATTCACCGTGGTAAATACATACCTCGTTGATGATCTCAAACAGTTGGGCCTCTGGGATGAAGTTATGGTGCATGACCTTAAGTACTTCGATGGCACTCTACAGCCTATCGACCGTATTCCTGACCATATCAAAGAACTCTATGCTACTGCTTTTGAAGTTGATACCCGTTGGCTAATTGAAGCAGCTTCCCGCCGCCAAAAATGGATTGATCAAGCTCAAAGCTTGAACCTCTACATGGCTGAGCCAAGCGGTAAGAAAATGGACGAAATTTATAAAATGGCTTGGACCAAAGGTCTAAAAACTACCTATTATTTAAGAACTGCCGCTGCTACTGCTCCAGAAAAATCCACAACTCAAATTGGTGTTCTTAATGCAGTCACCAGCTCTGGTGCCAAATCAGTACAAGTAAAAGGAACGGCTTCCGCTCCGGTGCCAAAAGTTTGTTCGATTATCGATCCCGAATGTGAGGCCTGCCAATAGTTTTCTGTAGTTTCTATCCAGCAACCTAGAAAGAAGACTTTCGCAATCGTTCTACCTATATTCTTAGCCTTAGAAAAGGAAACAAAAAATGCTTAGTTTTGATGACGTTCCAGTTTCAAATACAGCTTCTACTTCAGCTTCAACTTTGGAATCCGGGGGCGAGACTGCCACTTTGAATTTCGCACCGGGCCAAGTGGCTGCTGCTAGTGTCGCTCAACCAGTAACTACACCAGTAGCTCAAATGGTATCCAGCGTTTCGGTTGTGCCAGCCGCTTCTCCTGCTGTCGCAGTTGGCGCTGGTGCCACTGGTTTTGAGCAAATTGAAATCACTGACAAGCGCATTACTGTTGACGAAAAGCGCATCATCAATTGCCGCGCCGACCTTAATCAGCTTGTGCCATTTAAGTACGAATGGGCCTGGCAGAAATATTTGGATGGTTGCGCCAATCACTGGATGCCGCAAGAAATCAGCATGAGCCGCGACATTGCTCTCTGGAAAGATCCTAATGGTCTTAGTGCTGATGAGCGCACCATTATCAAACGCAACCTGGGCTTCTTCTCTACCGCTGATTCACTGGTAGCAAACAATTTAGTGTTGGCAATTTACCGCCATATCACTAATCCTGAGTGCCGCCAGTATCTACTGCGTCAGGCTTTTGAAGAAGCGGTACACACTCATGCCTATCAATATATAGTAGAGAGTCTTGCTCTTGATGAAGGCGAAATCTTCAACATGTACCGCGAGATTCCGTCAATCTACGCCAAAGACGTCTTCCAGTTGCAGTTCACTCAAGAGTTGGCTGACCCTGACTTCAAGACTGGTACTGTTGAAACAGATCGCCGCTTCTTGCGTAACTTGATTGGCTACTATGTAATTATGGAAGGCTTGTTCTTCTATGTTGGTTTCGTGCAAATGTTGAGCTTCGGCCGCCAGAATAAAATGACTGGTGCTTCTGAGCAATTCCAGTACATCATGCGCGACGAATCAATGCACCTCAACTTTGGCGTCGATATGATCAATTCAATCAAGCTCGAAAGCCCACACCTCTGGACCCCTGAATTCCAACAAGAAATCATCGATCTAGTTAAAGAGGGTGTCGAGCTTGAGTACGCTTACGCTGTGGATACAATGCCACGCGGCGTGCTTGGCCTCAATGCGCAGATGTTCTCTGAGTATCTACGCTACGTTGCGAACCGTCGCCTCAAGCAAATTGGTTTGCCTGAGCAATATGTCGGCGCTAAGAATCCATTCCCATGGATGAGCGAGATGATCGACTTGAAGAAAGAGAAGAATTTCTTTGAGACTCGCGTTATCGACTACCAAACCGGTGGTGCGCTCAGCTGGGATTAACTAGCAACTTCTTGAAAAGTATGGGCCGGCTGCAAAGTCGGCCCATACTTTTTTTTGATGTACTTTGCCAAAAATATGAATGGTGTTAAGCTACAGCCATGGCCAAGCTCTTACTTGTAGACGATGACGAAGAATTGACTTCTATCTTATCTGAGTGGTTGGCCACTGAAGGTAACATTGTTGAATGTGCCAATTGCGGCGAAGACGCCCTGTCGCGCCTCAAGCTTTATCAGTACGACCTGGTTATTCTCGATGTTGGTATGCCTGATATTGACGGCTTTGAAGTCTGTCGGCGCTACCGCCTGGGCGGGGGCATGCTGCCGATCATCATGCTCACCGGTAAAGGCAATATCAATGATAAAACCGCTGGCTTTGATGCGGGCGTTGATGACTATTTGACCAAACCCTTCCACCCCAAAGAGCTAAATGTGCGCATCAAGGCCTTAATGCGCCGGCCGGCTCAGATTGTTTCTGAGCAGCTGGTGGCCAAGCATTTGACAATTGATACCGCCTCACGCAAAGTTCTAATTGAGGGCAGCGAAGTTAAGCTATTGCCTCAAGAGTTCGCTTTGCTTGAGTTCTTTATGCGCCATCCCAATCGGGTTTTTAGCTCTGATGAGATACTCGATAAAGTTTGGTCTAATGAGAAAGACACCGCCAACGATACAGTGCGGGTGCATATAAATAAGTTGCGCAAGAAAATTGACCGCGAAGGCTTACCTGTATTGATTAGAACCATCCACGGCAGCGGCTACATTTTAGATCAGTAGAACAACCCAATGCTCGCAATAGCACTTTAGGGTTTAATCGGCTGGGGCAATTTTGTAGCAGGCTTAAGGGGAATGGATTTGGCCTGAGCGGGGTCGAGCAGGGTCGACTCACGCAACATTTGTCTGGCTTTTAAATTTAGGGCAAAGGCCCGGGGCTGAATTTTCCAATCGCCATCGAAAGGTTTACTCAGTACGTAAATTAAAGCCATATTGCCCCCTAAGGCAATGGCGACAAAAGCAATAACCACCGAGTGGAAGAGTGAGTTTCTTTTGACATAGAAGAAGGCAAAGGCCAGCACAATTACGGCTCCGGCCAGAAGAATGGGGCCCAGCAGGTGTTCTCTGGTGTTGTTTAAGGTGAGCAAGCGCTCGCGCCGGCCAGCACCGACAATGTCGAGACTTTCCAGCATGCTTGCTTGCAGATTGGCTTCGCCGTCATGGCTGGGGTGAATCAAGACCACTTCGTCGCTCAATAGACAGAAAGTCTCAAATACGGCCTGGCTTACTTTGCCTTGAGCCAGGGCCGGCCATTCATCTGAAATTACCAGCTGGCAATAGCGTTCGCATAAGCCCTGTATCTGGCTGCGGGATGGCTCTTGCAAGCCTCGAGAAAAACGATAAATTTCGGAGACGCTGGCGGCTTCGTTATCTACAGCCCTTTCCAGGTTTTGATATTGATCGAGGGCGGCGGCAACGAGCAGGCCAAGTATTAGAGACACAAGGGTGCCAACTATATTAAACATGGCATCTAAGAAGGTCTGATGCTCGCTAATATCGATGGGCTTTAGGAGTTTGCGCGTAAGGGTAAAGCTCGCCATAGCCAGGATAGCTGAACCGAGGCAGACCACGAGAACAATAGGAAGCCCTGACATAGATGTGTACCTTTATAGAAAAGGATTGCCGAGCTTAAGTATTGGGGGTTTCTGGCATTGTTTCAAGGGTGATTTTTAACTCTGATTTGAAAATTAGCGCTTCCGTTTACAACTCGATAACAAATTGTCGCTATTAATAGAGAGGAAGCAGGAAATGCTTCCCCCTTACCAATTATTTCTGGTCTAAAACCATTTTCTTAACCTTGTCAGAGAGGTCACTGCAATGCTCAATAGAATTGTATCTTCCATCATTTTCGCTACTCTCTTAGCCTTGGGCCTAGCCTTTGGCTTTGTCTTTGTTAGCCCTGCCCAGGCCCAAATGATTGAGGAAGTGCAGCAAGCGGAAGGGGCACCTGCAGTGGTCCAAGAGCATCGCAGTCGCTCTGGCTGGGAGCAACCTTTAGTAGAAAAAGAGAACAACCTCAAGCATTACTACTGGACCGAAATTGACCGCAACAAGGCTGCTTACAAAGTAATTAACCGTGCTGGCACTGGCTACAGCGTTATGCCCCGTACAGCCAGCGATTGCAAGCCTAAAGTTTTGCCTCCTCGTGCTAATAAGAACATTTGGGGTGATATTCACACCGCCAACTCTGACCTAAGCGGCCGCATTCGCCCTGCCATTGTGGCTCAGGCTCGTCCGCAAACCGCCGTCTATTCTTATAGCGGCAGCAGCTACGGCAATACCTATGGCAAAGTAATGCCATCATATGGCAGCAGCCCTTCATCGAGCGCAAGCAAGAACGTCAACGGCCGAGTTATGTCTTACTAAGCCTAAGTCTAAATTCTGAATTCTAAATTCTAAAGTCTAAATACTGACGACGATTTTGCCAAAGTGTTTGCCACTTTCCATATATTGCAAAGCCGGTACGATTTCGTCAGCACTGAATACTTTATCGATGACGGGTTTAAGCTTGTGAGCGGTGATTGCTCGGTTCATGTCGTCAAACATGCTGCGTGAGCCGACAAATACACCATGTAGCCGAATAGACTTCATCAAGACTGGAACAGGATTGACCTGCCCGGCTGCAAGCACACCAATTAGGCTAACGTGGCCGCCCATACGAACCGCATTGAGTGAGCGATCAAGAGTACCAGCGCCACCAATTTCGATGACATGATCGACCCCGCGGCCATTGGTATAGTCGAGGACAGCTTCATCCCATTTTTCGTTGCTCTTGTAGTTGATGGTGTGAGCTGCTCCCATTTCTTTTAGGCGGGCAAGTTTTTGCTCAGAGCTAGAAGTAGCGATCACTGTGGCTCCAGCCATGCGGGCAAATTGCAGGGCAAAGATAGAGACACCACCGGTGCCCATAACTAGAACAGTTTCTCCAGCTTTGACCTTACCGTTTTCAACCAGGCCATGCCATGCTGTTACGGCGGCGCAAGGTAAAGTGGCGGCTTCTTCGTAGCTGAGATGGTCTGGTACGTGGGTGAGGCAGTCTTGATCAAGCAAGCGATATTCTTGCAGCATGCCATCGACAAAGCCGCCCAGAGCGGTTTTCGCTATGGCATTGTCGACTTCACCACTAATCCAATCGGTCATGAAATTTGGTGATACCCGGTCGCCCACTTTGACGCGAGTGACGGAGCCACCGATTTCTACTACTTCGCCAGCGCCATCAGAAAGAGGCACTATTGGTAGTGGCAAAGCTTTGCTGTAATAGCCTTTCGATACGAGAATGTCGCGATAGTTGAGGGAGGCGGCCTTAATCCGCACCAATACTTGCGTACCGTGGGGGCGTTTGATTGATTTTTCGCTAGCAACAATGTCTTCTATTTTGAAGCTGTTAAGTTGGAAAGCTTTGAAATTTGTTGTGGCAATATTTGACACTTGATTCTCACCCTTTAGTTTAGATTGCGTATGAGTAGTTGGCAGGCAGAACTGATTTTGCCTTCAGGCCAAGTTCTTCTTCAAGAGCCTGGGCTGCGTGGTATGGCCAGTAAGGGTCACGCATTAATTCACGTGCTAAAAGAACAATGTCGGCCTGGCCGCTGCTAATTATTTCGTTGGCTTGTTTTGCTTCGGTGATCATCCCCACAGCTGCTGTTGCTATTTTGGCTTGGGCGCGCACTTTTTCAGCTAAAGGAACTTGCCAGCCTGGGCCATAAGAGTAGTGATCTCCGGGGCGCACATAGGCACTGCTGCAATCGATTAAATCAACACCAAGCTCTTTCAAAATTTTTGCCAGGGCGACAGAATCATCAACTGTCCAACCGCCTTCAACCCAGTCAGAGGCTGATAGCCTCACTGCTAAAGGCAGGTGCTCAGGCCAGACCTGGCGTACCAGTTTGGTGGTTTCAATGATCATGCGGGTACGATTTTCGAAACTGCCACCATATTCATCGGTGCGGAAATTAGCCAGGGGTGAATAGAAACTGTTGAGCAAATAGCCGTGGGCACCGTGAATTTCTAGCCATTTGAAGCCGGCTTTGAGGGCGCGGCTAGCTGCGCTTTGAAAGGCCAACTGAATTTCTTTTATTTCAGCAGTTGTTAATTCGTGTGGGGCGCGAGCACCGGGAGTGAAAGGTACAGCGGAAGGGGCGACGGGCAGCCAACCACCATCAGCCTCGCTAATTTCTTGCTTCTCGTGACGATTGCCGACTTTCCAGGGATTTTTCGTGGATGCCTTGCGTCCGGCGTGGGCGATTTGGATGCCTGGCACGGCTCCATACTGTTCGATAAAGCCGGTAATTTTCTTGAGCATGTCGATATGCTCGTCTTTATAGAGGCCGAGGTCGTTAGGAGAAATGCGGCCACGCGCTTCAACACCGCTGGCTTCAAGAATAACCAGGCCAGCGCCGCCAATTGCTCTTGAGCCTAAGTGCACCAGGTGCCAATCATTGGCAAAGCCGTCAACACTGGCGTATTGGCACATGGGTGAAACACCGATGCGATTGCGCAAAGTTACGCTGCGCAAGGTGAAGGGGCTGAAGAGATTAGATGCTGTATTGTCTTGCAGCTCTTTTGAACTTTCTTTTGCTTCTTCTTTAGTGCTGGCGCTGTTCGACATAAATTTCTCCTCTGGATCATTCGAAAGCAAAGAATAGACCGGTCGTCTACAAAAGTCAAGCTTATCATCGCTGCTTGCATGGCTAATTGTCAGGTACTGTCTGACTGGCTTAGCTGGCTGTGCTTTTGACCGTAGATTCTATATGATCCTCAGGCAATAAGGTCTTAAATGTAGTGGGTGAAATTTATGTCTCGTCAAAGACAAGTGATTCGGCCAGGGGCAAGAAATGCAGCCTTGTCAGCGCTGGGGCAAGCCTCTATGGCTCTGTCTGTAATTCTCGCTCTGCTTACGAATTTGGTCTGTCCACTGGCTGGTGAAGCGGCACAGCGGGTAATTCCCTCGCAAAGATTTATTGGTAAGTTAGAGCCGGTAGCCTTTTTTGATGGCCCAATGCCAACCGGGGTGACAGTTTCTGCCCAGGGGCGCATATTTGTCAATTTTCCTCGCTGGGGCGATGATGTTCCCTTTACTGTGGCTGAGTTGGTAGCCGGAAAGGCTGTGGCCTATCCCAATGCCGAGATTAATCGCTGCAACCTCGCTAGCGTTAGAGATCATTTGTTGTCGGTTCAATCTGTCGTGATGGACGGCAAAGACCGTTTATGGCTGCTTGACACTGGTAGCCCAAGGTTTGGGCCTGTGGTGGGGGCGGCGGCCAAGCTCGTTTGCGTTGAGCTTGCCAGCAATAAAGTAGTCCAGACTATTACCATGCCTGAGAGCACGGCCCTCCCTCGCTCATATTTGAATGACGTGCGTTTTGACCTCAGTCGCGGCAAAGCCGGAATGGCTTTTATAACTGATTCTTCCAGCACCTGTCCCGGTATTGTCGTGGTCGATTTAGCCAGTGGTGAGAGTTGGCGTCGTTTAAACGGTCATGTCTCCGTTCGCCCAGTCAGCGGCTTTCTACCAATGGTGGAAGGCGAATCATTGCCGGATCTGCATGTTGGTAGTGATGGTATTGCCATTGGTGCTGATGGTAAGCGCTTGTTCTATTGCCCTCTGTCGAGTCGCAAGCTCTATAGCGTCAGTGTTGACGCTCTTTGTGACCGCAGTATTAGCGAAGATGATGTGGCAAAAACTGTCTGCGATGTTATTACCAAAGGTGCTTCGGATGGCCTTGAAAGCGATAGCCTTGGTCGCATCTACGCCGGTGATTATGAACACAACGCTATTCATCGTATTTCGCTCAGTGGCAAGGATGAGACTTTGGTCTGCGACCCTCGGGTATTGTGGCCTGATACTCTCTGTCTTGCCCATGACGGCTATTTGTATTTTATAGTCAATCAATTGCATCGCCAGGCGCGCTTCCATGACGGCGTCGATAAAAGGCAAAAGCCCTATGTCCTCTTTCGAATTAAGGTCGAGGCTAAGCCGGTGACGTTAAAATAGGGGAACATCGAGACTTGATCGAGCGTCATCAGCTCTTGTGATAATTCGGTAGATAACTATTTATGAAAGTCAAAGCATTATTATCTATCGCATTGCTTGCCTCTGCCGCAGTTGGCAGTATTGCTGATGTCTCGGCCCAAGGTGCGCCTCCTCTTGCTCCTTCCCGCTTGCAGCGCAGTTCTTCTTCTTCTTCTTCTTCTAGTTTTAATGGTTCCGTTCTCAATGGATCGGTGATCAACAATAGTACTATTGGTGGTGCTTCTCGCTTGCTGCGGCCCTCCCCGCCTGTTGTTGGTAGTCCAGCTCCTAGCGTGGCCCCGAGCCCTAGTAGTACTGGTTCGTTGTTTTCTGCCGATGAGCAAGCTGCATTTTCGCAAGTTCGCCAGCCGCAACAAATTGCTCCAGCTATTTCTGCTCCAAGCTCCTCTAGTGCTGCTAGCTCCAATCAAGTGTCTAGTCAGTCATCGTTTTCTTCTTCCAGTCAGTTTTCTGGTCAGGCACCTTCAGGCATACTCAGTAAGATTGATATTGGTCAGGCCCTACGCTTAGGCGCTCAAGTCGTTAATGCGATCAATGCTGGTTCTAGCAATAGAAATAACTATAGCCCTAGTTCTGGCCAGTTCAGCGCATCGGCCGCTGCTTCCTCTAGTGCGTTATTGAAGAATTCATTAGGTAAACCGGCTTTTGTCAGCAAGTTTGCTCGGCCGCTCACTAGCAGCGAACTAGCCGTACTCTCTAAATATGATGTGGTTATTGTTCTTGATAAATCAGGCTCGATGGATGAGCGTGACTGCCCTGGCGGTATGAGCCGTTGGGATTGGTGTCGGGATCAAATGATGTCACTCACTGCTCAAATCGGTTCTGTGTTCAAAAGCGGCATTACTGTTGCTCTCTATTCTTCTGACTATGATATTTTCAGAAATGTCGATCTAGGTTATGTCACCCGCATTTTTGGCGAAAATAGTCCATCGGGCGGAACCTATACTGGCAAAGTTATGGAGGCTGTTTTTGATGATTACTTTGCCCGCCGGGCGAGTAATCCCAATACCCGCAAATTGCTGGTGCAGGTGGTTACCGATGGTGACCCTAGCGATAAAGGGGCATTGATTGCAGCCATTTCGCGTGCCTCTCAGATGATTAACTCTCCTGGCGAAATCACCGTCAATTTTCTTCAAATTGGTCATGAAGAAGCCGGTGCTCGCACCCTGGCAAAGCTTGACAGCAATATGGCGAGCGAGGGGGCCAAATTTGATATCGTCAGGGTGGAACCATTCGCTGTTGTTGAGCATGAAGGTTTACCTCGCGCGCTGGCCGATGCCACTAATTGATTTGAGGTTGGCAATGGGCTAACTTTAGCGCTTGTATGCTGTGCAACGTGGCATAAAGCTGTATGGCCTGAGGATGATTGTTTGAAGATTGAGAAAATATTTTTGGTCGATGATGACCCAAATATCAGACGCATTGCTGAAATAAGCCTAAAGAAGCTAGGTCCATGGCAAGTAGAATTGGCTGCTTCTGGTCGTGAACTTCTCGCCCTTCTGAAGCAGGGTAAACCAGATCTGCTAATTCTTGATGTAATGATGCCCGAGATGGACGGTCCAACTACTTTTCAGACGGTTAGAGAGCAATTTCCAAATTTGAAACTGCCGGTAATTTTTATGACCGCCAAGGTAATGTCTCATGAGGTTGATGAATATTTAAACTTGGGTGCCGCTGGAGTAATTTGCAAGCCTTTCAATCCTAAAGATTTGGCTGATGACGTCCGCAGTATTTGTGATCGCTGGGAAGCAAGCAATGCTAGTTCAGATTCTCCTGCCGAGCTGAGCAGCGACTTGTTGGTGAGTTCAGGAGACCAGTAACCTAGTACATTAGCCGGCCTTCTGGAGAATCAAGCCAGTGTCCAATCATAGCTTGACTAAGCAATCTACCAACTCGGGCCATGGGCTCAGGAGTGTTGCTATTGCCTGGGGTGTCTTGGTTTTGATTGGATATGGCTGTATGGTTTTTTACTCGACGGCACCGGCCAAAAGTGCCATATCGGTTGGACCGTTCCCGGCGCAAAGTGCGCTTGCCAGAGGCCGCGGCTTGACTCTAGTTACCTTCTTGCATCCCCGCTGTCCATGTTCTAAAGCTAGTGTCAGTGAGCTACAAGAACTACTTGCTCAAAGTAAATTTCCATCTAACCTGACAGTTTATGCTGTGGTCTCACAGCCACATGGTTGTTCTTCCGACTTTACCCAGGGTGCCATCCTTGACTCTTTGTCGAGTATGAGGAACGTTCAACTGATAATTGATAAGGATGATCTGGAGTCGCAACGCTTTGGCGCACGAACCTCTGGGCAAACATTGCTTTTTGATAGCCAGGGAAAATGCCTATTTAGCGGAGGAATTACAGCGGCCCGCGGCGAAGTTGGTGCTAATGCTGGAGTTGATGCCTTGCGTCAATGTATCGCCGGCGGACAGACTGCTCTTAATAAGACGCCTGTGTTCGGTTGTTCTCTGGAGTCTAGTCCGTGAACACAACCAAAACTAACGGAGTGAAGCTTTTTGACTGGACTGATAGAAAGTCTCTGGTTGCCAGTTCGCCCTTAGCAGAGAGAATTTATAAGCAAGAGCGCTTATCTCTTTGTCAGCAGACAGACCGGATGTTTGGCTGGCTGATGATCATGCAATGGCTGGCCAGCATCTTGGTCGCTCTTGTTGTCTCGCCGTATACCTGGGCTGGTCGCGATGCTTTTATCCATCCGCACATCTTTTTTGTTACTGTTTTCGGTTCAGTTATCACCGCTTTCCCTGTCTATTTGGCTTTCCGACACGCCGGTGAACCGGTCACGCGCTTTGTTATGGCGGTCTGTCAAATGCTCTATTCGGGCATGCTCATTCACCTCACCGGTGGTCGTATCGAGACCCACTTCCATATTTTTGGCTCCCTGGCGTTTCTTTCTTTCTACCGAGATTGGCGTGTGTTGGCGGTGGCGTCATTGGTGACACTATTCGACCATGCCCTGAGAGGAATATACATTCCTGAGTCTATCTACGGGGTAGCGTTGGCCAGCCCCTGGCGCTCGGTTGAACATATCTGGTGGGTGCTTTTTGAAGATGTATTTTTGATTAGCGCTGGCTACCAGAGTCTCAGTGCAATGATGAACAATGCCAATAAACAAGCCGAGTTAGAAGTTACTCGCTTGCGAGTTGAAGAGCTTGTTACTGAGCGAACTGGGCAGTTAGATGCTAGCGAAAACCGTTATCGTGTGCTCTGCGAAACTGCTCCCCTTGGTATTTTTCAAACTACTCCCGACGGAAAGTGCATTTATATCAATATGCGCTTTGCTGAGATTTTTGGCTTGACTTATGAAGAGGCGCTAAGAGATGGTTGGAGTCATACTGTTCCGCCTGATCAGCTGGACTATGTGGCGACAGCCTGGCTAGATGCCGTCAGTGGCGATGGCAATTTTGATTTACAGTTTAGAATTAATAGTGAGAATCTTTGTTGGGTGCATAGTAAGGCCTCACGGGTGGTGGCTGCTAAAGATGGGGTTGAGACCTATGTTGGTACAGTAGAAGATGTTACGGAGCAAGTTATGGCAGAGCAAGCTCGCCTTGAGCGTGCACTCGTGCAGGCTCGGCTGGCTTCGATTGTTGAGTCTTCTAATGATGCTATTGTTGGTAAGTCGATTCAGGGCGTAATTTCTTCGTGGAATCCTGCTGCTGAGAGGCTGTTTGGTTGGTCTAGTGCCGAGATGATTGGGAATACAATTAGCCCACTTCTACCGGATGATAAAAGAGAAGAAGATGCCGCCAATTTGAGTCGTGTTTTGTCGGGAGAGAAAGTTGGAGAGTTTGAGACCGTAAGGCTTTGCAAGGATGGCCGCGCCATTGATGTCGCCTTGACTTGTTCTCTCATGCTTGATGAACAAGGGCAGGCCATTGGTGTCTCTGTAATTTATCGCGATATTTCTCAACGCAAAGAAGTAGAGAAGCGTTTGAGCGAATTCTACTCAACTATTTCACATGAACTACGTAGTCCGCTTACTTCTATTCGTGGCGCTCTGAGTTTGATTGACGACAAAATAATCGATATGGGTTCAGATGAGTGCTACGAGATGATTGGCGTGGCGCGTAGCAGCTCGGAGAGACTGGTGCGTTTGATTAACGACATCCTTGATATAAAGAAAATCGAAGCTGGTAAATTAGAACTGAAGCTTGAAAAAATTGATGCTACTACCCTTGTAGCAAGAGCAGTAGCCGGTATGGATGGTCTGGCCCGGGCCGAGAATATTCAACTCATTCAAGACATTGCCTTTAGTGCCACAGTTGATGTTGATATCGATAGAATCATTCAGGTTCTCACTAATTTGATCTCAAACGCTATTAAATTTAGTAGCGATGGTGGCTGTGTGATTGTTGGTTTGCATCTGCAATCTGATTCTCAATTGCGCTTTAGTGTTGCTGATCATGGGGCGGGAATTCCCGTTCACCTACAATCGCGCTTATTTCAGCGCTTCCAGCAGGTTGACTCATCTGACACACGACCCAAAGAAGGCACCGGTTTGGGCTTGGCCCTATCTAAAGCAATTGTAGAAGAACATAAGGGTTTGATCGGTGTATATAGCTCTCCTGCAACAGGAAGCACATTCTGGTTCGACTTGCCTGTAGTCGATTCGTTTGTGAAGGACGCACTTATACCAAGCCTCGGTGCTGCAACAATCTTGCTGGTGGAAGATGACGACAACATTGCGCAGTTTATGCGCCTTTCAATGCTTAAGCAGGGCTATCAGATAGTGCGTGTTGGTGCTATTTCTGAGGCGATTGCCATTCTCTCTCGCTCGCGGCCGGGCTTGATCTTACTTGATCTTAATTTGCCCGATGGCAATGGCCTGGACATTTTGCACTACTTGAAAGAACAATTCCCAGATGAAGCTGTTCCTGTGATAGTGACAACCGGTGTAGCTCTCGATAAACTTTCCCTGGCCTATCCGGTGGTGCTTGATTGCTTCTTTAAGCCGTTTGAAATGAATTTATTGCTTAAATCTGTAGAGAAAGTTATTGCTGCGGCACCATCTCGGCGCATTTTACTGGTAGAAGACGATCAAGCAACCCGTTCAGTTATTGCTCGGCAATTAGAGGCAATCGGTGCCACTTGTATGGAAGCTAGCAACGGTCTTGAAGCCCTTAATGTAGTTGATTCATTCGTGCCTGATTTGATTGTGCTTGATGTGGGCCTGCCAAAATTAGATGGTTTTGAAGTAATTAGTGTTTTGCAAAAAGGACCATTTGCTTTCGTGCCGCTGCTTGTCTATTCAGCTCAGGAGCTGACCGATAGTGACAGACGTAAACTCAGCCTTGGCCTTACTCGCTACCTCGATAAAGGGCGAATTTCACCAAAAGAGTTTATCGATAGTGTGCAAGAACTTTTAGGTCATCTTAAAGTTGGTAGCTAAATTGCTAGCTAAGTTGTTAGCTAATCAAGCTTCTTTCTTGTTGCTCTGAGCACATGCAAAAGCACCGTTGAGAGCGGCTTGCCAGCCGGCATAGTCTTGTTTGCGATCTGCCGATGGTGTCAGGGCTTGGTCGCTTTGCCAGCCGGAGAGAAACTCTTTCTTTGTTTTGATCAACCCTGTCTTCAGTGCTGCCATGGCTGCAACACCCCAGGCTGTTGATTCTGATTGAGTGGCTCGAAGTACAGGCACACCGATAATATCGGCTTGAAATTGCAGCATAAAGTTGTTTTGAGTAGCGCCGCCATCAACGCGCAGTTCTTTGACGGTGATACCATTCTTTTTCATGTCTTCAACAACGTCGCCTACCTGATAGGCCATGGCCTCAAGGGCCGCTCTGACTAAGTGTGCTCTGGTAGAGCCGCGAGTTAAGCCGACAATGGTGCCGCGCACATCTGAATTCCACCAGGGTGAGCCTAGACCCACGAGAGCCGGTACGAAATAGACCCCATCATTAGAGTCGAGAGAGACTGCCATCTCTTCAGTATCACTGCTTGATTCGATGATGCCTAGTCCGTCACGCAGCCATTGAATGGCAGCTCCTGCGACAAATATGGCGCCTTCAAAAGCGTAGATTGGGTCTTTGCCTTCTTGTTGCCAACCAACTGTGGTGAGCAGACCGCCAGCAAATCTTGGCTTGCTGCCAATGTTGGCGAGGAGAAATCCGCCAGTGCCATAGGTGCATTTGGCCATGCCTTCTTCCAGGCACGCTTGGCCAAAGAGGGCTGCTTGCTGGTCACCCATGACTGCTGATATAGGTGCTGTAAAGCCAAGCAAATCGGCTCTGCTGGTGCCAAAATTAGCATCTGAGGGAAGTACTTGTGGTAGCACTGCTGATGGCACGTTGACGAGCTTGAGCAGTTCGTCATCCCAGGTCATAGTGTTAATATCAAATAGCATGGTGCGCGATGCATTGCTGCCTTCGGTGGCATGTGTTTTTTCTTCAGTCAAGTTCCATATCAGCCAACTATCAATGGTGCCAAAGCAGAGTTTGCCGGCCTTGGCTCGGTCTCTAGCTCCTGGTACATGATCTAATATCCAGGCAACTTTGGGTCCTGAAAAATAGGCGTCAGGCACGAGGCCTGTTTTGCTGCGGAAGATTTCTTTGTGGGCCTTCAGCTCATCGGCTATTTCTTGGGTACGGCGGCACTGCCAGACAATGGCGTGATGAATTGGTTTACCAGTTTCTCTATCCCAGACAACGGTGGTTTCGCGCTGGTTGGTGATGCTGACGCAAGCGATTTCATTGGCATCGATGCCGCTGTTGCTAATGGCTAGTTTTATACACTCTATTTGGGTTGAGAGTATTTCAGTGGCGTCGTGTTCTACCCAGCTTGGACGGGGGAAATATTGTTTGAACTCTTTCTGCCCTAGCCCGATGCTTTTTCCTGTTTTGTCGAAGACGATGGCTCGACAACTAGTGGTGCCTTGATCGATGCTGAGAACATACTTTTTCATTTGATTGCCCCTGGCTTACTAGAATTGGTTTTTAGTTTATGGATTAGTTGGCTAACTGATAATTGCGCCAGAAAATTATAGAGGCGCGTTCTATAAGTTCATTCAATCTCTGTGGATAATGTCCACTCATGGTTGCTCTCATTTTCATTGTGTAGATTGGCCGATTAGAATTTTTGAGAGGTCTCACAGTCAAGACCAGCTGATAGTCATGCTTGGCTAGCGGTGACAGGGTCAGTAACAATAAGTGCGTAGCTGCTTTCGCATCGATCTCAACTAGGCAAGACTGGGCGCGCTTGCTCAATATATTGCACAGGCTTGTGGCCGTTAGGCTTTTGTCGCTACTGTCAGCGAGAGCTTGGGGTAGTGGGCTGACGCCGATAGCCATTTTTTTTATGCCATGCAGGCTCAGTATTTCGCGGTGAGAGGCTAAATGCGTTACGGCGATTATTTCTTGATTCGTGAGGTCGGGTTTGCTTGTGCTTTCGGCCCAAGCTGTTTGCGGTAGCAACACAAGCACAAGCAACATCGCTACAAGCAGCAAGAAATAGACTTGCTGCTTGTATGATTGTTTGGCTGTCGAGCATTTGTCCTGCAAGAGCTTAGGCCTTTAGACTTTGACTACTCTTGCTCTGGATTCATATCAGATGGTTCATTTTTCTTGAGCGGGTGCTTCTTGCCATGACCGATATCGGCGCTATTAGCGAGGGCGAAGTCGCGTCGGAAGTGTTTTACAACTTCCTTCAACTGAGAGTCAACTTCGCTTTCCATATTGCTCTGGGTTCTGCCGGCAGCGTCTTTTGACCAGACTGCCACCATTAGTTCTTGCTTGTTTCGTGCGACTTTGACCTTTTCTACCAACGACATGTTGATAGCAAAAGTAGCGGTGTTAGGAGCCGCACTGTCTGGTACTGCTTTCAATTTTAAGTAAAGAATTGGGGTGGCAGAGGACTCGCAGCCCTTTTCTTTGCTACTGCTGCTGCTGCTGTTATTGCCACCGGCGCAACAATTGTCGTCACCGCAGATGGTGACATGAGTGGGAACAAGTTCATCTACCATGAGGTGTCTAATTTTTTCTTTGGTGACGCCGTGGTCGATTGAGAACTGATCTAGTTCACCAATAACCAGCTTCATTTGCTTCAAGCCCGAGAGAATTAGCGGTTGATTGAAGCCTTCTCTGCTCTTGCCACTTGAGGTATCTTTCGCCATGGTTTTGCTGTCGATTGATTTCGTTTTGCCTTTAGAAGCACCATGCTCGGGGCAGCCTTGACCTGCTAGAGGTGGCAGCAGGCAAGAAAGCATGACCGCAAGAGCGCTAGATTTGAAAAGAGATAATTGGGCTTGCCGCACTTTGATTCTCCACTAGACGAAAATTAGGTAACCTAAAGTATAAGAGTCTATATGAGTTTACAGGCAGTTTCGACTATTTCAGCTACTGCCTCACCTAACAAGGCGTTTTGTTTTGAGCTGGTGGTTGCTTTCAAGGCTGCATTGGCAATTGATTTTTTCTTCGATTTGGCCGCCGATTGGGCAAATTGTTTCGCGGTTGGCACATGCACGAAAAGTACCGATTTGATTTTGGGCTGGCTTAAGGCATAGTTTAAGGCTTGAAAATAGAGCTCATTGCAGATGAAAGTTCCGGCATGGTTAGAAATGACCGAGGGATAACCGCTTTTATTAATTGCGGAATTTAAAGCGGCCAGGTCGATTTTTGTTCTCAGTAGCTCTGGGGCATTTTTGTTAATAGGTTTATCAAGCGGTTGGTGACCACTGTTGTCTGGCAGGCCGTAGTCTTTTATGTTAATTGCAAAGCGCTCCAGGTTGAGCCATTCGCGTTTGTTGGCCAGGCCGGTCATAACCACGAAGAGCGGTCCAGGGCTGTTTTTTACTGCGTGGTCAAGAGCTGTTTTCAATGCTTTCCAGCCCTTGATACCGGCCGTGGGCAAGATACGTTTCTCAATGTGAATCTCTTTTACGCGCGTTGAAGTGCCACTGGGCTTGGTTATAAGCAAATCGGGGAAAGCTTCGACTAGAAGTTCAGTGGGATTTACCATGTTTTTGCCAAAGGCATCAAAGCCTGTAAGTAAGCAGGTAATGGCTTTTGCTGACACAGAGGTGACCTGTAAAGTAGTTGTGGGGCGTTTACCGTGGTTTCGCGCTTTTGACTCAATAGTGTAGAATGTTTTTCTACTGTAATGCCGGAGTGGCGAAATGGTAGACGCAATTGACTCAAAATCAATCGCAGGCAACTGTGTGTCGGTTCGAGTCCGACCTCCGGCAGATTTTTAAAGGCCCACCCTATTTGGGGTGGGCTTTTGATTTTGCTCTAGCCTCTATGTAGCTTTCAAAATGGTTTCAACTGGTCTTCTGTAACGTCTTTGCTGCATTGGGCTAGGGCCTGGTTTTGCGTGATACTATTTTTTTATGCTCAATGATTAGATAGAGCCACCCATAGCACGACACCAGTCTAAGAAGTACACCGGCCTGAGAACGACAAAGAAATTGAATCCAACTAAGCAACTAGTTTTAATTCTTTGCACTGCTGCATTTCTCATCGCCCAGTTCTGGTCGTTTGCGGCCGCTGCAACTCTTTTGGGCTCCATTGATACAGACCCCAGAAATGATATTTGTCTTGAAGACGTAATTTCGGTTGATCCCTTTGTTGGCGGCTCCTGTGGTTCCGCGCGCTCAGAGGGTGATGGAATTGCCATAGCAGGGCTTGGCTTTGTTGCCTCCGAGCAGGCAGTTTTTGCTGCTTTGTTTGTGGTTGCCCTTTTGGCTGGCTATGATCAGCCGCAGAGGTCGCTTTCCTCTCACTTAGATGAACTGCAGTACCCTGCTAATACTTTAGCCGTGCGCGAACTGATCGGTAAACTGCAAGTTTGATTTGTATTTGTTGACGACGATTTTGTCTGAGGCTTTCAGGCTTAACGTCGTATCTATACATCTCAACTATTTTGTATTTTGCAGGAACCCAATGATCGAAAAATTGATAAATTTTGCCTTGAATCAAAGGCTGCTAACAGTGGCGGCTGCTCTTGGTTTGGCCTGCTTCGGCGTCTGGTCGATGCTAAGTTTGCCGGTTGATTCTTTTCCTGATGTGAGTAACGTCCAGGTTCAAATTATTACTGAACCAGAGAGTATGGCCACAGAAGAAGTGGAAGCGCTGGTTACTTTTCCCATCGAGAATATTCTCAATGGCCTGCCTAAAGTCAAGAAAATTCGCTCCAGCTCAAGCTTTGGTCTTTCTGTTGTTACGGCAATATTTGATGACGATATGGACGTCTATTTCGCCCGCAACCTGATTATGCAGCGACTATTTCAGAGCGATAAGCTCTTGCCCGATGGCTGTCCTAAGCCAATTTTGGGACCGGTTGTGTCGAGCTTCTCGAACGTTTATATGTATTATTTGCAGAAGCCAAATAATGATCAAACCGAGCTACGCACCCTACAAGATTGGACCATTGCGAGGCGACTGAAATCGGTTTCGGGTGTGGCAAACGTATCTACCTATGGTGGTTTCGTCAAGCAGTATCAAGTGCAAGTCGACCCTTATAAGTTGCATAGTTACAAGCTCAGCTTGAATGATGTGGTCACTGCCCTGGCTACCAATAACGCTAATGCTGGTGCCAATTTTATCGAGAATGCCGGTGAAGAAGTAATTATTCGTGGCATGGGCCGCATCGATAGTATTGACGATATTAACAATATTTTGCTCAAGTCAGTTGATGGCATTCCTATCACCATCGAGCGCGTTGCCCATGTGGAAGTGGGGCCGGCTTTTCGTCGTGGCTCAGCTTCGCGCAACGGCAATGGTGAGTGTGTTACTGGTATTGTCTTGACGCGCAAAGGTGTCAATACCAAGGCTGTGGTTGAAAAGGTCAAAGAAAAAGTCGCTGAGATTCAAGCTGACTTGCCCCACGGTGTGCGGATCGTACCTTACTACGATCAAACTGAATTGGTTGAAAAAACTATTGAAACGGTCAAAGAAATTCTGGGTTTCAGTGGCGCTCTTGTAATTATTGTTTTGTTTGCCATGCTTTTGCACATACCAAGCGCCTTGATTGTCTCGGTAATTATTCCGCTTTCTCTTCTCTTCAGCTTCATCTTAATGAGATACACCGGTTTGACCGCCAACTTGATGACCCTGGGTGCGGTTGATTTCGGCATCATTGTGGATGCTGGCGTGGTTATGGTGGAGAACATCTTCAGACATTTGGCTGAGCGCAAAAAAGATGAAGTCAATGATCAGTCTAGTCTGCAAGTAATTATCCATGCCGCTTGTGAAGTGGGTCGCCCCATTGTCTTTGCTGTGGCAATTATTATTGCCGTCTACCTGCCTCTGTTCACTCTAGAAGGGGTAGAAGGAAAGATGTTCCATCCCCTTGCTCTTACCTTCATTTATGCTCTAGTAGGCTCGCTCTTGTGCGCCCTAACGGTCATTCCAGTGCTGTGTTATTGGACCATGCGCAAGCCACTGGTTGAGCGCGAAAACAAAGTGCTCACAGCTGTTACTCGAGTCTATTACCCCGCTCTGGCGACAGCTGTTGCTCATCCCCGTCAGATTATTACTTATGCTGTCATTGCCCTTTTGGCGACTATGGCCATAGTGCCTTTTCTTGGTTCTGAATTTATTCCATCCCTTGATGAAGGGCCGATTTTGCTGCGCACAAAGCTAGCTGCCAGTATTGCCCACACTGATTCGAGAGGAATTGCAGCCGCCATTGAAAAGACTATGTTGGAGTTTCCTGAGGTTACTGACGTTGTCTCCCGTACTGGCCGGTCTGGCACTGGCCCTGGCTTAGATGGCGTCGAATCTTCTGACGTTTATATTGCCTTGAAACCCCGCTCGCAGTGGAAAACAACGCAGAGTAAAGAACATTTAGTCGACCTTATGGCTGCGAAGTTAAAAGGTATACCTGGTTTGATGTTCAGCTTCTCCCAGCCAATCGCCGATATGATTGATGACTTAGTTGCGGGGATTAGAGCCGATCTTGGTGTGAAAATATTTGGCGACGATGTCGATACTCTGAATCGAATTGCCGAAGAAATAAAAAGAGAGATTCAAAAAGTACCAGGTTCCGCTGACCTGCAAAGGGAGCAATTGCTTGGTCTGCCGCAGCTGAAAATCAAACTGAAGCGTCCGCTTTTGGCAAGGCACGGCCTTAACACCGATGACGTTCTTGATGTTGTGCAAATTGCTTTAGCCGGTCGGGAAGTGACTGAAGTCATTGAAGGCACCAAAAGGTTTGGTGTGCTAGTGCGTTATCCCTTAGATTATCGTGACAGTCGTCACCAAATTGAGTCTATGTTGATTGATGCTCCTGATGGTGGCAAAATTCCCCTTAAATCAATTGCCGACATCACTCTTGAGCGCGGCTATGTCTCTCTTTATAGAGAAGATGGTCTGCGCCGTACAGCTGTTCTATCGAACGTTCGTGGTCGCGATTTAGGCAGCTTTGTTGCTGAAGCGCAAAAACGGGTGCAAGACAACGTAGTTATTCCCAAGGGCTACAAAGTTGTTTGGAGCGGTCAATTTGAGAACCAACAACGAGCCATGGCCCGTCTTGCTGTGGTGGTGCCGATTGTGCTGCTCTTGATTTTCATTTTGCTCTTCGCTTCATTTGGTTCGTTGCGCAATGCTGGGCTAATTATGATGAACGTTCCCTTTGCCATGATTGGTGGCATACTGGGGCTGTTTATCTCCCATCAGACTCTGTCAGTGCCAGCCATTATTGGCTTTATCGCTCTGTTCGGTGTGGCTGTGCAGAACGGCGTTATTTTGGTGAGCTACATTATGCAAATGGAGAAAGCGGGAGCACCAATAGAAAAAGCGGTAATCAAAGGGGCATTGATTCGTCTGCGGCCGGTGCTGATGACTGCCTTTGTTGCTACTGTTGGTCTCTTGCCGAAGATCTTTTCTAGCGGCACCGGTGCGGAGGTACAGCGGCCACTCGCTACTGTTGTTCTGGGTGGTTTGATATCTTCTACTTTGTTGACCTTGCTGGTATTGCCTTCAGTCTACAAGCTTATCAACGAGAAGGCCGAGGCGCGCGCCAAGCGACTTAGCGGTGCTGGGCCGGATGACGGAAGGGAACAAAGTGGCAGCCACGACGATAGCGCTTCTAAATAAGTGCGCTATCTTTAGTGCTCTTGTCTTAACTAGTTAGTTTCTAAGGGCTTACCTGGGCTGTCTTTCAGCTCGGCTTCGCTTGCTTCAGTGGTTTTGCTTTCTGGTAGTTTGCTTTCTTGCTGTTTCTTTTCTTCAGGCTTGCTTTCAACTGTATTTGCGTCAACCTGTCTTGTCTCGACAGGCTTACTCTCTAGTTGTTCTGTTGCTTTTGATGCTAGTTCTAGGTTTGTGCTTGTTGGGCTGGCAGCGGCAGGCTTACTACTTAGTTTTGTGCCAGTCTCACCGCTGATAATCTTCGCTATTGTTGTCTGGTCAGTCATTTGCTCCATCAAGGCTTTTGAGTAAGCGGCCAGGAAGGGTCTATTGGTCAAGGTGCCGATATTGTAGTTGCGAATAGACGAAGTGGCTAAATTGTTTATGGTTCGTGAGCGAACTTCTAAACGCTTGAAGAGAAATACTTCTTTATAGAGTTTGTTTTCTTCAGAACCACCGGTAGAAAGAATGAAGGCTGTTTTTACAATTTGAGCTGCCGGGCCGACGAAGCTTGGTGCTAATCCAGCGACACCAAGAGCGCCTTGCACTACGCCTGATACTACTTCAGTACCTTTCTTTACTTGGTACTTACTGAGCTTCTCTGCTACTTCGGCAAGTATTGGATCTTGTTTGAGCACGGCTTCTTGCAAGGCGTTTATCTGACTGCGCTCGGTTGAAATACCGAATGATTTAGTCGATTGGGCCTTAATTGTGTCAGGCATTTCAGAGCGGAGTTTGCGGAATTTCGCAATAAGCTTGTCTGCTTCTTCTTTTCCAACTAAGTCAGTAAGGGTGTTGGTTACCTCAGCTACAGAATCAGAGCCTTCTCCTAGTGCTTCTCGGTCTAGGGCGTCTGCTGCTTCGGCACAGGCATTGACAATTTCTACATATTTTTCGTCAATGGCTTTTTCCCATTTAAGTTCAGTGGAAAGTTTAGAGCTGGTATTGATCTCTTTTTCCATCAAGGCATTGGCGCCGGCGCTCGACGGTCCGACACCGCGGTAATTGACGAGGTAGTGAACGAAGTTGCGTGAAATTTCTTTGGTATTTTGCAGCTTGCCCAAACTCTGCATCTTAAACAGCTGTTCGTCGACCGATACCACCGCAGGGTCGCGGGTCATAGCAAGGGTGGCAGTCTCGTATACGGCTTGTTGAATCGGATTGTCAGAGTGTTCAAACTCTAGGCACTTTAGTTTGCCGGGGCTGGCTGTTACTTTTGGCTTTTCTCCGTCAACAACCTTGTTGACTGTAATACCGGTGTTTAGTTTGCTGTCTACTGAAACTTTGCTGTCTGTTTCTACCGAATTAGTCGTCGCATCGGCGGATGCGGTGGCAGCCGGTGCCGATAACTCTTGAGCAGGAGCCGTTATCTCTTGAGACGGAGCTAGCGATTCTTGCGCCGCGACTGGAGCCAAGCAGAGTCCAGGGACTGTAATAGCGATTGTGAGGCTTAGGGCGAGAAGACTTTGGCGCACGGGTGAAATATCCCTTGAAAACAGCCTGAGGATAGTACCACTAAGACTCTCGAGAAACCTTTCAGTTAGCTTTCGAGTTTAGCTTTCCCCGTAATAGCGCCATTCTTCGGGGCTTAAATCTTGTCAATATTTGCTTTGTTAGACTTGCAACATTATAGAGATTTTAGTGGCTGCACAGCTCAACGGCATCTAGATAAGTTTGATCTTGCCTTGCGAAGTTCATTGATTCACCGCATGGTAACTGTGCAACTGTAGACTTTGTGCATGACCCCATCGTGACTTAAGTCTCAGTGAGGCGGGGGCTGTATAATATGCGGCTATGGAAATCGTAAACATTGCCGCGTATAAGTTCGTAGGCATCCCCGATGCTGCATCCTGGCGCCCTATCGTCAAAGAGCGCTGCGAGCAAATCGGTGTGATGGGTAATATCTTGCTGTCGCAAGAAGGTATTAACCTTTTTGTCGCTGGTGAACGCGGGCCAGTCGATCAGTTTCTTCAGTATCTAAAGGGTGATCCATTCTTTGCCGGTCGCTTCAGCGATATTCCAGTAAAAGAAAGCATTTCGGATCACCAACCGTTCAGGCGCATTGTGGTGCGGGTGAAAGACGAAATCATCACCATGAAGCATCCGATGATAGACCCCACCGCTGAGCGCGCACCTGCCGTTGAACCTAAGACTCTGAAGGTTTGGTTAGACCAGGGTCACGATGATAACGGTCGTGAGATTGTTTTGCTTGACACCCGCAACGACTACGAGGTGCAAATAGGCACATTTGAAGGGGCCTTGCATTTTGGGATAGATAAATTTAGTGAATTTCCCGATGCCATTATGCGCACCACTGGCGACACTAAAGAACAATTGCAAAATAAGACCATAGTTTCATTTTGCACTGGTGGAATACGCTGCGAAAAGGCCGCATTATTCTTGCAAGAGCCAGCCGTGGGCCTGCCTAACGTTTATCAGTTGGATGGTGGAATTCTGCGCTATTTCGAGGAAGTCGGAGACGCTCACTATAAAGGTGAATGTTTCGTCTTCGATCGTCGAGTTGCTCTTGATTCAAAATTGCAAGAAACTACCCACGAGTATGAAGTGACAGCACCCCCCGGTCGCAACGCCGATTATTTGCGTTGGAAAGCCGGACAACTTAGAAAATAGAACTTGAGGTTGAGTAAATGAAAGACGGTTCGCCAGTTGAAAGCCCTGCCAAATCATGGGCGGCAGTGGTGATTGAAGCTCATAGCGATCAAGAAGACTTAGCTTCATGGCTGCTTATGCAATGTGGCGCTCAAGGCTGCGAAGTTGACCCGCTCAACGGCTCGCTGGTGCGCATCAAAGCTACTTTTGATTCTCCCCATTTGCCTGATGAAACTTGGGAGAAAATCAAAAGCTCGTTAGAAGAATACGGTTTGGCCGAAAGTCTTAAATCGCTGAAGCGAAAAGATGTGCTTGAAGAAGACTGGTTGGCTAAGTGGAAAGAAGGCTTTGAGCCATTTAGAGTGGGCACAAAGTTTCTCATTTGCCCTTCCTGGTATCTCGATGAGACCTTAATCGATAAATTACCTCCGATTGAAAGTGAACTGTCTGAAGGTCGCTTCAAGATTTATATTGATCCAGGAATGGCTTTTGGCACTGGTCTTCATGCCACAACTCAGTTTTGTCTGCGGGCCATGGAATCTTTTCCACCTAAAGGCAAAGTACTCGATGTTGGCACAGGCAGCGGCATCTTAGCTATTGCTGCTTTGATGTTGCAGCCTACTAGCGAAATCGTCGCTTGTGACACCGATGGCGTGGCCTGTGAGTATGCCCAGAAAGACTTTGAGTTAAATGGTGTGGATGGTCGCATTGAGTTAATAGAAGGTAGTACCGATGCTGTTGCCGGTCGCCGTTTTGATGTGCTGCTCTCTAATCTAACTTGTGAAGATATTGTTGCCCTTCTGCCTGATTACAGCGCCATGCTTAACCCTGAAGGAGTCGTGCTCTGTGCCGGCATTCTGGCCGAACGGCTGCCTTTGCTAGAGAAGTCTCTGGTGGGTCACCCCTTGCGGATTATCCAGTCTGAGACCGTTGGTCAGTGGGTTGGCCTGGTTCTCCAGAAATTTTAAACTGTCAGGCAGAAGTTTTAGCCTGTCTGGCAGGGTAGCGGTTTTAGGCTATAATGATTCCAGTAGTCGCCGGTTTTGCTGGCGGTTACCTTTGAACCCTGAAAATTAGCTATCTGAGATGATTCAACAGTGATTCTCTATTTTGTACATCTGTACATTCATGTTCTGGCATGTCTAGGCATGGGGGCGTTCAGATTCGACAGGGTTATAGGGTCATGAGTTGCAGGTCGGGGAGCTTGATCCTTCGTTAACAAGTAAGCAAAAACACAGATGCAAATAATGTCATCAAATTCCCTAGCCGCAGCCTAGCTGCGGTTGCCTAACTTAACTTAGGCTCCTAGGACTCGAAGGCGACTTGACTACCCGTTGCCTTAGGGTAAGCCACGGTGGTTGCACTGAAGCAAAGTTAGTAGTTAGTAGCTTCAGCTAAGACATAATTACGATCCCGGTTGGCTGTTTGTGCCATCTTCAGCGGGCCGCAAGGTGAAAACTAAGCGGTAACTGGGGGAATAGCAGACTAAACTTGTAGATACTTATTTCTCGATGATTTTGGACGCGAGTGCAATTCTCGCCGCCTCCACCATTTTATGAATCAGTGATGACGTCTCAGTAAACAAAAGCCTCGGCCTTAGGGTCGGGGCTTTTTTGATTTTGAGAAGGTGCTTCATGAAGTGTGGGGTCAAATAGTCAGGATCACCATGCGGACAATATAAAGGAAGGTGTGAGCCGTGCAAGCAATAGACCTCGCAAACACAACACACCGTTGAGTTAGCGTAGAAAAGAAGGCGAAGATGACGGACACCTTTCTAGAGTTTCACTTGTAGCAAAACAGTCATTAAGGCTCGTTCTCAAAAAAAATGATTAAGCGCAAACTTGAGCTTAGTAACTAGCATCTACTTTCTCTTAGGCGAAAAACGAATAAACAATTGCCAGCGCCAAGCCAACTTTGGGAAGTTCATACTTGTAGACCGCAGTCCAACGGGTTTCTACTGTTGCAGAAAGTTCTTGCTGTAAAACGCACAATGACCGATGACCGTCTGCCACAGCTAGTAGCAACAGGCTCTGAAGCTCGGCCGTATTTTCGTAGCGTCGGATCGTGTTCAGAGTGATGAACTCATTTAGAGCGTTCATCAGTGCTTCGCTATCTGCGGCCTTCCTGCAGTCTCGTGCTGCGCTCTGAGCTAGTATGACTAGCGCCTTCTCTTTTGCCAGCAAACATCCAACACCAGAGCTAGAAATGGAAAGAAGTGTCAGTAAAGCAAACGCCCAAATTGGTCTATCTTCAGTTGCTGGATTATGTTTTGCAAAGCCTCGGCGGAGTATCTTTGCTTGGTCTTTATCACCATTGCGCTCTGCTAAATATTGAATTATTGAAGTGCAAACAAATGGTTCTTCATCTAGTAAAGGTGTGAGATCGACTGCTTGAGCAATTAGTCGTTTAGATTCTTGTTTTTTATTGTCGTCTTGAAGAATTGCCATTTGAGCAAGAACGTCAACGCATTTTGTTGTGGCATGATTCTTTTGATACAGTGACAGTGCTTTGTTGTGCCAGGAGATTGCCTCAGAATCTCGGTCTACTGGACCTTGCTGACAGGTGAGCCCGAGGTAGAAATAACGACCAGCCATTTGAAGGCTTTGGTTACCGTAGACTGTTGCAACCGCGGCGTTCTTCCGGCGAATAGTGTTGGCATCTTCGTTTGTTGCTGATGAGTGCCACGTCGCCATAGAACTGTAGCGACCGCTTTGCTTGTTGTCATTTAGATCTGGAGCGCTCTTGTAAATACGTTCGGCCAGTTCATATTGACTGGCATCGCTCAAGAGGCATGCAAGAGCCTTGGCACTGTTGTCGAAGGTACTTATCGCGTAGAAAGTTGAAAATATAAACAACGTCATGCAACTTGCAATCAAGTAACTGACTCGCATGTAAGACAAGAGGCCGTTTGCCTGAAGAAATCGTTGCCAATCTTTTTCGCGCGCGAAAAGGAGCTGTTCTTTTTGGGCGCGCAGTTTGGAAAATCCAATAAGCACAACTATTATGCCCGCAATAGCTAAGTCTTGAAGACCAGCTTCGAAGCTAGCGCCGAATTGTTGTGCACAAGCTAGTCGCTCGAACGCCTTAGTGAGCCAACTGAGGAGCCATAAGCTCAAGGTAATTGAAATCAGCAGGTGATTCGCTCGGGCTAGAAATTGAATTGGTTCGCTTCGTTGGATTTCAATGTATCGTCGCAATAACGAATGAAATTTTTTATTGGGTTCGTGAGGTTGGTATGACATGAATAGGCACATTGCCATGAGTACTTGGTTCAACACCGATACAATGTACCGGTTTCAGTGCAGCTCGCCTACACGGTTTACCCCACCATACTGCAGTTTTCGGCTGGTTATGTGCTGTCGCGATCTACCGGTTTCCCTGGTAAGAATTCTATCTCCATTTGCCGGGCAGCTATGCGGCCAAAAACTCCCATGCAGGGCTCCATTTGCAGCTCTATTCCATGTTCGACTGGATTTAGCTTGAGCCAATGAATTACATTCGTCCCATTGAATTCACTCAGCTCAAGTTCTTGGATGTCCTGGAGCTTGAACGTTACGACAACATGTTTGTTGGTTATGAAATGAGATGAAATCGTTTCGTTGGTTGTGTGCCAGGTGTGAACTTTGAGCCAAGAAGTTCCGCTTCTGTCGAAATGGAGTTCTGTCACCTCCGCGTCGTGAAACAATGGCCAGTACTCAAACCAGTCAGCAAGCTGACTGGCTCCATGTATGTTAGCTCTAATCCAATTTTTGTTGTCCACTTCAAAGATCCGCGTGTATTGGTGCCATAAGTTCTACCCAGAACTTATGAGAGTTGCGCGGCCTGGAGCTGACTAGGAAGCTTTTTTCCTTTCCTTCCAGCCGGGAATAAAGGATACTATCATCGCCCTAGAATGGAAGAAGTCATTAGGTATGGTAGGTTCGGACGAAAATTATTCGCGAATTTGGCTGCGAAAGTATCACTCTGGGCGTCAGTCCGGGGCCCTTGCATCTCAGGTGCCGAATTTCAGCATTAGATGTTTTCCCTATGGCATGACCAGCGAGCTTGATAGCTCCATGGACTTAATCGAAGACTCTAAACCCGCTTACTATTGGTTCGTGATTTGGTGCGCCATTATCGCTTTTTTGATGGCTATGGGGGCACCTGTAGCCTTACTGATTTCGGGCTCCAATATGGCTAAGCTAAAGGGCATGCTTTTTGTGTTTTGTTTGTGCGTGCCAGGCCTATTCGTGAATCAGTATGGTGGATTTATCAATAAAAAGATAAGTAAGTATTTGAGTACAAAGCTATTGAAGGTTGTCTCAATCAGTGTCAGAGAAAACGTTCTGGACTTGTATTTGAGGGGGAAGGAGCCAATTTCTATCCCGCTTACCTCGATCAATACAATTGATCTTTTACCGTCAAAGAGTAGTGATTTGACAAAACAGACCATCGTCATTTCTGGCAGACGGATGAAAGAGCCTATTTACATAAGGCTCTCAGCCATCCATACACACGAGAATTGGATGATAATTTCTCATGCGCTTGCGAATTTTGCCAGCCAAATAAACATTGATGATGGTATTGCCAAAGCGCTAACTCTACCCAGTGCTGACACATCCTTTACTGAGCTCTGGCTTGATAGTCTATCGTCCGCACCGGAGGCAGAATCTCTACAGGAGATACCGGATGGTCAGACTTTGGCAGCTGGTCGCTATTTGGTTAAGTCAAAACTGGCTTCTGGTGGGCAGGGGCACGCCTATTTGTGTTTCGACCAAACTACGCAAGACGAAGTCGTCGTAAAGGCATATCTACTGCCTGTTTATCAAGGAAAGCATCTGAAAGACGTTGCTATTCAGCAGCTCGAAGCTGAGGCTATGGTATTGCAGAGAATCAATCATCCACAAATTGTGCAGTTTGTTGATTGGTTTAGTACTTCCAGTTGTGCTTTTCTTGTGCTCAAACGAATAAGTGGAAACAATCTCAGACAATATCGCGCAAATCAGGGGCCCTTGCCGACTGCGTTAGTGAAAAATTTGACTATACAAATGTGCGAGATTCTTTGGTATTTGCATGGTTCCAATCCGGTCATTGTTCATCGCGACTTTACCCCAGACAATCTCATTATTGATGGGCAGCAGAAGCTCACGCTAATTGACTTTACTATTGCTGAGCCCACCGGTGCTGTATCCGGCCTGCCACCGGCCGGCAAGCCTGCTTATATGCCGCCTGAGCAATTTCGTGGGGAAGCTTCCGTGCAGTCTGATATTTATGCCCTTGGTGGCACATTGCAATATCTGTTGACTGGCTGCGATCCGGTAGCTCTTGAGCAGTCGAATCTATTGTTGACGGAGACAGGAGTCTCGCCCTTGTTTGCCGAAATAGTTTTTAAATGTCGTGCTCAACGCCCCAGTGATAGGTTTCAGTCAGTCGATGAGATCGTGGCTTCGATTCATTCTTTCATAAGAGCATCGATACATGAATAACCAAGCAAATATCAGTAAGCTTAACTATCACCCTGCCTCTGTTGAGAAGGTTGTTGCCCTTCGCACCATCACTCTAGTTGGTTTGATTGTCTGTACGATTGCGATGCTGATTTTAACAGTAATGATTTTTTTCTACGGTCTTGGGCTAAGTGGTGGCGCTGGAGCGAAATTTATTGCTTTGGACCTTCTCGTGTTTTCTCTAGCGACTTTTTCATTGTGGTCCAAAGTTGGCAAGATTCGCGACTCTTATCTGGCGCAGATACAGCCACTCATTATTACCTCGGGTGGTGCGATTTTTCCATTTGCCACTATTTTGCAATTGAAGGGGAGGCGGTGGAGGCGTTGGGAAGAGCTAAAAAATGCATTTATTTATTGGAATGATGGTCCGGATTTTGAGGATAGCGATGTCTTAGTTCTGACATTTAAAGATGGAAGTAGTACGCGCATTGTCTTGAAAACTATGTTGCATCAAGACATTGAAAAGCTTCTTGTAGCCTTAGAAATGTGGGCACCGCCATCGGCAATAAGTGAAAATTTTGTCGACTTGCGAGGCTATCTGAGCCAGGCATTGCACAAGCAGGGGCTTAAGAGTTACACAGCACTTTGGAATGATGAACTAAGTCGGCGTTTTAGCTTGGCTACTTTTAGACCATTGCCAGCCGGTACAAAACTGCAAAATCGACGTTTTGAAATTACCAGCCAACTTGGCTTTGGAGGCTTTTCTGCCGTATATAACGCTGTCAATTCCCGCGGCGAACAGGTCGTTATTAAGGAGCTGGCAATTAAGCAGCTTGATAGTGAGGCAGTCAAAACTTCTCTTATCGAGCATATGAGTCGAGAGACTGCTCTTCTGGCTAAGATTCAACATCCGCAAGTTTGCCGCTTACTTGATACTTTTGTGGAGAATGATCGTCATTATATTGTTTTGGAAAAAATTCCCGGTTCAACCCTGCGTCAGGTCATCATCGACAACGGGCCCATGAAGGAGGCCGAAGTGAAAGCACTTGCTTTGCAAATGGCTGAAATTCTCAGCTATCTTCATACGCAGCAACCGCCCATGGTGCATCGGGATTTTACACCAGATAATCTCATAATCCGATCAAACAAATTTCTTGCATTAGTCGACTTCAATGCCGCGATGGAGTTCCTTGCCGGAGCGACCGGAACAATTATTGGTAGGCATCACTACATGCCACCTGAGCAAATCCAAGGCAAAGCTGTGGTCGCTAGTGATTATTACAGCATGGCCGGTACTATCTATTTCCTTTTGACAGGACAAGACCCACGGCCATTGACACAGCTTGATGTGCGAGCTGAGGGTATACCGATATCCGGTAACTTAAACCACCTGTTGTTCGCCTTGACGAGTAGCGATATTAGCGAGCGGCCAAGTGTGCAGCAAATCATTTCGTCCTTGCAATCGGCCTGAGTGCTTGACTTCCGGCGGTAAGGGGCAGGATGGTTACTGTCTTGAAACTGCCAGGCTGCTACGGTCACACTGAAACGCTTAATTCTCGCAATGAGGAGAGGAATCTTGGTTTTCAATCGGCTAGAGTTATATCTGCAACTAGAGGAGATTGAGCACCATGGATGACAAGGACAAGCTGAAAGCGATAGACATTCTCAATAAGATTATGGAGTTGGAGTTAGCTGGCGTTGTCCGCTACACCCACTATTCTCTTATGGTCTACGGTTATAACCGCATTCCTATCGTCAGCTGGCTTAAGGCAAACTCTAATGAGAGTCTGATGCATGCCCACAAGGCCGGTGAGCTTGTGACTTTGTTAGGCGGCCACCCGTCCCTGAAGATTGGGCCATTGCTTGAGACCGAACAGCATGACCTGGGTGATATTTTGCGTGAGAGCTTAGAGCACGAGAAATGTGCTATTGCCGCTTATTATGAACTTCTCAAAGCATCTGAAGGTAAGTCGGTTCTTTTGGAAGAGTATGCTCGTGAAATGATTATGGGCGAAGAATTGCACTTGGACGAAGTCAACAAGATGTTGAGAAAGCCTGGAGACATTCATCCTTTCAACCCTTAATTAGCCACTGAGCGGCACAATCAAAAAAAAATAGAAAGCCCCGGCTCTGGTCGGGGCTTTTTTACTTATCGCCGCATCACCTAGTTTTTGCTTTTTGTGCTTTCGGCTGCATGAACAAGGTCGCCGAGCAATTCACTGGCCAGGTCAGGGATGCCCTCGCGCCGGAGCGCTTTGCCGGCTACAAACCACTGCCGACCATTGCTGTCTTCACTCATGGTGAATGTCAGATGGGGCTTGCAAGCGTCGTTGTGTACTTCGTTAAATGATAGAGCCTCTCCCTCTTCGTAGGGCAGCAAGTAAAGATCAATAGTGTTGCCATAGCCAAAGAAGAATAGCCCCCAGTGAGCTGTGTGTAGGCAGGCGGTGAGGACCGGTTCTTTGCTGTCTGCCGGGAAAAATTCCTGGCTGTGAAGCGGCCGCTGGATGCCGATGACCAGCTCAAGGCTATTTACTGTTTCGTTGTATAAGTTGGCTTGGCCAGCAAAGACGTCAAAGAATTGATTGATGCTGCTTTCAATTGGGTCTTCTGAGTTTGCCAGATCGGCGGACTCTTGGCCGTCATATTCTCTTTGATAAGTCATTGTCTCAAGTGGTGGAGAATAGACTGATTGATCTGGCTCTGGTTCATCTAAGTCTTCAATAGTTGGTGGCGCTGATGGTGGCGGAATTTTTCGGGGATCGTACATCATGTCGAGATATTTGCCAATATCATCTCCGCGTTTAGCTTTGAGCATATCTAGCATTTTTAGTGATGAGTCGACCTTTTCTTCTGGCACCGACTTTCTTTTAAACAAATTGGCTAATAGACCCATGCTCGACCCCTTGAGTATCATTCTGTGCTTGTCTATCTTATCTGATCTGGAGTATTTATATCGAGCGCTAGATTGCTGCATCTATTGGCCAATGCTGCTAAACTTTTTGCTGGTTGTTGCAAGCGGAATGTCATAGATGGCTGGCATTGACAATTTGAGTTCATCAGAGCATGTCTTGCGCGCTCGTGATGTCATTTCTACTCTTGGTCGGTCTTTTCTTTTCGCAGCGGCTATTTTTGCCTTGTGCGTTATAGCTTTTCCTCCGTGCTATGGCGCCATCGACGATGTACACCTGACGATGATTGTCTCAGGGGTTGGAGTCTGCCCTCGTCCCGATTGTCACACTCTATTTCCTCATATTTGGCTCGGCAAGTTGCTCTCGTGGCTCTATACGGTGCAAAGTCGCGTGCCCTGGTACGGTCTGCTGCTTTCACTTGCAAATGTGTTTTCTTATAGCCTTGTGCTTTCTGTCTTTGCTTGGGAGCGTCCTTCGGCTTTGCGAAAGGCGCTAGTTGATCTCTTTACTCTTGTTTCAATGGTCGCTCTATGGACTAGTGTGACGTTCACTAGCACTGCAATCTTTTTAGGTGCAGCATCGGCATTGGTTGCTTTGTCAGCGCTTGAAAATAAGAATCTGGCGAGATCGGGCAAGGTATTAGTTTTGATTATTTCAGCCGTAGCGATGTGCCTTGCTGGGCTGATTAGAGTCGATTCCGCGCGGCTGATGCTGCTCCTGTTTGGGGCGCTGTTATGCTGCCGTTTTGCTTTCTCGCGCAGCACAACAACGCTAGTTCTTGGTTTGGCTTTTTCTTCGTTACTTCTTGCGCTTGTTCAAATAAATGATTATGTTGATCACCGCTTTTATGCCCGCGAGCCTGGCTGGTCTTACTTCTTTCGCTTCAATAAATCTATTAATAAGATCTGCGATTTCCACAGGCTGGCATACCGCTCTGATACCAGGAAATATTTTGATACTGTTGGCTGGAATGAGAACGATCTCAATTGTAATGATGGCCTATGAGTTTGCAATTGATCCTAAGTTGTATTCATGTGAAAATGCTGAGAAAATTTTGTCTTCCTTCCCCATCTTTAGATCTGATTTGTCACTGCCAATGGTGCTTGAGCATAGCGGCAAGTATATCGCTACTAGACTTGTTCTGCCCAGTCTTTTGCTGGCAATTTTGTTGTTTCCTTTCCTTGATAGTACCCGCTTGAGCCGAACACGCTACTCTTTTATGAGTATTGGATTTCTTGGCGTATTCCTATACCTGCTTTGTTGTATGAAGCTTGAGACTCGAATTACTCTGCCACTGTTTGCCTGGCTGGCCCTTATTGCTCTCTACTATTGCGATGATGAGAGACTAACCCAGCAACTGCGATTGGCGCAAAAGCAGACACCTCGCAAGCTTGCTGTTTGCGCTGGTGTAATAGCTATGGCACTGTTGACTATGTGTGCTGGCTACTGCCAGTATAGTGCCGAGGCTTCTAGAGCGAGGGTGCAGTTAAAGAGTAGCTGTCTTTCCTTGCAGCGGTTGAATGGCTCGCTGTATGTAATTCCAAGTACAGTGCCACTCGGTTTGGTTTCCCCCTTCGAGAATGCTCGCGATTATTTCTCATCAATGCGAATATTGATTCCTTATCTCGCCGCCACTCCTTTGGTCGATTATTTAGTCGATAAGGATACGCAGAAAGAGACTAGAATTCCATTTCTCGAGCCCGGGGTGCTTCTTTGCACGACTGATACTAGCAGGCGATTCAAATCTTACTACTTGGATCATCGCAACAAGAATGTTGTCTTCAAGCCTTGCTTTACCGATGAGCTAATTCAAGTGTACAAGGCGGAGCTTGCTGAACCGGCGCCGAAGAACTAGTTATTGATAAATTTTGCGGATAGTGTTGGCATCTCTGTCGCTTAGTTTTATCAAAGGCGATTTGAAATACATAACGTCCAGGCCGGAGGGTGAGTGCCCATCAATTCCTAGGGCATGACCTGTTTCGTGCAATGCTAAATTGAAAAGTTGTTCTTTCGCTCGTGGCGACATGTCTTTATTGTCGTAGCTTGGTGCTGAGAGATTGACGTAGCTCTTGGTCACAAGTTCTCGGCCATAAGAGCTTGTTTGCCCGGCGCTGCCTATATTCATGGGGTCGTCGGCGCTAGCTCGTTGCACAATTATGTTTGAGTCGTATTGGGTCGGCCACAATTCCATGCGAATCGGTGAGCCCGGGAATTGGCACCACAGATTCATGGCCTGAAAAATGTAGGTTCGCAGCTCTGGCGAAAAGCCGCTTTTCTGTGATTGACTAATGTAGACCTTGAGCACCGATCCTGGTGCTAGGCGTTTAGTATGTATCGAATCGCAATAGTCAGGAGAGCTAGGGTTTTGTGTGGCCCGCCACTGCAAAAGCTCTGTCAATTCGTCGCGATAAGATGTGGCGAAGGTTACGTTCACTCCCGCCTGATTGCCGAGGAGAGCTTTGGCATAATTATCGCGGGCTGCTTGCCAATCGGCGCTAGCACGTTGATATTGCCCCGTCACATCATTAGCCATGGCCCGGACATAATAAAGGTCTGCCAGGCTGTTGGCGGCATCGTGTGGCAATAGACTAAGCGCTTTGCTGTAACAGGCTACAGCTAGAGCATAATTTTTGGCCTCGTAGGCTGCTTCACCCTGCTCTTTGTATTTTGCTGCTTGTTGAGCTGCGGTAAGTGCGCTTACTTGGGGCGGTATTGTTGCCGGAGCCGTTGGAGCGCTAGCTGTTCGTGTCTGCCTGGCTATTGGCTGCGTGGTCTGATTTGGTGCAGCTTGAGCTGGTAGGTATAGCTGGAACAGCAAGTTCGCAGTGAGAGCTGTGCCTAACGTTCTACAGAGAGTGATACTTGGAAATCTTAGTAACTGCAAACGAGGCCTCACTTAAGTACGACTGTTTTGTCTGACCGGCGCAACTCTTGAATATTGATTAGCAGCGGGCAGCCATATTCGTTTAGTGAGGGAAGTTTTGTTACTCTGTATTCGCTGCAGTTCTTGTAGGCAAGGCCACCATCGAGGGCCATGAAAATCTTGTCTATCATAAATTGTTCAGCTGCTGGGCCGACCAGGCCTCTTGTTTTTACTTCAGAGCCAATTTTTCTGCCCACGTCGTTGTTCGCTAGATCTTTTTTTGTATCAAGATAAAAACTGAGAGTGCCAGAGTTGCGCCAGAAGATTGCTTCGAAGTATTCGTTGGCTCTAAATAGTAAGTCAGCGCCTAGTTCTCCAATTTCAAACGATACCAAAGCCGAGCCATATAAGTGTTGAAAGCTATTGAGCAATTGCTCGTATACCTGAGTCGGTTGGCCCCTGACCATGTGGGTGTAGGTATTCTTTCCGTATGATTCTTGCGTGGGTGGCTGGTCAAACTGTTGCTGTTGCAGAGTTATTGGAATGAGATCGCTGCGGCCAAATATTGATTGTTCAACATTGCTGACTCGCCACAATACAGTAAGGATGTAGCAGGCAATGACGAAGACAGCTATTGTCAATGACGTAGAGAGGAGCTTGAGTGCTATGTTCATTATTTCGCTTACTACTTCACTTGTGCGTTGGCTTTCTTATTGTTCTAAGTCTTATAGATTAAGTGATTGTACCCTTGAAGGCAACGAGTGCCAGCAAATACTGACGCTATAATTCAAACATGCCTGATAAGTTAAACTCGCAGATGCAGGGTGGCGATTTCGGTGGGCGTCCACCTGCCAAGATTGCCACATTCGAAATTCCACCAGATCGTTTCGTTTGCTCTGTTTGTCGCGCCATGGTGTCGCAGGCGGCTCGGGTGCTACCGCACATGTCGGCGTATGTTTGTCTCAACTGTGCTGCCAAGCCTGAGAATGCCCCAATTCGTGAGGCCGAGGTCGTCAATAAATCCTTTTCGCCTTGGTCTGAGAGCGAGGTTGCTTTGCTCAGTGACTATCAGCTTTCAAAAGTATTTCTGCCTTTTGTCTGTAATTCAGAACATCGTTTAATTGCTAAATCAAATGGTTTTGTCTGCCCTGAGTGCGTTGGCTTCAAGGTACCCTGGGCTTATTCTTGGATGCTCTGCCCCGATTGGAAGTTAATGCGCTGAGCGCGGATGACTGGGCTGAGGCGTAGTTGCAGCCGCCTGTGATAACATTCCACGATGGTTAAATCAGTTGGTCGGAGATAATAAGGGCGAGTTATGAGCGACACCGTAGCACCAGCATTGCGAGCTTTACTTGAACGGTTCATTGATTACGCTGGGCTCTTCCCGCCGGCCTCGGTGCCCCTTGATGCCACAATTGCTAACTATCATAGCTACCAGAATGGCGATCACCGCTGGATGTTGCGCTGGTTGGTGCTGCCTGTTGGTCAGTGTGAGGCCGTGCATGCTGCGCTAAGGCCTTCACTTTCTCTAATTGCTGAGGCCGATGATGGTCATGCAGCCGCTCTAGAGACTAAAACTATTGTTAGCGCTAGTCGGCCGGTTTATTGTGAGGTTTCGCCTGACAATTTGACCATGCTTGACGCTGTTAAAGAGGCGGGTAATTTCGCCAAGATTCGCATGGGAAGTGTACAGCCTGAAGGAATACCCTCTGTAGTTTCTGCTGCTGCTTTCATTAATGCCTGTGCTGACCGCAAACTGCCGTTTAAGGCAACCGCAGGTTTACATCACCCGGTGCGGGCATTGCAGGCTTTGACCTACGAAGATGACGCACCGCGAGCGGTATTACACGGTTTTCTCAATGTTCTCCTGGCGGCGGCCTTCGCTTGGCAAGGGCAGCGAGATATTGAGGCTATTCTCTCTGAAACTGAGCCAGCCGCTTTTTCTTTTGATGACAGAGCCTATTGGCGTGATCAGTCTTTGAGTTTGGCTGAGATTAAAGCCGCCAGGCACGATTTTATCCATTCTGTCGGCACTTGTTCATTTGATGAGCCAATAGCCGATTTAAGATCTTTGCGGCTTTTGCCCTAATTTGTTCCAAAATGGAACTTTTGACCTCAATGTCATTCTATGGCTACACTTCTCCGCTAGTTTCCAGGGAGAACGGCTTTGACTGATTGAGGTGTTGGACGTGTTCAATAAGATTCTGTTTGCGGTGGCTTCTACCGTTGTGCTAGTTACTTCACAACAAATAATTATGTGGCTAGAGCATAAGCTTAAGGCTAAAGAAGCTGTGAATAAGTCAGATAGCTAGTTCTATTGGCCGGTTTGCTTACTTGTGCCAACGTATTATTGCCAACGTACTATTGCCGAAAATGGCAGATTGGCATTTACTCGCTAAGACAGGAGCGAGTCGTTTTGGTAGCCGAAATTTGATGACAAAGCGAGAACGGCTATTTGGGATTACTTATGGTTGGTAAAGTGTAGGTCGAGCGGTCAGCCAGGGCTGACTCTAATTCTTTGTCTAGCTCTTTAGCTAACTTCAATAGTTTTTCCATTTGTTCACGGGCGACAGCGGTATCGCCATGTTTTATTGATTCGCCGGCCTCTATGCAGAGTTTGGCGATATGAACAGCATCGATGATTTCGCAGCAGTCTTTGAAGCGTTCCAGCTTATTTCGAAATGCGCCTAATTCGTTGGCACTCAATAGAGATTGAAGCTCCGTTAGATCCGCTTTACAGTTTTCTCGAAAGAGACTGATGATTCCCTTCAGTTGTTGCTCGCTGTATACCTTTCTCAGGTTGACGAAATTGGCTTGCCGGCAGATAAATGTACCGCTAGTCATATTGTTAATCTGTGTCGCTCTCGACGGCGTATTATTGTGGAATGAGTTGCCTAGCCAATTTGTTACTACTTTTTCAAGAGCCATAGGATCGATCGGCTTACTTATATAGTCATCCATACCGTTCGCTAGGCAGTGCTCACGGCTACCCTCAATTGCGCTTGCTGTTACGGCTATAATGGGCACTGCGACGCCTCTTCGCTTCTGAATTTCCTTTATGATTTTGGCCGCTTCAAAGCCGTCTAGAGTTGGCATTTGGCAGTCTAAAAAGACAAGGTCGTAGTGCTTTTTCTTGAAGGCACGCACTGCCTCCACTCCGTCAGCCACCAGATCGACTTCAAATCCTAGGTCAGTGAGGAAGAGAAAGGCTACTCTCTGATTGAGTTTGTTGTCGTCGGCAACCAGTGCCTGTCTCTTGCTCCCTCGTGAAAGCAGGGTCGCTGCAGCTTCGACATTTGAGAATGCTTCTAGGCCAAGTGTCGTACTTTGGCCAGCTCTTATGGCCGCGTGGAATTCCTTTTTGTTTGTGATCTTGCTGAGGCTGTTGATTATGACTTGCCTTCGCATCGGCATTGGTAGAGTCAGAACCGTAGTCTCATTGGTGCTCTGGTTTGTTGCTGTTGTGCTATTTCCTGTCACTATCTCTATAAATTTTACAGAGTGTATCAGGGCTGAATTGCCTAACATTGAAAGTAGGCTGTGGCACTCATCTTTTAATCTAACTGTATCAAGGAAAACTACAGTGCTGGCATCATTGCTGTTTGCCTCACTCGTAGCCTGTGCGGCTAAAATGGCGAAGGCCGATTGAGCATTGTCACTAGATCTTACAGACAGATTAAGGCCTTTAAGCAAGTCAGCGATGGCGCTTTTATTGTTGTGAGTGGGTTCTAGCGTTAAGGCTGAAAGATTGAAGCTAAGCGGTGTGCGCGCTGGTGCTAGTGGGTTGGCTGGCATCTGTGGGCTGGCCCAGACTCTTAAGATTTCTTCGTTCGCTGGCTCTTCTTGAGGCAGGTAGAATCCAAAAGTTGAGCCCACTGAAAGTGTGCTATCAACAAACATTTTTCCATTCATTAACTCTACTAGTCTTTTAGAAATACTTAGCCCTAGCCCGGTACCGGCTGTATGGTTCTTTTCTGTGACGGGGCCCTGGAAGAATGGCTCGAAGAGATGAGACATTAGTTCAGAACTGATACCTGGACCACTGTCAGTGATTGTGAATAGCAGCTGCCGCGGCTTGTCTAAAGGCTTTACTGAAGCGACCTTTAGTGTCACTATTCCTGCTTCCGTAAACTTAACTGCATTGCCGCAAAGGTTGAGGAGTACTTGCCGAATCTTTTGAGGATCGCCAAAGATAGTTTCGGGTACGTCACTTTCAATGACTGAGAGTAGTAGTATGTTTTTTGATGCTGCGGCTGGGGCTAAGATTTGAGCTACACCTTCAACGGTCTCGGCAAGATCAAACTGAACTGAAGTAACATCAAGCTTTCCAGATTCGATTTTGGAAAAGTCTAGGACATCATTTATTATGCCTAGCAGTGAGAGTCCAGCATCTCTAAGTGTGAGAACGTAGTTGCGTGTCTCGGCGTTTAGTTCTGCGCGCAGAATCATCTCTATCATTGGCAGCATGGCGTTCAGAGGAGTTCTAAGTTCGTGATTCATGTGGGCAATGAATTCGGCTTTGATTGCAAGAGCAGACTTGAGTTGAATAACGGTTTCTTTGTTGGCTGCTACTTCCGCCGCAAAATCTAGCTCCAGTTTTTTCAGTCGCTCTTTTGTGAGAGCAAGTTCTTGCTCTAGTTTCTGCTGGTTATTCTCATCTGTGGGCATATCTGGCAGCTCTTTTTACTAAAAGATGACCGGCGAGTTTTGTGAGGCAGTAAGATGTTTGATACAGATAGAGCCAATCCTTTGGCTCTGTCTGCCAGCCCTATTAGGAAATAATAGTCGCAATCAACCCTTGTTGCTCGCAGATACCTCAACCTATTGATACCAACATAGAGTGATTTTCATGAACGCGCACGAAAACCGCCAAATTGCCCTGCGCTGATCTGATGGTATCCCCCGTCGATGGTGTTGTCAACGGTTAGCTCGTGAATTGTAATTGTGTTGCAAAGCTAGTGTCAGCCAGGCGAATTCTCTTTAATAAGTCATCGAGGGCGTTGTGGGCCGTGGCAGCTGCAGGCAAGTTCGTATCGTCGGCTGCATCTTCCAGTACATCTCTGAGGCGCTCATATTCCACTTTGTGAAATTCCCATTCATCTGCTTCGAGAGTTTGTGAATTTTCTGCCTTGCGATTTCTTTCAATCATGTCGTCAATATACTTAAGCAGGAAATTCTCATTGAGCTTGGCTAGATTGGTTTCTATTTCGCCCGTCTGCATCAGGTGGGTGCCAGTTAGCAGCAAGCGGTAGATGGAAAGTAATTTGGTTAGGCTCGGTAGATCTTGTGCGCCACTTGTTTCTTGGCTTGCTGCCAGCCACTGACTGTCGGCATAGCCGAGGTAGTGATAGCAGTGTATGCGAGTAAGGCAACCTTTAGCGATTGCCTTTAGTTCTTCGTGCTCAGGGCTAGTCTGCACTACCAGTGGTGAGTAGATTTGCTCTAGTACAAAGCCGTTGTCTTTCAGCATCAAAGAGAAAAATTTCTTGATGTCCTGGGTAGCAATGTCTATCTGAATTCCTTCAGCTTCTTGTCGGAGTTCAACGGTTTCTTCGTCTATTTCAAGCCCAAGAACTTTTCTTACTGGCAGTATGTGGGCTCCTCGAATTTCATAGGGCGAAGTTGGCGAATCGAGGCCGGTAAGATGGGCACCGCAGACGGTGGCAAATACCAGTGGATAACTGTGTGTCTGTGTGGCATTTTTAACTGATGCTGGGAAATTCATGACTATACCTTTCAGATGAAGCGCCGATTTTGAGCATTAATTAGTCAGGTGCCATTGATTATTATTTTGATTCTAGTTCTGATTCTTTTGTTGGGCTTATTATCGCCAAAGTTATGCGAGGGTTCAAGGGTTGTCAGTGACGCTAGTCACGACTACTACCCTTGGGTGTAAACTACAAATTGTTCCGTATTCAAGCGTCAGCTGGTTAGACTTGGAAAGAGAGGAGAGGTTTGTGACCGAGGAGAGCCTAGTTAAGCCCGACGACACCACTCTGGTCGAGAAACCAGAGAAACCGGAGAAGCCGGCTAAAGCTGAGAAACCAGCTAAAGCTGAGAAACCAGCTAAAGCGCCAAAGGTTGAACAGCTTGTTTATGCCCTTTATCGAGTTTCGCGCTGCCACGGCTGTGATCGCAAGCTTGAGAAAGGCGAGATCGTCAAGCTCGAGCAGGGGCTAGAAGAGCAACGAGCGTTCTGTAGTAAGTGCGCAGGGCTTGAGGGCTTGGAGATTCTTCCTAGTGGCAATGCCAAAATCACGCGTCTGGTCAAAAAATATTCGCAGAAGTGCTTCATTGTTATGCGCTGGTCTGAAGTTTGGAAGACCTACGAGAGACAGGGCTTGTATGTCGAGCCACAGGCTATCGCTCAAGCCCGCAGTGAGTTGGCTGCTGGTTCTGCCAAGGTTTCTAAGTGACCTTAATAAATGTTCAGACAGATCTTAGGGGGGGCCGCTTCCAGTATTATTAGCGGTCCTTAAGTATCTGGAGATGCCATGCAAACGGTCAGTCGCCCCCCGGCACCGGAATCCCTTGCTCATGTTCCTGTTGACCCTTCTTCCGACCTTGAGAATATTGATTTGGCCTCATCAGCTCAGCCTCTGCCGCATGTAGCTACTGAGATGAGTGGACCGTCGCGCTGGCATGTCTTGATTGCTACCTGGTTGGGTGGTGTCTTTGATGGCATGGATTCTTCCATTTTTGCCATGGTTCTCTTTCCGGCACTATCGGAATTACTGCACACCCAGTCGCATTCAGTGGTGGGCCAATATGGTTCATACATAATTGCTTTGTTTATGTTGGGTTGGGCGCTTGGTGCCATGATTTTCGGTGCTATGGCCGACCACATTGGTAGGGCTAAGACCCTGAGCATAACAATCTTGTTGTATGCCATATGTACTGGGCTTTGTGCTGTTGCCAGCAACTGGTGGGAGCTTGGTATTTATCGCTTTTTGGTCGGAGCTGGTATCGGCGGTGAGATGGGTATCGGAGCCGTATTGCTTTCTGAGTGTTGGCCCGCCAAGTCGCGTGTCTTTGCTGTTAGTGCTCTGGCAACATCTTTGGGAACCGGTTACTTGCTGACTGCGGCGCTCAATCTTTCGCTCGGTCATTTCGGTTGGCGTTATTTGTTCATGGCCGGCATCGTTCCTGCTTTTCTTACTGTCTATATGCGCTTCAAGCTGCGCGAACCAGAAGAGTTCGTGCGCTTGCAAGAGGCTCGTGACAAAGAGAGTGCTCGCACCGGTGCCTCTGTTTTGACGACAATTACTGCCAATGCTAGTGCCTGTTTTAGAGAGCTATTCACTAAGGCTAATTGCAAGAAAACTATTTCAGTTGCTGCTGTGGCCAGTGTTGCTATCGTCTGTTGGTGGGCGGTTATTGCTTGGATACCGGCCTGGATTAATCAGCTTACTGGCGATCTGGCTGTCGAGCAGCGCAGTCATGCTATGTTCACTAAAGATATTGGCATGATTCTTTCTGGTTTGCTTGGTGGCATATTGATCAAGAAACTTGGTTATCGTCTTGCGCTTGGTACTTCATTCCTTCTTGCTTTTGCTCTTTCATACGGAATGTTCAATACAGTGCATTCTTTTGGCCCAGCTCTGCTTTGCTGGCTCGTGGCCTTGGGCTTCTTTGCTCACTTGCCATTTGTCATCATGTGGACCTATTTGCCTGAGTTGTACGAGGCCAAAGTGCGCAGCACCGCATTTGGTTTTATTTACAATGCCGGTCGCTATGCCGCGGTTGTAGCCGCGCTTGGCAGCGGCGTCTTGATTCAGACCTTTGGTGGCTCTTATGCCATGGCGGCATCGACAGTATCTGCTGTCTATTTGCTGGGTGTGGTCGGGGTCTTCTTTATTCCGGCGAAGGGTGAATACTTAGGCGCAGTCGGCCACTAAGCGTAATTTAGTTACTGCTTTTAGGTTCTGTGGAGCCCGGCTTTGTCTCGATAGGTGTGCCACTATCAGTAGTTGCTGTATCGTCTTTCTTTTCTGCCGATTTGACTGGCGGTGCCATGTTCTTAAGGCTATTAAGCTCGCCCTTTAAGACTGATGTTTCTGAGCGCACTTCTAAGAGGTCACGCTTGAGGTCTTCTTTTTCTTTATCAGCTGTTGAGGTGCAGCCGCTCAAAAGCAATAACAGACTGCCGCAAATTAATTTGATTGGTTTTGACATTATTCCCTCAGCTGTTTCTCTAAATAAAACACCCCAGACCGTAAAAGAGGTGTGGGGTGTCCTAAAAATCCCAAAAATAATAGCAGGGAAAGCTTAGTAGGCTTTCTCTTTTGGTTTGGAGGCATTGACAACGATTTGTCTGCCGTCGATGTCTTTGCCGTTCAAGCTCTCAATTGCGGCTTCGGCTTCAGCCTGGCTGCTCATTTCGACGAAAGCGAATCCGCGCTTTCTACCAGTTTCACGATCTGTAGGTATTGCTACTGAAACAACCTTGCCAGACTCGGCAAAAAGTTCTTCAAGGGTGGTCTCAGTCAGGTTGTAGGAAAGATTGCCTACAAATAGCTTATTCTTCATCTAATCTCCAGGGATGTCTGCACCAACACTATTTGGTGCAGCAGGCGTTATGTTCGTACCGCCTTAAGGGGGAGTATGGCATATATTTTAGGGCGCTGTACGCTGAAAAATATCATGGTTAAGCCTGTCTCTTCCCTTGGCAAGCTGATTGCAGTGGCCGCTTCATCCTGTAAACTTGATTTGTCAGATTGGATATTGTCTATTTGGATAATTGATCTGAATAATCTCATTAGGAGGAATCACGATGGCCAAAAAAGTAGATACCGATGCGCCACCCGCTTTGATCATTGAGTTCAAAACCACTTCGGGCGAAATATGGGGCACCATCAAGGCTGACGGTAAAGAATTTAAGACCGGTTCAGTAGGCTTCTACGCCAACGGTAAAATCAAAAATCCTAAGAATGGTTCCGCTTACCAGGTTGGTACCAACATCATTTTGATTGGCAGCAAAGAATCAGAACCATAATAATTGGTTCTATTTGTTGCCGGCTCTGTTATTGAGCTTGGTGATGGCCCGATCAAAGGCACTGGCAAAGCGTTGTTTGTCTTTGTCAGTGTATTGTTTGGGCCCTCCTGTTATGTCGCCACTGTCTCTCAGGTCTGTCATCAGCGCTCGGACAGAGACACGTTCGCCAATGTTTTCTTCGGTAAAGGCATGACCGCGAGGGTCGATTACCACTATTTCCTTGGGAACTAGTTGGGCTGCCAGAAGAATATCTTGAGTGATTACTAAATCGTCTTTTGTTGCTTGGTCAACAATGTATTGATCTGCTACGTCTGCTCCTTTTGCCACCTGTACAAAGATGAGGTGGGGTGAGAGGGGGAGGGCAATTACTTTGTTGGCTACGAAAATACTACTAATAGCTAGCTTGTGACCAGCCTTGATGACGATGTCTTTAACCGGCACAGGGCAGGCATCTGCGTCGACCCAAATTTTCATGCTTCAGCATCCATGTGAATACAATATCATCCCAATTGACGCCAATCACACTGTCAACAGCGTCACAAATAGCCATGAAGCTGGGTTGACAGCGGCCTAGCCAGTATAATGAGAAACTATGCCAGTTGCTATAAGTTGCCAGTCTGTAACCAAATCATTTAGTGCCCGACCACTATTTCGCGATATTTCGATAACCATCGATGATCGCGAACGAGTAGGCTTGATCGGCCCCAATGGCTCTGGTAAGTCAACCTTGCTCAAGATTATGGCTGGTCTTTATTCGCCTGATGATGGTGTTATAACCACTCGCAAGTTTCTCAATATTGCCTATTTGGCTCAAGACAATCCTTATCCACCTGATGCAATTTTACGTGATGTCGTCGCTGCCTCTTTAGATGGCCAGTCAATAGACGAGGCCGAGCGCATCAATCGTGCGGAATACACTCTTAGCACCGTTGGCTTTGAAGATCTGGGTGCTACCGTTTCTTCCCTTTCTGGTGGCTGGCGTAAGCGCTTGGCTCTGGCTGCACAGTTGGTGAAAGAACCAGATTTCCTGCTGTTAGATGAACCAACCAACCACCTAGATCTTGAAGGCGTACTTTGGTTAGAAGACTTGCTGAAGTCAGCATCTTTTGCCTTTATTTTGGTCAGCCACGATCGTAATTTTCTTGAGAATGTCACCAATCGTACTGTTGAATTGAACGCCGCGTATAAAGATGGATACTTGAGCTGTAAGGGTCCTTACAGCGAGTATCTCGTCGCTCGGGCCGAGTATCTCTCTGCTCAATCAAATGAGCAGCAAGCTCTAGCTAGTAAGATGCGCCGAGAAGTTGCCTGGTTGCAGCGTGGAGCCAGAGCTAGACAAACCAAGTCACAGGGACGTATCCGTGAGGCTGGTAAATTGTTCGACGAGTTCGCTGAAGTGAAAGCTCGCAACAATATGAATAATTCAGTCAATATTGACTTCAGCTCATCTGGGCGCCGTACCAAAGAGTTGCTTGTTGCTAAAGACGTTGTTAAGTCGATGGGTGGTCGTGAGTTGTTTGCCGGTCTTGATCTGGTATTAACACCCAAGCAGAAACTCGGTTTGGTCGGCACAAACGGCAGTGGTAAAACGACATTGCTGCGTATTCTTGCTGGGCAGATAGAGCCCGATCGCGGCACCGTAAAGCGCGCCGATCAGCTAAAAGTTGTTTGGTTCGATCAAAATCGCGATCAGCTCAATAAAGAAATTACTCTGAAAGAGGCCCTGTGCCCTAGCGGAGACTCGGTGGTCTATCGTGACCGTCAAATTCACGTCATGAGCTGGTCGAAGCGGTTTCTTTTTAGACCAGACCAGTTGCCTATGCCGGTCAGTTATTTGTCTGGTGGTGAGCAAGCGCGAATTTTAATTGCTCGCCTGATGCTGCAAGAAGCAGACATTTTGATATTAGACGAACCTACCAATGACCTCGATATTGCTTCTCTAGAAGTGCTGGAAGAGAGCTTGCAAGACTTCCCTGGTGCTGTGGTTCTGGTTACCCACGATCGCTACATGATCGATACAATCTCTACCAACATACTGGCTTTAGACGGCGATGGCGGCGTGGAATTTTTTGCCGATTATTCGCAGTGGGAATCAAATCGATTTTCTAAGAGTGGCTCGAAGAATAAGAGCAACGCTGGTAAATCTGATAAGGCTGAAAAAATTGAAAAGTCTGGCAGTAAAATTGGTAGCTCTACCAGTGGTGTCTCTAGTAATAACGGTAGCAAGAAAAATCTTAAGCCCCTCTCTAATAATGAGCGCAAAGAATTAGACTCAATTGGTAGCAAAGTTGAAGAGGCCGAGAGTGCCTTGCAGGCAGTGCGCAAGCAAATGGAAGATCCGAAGGTTGCAGCTAATCACGTCAAGCTGGCCGAGATGATGGAAGATTTCCACAAGGCTGAAGCGGCTGTTGCCAAGGTATTCGCCCGTTGGGAAGACCTTGAAGCCAGGCGCTCGGCCAACGAAGCTTAATTTACGGAGTATCTTTGCTAGATCTAAGCGTTCGTTGAAACTTTCTAGTCGACCGACCGTCTACTAATAAGTTGTTGGTTAAAGACCAGTCAACTAAAAAGCCAGCCTGACGGATTATTTAAATGGACGCTTCAAAATCACCTTTTGGGCATATTGCCCGTTCTCTTTCTAGTCGAAATTATCAATTATATTTTTCTGGGCAGTTGGTTTCACTGATTGGTACTTGGATGCAGCAGCTGGCTTTGAGCTGGCTCACCTATCGTTTGACGTCATCTCCTCTTTTACTTGGAGCCGTGGCTTTTGCCAGTACGGCACCAAGCTTTTTTCTTGGCCCCTTTGCCGGGGTTCTGTCTGACCGTGTTAATCGACATAAACTGATAATTGGTACGCAGATAGCAGCAATGCTTTTGGCCTTTACACTGGCTGCACTGACTTTATTTGGTCACATTCAACTCTGGCAGATTCTTGTTTTGGGTATCCTCACAGGTCTCGTCAATGCTGTGGATATGCCTACCCGTCAGGCTTTTGTTACCGATATGGTGCTCGATAAGAAAGATTTGCCCAATGCCATTGCTCTAAATTCGTCTTTGATGAATCTAACTCGTCTAATCGGACCTGCCATTGCTGGCGGTGTTATCTCTACTCTTGGTGAAGGAGTTTGTTTCCTTGCTAACGGTCTCAGTTATATTGCCGTAATTGCGGCCTTGCTCTGTATGCGTTTTGCCGCTAAGGCGCCGGTGATAAAGAAAAAGGCGACGGTTTTTTCTCACATGAAAGAAGGATTTGTTTATGCCTTTCAATCAGGACCGATTAAGACGCTGTTGATTATTTCGGCTATTACCAGCTTGGCTGGTATGCCACTCAGTACTTTAATGCCAGCTCTGGTGCAGCAGACTTTTCATGGTGGTGCCGATGTTTTAGGTTGGTTGATGTCGGCTTCAGCAATTGGTTCGTTGGCCGGTACCATACTACTGGCTTCGCGTACAAGCATGAAAGGCATTGGCCATTGGCTCTGTGGTGCCATGGTACTTTTTTCAAGTAGTCTAATGGTCTTTGCCTTCACTTCTAATTTCTATGCCGCTCTCTTTCTTCTCTCACTGATTGGCTTTGGTGTGATGTTCCAAATGTCTGCTACCAACACTCTTTTGCAGACTCTGGTGGAAGAGGATAAACGCGGAAGGGTAATGAGTATCTACACCATGTGTTTTATGGGAATGATGCCTATTGGCAGTTTGATTGCTGGTGCATCGGCCACTGCTATCGGTGTGCCAATTACAATTTTTGTTAGTGGACTGAGTTGCTTGATGCTGGCTGCTTGGTTCTATGGCTCACTGCCTACCCTCAGGCTGCAGGCTCGACCAATCATGGCGGCAAGATTAGCTGAGCAAGAGTCACTCAGCTAAGCTTGCCGAAATTTGTTGGTAGTTCTATTTGCTCAGTTGCGGCATAACTACGCCATCTAAGACGTGGATAACACCGTTTGAGCAGGGAACGTCAGTGGTTCTGACTAGAATGGCATCGACGTATAGGTCGTCGCCTTTCTTGCTCAACTTTAGTTCGTGACCTTCTAAGGTTTTAACTGAAGTCATCATGCCTAGTGCTTTTGCATCAAATGAACCGGGCACAATATGATATTGCAAGACTTGCTGTAATTTCTTTTTGTTGGCCCAAAGGCTCTTTCTATCATCATCCGGAATGGTTTTGAAGGCTTTGTCACTGGGGGCAAAGACTGTAAATGGGCCTTTGTTTTTCAAAGTATTGTCTAGTGAAAAAGCTTGATCTAGTCCGTCTAAGAAAATATGGAAGGCGGTCACTTCATTGTCACTGAGGGTGTTGATGATGTCTTTGGGCTTGCGCTCGAAGCCTTGCTTCATTTTGAACTGCTCAGTTTTTGCAGCGATTAGCAGAGGTTGCTCGTTGCTTTTGGCCCCTGCAGCAGAAGAATTGACTAGCGGTAGAACTGCCAGCATCGATACCAAAGATAGAATCTGAATTTTTTTGCGATTTAAAGTGGCCATGATTACTCCGTTTGAAACTTAAAAGAACAGCGGCTTTGAGGTCGACCGCTGCACAGTTTACATGACAAGCCGTTAATGCTTCTGGTTCCACTTGTAAATGTTTTTTAGCCGAATTGAAACATATTCGGAACTTTGCCCGGTTAGCAGCGTCACCCTACCTGCTGCGTAAAAGTCACTACCGTCTAGATCTAGACCGATCTTGGTAGTAGCACTGGCAGAATTCCCTAACTGTACGCTGGTCAAGGCGGGAGAGTATTATGTTAAGTCGATCTCAAAGAGTCTCATCTGGTCTTACAGGTCTTAGTTGTATTGCCGTTATAGCTCTTTCTCAAACAATAGGTGCAGCCCAAGCGCAGACTACTGTTTTGAGCGGAAAAGTACATTCTGATGCCATGCCGCAGTTAGTCCGGCAGGTGCCTCAAATAGATCGGGGGCAAGTGCAAACGCCGGTTACGATTGTCAATACACAACGCTCGCCTTATCAGTCTGGGGCAGTACAGACAAAAACAGTAGTAGTGCAGAGACCTGTATATAGAGAAGTGTATGTGCGCGATAACCGCACCTATTTCCAACGGCATCCCAAGGTGAAGGCTGTCACTATCGGAGCTGGCGTGGGCGCTGGCGCAGGTGCCCTTACTGGATTAGTCTCAGGCGCCGGTGTGGTGCGTGGCGCTGCCATCGGCGCTGGTAGTGGTGCCGGTGTTGGTCTGGTGCGAAGCAGTACGACTTTGAAAGGGCATCCAATTATTCGTGATACTGCTACCGGTACCATTGCTGGACTTGGTATCGGAGCTGCTTCTAGCCGCCGAGGCAAGCGAGCCTGGCAGGGGGCTGGGGTTGGTGCAGCTGTAGGTCTGGGAGTTGGCCTGTTTAAGAACTTGAGATAGCTTGATTCGGCAGTGCATATTCAAAGCAGCGACAACAATAATTTTCTGGAGATTTGTGATGTTAAAAGTAGCTTTGCCAATTAAGGCTAGATCGGTACCACTATTTAGTTCAATTGCTCTCACCTCGATCACGTCTCTGATTTTGGCTAGTTGTTCAATGAACAGCCCAAGCGATTTGCGCGCCAAGGCTGCTGAGCAGATCAAGAGCAATAATTTAGTGGAAGCCGAAAGAATCTTGAAGAAGACTGCTGCTGACCAGGAGCAATCTAATGGCTCGAACGATCTGCAGTTAGCTCCAACTCTATCTGCTCTCGGTGATCTTTATATCAGGCAAGGAAAGTATGCGGAAGCAGCTACTCTTTTCGATCGCGCCAGTGATATTCAGCAGAAGGCGATGGCCCCGCAATTGGTTGCCCTCACCACTAGTCTCAACGGCAAAGGGATGTCGCTAATGGGGCAAGGTAAATTTGTGGCTGCCGAGCAAGTCTTACAGCAGGCTCTTGCTATTCGCGAGGATAATTTGCCCGCCGGTGCTCTGCCCATCGCTGAAAGTGAAAACAGTTTAGCTCAACTCTATTTCCAGACTGCTCACTTTCCTCAAGCTGAAGCTCTGTATAAAGTGGCAATTGGCACTTACGAAAAGGCCAAAGGGGCAGAGAGTGCTGAGGCCGCCAATGTGAGAAATAACCTGGCTAGTTTGTATTATTCCCAGGGGAAGTATCAAGAAGCCGAGCCGATATTTAAGTGGTCTATCTCTGTATTTGAGCGCACATCGGGAAAAGATAGTATCGATGTTGCCAACGCTTGCAATAATTTAGCTGAGCTTATGCGTTCGCAAAAGAGAAATGCTGAGGCCGAACCGCTCTACTTGCGCTCCTTGGCGATATATGAAAAGGCTGTGGGCAAGGATAGTCTTTCTGTGGCAACAGCTTGTAATAATCTGGCTATCCTTTATCGGGCTCAAGGAAGATTTGCCGATGCTGAGCCTCTCTATAAACGGGCAATTGCAATTTATGATGGTAGCAGCGGTGTCTCAAATCAGCAGTTTGCCAACGTGCTTGATAATTACGCTGAACTCTTGCAGGCTACCAGTCGTGCCGAAGAGGCCAAGGCTGTGAGATCTCGTGCCAGCGCGAAAATCGCTCAAAGCTAGATGCCGCCGGTAAGTTCGCTAGTTCGTTGGAGCTAAATGAACGGCCGCTTATTTTAATAAGTGTACAGGAGCTCTGAATTTCACGCAGAGTTCTCCTGATTCCAGTAAGCTATTGATGGAAGGTGCATGTCAAGCGCTTCTGCTACCCATTTTGGAAGTCCTCGAAAAATCTGATGCGCTGGCGATACATCGATAATCAATCAGAGACAGAATTGCTTTATCGAAGGCGTGTGCTTGATCAAATCGAGATCTGGTGGCAGCTTTTTTCAAAGCGTTCAAAAGAATTTGAATCACACATAAAAGGTCGGCGGCCCTTGCCGATTGAAGAATTGGCAAGGTGGGTTGATGATGGCCTGACCAAGATCAATGAGAATCTTCTATGGGAGTTATGGCCTGGTGAAAACGATGTTTGTTTGTTCATCATCACGCCCGAACTAGATCATTTTAAGAGGCCTCTTGTCAAAACAATTATTGAGATGGCGCCAGAGTTAGACGGCTGGTCATTTCTTCCGGTGCGGCCAGCTTTGAGTGTTGATGTGCTTGAAAGCATCTTTGAGTCGCGAACGGGCCTGAGCATTCCGGAGACAAAGGTCTCTTGTCAGCGCTCAAATCGAAACGTCGTTGATGTCACATTCTTTTCAGACTCGTTTAGCGGTGCCAATGATCGCGACGACATTGAAACTGCTTATTGCCTTTGTGAATATTTATTGGGTGAAGATACTCTCAATAAATGGATAGGTAATATCTCAACTGAAGTTATAAACACCAGCGCTAGTCGTATCGTCAATCTGTTTGGTCGCGACAAGCAACTTGATATTTCGCACACTAAGTCACTGTCTGAATTTGCCCAGGCTGTAGATAAGGTTGTTCTGGAGATTAAAGTACAAATTGATGATGAGCCGCTGCGCTTGCAAAACCTGGTCACTCCAACTCTCGTTTCTTTTAAAGATGAAGAACTGCAGCCCCTGCGGCGCTCGTTCGTTTCAGCCAAGCGCAATATTATTGAATCGATTGTGCTCAATGGCATTTTCTACTCAGAACGTTTTACCAAGCACGGTGAAAAATTTTGCTATTTGAAGATCGCTGAGACTGATCAAATCAGTTCATTTGAAGAGTTCGCTGCTTTGCGGCAAAAAATAGATGATAGCTTGAGAGCAGAAGAGTGCGGTTGCGTCTTCGGTTGGGGGACAAGTCCTAAATTTGATGGACGTTCTCCAGGTCGTAGTCAGAGTGCGAGCGAAAGTGGTCTTTCTCAGTCTGAGGCAAGCTATTTATTTGTCGATTTGGCCCTAGAGAAGATCGATGATTCAATCACTGTGCTGCGCAAGATTGCACAGGGCGAGAAGCTCTCTGAGAATTCCTGGTTGCTTTTCTTTGATACCGAATTGGAGCATGAATGGGTCGGTCTGTTTCCTGAAACTGGGGCGCCATAGTATGAATGGTGGTGAAGGTCATGAGTAAGGCGTTAAATCGACCGCTGTTGATTCTTGATCTTGATGAAACTTTGATTCGCGGCGCCACGAAAGCACTTGACCGAGCACCAGATATGGAGCTGGCTCACTATTTCGTTTATTTCAGACCCCATGTTCGTGAATTTCTTGCTCAGTGCAACGAAAACTATACCCTGGCAATTTGGTCGTCTGCCACAATCGCTTACATCGCTCCTATTGCCAGAGCTGTTTGGAAAGGCCTGCCTGACCCCCTCTTCGTTTGGGATAGAAGCCATTGTACTGTGCGCTATGACTTTCACAAGAGCAATGAGTATTACATTAAAGACCTACGCAAAGTACAAGCAAAAGGTGTTGATCTTGGCCAGGTATTGATGGTCGATGATGAATTGCGCAAGGTGTCATATCAGTATGCCAATGCTATTTGTGTACGCCAATTTTTAGGTGATTTGGCAGATTGCGAGTTGCTTGATCTCGCAGCCTATTTAGAGAGCATTAAGGATATTAGTGATTATCGCAAGATTGATAAATCAAACTGGAGGCAACAACAGAGTGGCTAGTGCGACAATCGAAGAGATTCTAGAAAAACACGATTTGGCAGAGTTCAATGGCCTCTTCGACCAGGCGCTTCCTTCTCTGCGTCTTACCTTAAGTGCGGATAAAGCGGAGAAAAGTCTTTCTCGCTTAGGCGGTCGGCCACTTTTGCCCGTTGGCTATGAGTGGCCCCGCTCGAGGGCAAAGATTCCGCTAGCCTTCCTTGGCCAGATTGATTTAGCTGCCAGCAATTTTAAAGCTTATGCTAACTTGCCAGAGCGTGGCCTTTTGTCGTTCTTCTACGATGCCTTCGATGGTCCTTGGGGTAATCGCTCTGATGATCACTTCGGCTGGCGCGTGGAATATTTTGAAGATGTGGCAGTGCTTAAGCATACTGATTGTCCCTCTGATTTACCGCCTAGCTCTGTTTTTGCACCGTGTGCGGTGTCATTTAAAGAAGAGCTTTCTTATAACGCCGTTACGGTTGAAATGGCTGCTGTTAGCGAAGGAGGCTATGGCGCTTACGAAGGCTATTTACAGGCCGCTGAAGAAATATACGGTAGTCCAGTTGTGCACAGAATGTTCGGTTATGCTCAAGATATTGCCGGTGATTTTCGTCTCGATTGTGAGATAGCCAGTAGAGATCTAGACCTTGGTGATGATTTCGATTTTTGCAGCACTGAGGGTGAGAAATTGGCTCTTGCTTCGGAGCAGTGGCAACTTTTATTACAGTTAGATAGTGATGCTCTGACACAAATGATGTGGGTAGACAACGGCAGGCTCTATTTCGCCATCCGCGAGGAAGATCTAATTGCCCGCCGTTTTAATAAGGTCTGGATGATTTGTGAGACTCAGTAGTACCTTTGCTAGTTAAACTGATTTTTCAGGTTCTTCTGAATTTCCCGCTTGGCAACGATTTGAGTAAGCCTTGGCCGCGGTGTAGAATCAGATTGTTGCGGAGGAAGCCATGAGTCTCGGTTTGTACTTAAAAGGTCAGTATGCGCCAGGGCGACACCCTGTTGAAGCGCCAGCTTTTGATCGCAAGAAGCTAGAAGAGCTTGAGACATGGCTTACTAATGTCGCTTTTGATGAATTAGAGTGGAGTCAGTGGACTGAAGACGATGAAGGCAATCCATGTTTGATGGTATTGCTCCACCCTGGTGCGGAGCCGATAATGCTGTCGCCTTGCGAAGATGGCTCTCTGTTAGTGGCGGCGGCAACTTCTTCAGCCGGACCTGGCTATCACATTTTTGTTTGTGACCTGGTACGCAAACTTTCACAGGTACATGGTATCGAATGGGTGGCCGACGACGAAATAGAGTATTTCGACGAGACTGGCTATTTTGAGACCGGAGATAAAGTTAGGCTCTACAGCGAGTTTGAATCTTGGATTGGTGCTCTCACAAAAAGAGTGAAAGAGCTATCTAAAGATGGTGCCAAGTTTCACCTAGCCATGCCATTTGATGGTCATCAGTTTGATGTACCAGAGCCAATCTTGACGCAGCTAGGGCCCCGTTCTATGGATTGGCTTGAGTCTGTTTCTGCTGAACCTATGAGTGGCCGGGATATCTTTCCATGGTGGGAAGATGGCCACGGGGCTGAGTATCATCTTGGCCGTGCGCTCTGCTATATGTGGAACACTGTGCGCTGGCGCGAGCCTCTAACGGAGAAGGAAGCTGAGCTTCTGGAGCGTATCATGGAACACCTTGATAGTGCCTATAGCCTTGATCCTGATTTGAAATATCCCTGGAAAGAATGGGCTCAAGTAATTGAGTTTCTTGGCTGTGACTACGAGTTAGAGGATCAAATTGAAACCATGGCGCAGAAGGCTATGGCTGCCAAACTTGTCGGTTATCGTCGCCAGGGTGTGCGTAAGAATCTTGGTGGCGGCTGGTCTGTTGCTGTTCCTGGTAATTTTGTTGAAGAGCTTGAGGAAGGTCAAACTTTTCTGGCCTTTGATGAAACAAGAAACGTACGTGTCACCTGCATGTCGGCTAGCGATAGTAGCGGTAATAGCTTAGATGCGCTGGATATTTTGCAGAAGATCAAAGTGATCGATGACCCACTCAAGTATGAACATGGACCGGTTCACGGTAGAGCATTTTTCGAGAGAGTGGCTGAAGAAGATAGTGCTTTCTGGATGCTTCGTGGAGTATCGGCAGCCCATGGAACTTTTGCTCAAATCACAATATGCTTTGAAACTGAAGCCGAGCAACTCTGGGCAATTGAGACTTGGAAGTCGTTAGATCATCGCTCGACCAAGGGTGGTCAAAGTAGTGGAAAAGCGGCAACACCCGAAAGTGATGCGTAACCATGAGTAAGCGCAATGCTTCGAGAAAACGCCGCCGACGTACATTGCATGAATCTTCTGTGGGTTCTGGTCCTGAAAATGTAATTTTTGATCCGGAGGCGCCCCAGTCTCAAGTTAGTTATGTCGCCTATGACGTCGACAAGCTTCAGGAAGAGGCTGTAACTGATTTGGTGGCCATTGAAGCTAATCTTGGTAAGTGGCCTGTGCTCTGGGTAAATGTCGAGGGGCTAGGCAGCCCTGAGATTATTAAGCGACTGGGCGAGATTTTCAATATCCACCCTTTAGCCATGGAAGATATTATTCACTTGCATCAAAGGGCTAAGTTTGAGCAATACGACGAGAATTTTTTCTTGGTCGCCCATATGATCGAAGGCAAAGCGAGCGATCCTAATCATCTGGCTTCTCAGGAAATTGTGGCAACCGAGCAAATTAGCATGTATGTCGGTAGCAATTTTGTGGTGACCTTCCAGGAAGGGCCAGTTGATGCCACTAAGCCCGTGCTGGATCGTTTGCGTAAAGGCCGCGGTCTCCTGCGCAGTCGTGGTAGCGACTATCTAACCTATGCCATCATTGACAGTATCATCGATGCTTACTACCCGGTTCTGGAAGTTTTTGGTGAACGCTTGGAAGTGATTGAGGACCGCATTCTCGAGGACCCGAGCAAGCGTATAGTCTCGCAGGTTCATATCGCCAAACGTGAGTTGTTGGGATTGCGTCGCGCACTCTTCCCTCTGCGCGAGGCTCTTGGCTCTATATTGCGCACAAGTCCGGCCAATTTTACTGCTGAAACTCTCCTACACTTGCGCGATTGTTATGACCATGTCATTCAGATTACTGACTTGATTGAGACTTATCGCGAACTTTGCTCTGATCTTATGGATGTCTATCTATCTAGTATTTCTAATCGCCTCAATGAGGTGATGAAAGTGCTGACCGTTATTACGACAATCTGTGCACCACCAACATTAATAGCTGGAATTTACGGCATGAATTTCCATACAGATTCACCCTACAACATGCCTGAATTGAGCTGGACCTACGGCTACTTCTTTGCCTTGGCCCTGATGGCGATCGCTTCAACACTAATGCTGCTTTTGCTCTTCCGTTCAGAAAGGTTCTCATCAAAGGACAACCTGGTTAAGGAGCTTGTCAAAGAAGATGCAGCTGCAGCCGATCAGCTCGCTAAGTAATAGTGTGCTCTAGTCTAAGTCTAAAGACTAGAGACACTGAGGCTAGTTGTTAGAAGCCTTGGCTATAGATGTTTTAGGACTGTTCTTTGCGCTGCTTTTGCCTGAGATTGCGCCGCTATTTGAGGCAATTTCTGGCTTGGGATTTTCTTTTCCGGTGGCTATGGCGCGACGCTCAGATTCGGTGATCATGGCTTCGACAAAACCAACGAATAGCGGGTGGGCGTTATCTGGACGGCTCTTCAGTTCTGGATGGAATTGACAAGCAACAAAGAAGGGATGATCTGGAAGTTCAATCATTTCTACCAGTCTTTGATCGGGCGAGAGACCGGAGAAGAGCAAACCATGCTTGCTCAGAGCTTCTCTGAGATCATTATTTACTTCGTAGCGGTGTCTGTGGCGCTCTGAAATTTCAGTGCTGCCGTATACTTTTGCCGCCAAACTGCCTTCTGTCAGGACGCAGGGATAGCGGCCGAGGCGCATTGTGCCGCCTTTGTGAGTGACGTTGTGCTGATCGGGCATGAGGTCGATTACAGGGAAAGGTGATTTGGCGTCAAACTCAGTTGAGTGAGCTTTGGCCATATTGGCCACGTTGCGAGCAAATTCGATAACAGCAATTTGCATACCAAGGCAGAGACCCAAGTATGGAATCTTTTGAGTGCGAGCAAATTCGGCAGCCATGATTTTGCCTTCAATGCCTCGATCGCCGAAGCCACCGGGAACAAGAATGCCGTCGACATCAGTGAGATATTCTTTGGCGCCATGCTTCTCAACGTCTTCCGAGAGCACCCATTTGATATTGACCTGGCAGCTATGCCGAGCGCCCGCATGTTTTAGTGATTCAACCACAGAAATATAAGCATCCGAGAGCATTACGTATTTGCCGACAATGGCGACAGTTACCTGTCTCGAAGGTCGTTTAACGCGCTCAACTAGCTCTTTCCAGGCATGCAGGTCAGGCTCTGTATTGGGCAGGTGCAGGCGCTCCAGTACTCGACCAGCCAGACCTTCTTGTTCCATGAATAGTGGTACTTCATAAAGATGTTGAACGTCTTGGCATTGAATGACGCAGTCTGCATCTACGTCTGTGAACAGAGACAATTTCTCCCGCACCGAAGAAGGAAGATTTTTCTCCGTACGACAGACCAAAATATCGGGTTGAATACCGCGGCTTCTCAGGGTGTCGACACTGTGTTGTGTTGGTTTCGTTTTTAGTTCGTTGGTAGTGCGCAGGTTCGGAATAATGGTGACGTGGATGTAGCAGACATTGTCGCGGCCGATGTCTTTGCGCATTTGTCTAATTGCTTCTAAGAAAATTAGGCTCTCAATGTCACCAACTGTACCGCCGACTTCCACTATCACCACATGGGCTTTAGATTCAGTGGCACCTTTGCGTAAAAATGTTTTGATTTCGTTTGTTACATGGGGAATCATCTGCACTGTGCCGCCCAGGTAATCACCCCGGCGTTCTTTCTCTAGTACATTTTTATAAATTGCCCCAGCCGTAATATTGTTCATTCGGCTCAAATTTATATTTATAAAGCGTTCGTAGTGACCAAGGTCAAGGTCAGTCTCTGCTCCATCTTCGGTGACGAAAACCTCGCCGTGCTGGTATGGGCTCATTGTGCCCGGGTCTACGTTGAGATACGGGTCAAGCTTGACTATGCTGGTAGAAAGCTGGCGTGCGCGCAGTAGGCGACCTAATGAAGCGGCTACGATGCCTTTCCCTAGGGAAGAAACCACCCCACCAGTGACAAACACGAATCGGGTGTTCATATAGCCTCCTTGCTTTCTAATCTAAATGTATCTCTTTTTGCCACACGGGTGTTTGCCATAGGTTTAGGAGGGGGAGTTAAACCGTCTCTCGGCCCCTCCTCCAATCTGCGTGCTCTGTTTTTCATTGCTAGCTATTCCCCAATCCTGGGAACTTTGAAGAAAGCGCCCTCTTTTAGAGGCGCGTTTTCCATGAGCACTTCTCGGCCGAGAGAGCTTATGACAACATCTTCCCTCATTACATTGAAGACAGGGATTGGATGTGACATCGGTTCGACCCCGGTGGTGTCGACCTGATTGAGCTCGTCGAAGTAGCCAATAATGCGGTCCAGCTGCTCGGTAAAGCGCTGAATTTCGTCATCGGTCAGGCTAAGCCTGGCCAATTTCGCAACATGTTGGACGTCTTCGACAGTAATCATCTACTTACTATATTAGTTTGCAGCGCAAGTTTCTATGTTAGGCAACTTAATCAATCTTCTGGTATTCTCGCAGAAAGAGCGATAGGTGTGAACAGTGAACTTTGGGTTCGTTATAGAGATAGTTAGTTTAGTTTTGACTTTGGTCTTCATTGTCGCCAGTGCTGAGCTCTTTACAAATGGTATTGAATGGTTAGGTCAGCGTCTCCAGCTCAGTGAGGGGGTGGTCGGCAGTGTCTTGGCTGCCGTAGGAACAGCCCTTCCTGAGACCTTGATACCTGTAGTGGCTTTAATCTTTTTCAGTAAACAGCACGGTGTTGAGGTTGGTATTGGTGCCATTGCTGGGGCGCCATTCATGCTTAGTACTCTCACTCTTGGCATCTGCGGCATTGCTTGCCTTGCATATGCGGCAAGCAAACGAAGGAAACCTGGATTAGAGATAAAAAAGGCTGTAATTAAAAGAGATTTGAAGTTTTTCATAGTTGCCTATAGCTTAGCTTTGCTTGGCACGCTTCTTCCGCCAAATCCGGTGATTCGGTATCTCTTAGCTGGTGTTTTGGTCCTTTTGTATCCCTATTACCTATATGTATGCTTCCGTCACGAGGGTGAAGTGGGAGAGTGCCCAGAGACTCTATATCTCGATCGCTTATTTAAAGTTGGCTCTCAGCGCTTCCGTCTCATCATCCCGCAGATCATTCTGTCTTTAGCTGGTATTGTCGGTGGTGCCTATCTCTTTGTCGGTTGTATTCAGAATCTATCAGATGACTTCAATATTTCACCTTTAGTGCTGTCGCTAATTGTTACTCCAATCGCCACGGAGCTGCCAGAGAAAATAAATAGTGTTTTGTGGTTGCGTGGCAACAAAGACACTCTTGCTATTGGCAATGTCACCGGTGCCCTTGTCTTTCAGAGTTGTTTCCCCGTAGCCTTTGGTGTTGCTTTTACAAGCTGGCATCTAGATCACGGCACACTGCTCTCTGGCTGCGTAGCTGTGCTTTTTGCTAGCATCTATTTGGCATTGCTTACATTTAGCCGCCTAAAGCCTCAGCACCTGGTCTTAGGTGCAATCGCTTACGCTGCAACTATTGCAACCATCATTTATATAGCCCCGGTGATGCCACCGCGGTTACATTAGGGCTAGTTTGTAGCTTGAGCTACAAGCTAGTAAGTTGATGTGATCGAAAATCAGCTCCTAGAAGCTGTTATTTTCCAGGCTCAGTATTCTCTGATGCCACCGTTATTGATTCGGATTCGTTCTTTAGTGATTCCGGTTTTACTGACTCCGGCTTTACTGACTCCGGTTTTACTGCGTCAAGCTTGGTGGTGGTGGCTCTGGCCAGTTCAGAATCGTGAGAAGGGAGATTGCTCTTGCTGCCAGGTTGCGAGCCGTCTGCTGGATAGAGGAAGTCTAGGATCTCTTTGATAGAAGCTGCTACTGGAATTGCTATGAGCATTCCCAGGGCGCCAGCCATTACCTCGCCGCAAAGTACGGCAAAAATGATAGCCAGTGGATGAAGTTCAACGGCATGGCCAATAAAGCGCGGCACGATAACATAATCTTCAATCAAGCGTGCCACCCAGTAGCCCAAAATTATCTTGATAGCTACCCCGACGCCTAATTGGGCCACACCAACAATAGTGGCAATACTGATGGCGAAAAACGGACCAAGGACGGGAATAATTTCCAAGAATCCGCTTAAGATGGCGATTAGCAGCGCATATTTGATGTGTAACCAGAAATGCAAAATACCGTAGGCAACACAAGACATCAAAGCAATGAGAAGAAGTTGCCCTCTCACATACTTGCTGAGCATGATATTCATCTGAGAGGAGAGCTTAATCACCATCTCATGGTTTTTCTTCGGTATGAAGCGCAGGCAGAATAGGCCGACGCGGCGGCTGTCAATAATCAAGTAAATAGAAGACACTACGCAGACGAGGACGGCCAGCAAGCTTTTGGAAAGTAGCCCGCCTATATGCAGAATTTCTTCCGGTGTACCAACGTTCTGCTCTAGGCTAGAGGTAAGTTCTTGCGCTGTTTTCTCTACGTCAATTTGCCAGTGAAAAGAATCGGACAGTTGTTGCACAAGGCTGACGACGATTTCGTTACGCTGAGCCGCTAGAGCGGTGAACTGCTCGATAATCGATTGACCAAACCATCCACTGGTGCCAATTATTAGGCCAAGGATAGAGACGTAGATAACTGCTACGGCAAGACCCGGTCGACATTTGAAAGTGGTGCTAAAAGAATTGACCACAGGCAAAAGCAAATAGGCAATTATGCCGCCCACAATAAATGGTGGGAAAACCTCTCTAATAAAATAGAGAAACCAGAGTAGAAGTAATACACCGGTTAACTTGAACATTTTGATTCTTCTTTGCTAGCTTACAGCAACAGGTTTCTTACTTTGATCTTGAGCCAGCGCGCTGAAGTCATGCACGTTGGCGCCAACTAGTTTGCCGAGCAGCCAAGATGGACGGAAACGCTCACCTTGCTCATTGTGGTAGGCACTGATTTCACTCAGGCACCAGGCTAAACCTTTCTCTTTGGCGATGGCCATGAGGCCAACTTTGAAGCCACATCCGTTTTGCATGGCTATGTCGATGTCACTGGCCTCGACTACTTTCTCTTGAATGCAGTAGACAGCTTCGTTGAGCATTGGCAGAATAACGCGATGAGCGTGGAAGGCTCGGGGGGATTTTGCCAGAGCGACTTCTTTGTTGGCTTCAGCGATCAAATCTTTCAACGCTGGATTGATTTTCTTTGCTTCACCCTTAACTGGTGTCTTCTCGTGAATGTAGAATCCGGCCCCAGATTTTTGTCCGAGCGCGCCAGCCTTAACCATTTTCTCCAATAGAGGAGAGGGGGAGAAACGTGGACCATATTGGCTATAGAGGAATTTGTTGACATGGGCGCAGACGTCAAGACCAGTCATGTCAAACAGTGCGAATGGACCCATAGGTAGGCCGAATTCCACCACTTTAGCGTCAATTTCTTCGACTGTTGCCAAGCCTTCTTGTAAGGCGTAAAGGGCTTCATTCATATAAGTGAAGAGCACGCGATTAACGAGGAAGCCAGGGCACTCTTCAACCTTGACTGGGGTCTTCTGCATTTGATGACAGAGTTCAAGAGCAGATTTCATCGTTTCTTCTGAGGTTTTTACACCAGCGGTTACTTCTACAAGTTTCATAAATTGGGCCGGGTTGAAGAAGTGCATGCCGACCACTTTGTCTTGTCTAGTGGTCGCTTCGGCAATTTCTGAAATGGACAGGGCCGAAGTGTTCGTGGCCAGAATTGCCCGTGGTGGACAAATTTGATCAAGAGTTTTGAATATTTCTAGTTTGACTGAGATTTCTTCGAAAGCAGCTTCGATTACTAAATCGACGGTCTTGAAATCTTCGTATGAGGTTGTGCCTTTGACTGCGGCAAATAAGCCATCGGCTTCCGCTTGAGTCAGGGTGCCTTTTTTAACGCGCGAATCATACATTCTTTTGATGTTTCCAAGCCCTCGTTCGACGGCCGCTTGTTCTACATCTTTTAAAAGAACTTCGATTCCACACTGGCTCAAAACACAGGCAATTCCACTGCCCATTGCCCCTGCACCGATTACTGCTGCTCTCTGCACTCTCATACAAAGCCCTCATTATTATAAAAACACTGGTTGGGGCTATGCTAGCATCTTTAGGTCGCACCAGAAATCCGTCAAGGGTTTAAGAAATCATATAAGGATGCCAAGGTCTATGTTGACAACATTGATGCGGAAGACCTCTTGTTCGGTGGATGAGGCTACGATAGCCGAGACCCCAAAGCATTTGGGCTGGGTCATGCTTGCCGCTCTGGGAATTGGTGCCACCATTGGTGCTGGCATTTTCGCCATGCCTGGCATCATCGCAGGTAAGGCGGGACCAGCCGGTATCCTTTCTTTTATGCTAACCGGATTAGTGATCATGTTGATCGCTTTTTGCTACGAGAAATTTTCCATTCGTGTACCGCACGGCGTTTCAGCTTATAGCTATGTTTATCACTCAATTGGTGAGCTTGTAGCTTGGGTTGTGGCTTTTGGTCTATTCCTTGAATACAGCTTTGGCGCTTCCGCCGTTTCAATAGCGTGGGGTGAATATCTCAAGAATGCTATTGGCTTTTCAATGCCAGTATTTTTGAGCGGCCCAACTATAGATGACCAAGGTGTTTTTCATTTTGGTATTAACGTAATTGCCATCGCTGTGATCGCTGTGGTAAGCACTGTTTTGATCTTTGGTGGAGTGAAAAAATCGGCTAAGCTCAATTTTGCTCTTGTTGTGCTGAAGTTGACACTTTTAGTCACTTTCCTCGCTGTTGGTATTCCTCATATCAATCCGGCTAACTGGTTTCCCTTTATGCCCCATGGTTTTGAGGGCGTCTTGAAAGGGGCAGCTACTGCGGTTTTTCCATTCGTCGGCTTTGATGCCCTTTACACCTTTGCTCGTGAATCTAAGTCTCTCAAAGACACTCGCTGGGCGACCTATTGGTGCGTTGGCATTGTTGCTTTCTTGTACGTTACTGTTATGGCCGTGGCAACCGGCTTAGCGCCGTGCTCTATTGATGGCCATCCCAATGAGCTATTCGTTGGCTCTGAGGCGGCAGCACCGTTAGCTAAATTGCTTACAGCCGCAGGCGAGGGCTGGACTGCAAAGTTCATTTCCTTCGGTGCAGTACTCGGTATCTTTAACGTTCTTTTGGTTTTCTGTATGGGCGGACCTCGCATTTTCTTGAATATGGCAGAGGATGGCTTGCTACCTCCAATCTTTAAAAAGATGAATAACGGTAACCCGACAGTTGGTATCATCCTTAATGGCATTGTGGTGGCCGCAATTGCTGGATTTGTGCCATTCGGAAAGATTGCTGACATGATGGTGCTTGGAACTCTTGTGGCATTTATCTTCGTCTGTATTGGAGCCTTGAAGCTTAAGCTGGTCAATCCACTTATTGCCATTGCTGGCGGAGTTGGCTGCACCATTCTGGCGTTCAATCTAGAGCCAGAAGTCTTAAAAGTCTATTCCGTTACTTTGCCAGTGGGTCTTGTTATTTATTTCTTGTATGGCTACAAGCACAGTAAATTGCGGAAGGCGAAAGAAGGCTAGTCGGTTCTTTAATTAGAGCGATATTGGTTTAGCTTGGATCCTAAAAGTCAGAACGATATTGGTCTAGCTCGGATCCTAAAAGTCAGAACGATATTGGTCTAGCTTGGATCCTAAAAGTCAGAACGATATTGCTTTAGCTCGGATCCTAAAAGTCAGAACGATATTGGTCTAGCTTAGATACTAAAAGTCAGAACGATATTGCTCTAGCTCGGATCCTAAAAGTCAGAACGATAGTGCTCTAGCTCGGATCCTAAAAGTCAGAACGATAGTGCTCTAGCTCGGATCCTAAAAGTCAGAACGATATTGGTCTAGCTTGGATCCTAAAAGTCAGAACGATATTGCTTTAGCTCGGATCCTAAAAGTCAGAACGATATTGGTCTAGCTTGGATCCTAAAAGTCAGAACGATATTGGTCTAGGTTAGAGTCTAAAAGTATAACGATATTGGTCTCGCTTAGAGCCTAAAAGTCAGAACGATATTGGTTTAGCTTGGATCCTAAAAGTCAGAACGATATTGCTCTAGCTCGGATCCTAAAAGCCAGAGCGATATTGCTCCGACTTATTTTCTAAAATTCAGACAATCAGATTTCTAATTTTTTCATTGAACTTAATTCGGTTTCCGAACGTTTATATATGAAAAGGAGAAATAGATATGTCTACCAATCTTACTGATGACCAGCTGTTTAGTGAGGCTTGGCAAGCCTTCAACGAAGAGATGCCAAATGATTCAGCCGCGGTCGATTTCCTCTACGACTCGCTTGTCATTTACAACAAAATCGAATGCGCTTGTCGGCTGCCGCAAATTATTCATATGCCCGGAGATCGATTTTACTCTTGCCGAAATTGCAAAAAAGTTTCTTGGGTGACATCTGGAACACTATTTACTGGTGTTGTTAAACTGAGAGCCTGGCTTGCTCTTGTCTGGTTAAAGGAACGAGGAATTACGATAAGTGCAATGCGCTTTTCGCGGCTATTGGAAATTGCGCAGAGCACAGCTCTCAACATTCAGAAGCGTTTAGGTATGGTTGTGCAAGAGAAGCTCGATGATTCGTCGCCAGGAGTGCCGGCGCAGGTCCTTGCCTCAATAATCATCAAACGCAGCAAAGAGACTCCTGCTAAAGCGCATCCACGTGCTGAATTGGCTAGCGATACTACTTCGGATCATCCGTTTGTTAGCTTAGATGAATGGATGAACTCCACTTCTCATGAAACAGACTTGAGTTCAGTGATCGCTGATTTCCTTAAAAATAGGGATCCGCAACATGCTGGCTTTATCAGTTATGAATCGATTGTAGGTGCTATTGGCGCGGCAATTACCTACATTCGCACTTACTTTCAGGGAGTCAGCGGAAAGTGCTTGCAACTTTACCTCGCCTCTTTTTGGTGTCATCTTGATCGCGTGCGTTGGTCTAACGGTGCGATACTTCTAGCGTGCATAGAGCATGCGCCAATTAGCTACCAAGAGATGTTCAGCTTTGTCTCACCACCGCTGGTGAGAATTTTTACAGTACCGGGCTGACCCGCTCCTCTAGAGATGAATCATTTACTCAAGAACTGAGTTCATTGATCTCGATTTAATGCCGTTGTGTCTAAAACACTCTACTGCCAAGCTCGGAGCCATCGTCTGGCTTTAGAAGCAGCACGCCGCCAGCGTTGACTGCACTGCCGAGGACGAGAACTTCAGAGTTAAAATCACCAACTTGCTTGGCTGGGCAATTCATGACACAGGCTACTAAGCGTCCTATTAGGGCGTCTATGCGATAGTGAGCTGTTATTTGAGCGCTTGATTGTTTGATACCTAAATCTCCGAAGTCAATCCAGAGCTTGTAGGCTGGCTTTCGAGCTTGGCCAAACACTTCAGCCTTGATAATTTTGCCGATTCTTATATCAAGCTTGAGAAAAAGGTCTAGGTCTACTGTGTCTTCAATTATATTCAAGTTTATTTCGCATCCATCCAGTTTTTACCTATACCAAAATCAACTTTGAGTGGCACTTTGAGCGGTTGGTCTAGAGTCATTGCTCTTTCTAATATTGCTTTTGTTGCATCTATTTCATTGTCGGGAACTTCCAGCACCAATTCATCATGTACTTGCATTGTAAGTCGAGCGTTGCTATTTCCATCTTTTAATTCTTTGTCCAATCTGATCATGGCTAATTTGATCAGATCAGCGGCGCTACCTTGAATCGGAGCGTTGCAGGCTGCCCGCTCATCGGCTTTGCGCACATTGTCGTTGCGATCATGCAGATGCGTAAAGTATCTTCTGCGTCCCCAGATGGTGCGCGCGTATGACTTACTGCGCGCTTCTTCAATGGTGCTGTGCAGGAAACCTTGAACTTTCGGGTAGCGAGCAAAGTATTTATCAATGAAACCTTGTGCCTCTTTTGTTGAGATCCCCAGGTCCAAACCTGTGGAGTAGGCGCCTTGTTGGTAGACGAGGGCAAAGTTGATGGTTTTGCCGACACGCCTAATGTCTGATGTAACGTCTTCAATTGGTATCTCATAAATTTCGCCAGCGGTTCTGGCGTGAATGTCTTGGTTCTTCTCGAAAGCATCTATGAGGGTTTCATCTTCACACATGTGAGCCAATAGTCGCAGCTCGATTTGCGAATAGTCGGCAGATATTAGGGAGCAGCCTGGGGCCGCGATGAAAGCTCGGCGAATACGTCTACCAATTTCGGTACGAATAGGAATATTCTGTAGATTTGGGTTTGAGCTAGAGAGGCGGCCGGTGCTGGTTACGGTTTGGTTGAAATCACCATGAAGGCGACCATCTCTTTGAGAAATCTGACTTGGCAAAGCGTCCACATAGGTTGAACGCAATTTTGAAATATGGCGATACTCTAGGAGTTTGCCGATAATTTCATGCTCTTCGCGCAACGACTCAAGCACCGCAGCATCCGTTGAAAAACCAGTTTTAGTCTTGTTCTTTGGCTTTAGTCCAATTTCTTCAAAAAGAACTTTCTGCAATTGCTGGGTAGAATTGATGTTGAAACCGTGGCCTGCTAACGCATATATTTCGGTTTCTAGTCGAGCCAATTCGCTTGAAAGTTCGTGGGAGAAGTTTTGTAGATACTCAAGATCCAAAGCCACACCCGCTTGTTCCATTGAGGCCAGCACATGGGCCAATGGTTGTTCCATTTGGTAGAGTAAGAATTCCTGTTCTTTATCTAACAGAGGCGCGTACAAGCGGGTTAGTTCAAGAGTTATACGGGCATCGTCTGAGGCGTAGGCCGCTACTTTATCGAGCGGAGCATAGTTGATGGTTATTTGTTTGCGGCCTGTGCCAATCAGCTCATCGATTCGCATCATTTGATAGTTGAGCACTCTGTCTGATTGATCCTTTAATCCGTGTTTGCTATCTGGATTGAGGATATAGCTGGCAAGCATGGTATCGAAAACCAGAGGACCGAATTTGATACCGTCGCAAGATAAGCAGTTCATTTCAAACTTGGCGTTCTGAGCTACTTTTCCAATAGCCTGGTCTTCAAGAATTGGTTTCAGTTTGGCACTGACCACTTCTGGCTCTAGCTGTCCAAGTTGGGCAACTTGCAATGCGTCGACGTGCCGTACCGGAATATAGACGGCTTTGAGGGTCGGTTTAGAGCCTTCTGATTGTGCTACATGCACTCGGCCGTCTTGGCAACGAATAGCTGGGTCCCAAGCTATTGCGTAACCGACGATTTCGGTGCCTAGGCTATCGAGCCCAGTGGTTTCTAGATCTACTGCAATTAAACTCTGGCTGGAGAGCTCAGTAACTAAGCTGTCTAGCTGTTCTGTTGTTGTAATTATTGTTAGCTCCGGTGCCGGAGCGATTATTGGTGTTCGTACTTCAACAGGCATCGCCATTGGTGCGGCGTTGGTGGCTGTGCCGAAGGAAAGTTTGAGTTGCCCTTGAGGATGTTCTTCGGAATCAGTTAAGCTCACTGCCGGTGCTGTGAGGGTCTGCTGTCCGGTTAGGCCTGTATGTGTGGCTATTGCGGGTAGAGCGGCCTGCGAAGAGGCTTTAGGCATCACTGGTACAGAGCCGTCGGGAGAGAAGCGAGCTAAAATTTTGGGCAGTCTGGTCGTCAGCTGTCTGAAGTTTAGTTTGTCGAAATAGTCTTTTAATGGTTGCAGTTCGGGCATATTCAAGCGGCAATGTTCAAAGTCAAAATCTAACGGTACATCAAGGCGGATGGTGGCAAGTCTCTGGCTTATATATGCAATTTCTTTGCCATCGATCAGCTTTTTCTTGAGAGATGCTGATTTGATCTCGTCAAGATGCTCATAGACTCCGTCTAGAGTCTGGTACGCTGAAAGTAGTTGTTGCGCTCCTTTCTCCCCGATACCTTTGACCCCAGGGATATTATCCGAGCTATCTCCGCAAAGGGCTTTGAAGTCGACTACTTGCTCAGGCCAGATTCCCATGCGATCAAACACTTGCTGACGCCCGCAGTTTACGAGACCATCCTTAGTTGTGAGATGAATTTCTATTGATGAGTTATCACCGTCAACCAACTGAAAAGCATCGCGATCGCCGGTTAAAATGATTACCCGTCGACCTTGGGCTGCGGCTTGCTTGGCTACGGTACCGATAACATCGTCGGCTTCATAGCCTGCTAATTCTAAAAGTGGAATTTCAAAGGTAGAAACGCCTTCTTTGATAATCGGCCACTGCACCGCGAGATCGTCGGGCATCTCAGCTCGGTTAGCCTTATATTGATCGTACTCAATATGGCGGAAGGTTGGATCGGAAAGGTCAAAACAAACGGCCAGCATATCTGGCTTTTGTCTTTCAATTTGATCGAATAGTGAAGAGAAGAAGCCATGAACGGCCCACGTGGGGCGGCCGTCTTTAGCTTTCATACCCGTTCTCATCAGGGCGTAAAATGAACGGAAGGCAAGAGAGCTTCCATCTACTAGCACCAGTGTCTCTTGTTCAGCCATTATTCGAATTCTCTTTAGCTCTATCTTTTTCTGGTTTTCTTATTAGGCCTCAAGGTCGCTAGAGCTTGAGGCCTAATGTTGATCGATGTTACGCTCGAAGTCTAGTGCTCGGCAATCATGACGTTTGTCCTTACTGCTCTTGCCTTTCTTACTCTTGCTCTACTGGGGCGCTACTTCTGCTGCCATCGTTCTTGGACGCGGTGGTCCTTGAATGGGAGCTAATCCAGTAACTAGCACCTTGCCTTCGGACAAGCTTGGGGTCTCGATATTGAGCAGCGCGGCAATGGTTGGAGCGATGTCTGCCGGACTGACAGTCTCAGCGTGTTTTCCACCTTCTATCCCAAACCCATGCAAGACAAGCGGAACTTGGCTGTCATAAGAGTAAGGTGCACCGCTGGCGGTGCCGGTGCTCTCTGATGAAAAGACGTAGCCTGGTTTGGGAATTACGTAGCATTCGCCGCTTCTTCCCCAGTAGTAGCTTTTCCGGACACCTTCGGAAAATGGACCGTTGGGAACTTGGTTCGAGTAGAGTTGGGCTGAAGTAATTACTTCGGCGATACCAGGAACTGAGTGGGCTACTTTTGCTGCTAGTGCCTCTACATCAGGTTGGCGATACTTGTTTTTATCAATGGCGGCGAAGTTTAGGTAAAGGTTTGGTGGCTCAAAGGCTTCGATCCAGTCATCTTGACCCAATCTATTGTCTAGGCTTGTGTCCATAAAGGTTTTAAATGTTTTGGGATCGATTCTGCCCGAATCTAGCCCCCGTTCTTTGAGGAATTCGGGAATCGCCTGGGCTCCGCGGTTGGCCGTGAAGATAATTAGACAGTTGTTGAGGCCAACTTTTTGCTCAAGATGTCCAAGAAGTGCAGCGATGCCCTGGTCCATGCGCAAGACAAGGTCTTGCGATTCTTGAGAATAAGGGCCGAAGTTATTGATCAGTTCTCCGCCGGCAGATAAGCCAATTGAAAGCAGGTCTGTATCGCTGTGAGTTCCAAGACCTTCTTTATCGATAGCCTCTTTCGCTAGGTCTAAAACCATTTGGTTGGCCATGGGTGTCATGGCTAGAGTGGAGTAAGCTCCTTCACCAGCGGTGGTGCCACTGATCATATGCGGAAACGCTTTCCCGTCTGATGGCAAGGCCCGTTCGTTAGTATAGTCATCTCTGCTGGATGCTCCATAGGCAGTTTCCGGAAGGAGTCTTTGCCATGGTTTAGCGACATATTTTTCTGGTTGGCGCAGATCGTTGAATCCCTTTACCCAAGTGGGCAAATCGCGACTATATTGTGCAGAAGAGACGAAGTTACCAGTGCGGGTATCAAACCAAATTGCCATGTTAGCGAGACGGCCACCGAGCAACAATGCCTGTGAGTCTCTCACAGCAAGAGAGAACACTTTACTGCGGCCATTTGTGGCAAGCTTCATTTGATCGCCAATGGTCGTTCCTTGTAAGAACTTTGAGCTGGCACCGCCACTATTGGCACCGGTCAGGGGGGCAGAATCATCTGCCACGGCTGAAATAGCTTTGTTTTTGCGGCGATCAAACCATTGATCGGCAACGATTCCTGTTGCCCATGGGCTGGCACCAGTTGCGATTGTGGCATCTCCACAGGCCCCTTGAGTAGTGGCTTGCATGTAACGACAGTTGGTGTAGTTTGCGCCAGATTCGCTAAGATAGCGAATGCCTCCTCCAGAAAGCTTGTCTTGGAAGCGCATCAAGCTGTTATATGAGAGCTGGTCGGCAACCATTAGGACGACTAGTTTAGGTTTGGCGGCGAGACCCTGGGCAACGTTTTGAGAATATGCAGCTTGTTGAAATGCAGCTAGTTGCGGGCTCAGTGGTGTGATCTGGGCCGCTAATAAAACCGCTAACAAGATCGCCGGTCTGGCTATCTTTGAGACTATTTCGAATCTTCTTTTCTTTTCTCTTCTCACCGCTGCTACCTGCCGCTCCTTCTTTGCTAACTGCTCAAGTCAAGTTTAATTTCTTGCTTGATCTTTTGCCTTGCTTGAGCACCTATTTTACTGGCATTGACTACTCTAAGGGTGAAGATTAAGCCTGAAGCGAGGCTTCTTTTGTAACGGTCTATCTTGAGATCTTTGTGAAGAAAATCATGCTGGCGGTCAGGTTCAATACAATAGGTGGCAGGCAGCAAGCTAACCAAGAACAATTTCCATCTCAGGAGTTATAAATGAGCGACCGTACCAAACTACTGAAAAAAGCTGTATTAACCGGTGTCGGAGCAACATCGAGCGTTGATCGCGTAAAAGATGCTCTGAAAGATGCCATGCAAGACCTTGTCAAAGTAGGTCAGGAACTAATCGATGATCTCGAAGAAAAAGGCAAAGTGAAAACTGAGTCTGCTGAATCCTTTCTAAAGGGATTCAAAGACGAGGCTGTCAAGCGCACCGAGGATATCGAGAAGCAGGTTTCTGCCAAGGTATCTAAAACCATGAAGAAGGCAGCCAAAGAGTTCGGCTTCGTCACCATGGAACAGTACGAGCAATTGCTCGAGCGTTTAGCCCTGGTGGAAGAACATGCTGGCATTACCCAGCCAGAGCATATTGGCGATGATCAAGCTGAAGAAGGCGAAGATAATCACAACCATGACAATGAGGGTAATGGTGACGCTTCTAGTTCGAAGAAGAAAAAGAACAAGCGCGCTGAAGGCTAGGGCCACTACATCAAGTTAGGGCCAATAGGTGGCACCAATGGCATGCGCTGACCAGTCTTCGGATTGGTCAGCGTTACTCCTTTTAAAGCATCTTTCATTTGTTGATCTAGGATGACAATGGGGGCTCGCAGCTGCCATTCGCAGGCCAGTTTGGGGTCGTCCTGTTCGTTGCGGCTAAACCAGCCATGGGCATTAGACGACACAGGCAGGCCAATTCTTCCATTTGATTGCTGCTCGCCTTGATCTTGATAAGCGACGTAGTCACGCACGAGGGTGGACCACATAACCATTTTCTCGCCGCTGTTTAAGGCTTTTTGTGCATAGTAGATCAGTTGCTTCTCTCCCACTGGTAAGCCTCTAAACGGGTATTCAGCGAGGCTTAGTGGGAGGCCTGAGGGGAGGCTGGTAGGAGCTGTTTTCTTTTCGGTTTCGTTTGGTAGTTGATTCTCTGCCTTCAGCAGCAGGCTAGAGTCATAGATAATAGTTTCTGGGATAGCTGGCAGGCTGGGAGCTTCCTCTGCTAGTCTTTCTGAAATTGTCCGGCCTTCCGCCATGATTTTAGTATCGGGCTGATCTGTAATTTCTTGCACTTTTCCGAAGATTTTGAGGTTGGCTGAGAGCCAGGGTGAGCGAATTGTGCCGCTATTGTTGTTGCTAGCAGTGGAATTGGTGCTGCTAGCAATTTCTCCTTCAGATAGAGCTACTAGTTGAGGCTTGAATATAAAACGTTTTCCCAGCAAAAATGCTCCTGGAATGTCATCAAGGCGATTGATGCCGTTGCGACAAACCTTGAGCAGGCGACTGCACAGGTCGTAAGATTGTTGCGCCACCGATAAGCCGTTTAGTTTCGCTGTATGGGCTAAGGTAAGTACAGTCGAAAAATGCTTTTGATCTGCTTGCTCATAGCTCAGGCTAGTCTCCATTGCGGAGATCTCTGATTTGAGAAATTTTTCTTTTGTTGGGTCGTTCTCTTGCCGAACACGATCTCGCAGTGAGGCGATATCGGCTTGGATGAGAACCAGGCGGTTGCGAGATTGACGTAGTGCTTTTAAAGCGTTTATTTCTGATAGTTGAGCTGTAGCAATAGTTTCTTGGGCACTAAGATTAGTGCCATAAATTTCTGTCAGCAAGTCAATTGTTAGTTGTCGATCGAAGTGCTGTCGACCTGCTGTGACGGGGTTACCCTGGTCATTGACTATCAATGGCATCGCTGAGGTGGGGTAGTTGATCGGAGCCGCAGCAAAGCTGGCAGCCAGAGCCTTCTGTCCGACTTCTTGTGGCGCTGTTTTGTGGAGAAAGGCAATGGCTCTGGCATCACTATCCGAAGCAAGGCAGCTATTGATTGGAGTTTGCCAAGCAAGATTTTCTTGATTAATCCCTAGTGCGTCATCACTATCGGGCTCAATTCGGGGTTTCAATGCCTGCTGGAATTTTGGCTTGGTCCATTGGCATTCAATTGTATGTGTCAAACTACTAGGTGAAACTGGTTGATTCATTTGTCTGAGCCAATGATACAGGGCTATGCCGAGCGCATCTCGGCTGTCCATATCGGTTAGTACTGGTGACACTGGTGGTGCTAACCGACCGGAGCCAGGAATTGAACCACTGGCTACTTGCTGCCACTCCCCATGGCTGTCAAATTTTGTGCTTCTCAGTATGTCTGCCAGTGAATTGAAAAGGAGTGGTCTTCCTTGGGGGAAGCTCAGAGCCAAGCATGTTGAATCTTTTGACTTGTGCTTCGCCAGGCTAGCTTGTTCATTTTTGAGACGCCTGGAGCGACCAAGGTCTCCACAAATTACGCAAATTTGACTACGCTTTTTTATTTTTGCTTTGCTTTCGTATTCTGCCGTTATTAGGATTGTTGTTGGCAATGCATTTTCGCAGGTAATGAAATCGCTTGGAGCAGCTATTGTTGCTTTGCTTGCCTGTTGGTGAAAAAATAGAGGTGTTGAAAATGGCACCGCCACAGGTGTCATGGCCAGTAACTTGCCAGCTCGCACGTAGTCTGCTTTTTGCTCGTCTGTTCTGGCTTCAATGTCGCTATCGAAACAGCCTTCTTTATGACTGTCTATGGCACCAAGCTCTATTGCCATGAAAGTCAAACGGCTGCCTGGGGGGGCACTGCGGCTTAGGATTCTTTGAACTTGGTTATAGGTCTGGCCGTTTTTGCTAATTTCACTGACTAGTTTGCTTCTCAATTCTTCCTGCAGCTTGCGCAAAAGAGCTAGGTCGCTTTTCGCTAGTTGCTGCATGGCGGGCAGGTGGTATTGTTCACTGCTCCAAATACCTTGACGCACCAGAGATAGAATTGTATTCAAGCTTCGAGTCTTTGCTGGGCTTTCCTCGCGCAAGTCGCAAATACCAATTCTGCCAAAGGCTGAATCGAACACAGTAGTGCTGATAAGATTTTCACAGGCCTGTTCAGCTGCTTGTTCTAATGGGTCAGAAGCGACGCTGCCGATGTTGAACCAAGCTAGTATGAGAATATAGGCGCTGATTAACAAGCTAGCTGCGAAGGTTGATAGCCAGAGTGAGCCGACTGATGTCCAATTGTTAGTTTTTGACATTTTCGCTAGTTGCTGATAACTGAATTAATCCTAGCATTTTTGTTCTTAGAACAGTCTGTTACTCTGGTACCATGCCCGGTGTGGTTTTTCACTTGAAATCGAAAAGACTAATTTTAATACTTCCCTTCGTCGCCTTTATTTATGAGTCGTCGCTAGCGCCGTGGCCAAATCACGGTGCTGCCGCGCAAGGGCCCTTGTCGAGTAATCAAGCTTCTTTGGCAGACTCCATTAAGGTTGTGGACCGCCTCATTGCTGATGGCTCTCTCCTGGCCGCTCGTTCAAAGATAGAGACACTGTTGAGTGTCTACCCAGAAGATAGTGCCGTGGCGCTCAGTGCTGCTCGACTCTACCAAAAAATGGGTCTTTCTGCCTTCGCTATCATGCAATACGAAAAAACAAGACGAGCCAAGCCCCTGCTTCTCGAACCATTGGTTGCTCTTTCCAAGCTCCATCTCGAAAATCTTTCTACCGAACTAGCCGTTGAGCTAGCCCGCCGTGCGGTACAGCTCGACCCCAGTTCTCGCGACGCTCGATTGGCCTTGGTGTCTGCTTTGCTGGCGGAGCAATCGGTAAAGCAAGCAAAAGTCCAGGCTGATGCACTGGCTCAGCGCTTTCCTCATGACCCTGACGTTGATCATGCCCTCGCCAGTGTCGCCCAGGCCTTTGGTGAGAATAAGAAAGCCATTGACTTGCTGGCAAAGGCCGTTGAGTCACGCCCGGAAGAGCAAGCTTGGCAGTTAGAGCTGGTTGATCTCTATATTGCCAACGGAGACTATGAACGGAGCAGGAGCGTCCTTCTTGCGATTTTGCTCAGAGAGCCCCAGTCTTTGGATACCCTTGAACGCCTGGCGCACCTTGATGAGTTTTACTTGCACGAATATATGGATGCCCGGGCTTGTTATCGCAAGATTCTTACTATATTGCCAGACAGCGCATCGGCTCAAGCTGGATTAGATCGCTGCTTGGTGAAGCAGGGGGATTTGGCTCTCAATTTTAGGAATTTTATCCGTCGGATCTTAAACTTGCCCCTCGGACCAATTAAAGACGAAGAGGGCGTAAGCGATTTGCTTACGCCCGATACTTCATACGGTGCCCAGTAAGAGACCTTACTGCACCACAGCTTTGGAAAGCACGCGCTTCGGTCCGTGAATTGGATCTTCGATAACCACAGTCTTGTCACGGGTTGGACCAACAGAAACAATAGCCACTGGGCAGTCTAATTCTTCGGCAATGAAGTCTAGATAGCGTTTAGCTTCAGCAGGCAATTCTTCGAAGCTCGTGATTTTGTATGTTGGTTTTTTCCAGCCTGGGAAAACTTTGTACACAGGTTCCATGCGCTTGAATTGAGAACCGATTGATGGCAATTCTTTGTGGATACTACCGTCTTTCTTGTCCTTGTAGGCAACGCAGATTTTGATTTCGTCAAATTCGTCCATGACATCGAGCTTGGTGATAGCCAGGCAATCGAGGCCGTTAACGCGCACTGCATAGCGGCCAATTACGGTATCGAACCAACCGCAGCGTCTTGGGCGGCCAGTGGTGACGCCAACTTCCGCCCATGGCTTGCCTGTCTGACGAAGCATTTCGCCTTCTTCGCCATCTTGTTCCGTAGGGAATGGACCTTCACCAACACGAGTCATAAATGCTTTTGATATGCCGATGACGCGGTCGATGATTGTTGGGCCGATACCAGCACCGATACAGGCCCCGCCTGCTGTTGGGCTAGAGCTTGTCACGAATGGGTAACTACCGTGATCGAGGTCGAGCATTGTGCCCTGAGCGCCTTCAAAAAGAATGTTCTTCTTATTGTTGACGGCTTCAAAGATCAATTGCGATGTGTCGCAAACGTATTTGCGCATTTGTTCGCCGTAAGAGGCGTACTCTTCCAAAATTTCGTCGGTATTGAACGGTGGGTGATTGTACATACGCTCTAGAAGCAGGTTCTTGCGCGGTACCATCCACTCTAACTTCTCTTTGAGCACTTCGCGGTCGAGCAAGTCTTCCATGCGGATGCCGGAGCGAGCGCACTTGTCTGCATAGGTTGGTCCGATACCACGCTTGGTGGTACCAATTTTGTTATCGCCACGGCTTTCTTCTTCAGCTGCATCTAGAGCCAAGTGGTAGGGCATGGTGACGTGGGCTGAAGCCGAAACTTTTAAGCGAGAGTCATCGAGGCCGCGATCCGTCAAAGACTTTACTTCGCTTATGAACGCCTTGGGGTCGATTACCATGCCAGGTCCGAGTACACAGATCTTGCCGGGATACAGAATTCCGGAAGGAATAAGGTGGAATTTGTAGGTTTCTTTTCCTACCACCACAGTGTGACCAGCGTTGGCCCCACCCTGGTAGCGCACTACGATATCGGCATTATTGGCCAAAAGGTCTGTTACTTTTGCCTTACCTTCATCTCCGAACTGCGCTCCGACGACAACTACGTTAGCCAAGGGTTACTCTCCAGAAAGCCAAGTGAAATGGTCAGCAAAGAATTGCTTTGCGCGCCTTTCTCTTGAGTAAACCTTAATAAAAGGAATCTTCGCCAGACGGGCTTTCGCAAAAGGGCACAGGGACCTGATCTCAGTAGTCAGCACTTTCCCATGCACGTTTTTTTTGACCGGAGATAGTGTATTCGACTCGCCAAGAGCTGTCAATTTTTTCGGGGTCAATACACGTTAATATTACTTACATGCAAAACCTCTTCTCTGCCGATTTGACTGAAAGACAAGCTGTGGCTACTAGATTGCTGGCCAACGGCATTGAACAAGGGCGCCTGGCTCATGCTCTACTTCTCACCGGACGTGCTCACCAAGACAAGTGGTTGATTGCCAGGCAGTTGGCCGCTCATCTCAATTGCAGCAGAGAAGACAAGCTTACTCAGGGCGCTTGTATGCTGCCCTGGCAGGCTATTTGTGTAGACGAAGACGGCTCGGCTTTGACCGAGCTTGCCGAACCGGTTTTGAAAGGTCTGGCGAATGCCTGTCAGAATTGCCGCTGGCTTTTTCAGGACGAGCATCCCAAGGCCTGGTTTGTGCTCTCGGCTGAGGCAGGCAAGAGCGGCAAGATACCAGTTGAGGCCGCCCGCAATCTTTCTGAGGAGCTGGCACGCACCTCTAACTATGTCCGGGTTGTAATTGTCGAAGAAGCCAATGAAGCTGCGTTCCATAGACCAGCGGCTAATGCTCTTTTGAAGACAATTGAAGAGCCAAAGTCGCCTTCTCTATTTCTATTATTTAGTCAAACTGCAGATGACGTGCTGACTACAATCGTCAGTCGCTGCCAGGTAGTGCCGCTAAACAATCGTATTGAGGAGAATGTCGGGCCGATTTCTCAGATAGTAGGTCTATCGGCAGGGAGCCATTTGGCGACCAAAGGCTTGCAAAGAAAAAGCGATACTATCCTGCAGGAATTGACCGAGAAGCTTGGTAGTCATGCCTTTGTGCAGAAACTTCGGGCCGGTAGTAAAGATGCCCTGGCCTTGTCAGCAGCTTTGCAGCTTTTGATTGACGATGATTATGAGCCGGATGCCATCATTGATTCGCTGGTTGCTCTTGAGCTGAAAGCAATTGGAGCCGCTAAACTGAGTCAGTCGCGCAGCAGTTCTTACCTGACCAAACTGCTTAAATTAAGTGAGGATGCAAAGCGTCAAATTGATCAATATGTGTCAAAGAAGGGTGTTTGTGAATCTTTTGTTTTAACTTGGCTCGATTTGAGGCAAAATTTTAATAGCCATTAGTATTGAGAAGCGATCTGTTAAAGACCACAGGAAGTTCGAGGCTTATGTTTAAGAAGAAGAGTGATGCTGTTAAACCTGGAAAAGGCAGTGGCCCAAAGCCAGCAGATAGCAATCCCGCTAACAATTTAGGGGCTGCCGAGCCACCTCAGGTTCCAGTCGAAGCTAGTATTCCGCCTGAAAACAGTGAACCTGGGCGGTCGCATAACAACCTCAAGGCTTCTTTTTCTAGTATGCCTGCGGCTGGCTCTGAGGCAGAACAGGCGGCCAAGGCAGCCAGCGGGAAGGTCAGTAGCAAGATTAGTATCGTTTTTGATGTGCTCTTACCTATTGTTGTAGCTACTGTGTGCTGCGGTGCTTTTGTTAGCACAGGCAAGCTGGCAAAAGATAAAACTGGAATTTATGGTTTGTCCGCTGCACAACTAGAGTTAGAAGTGAAGGATAGGTCTATTGCGGCTGAGTCTGTCATGGCTGAAATCAATAAGCTTGAACCACTTAAACTGCTTTCCCGTGGTGAAGTCGGCCCGGCCATAGAAGCGGCTAAAGCTCTTGTCGCCAAGAAGCCCAATGATACAAGGGCCTTGATGGCCGCTGGGATGGTTTTGGTTGAGGCGGGCAGCAAGGCTGATAAAGAAGTGGGCATAGGTTACTGCAATAAGGCTTTTGAGCAAGCTAAGTACAGCGCCTATATTCGTTTACTCTACGGGAGACAATTGGCCATTATGCATCGCGACGACGATGCCATAGCCGTATACGAGAAAATAATTGAACTTTTTCCTTCTACTTGGTCCACTCCTCATAAAGAACTGGCAAACCTTTATATGCGTACAAACAGTTCAGCAAAGGCCGTTACAGAGCTTACTGCCTTGCTTAAGTCTGATAACTCAGATCCTGGTGTGCAGAGAGAGCTGGGTCTTGCCTTGGCCCAAGACGGCAAGCAACAAGAGGGCTTCGAAGAATTTCAAAAAGGCTTTACTCGCGAAAAAGACATACTTGGTTATCCCTATGCCGTTAAGGACATAGTAGAATCGCATGCTGGTATCGTATCTAGTGCTTTGAAAGATACTGAAAAACGCTACCAGAAAAACCCTGAGGACCTAAAAACGCTGCTTACCTTAGCGCGTTTGTACATTGCTAGCAATCGCTTTAAAGATGCTCGCGACATTGCCAATCAGGCTATTAAGCTAAGAGAAGTAGATCCAGAAGTGCATGAAGTCATGTCTGAAATCATGTGCAATCAAAACCAATCTCAGTCAGGTTATGATGAGTTCAGAGCGGCTGCCTCATATATCCATATGAAACAGTAGGCTCTTGTTTCTTATTGCCTTGAGGTTTTATTTGCGACCGTTAGCTGCAGTTTCTTTTTCGAGCTTGGCTAACTGCTCATAGAGTTCTTTCTCTTTTTCGCTAATTTCTGTTGGAATGGCAATCTTGGTTCGTACCAGCTGATCGCCGCGGGTACTGGCTCCAAGAGTTGGTAGGCCTTTCCCTTTTAGGCGCAATAGTCTGCCGTTCTGACTACCTGCCGGTACTCGTATTTTTACTGCACCTTCGATAGTAGTCACAACCGCCTCAGAACCAATCACGGCCTGCGCTGGAGTGATTTCTAGCTCGCAAATCAAGTTGTCGCCGTCTATGGTGTAGTAATTGTGCGGCTTAGCTTTGACGCGCAGGTACAAGTCACCTTTTTGTGTGCCACCAGCCATAGTGGCGCCTTCGCCAGCGACTCTGACTTTTTTTCCTGGTCTTACACCGGCGGGGATTTTTACTTCAATGGTTTTTGGTTTGCCACCAGGAGTGCTAACCTGTAGCGTCCGTCTGGCTCCTTGAGCTAGTTCTTCTACAGTCAATTCGATCTCAGCTTCTTGATCTAAGCTGCGCTTGCGACCAGCTTGGGCTTGCTGCTGTTGTTGTTGTTGTCTAACTGGTCCGCCCGCGGCAGCACCGCCACCGAAAGTTTGGCCAAAGAGGCTATCGAAAAAGTCGGAGAAGGCACTGTTTCCTCGCAAATCGCCAAAATTGCCAAAGTCAAAACTGAAGCTACCGTCGTTGGCACCAGATTGTTGGGGCGGCGGTCTGAAGTTGTCTCCGGCTTTCCAATCGGCACCGAGCATGTCATAGCGTTTGCGTTTCTCTGGGTCTTTCAAGACCTCATAAGCTTCGATTAGTTCTTTGAATTTCTCTTCCGCAGAAGGGTCATTCTTATTGGCATCAGGGTGCGTTTTTCTTGCCAGCTTGCGATAGGCTGCTTTGATATCAGCATCAGTGGCCTTACGGTCGACGCCCAGAACTTGATAATAGTCTTTGTACTTGACCAACTTAGTGTCTCGATGCCTTAGAAATAACTTGCTTAGGCAACTATTATAGCCACGTCAACGGCAATGATAATGGAGAAGTCGCCAATAAACTTGTGTATGGTACTTGCAGTAGCGATATTGCTTCAGAGTGCTCCACAGCGCGGTGTGCAGCTGTGCTCACCGGCGTGGGAACGCCAATCATAGGAATTCCGCCGATCCAAGGAATAGCACCCAGGCTCATGAATGGGCCAATATTGAAATTAGTCCTGATGACATACTCATAGATCTTGTTGGTCGGATCATAGGCAGCAGTCATTTTAGTATTTGGGCCGTATTCCTTTACTACATTTGTGTTGATATCAGTCTCAACGATAAAGACATTCACTCCGCAGCCAAGGTAGCCTCCGATTGGTGCCATTTTTGCAAAGCGGCCCATGGGAGAGGTGACAATTGAATTGGCACGGCTCTGCACTTTGCTCAGGGCATCAGGGTAGGAGCTGGCATTGGCTGCATCGACAGCACATTGGGTGCCGAGTAGAGAAACGTTGGCGTATCCCATGGTAAAGGTGAGAAGGTTGATTAAGGGCAGAGCAATGATGAAAAGGAAAACAAAGAGAGCCGGTATGAACTCGGCAATTCCTGACCCATTTTTTGACCTTGATTTATAAAATAGTGACATCTTCAACTCCCGTCATACTAAGCATAGTACCCCATCAGTGGCAGTTCTAAGCATTGATCCAATAGCTAGTCCGAGGCCGGTTGGAGATTAGCTTTTAGATGGTTGGGAATAACATCATTGGGGCTTTGAGCGGTTTTTGTGAGCATTATTTAGTCAGCGGTCTTTTGTGATTGTGAAATGGTTAGCGATATGTCTATGACTTTGTCACGGCCGAGAAAACGTCTTGGCCAATCAATAGTTGAACTATGTGCTGGCATTATGGTCTTAGTGCCGATTGTTTTAGTACTGTTCGATTTAACTGTAATTGTGCTAGCGGTGCAGCTCAATGATTCCACCTGTCGCGAAGCTGCACGGGTCGGTGCTATTGGCGATCCTGATGCTACGGCTTGCAAAAATAGGGTATTGGCAGTTATCAATAGAGCCAACAAGGGTGGAAGCTCTATGCTCAGCAATTTCAGTCTAGTCACCTGTACTAACACAGTTACCCCGGCCGATATAGCCGCTCTTAAACCCTATGGTGGTCCTGTGACCGGAACAGTGACAGTGGTCACCCAAGTGGATGTCAAACCCTTTGTTGTGCATCTGATTTACGCTGGCGGTCCTGCCATTGTCTTCAGGTCTTCTCAAGCGTATCCGTTTACTTTTGTCGTTCCAAACACGGCTAGCTAATTGTCTGCAACATCAAAATCAGCAAACAAAAAGAGCATCGCCAAGCGATGCTCTTTTTAATTTTGTGTGAGCTTGAAAGAAGAACTAGTAGCTTAGGCTTTGACAGCTGGAGCTTTGGCTAGATCTTGCAAAGCGCTGATGTCCATTCTTACGCTTGGGCCCATAGTGGTGCTCAGGTAAACAGACTTCATGTAAGCACCTTTGACCGATGGTGGTTTGATTTTTTGGATTTGATCAACCACTGCAGCAAGGTTTTGTAGAAGACGGCTGTCATCAAACGAAAGTTTGCCGATTGCCATTTGTACAACGCCGCCATCTTTCTCAGCGCGGAAGGAAACCTTACCAGCTTTGAGATCTTTGACAGTTTTGCCAACGTCAAAAGTTACAGTGCCATCTTTAGGGTTGGGCATTAGGCCTTTTGGTCCAAGGATTTTACCCATTTTGGACAGCATAGCCATGGCATCTGGAGTAGCAACCAGCTTGTCGAAATCGAGGAAGCCTTCACCGATTTTGGCAACAAGCTCGTCAGAGCCGACAACATCAGCGCCGGCATCCTTAGCTTCTTGTACCTTTTCGCCTTTAGCAACAACTGCAACGCGAACCGTTTTACCGGTGCCGCCTGGCAATTGCACGGTGCTTCTGATTTGTTGGTCATTCAGCTTAGGATTGACGCCTAGTCTGAAGTGAACTTCGACTGTTTGGTCGAACTTGACTGAATTTTCGGCTTTCAACAATTTGAGAGCTTGCTCAGCGGTGTGAAGAGCATTGTTCTCAGTGTAGAACGTGCCTAGTTTTTCCTGTCTTTTTGTTAGCGTAGCCATTTTCGGAAATTCCCTTGAAATGATCTATATGAATGATTGATGCTTGCTCTAAAAAATTGCTTTAGTCGACGACTAAAATGCCCATGTTTCTTGCGGTACCGACAATCATTGCTTCGGCGGCCTCAAGGGTTACGGCGTTAAGGTCAGGCATCTTGATCTTGGCGATCTCGGTGACTTTTGCCTTAGTCAAACTGCCAACTTTGGTTTTGTTGGGAGCTGCGGAGCCTTTCTCCACATTGGCTGCCTTCTTAATTAGTTCGGCAGAAGGAGGTGTCTTCAGGATGAAGGTGAAGGAACGATCTTCGTAGACGGTAATTTCTACTGGGATA
>Ga0209480_10000033_pt1 | contig 173622 bp, 164 predicted proteins | sample JI61114C2DNA_FD_187501 | JGI IMG/M metagenome (GOLD analysis project Ga0209480, IMG submission 187501) | Wastewater effluent complex algal communities from Wisconsin, to seasonally profile nutrient transformation and Carbon sequestration -... | ecosystem: Engineered > WWTP > Effluent > Algae...
CGCAAAAGTGGTCGGTCATTCACCACTGGAAACCCGCTTTGCAGACTTTTTTACTTATGTTCGGTGAAGAGCGGGTTCCGCTCTCCGCCCTATGAAAAACGTGTTACACAGTTTATTTGACAGACTCCCTGTAAAGGACAAATGTAGTTCGTGCTAGCGTCAGGGGTAAACTGACGCAGCAAATCAGCTTCGGCGTTTGCTCGTTTAATCAGATCGTCTAAGGTTCTATGCTGAAATTTTTTAAAATTGGGGTATTTGACGACAAATTGACCTTCCTGAACAGCACTGCTTGCCAACCACACACAGGCATGCCCACCTTGAGTAGATAGCGGACTTTCCAATCGGTAACGGTTTGCGCCGAGTGTGATTTCCTGCCCTTTGTCAAACATTTGGCACATTCCCTAGACGACACGAATAGACCAAGAGTCTAGCAAAATTATTTATCAGGCTGGGCAGAAAAATAGTGAAGGGTGCATCAAGGTAGTTAGTTCATGGTGGCTTTGTATTTTCTTTTAACTAAACTCACAGAATGGGTGTTACCTTGAGCGTCTTCTAATAATCTTGACTGGCTATTTTTTGAAAAAAGCAGTAGGAAATTCCTATAGAAAAATAAAAAGCCGTAATTTCTATTTAAATATTTTTAATAAACAATATAATTTTCTGTGAAATCTCATTTTGAAGTTGTAATTAAAACGAATTTTTGGTGAGACTCTGACTACACTTGTTGGGCGCTTTTTAGGTTCTTTGGAGGGGCTGTAAAGGGCGTATTCAACCACAGTGAATCGGAGGAGTTTCCCATGCCGGATATCTATATTCTTGCCTATGATGGCAGCCCTGCCGCACGTCGTACTGCGGAGTTTGCCGCAGGCCGTGCCAAATTGGCTCAAGCCCAACTGCATATTGTCCATGTTTTAGAGTGGTCACCGTATAGTTTCTTAACTCAAGAAGAATTAGCCGAGCGTCATCAGCGTCGTACCCAAGAGTTGGAGCGTGCTACCCAATCTATTTTAGAGCCGCTGGTGAGTGAGTTGACGGCTGCAGGCCAGACGGTCACGTCTGAAGTGCGCTACGGCAATGTTGCTAAAACTATCAATGAAATTGCGACCGAAAAAGCAGCTAAAGTGATCTATGTGGCCAAATCTAACGAAACCGGTTTAGCCAGCAGATTGTTGGGTAATGTCCCTAGTACCTTAATCCAAATTGCAGCAGTTCCTGTTGTAGTCGTGCCTTAAACCCCAGCTTATAAGGATTGATTTCATGCGCTATTTAAACGTATTCAAGCTCTTAGGGGCGGTACTAGTCTTAGTTTTCCTACCCTTAACTGCACAGGCAAGCATCGACGAAGCGATTAATAATGCTGTTGCTCCTGTGGCAAATGCTGTATCGAGCGTGATTTTCTTCTCTGTGCCTGTGGGGGGAGCGCAGTTGCCACTCATTGTATTGTGGCTGATTATTGCCGCAACGGTGTTCACGGTTTACTTTGGCTTTATCCAGTTTAGAGTGACAGGGCAAGCGATTCGCTTAATTCGTGGGGTCTACGATGATCCTAAACATGCAGGTGAAGTTAGTCACTTCCAAGCCTTAGCCACTGCTGTTTCAGGTACGGTAGGTTTAGGCAATATTGCGGGTGTGGCGGTGGCGGTGTCGATTGGCGGGCCGGGTGCGACCTTTTGGATGATTTTGGCTGGTTTATTGGGGATGGCCTCCAAGTTCACCGAATGTACTTTAGGGGTGAAATACCGTAACGAATACCCTGATGGTAGTGTATCAGGGGGGCCGATGTATTATTTATCCAAAGGCTTGGCACTCCAAAATAAAGCAGCTTTAGGTAAGTTTTTAGCAGTCTTCTTTGCGATTGCCTGTATTTTTGGCTCGTTTGGTGGCGGCAATATGTTCCAAGCTAACCAAGCCTTCCAACAAGTGGTGATCGTGACGGGTGGTGCATCCAGCTTTATGGCAGACAAAGGCTGGTTGTTTGGCCTGATTTTAGCCGTGTTAACGGGAGCGGTGATTATTGGTGGGATTAAGTCGATTGCCCGTGTGACTGAGAAACTCGTTCCCTTTATGGCGATTTGGTATTTGGTGGCTTGCTTGATCATTATTCTGATGAATTTTGACAAAATTGGTTGGGCTTTTAGCCAAATTTTTGAAGGGGCGTTCACGGGTGCGGGCGCAACGGGGGGTATCATTGGGGCTTTGATTCAAGGCTTTAAACGTGCTGCCTTCTCGAATGAGGCGGGTGTCGGTTCAGCTTCGATTGCGCACTCTGCAGTACGGACTAAAGAGCCTGCCACTGAAGGCATAGTCTCAACTTTAGAACCCTTCATTGATACCGTAGTGATTTGTACCATGACGGCCTTAGTGATTGTGATTACAGGATCTTTAACCAGTGGTGCTGGTTTAACAGGGGTGGAGTTAACCTCACATGCCTTTGCGAGCGCCTTCTCATGGTTTCCTTATTTATTGTCCGTTGCGGTCTTGCTGTTTGCCTTCTCCACCATGATTAGCTGGTCTTATTATGGTTTGAAAGCTTGGACTTATTTAGTGGGTGAAGGCAAAGCCCAAGAGTTAATTTTTAAGCTCGTTTTCTTGGTCTTCATTATTATTGGCTCCAGTATGAGTTTAGGCCCTGTGATTGACTTCTCTGATGCGATGATCTTTGCGATGAGTATTGCCAATATTATTGGCCTTTATATGCTGATGCCTGTGGTGAAGCGCGAAGTGAATCAATACTTAGCAAAAATTAAGAGCGGGGAAATTAAGCGATTGCGCTAGTTTGCAAAGCTTTTAATGGGGTTGCAGTGAAGCAGTGGCTGGTTTAGTCACTGCTTTTTTTATCCTTAAAAATTCGCTGAGGAGCACTTCGAGCGTTCGAGGTACTGTGCTTAAATCAGAGTACCGCTGAAGGATTAATTAATCTCAAGTATTAGAGGAGTCTACATGAGTACAGGTTCACGTCAATTGGTGGAGATTATCACTGCCTTGCGTTCAGATATTGAAGCCGCGATTAAAGAAGGTGAGGGGAAAGCCGTGCGCTTTGAGTTGGAAGAAGTTGAGGTAGAGCTACATACACAGATTACCAAATCGGGTGAGGGGGTGGCAGGTGTTGAAGTCGAGTTTAAGGTTTTGGGGTTTGACTTAGGTACGGCCAGTGGGGAAATGGCAGGGAGTGTGGCGAAAGAAAATGCACATACGATTCGGTTGAGGTTGAAACCTAAGCATATTAACCCCAGTACCCAGCAAGCAGAGGATGTGCAAATCTCTGATTTTGACTAGCAGGTAAGCCATCATGGATGAAAACCTGATCGTCAAAATCGAGATTGTTAGTACTTTGCTTGATGAATTTGGCAAGCCCAAAATCTCGTTGGGTACAGGCTATCCTGTACGGGATGGTCTAATTCTGACGGCTCGTCATGTGTTGTATTGTGAAAAAATGAATGCAGCCAGTGAGCGAGTCTTAAGCTGGCAGCGTTCGGATGAAAGTCAGCCTTATTATGTGACTAAGATTCAGCAGTCGGCGATTGTGTTTGAATCAGTGGAGTTTGATGTGGCTTTAGTCGCCTGTGATACCGAGCCACTTGGTAAAATTCCCGCTGTGCTGGATACAAGCTTTCCTGTCAGTGGTGTTGATCAAGTTCGTTGGAATAGCTTTGGCTATCCGCGTGCAGGTAAAGAGGCTGGCATTCGGATTAAAACACCCGCTAAGGGTACATTTTTTCCACCAAACCGTGATTATTATGTGCAGCAATTGACCTCTGAGGGTAATGCTACCGAATCAGCTTTGTGGAAGGGTATGTCAGGAGCGCCCGTTTTTCGCTCTGATACCAATAAACTAGTTGGAGTGTTGATTCGCACACCGACAAAGTACCAAGACACGGCGCAGAACCTAGAGGATGTATTTAAAGAGCGGCTGATTGCTGTTTCTATCCCTTATTTGTTGCGAGCGGGGAAATGCGAAGATTTTAGGCAACTTGCTCTACAAACTGAAGTTGCTACTCAATTATTACCAGAACCCAAGTTACACGATGAATTCCGTCAGTATTTGCTAGATAAGCTCACTGACGAGTTGATGGGTTTGCGCTCAACTAGTTTACTGCATGAGCAATTGGCGACTGAGTTGGATGTTGATCTAGAGGGTGTCGTTCTCACCTCTAAGGCTGTTGCCACTGATTTAGCTACTACATTAGTTGACACAGCAGTCGAAGATGCGCTCAGTTGCATTGCTGCCGCGACGGCTGATTGTGTGGTCGAGGGTGGGATGCGTTTTTCCAGTCAAACTAAACCAGATACCCTTGCTGCCATCAAACGGACTGCGCAAGCCTTGGTCGGTTGGCTGGTGATTGCCAGCATGGATGAAAACTACTTGCGGGAAGTATTGCCCGAATGCAGTAGACACACTAGTTTGTTTTTTCGTTTGAAGAGTGTGCAATCCAAAACAGGGATTGAAATTGTGCTGGCTCGCCGTTTTCAGCGTAAAGCGGATTTTGTACATGAAACGGGTTCTGATCAACCGAGCCGCTATCTCATTCGTGTACCACCCAGCTTTTTTAAATGGGATGGTGAAACGAGTGTAAGCAAAGCGTTTGTAGAGATTTGGAATCAGGTTTTTCCAGAAATCAAAGAGCAAAAACTAAAAGATTACAAGCTTAACCACCATGAGATCAAACGTCTAAATGCCGAGTTGAGGGCTAAACGTAAGCATCGTCGTAGCCCGGAACACTATTATATCGCTTTCACGGGTAGTGATTATCTTGCCCCTGAATGTGTTGGATTTGTAGAAGGTATTTATCGCGACCTATTAAGTCAGTTGGGTGAAATGACGGTGATTGAATATGGCACAGAGTCAGAGCAAGACAGCCGTTGGTTGCTTGTCCCAGAAGCGGATATACAGGCAGCAATTAATAGCTTCTATAATGAAATCAATGGCCTAAACTAGGAGCACTAAACATGATGATCCCAGACATTCAGGTTAAGCAGATTTATCGCTTGCCTGCGTATGGTACATGGAAGGAAACGGTGCATGTCTTTGATGCGCGTACAGCATTAGCTTTGCAAGCGGCTTGGTTGGCGGAGCGTCCTTTGTTGGTGCGGGGTGATCCGGGTACTGGTAAAAGCCAGTTGGCACGTGCTGCTGCCATTGCCTTGGGTTGGGAGTTAGTATCTGAAGTGGTGAGTGCCCACACAGAAATTCAAGATTTATGGTATCGCTTTGATGCAGTCAGCCGCTTGGGGCAAGCCCAACTCTTGAGTGTGTTGGCAGATAAAGCCGATGCTAAGTTATTGCAAACCGCACTCGACCCGAAAAAATTCCTCAGCCCGGGGGTGTTGTGGTGGGCTTATGCTTGGCAGACGGCAGAGCGCTATTATCAGGCAAGTGAATGCAAGTCTTATCATCCTAACCCAAACCATGCTCTAAATTTGACTGCTAGCTCGGTTGAGCTACCTAAAGGCGTGGTGTTGTTGATTGATGAAATCGACAAAGCAGATGCCGATTTGCCGAATAGCTTGCTGGAAACCTTGGATAATGCACGTTTCCGTATTCCGTGGGTGAATGAAAGCATTGGCTACCATGCAGATGACCCTAAGGCGCTTCGCCCGTTAGTGGTGATCACTACTAATGAAGACCGCCAATTGCCTGCAGCTTTTGTGCGGCGTTGTTTGGTGTTGCATTTGGAGTTGCCAGAAACAGAGGATGAATTGGTGGCTTATCTGGTGCAACGGGGTGAGGAGCATTTCAGTAAGGGTGATGGAACCTGTCTTTTTGAGCCGCCCATCTTGGAGCAGGCAGCCCGTCAACTGTATGCTGATCGCGGTCAAGCGAGCGCTCTGGGTATGAAACCACCCGGACAGGCTGAGTATCTGGATCTATTGCGGGTCTTGGCACGGATGAATTTATCCACGGCAGAACAGTTACAGCGTTTGGTGGATATTCAGGATTTTGCTCTAAAGAAACACCCCGGCATGAAACAGCGCCAAACCCTAAGCGGGGAGGCTGGCGAGCCGTGAATCGCAGCGTGAGTCGGGCGGACTTGCTGCTATATTTAAGTGAGCATTCGCTGGCTGAGCTGTCTGCGGTGCTCGATTGCTTTGGCTATAAGCGCATCAAACCCCTCGCAGGTTTGAAGGCTTCCCTAGCCTCAGACATGATTAACCCGCCGCCTGCATTAGTCGTTGCGCCTGAACGTAAGGCCAGTATAGAAACTCCCTTACCACCCAGTTTGTTTTATCAACGTACAGCGACTGAACCTAGCACCTTATTGCCAGCGGATGAGGATAGCGCGGGTGTAACCATGCCTGCTTGGGTGGATGCCATTGAGGGGCAATCCTTGGATTTATCTGCCCCTAAATACTTAGCGGTGGAGGTACCTTCTCTTGAACCTCTAGTAGCGTGGGTACGCTTACTCCCCGTATTGCGGCAGAGCTTGAGTGAACGGCAAATTCGGCCACGGCCTGACATCAATAAGCTCGTTAAGCGTCTAGCCAAGGGCGAGCAGATCCATGCTTTACCCAAGCGGGAGCGGCAAGTTTGGGCAGCTCAAGCTATTTTGCTGCTGGATAGCCCCACACGTTTGAACGGTTTGAACGGCGATTATGCTTGGCTGGAACAAGCGCTGGGTTTGGCACGCGGCAAAGTAGGTTTAGTGTCTGCTACCTTATTAGATTTGACCACGCGACGCGTCATTATCAATAATCAAGAGCAAATCTTGTTACTCAGCCCTGCAACACCCGTTTTTATTCTGAGTGATTTGGGTGTATACGAAGCTAGCGGACAGGTCAGTCGTGATTGGCTGAATTTCGGGCGTTGGCTGCATCAACAAGCTTGCCACCCGTATGTACTCTTACCCGCACCCCCACGTTATATCAGTGATGCTTTGAGCCGTTGTTTTCAAGTGATTTCGTGGGATCGTTTCAGTAGCTTACAAGTGTTGTCTCCGACAGGTTTGAGCAGGGAACAAATCCACACCACACAACAAGCCGATACCGTTATGGCGGAGCGTTTTTTGGAGTTGCTGTCAGTGGCGGTGGAAGTTGAGCCACGTTTGCTGCGAGCACTGCGTTACCAATTACCGCACCCACAACCATTAGGCGTCGCTGCTGAATTATTGGCATGGAATTATCCAGAAGTAGAGCGCCTAACGACCCATCTTGAGTTTAAACCCGAATACGGTGCGCATTGTCGGGCAGCCTTAAAAGAGCGCTTGCAACAACAGCCGGAATTGGCGAAAGCTTTTTATCAACTGGTGACTTGTCAACTGGCTAATCAGTTCTTATTGGATTATTCCACCGCTGTGTCTTTGTGTGCAGTGGGGGCAGAGCCACAGGATGCACAGGTGATAGCAGCGGAGCGTTATCTCCAGCAATTTATCCTAGCCGTTCATACGAAAAGTGAGCAGCGTGGTTTGGCTTATCAGGGGCAATATCTGTTGGCACAACAACCCGATACGCTCAAAGGTGAGAAGGCTTATTATTCCTCACTCTGGGCTATCCTCAGTCGCTGCCATGCGAGCACTGCTTCGCGCCCTGCATGGTTAAATCATCAAGCCGCCAATGCTTTTTTGGTAAGTACCGGGGGGATACAAACTTATCATCTGGTACAGGTCGGGGAGTGGTTTTATCTAGGCACAGAAGCTGCCTTGCAAGCTTTGCAGCCAACCGGATTCAAGTTGGCCTTCTATCCTTTGGCTAGTATTCGCACGGCCCAGCAGCTCGTGATTGAGCAACGTGCTGAGGTTTTGCTTGATCATTACCTCTCGGTGAGTGACTGTTTACAGTTTTCACCGAGTCCTGAGCCGTGGCAACTGCATATCGGCGGGGAGTGTTGGACATTGGCGGGGTTAGCGCGTCCGGCATGGGCGGGGGCGGTGCAGTGTGATGCAAGCGGTATGCAGTTAGCCATTGAGCCGACGGGTGCGGATGAGTTGGGGGACTATTTTGATTTAGTATTCCAAAACATCCCCCAACGCTTCCGCTATATCCCGCCTCAAACCTTTCTGATGGGGTCGCCAGTGGACGAAGAGGGGCGCAGTAGTGATGAAACCCAACACTCTGTCACCCTTAGCCAAGGCTATTGGCTGGCCGACACCACCGTGACCCAAGCCTTATGGCAGGCGGTGATGGGTAACAACCCCAGTCATTTTAAAGGCGAACTCTTGCCTGTGGAGCAAGTCAGTTGGGAGGATGCTCAAGCCTTTATTCAAGCTTTAAGCCAAGCTTTTCCAGCCTTAACGCTTCGCTTACCGACTGAAGCGGAATGGGAATGTGCTTGCCGTGCGGGGACGACTACCGCCTTTGCTTTCGGTGGCAAGGCTGAGCTGAGCTTGGAGCGAGTGAATTATTCAGGTGAGTGGGATAACTATAATTCAAAGGGGGCAACCAAGCCCGTTAAAACTTATCCGCCGAATGCTTGGGGCTTGTATGAGATGCATGGTAATGTCTGGGAATGGTGTGAAGATTGGTATGCTAGTGACTACGGAGCAGAGCCACAGACCGACCCGCGCGGGGCTGACTCGGGTGAGCTGCGGGTGCTTCGTGGTGGCTCGTGGATCAACTTCGGTAGGCTCTGTCGTTCTGCCTACCGTGATTGGGGCACGCCTGACGGCAGGAACGGCAGCATTGGTTTCCGGTTTGCCCTAGGTCATCTGAGCTCAGGCACAGGACAGGAGCAGGCTTCGACTTCGCTCAGCCACCGGATCGTTCCCTGAGCGCAGCCGAAGGGAATGGGAGCGGCTTCGACTTCGCTCAGCCACCGGATCGTTCCCTGAGCGCAGCCGAAGGGAATGGGAGCGGCTTCGACTTCGCTCAGCCACCGGATCGTTCCCTGAGCGAAGTCGAAGGGAACAAGGATGATTTATTAAAACCGAGTCTGGCCGAACGTATCGGTGGCTGGTTAGGACGCTGGGGGAAGAAAAAGTGAGGTATAAGTTTTTTCATGGGTTTGCTCAAATGGGCGTTTTAACATGACCCCTCGCCACCCCCTCACTCCCCCCGAATTCCCCGCCCCGTGGGCTTCCGATTGGGGCGAAGATCGCTATGGCTTATGGATGGCCTTCAGCTATCAAAATGTACGCCAAGCCCTCCGTTGGATCGCCCCGGTTCATTTTTGATGGGGTCACCCGCCGATGAGCCACAGCGTGGCGAAAACGAAACCCAGCATACGGTAACTTTAACCCAAGGCTTTTGGTTGGCCGATACCGCCTGTACCCAAGCCTTATGGCAGGCGGTGATGGATAGAGATCCGAGTCGTTTCAAAGGTAAAGAGTTACCTGTGGAGCAAGTCAGTTGGGAGGATATCCAAACCTTTATTGAGCGTTTCAATGCCTTGCATCCGCTGTTGCAAGTCCGCCTGCCCACGGAGGCCGAATGGGAATATGCCTGCCGTGCGGGAACCCATACTCCCTTTGCGTTTGGGGTCAACATCACCTCTGAGCAAGTCAATTATAATGGCAATGATCCTTATCATACGGGGAGTCAGGGGCAATATCGTGAGAAAACCGTTGCAGTTAAAAGCTTGCCACCGAATGCTTGGGGTTTATATGAAATGCACGGCAATGTCTGGGAATGGTGTCAGGATTGCTACGCTGGTGACTACGGAGCAGAGCCGCAGACAGACCCGCGCGGGGCTGGCTCGGGTGAGCTTCGCGTGCTTCGTGGTGGCTCGTGGATCTACTACGGTAGGTACTGTCGTTCTGCCTACCGTGATGGGGGCACGCCTGGCAGCTGGAGCCGCAGCACGGGTTTCCGGTTTGCCCTAGGTCAGCTGAGTTCAGGTACAGGGTAGGAGCGGCTTCGGCTTCGCTCAGCCACCGAAATCGTTCCCTGAGCGCAGCCGAAGGGAATGGGAGCCGCTTCGACTGTGCTCAGCCAGCGAATCGTTCCCTGAGCGCATCCGCAGCTTAGCGCGGAAGAATTACCATTTGCTGCGGGAAGACCCTCTTGATCCCTCCATCCACTTCAAGGAAGTGAATGCCGCCAAGCAGCTATGGTCAGCACGGGTGGGTATCCACTACCGCGCCTTAGCTTTGGCCGTGCCCGAAGGTTATGTGTGGATATGGATTGGGCATCATGCTGAGTATGATCAGTTGATTCAGTGATGAAAAAGCCCTCTGTAACGAATCACCCGTGTGCAAGTACCTACGATTCTTGAACTTACCGAGTAGTCCCTGATGCACCCCCCAAACCTACAACCAACCCTTATGCTTAAAGAACAGATAAGGTGCTATCCCCGCAATCACCATCAAGCACAGTGCCCACGGATAGCCGAGCAACCAATGTAATTCGGGCATCACATCAAAGTTCATCCCATAAGTACTGGCTACCAAGGTGGGCGGTAAAAATACCACGGCGGCAATCGAAAAGATTTTGATAATCTTATTCTGCTTAATATTGATGAAGCCTTGTGTTGAGCTCATCAAGAAGTTGATTTTGTCGAAGAGGAAAGTGGTATGTGACATCAAGCCTTCAATGTCGTGCATGATTTCCCGCAAGGTTTCGGTGATTTCGGGATTGCCCTTTAAGTGACGCAGCAAGAAAGAAATATCACGCTGAGTATCCATCAAACACAGGCGAATTTTCCCATTACTGTCTTCGAGTTGCGCTAATTCACTAATGGAGTTTTCTAAGTCTGAATCTTCTTCTTCCAGTACCGAATGACTAACATCTTCAAGAGCATGATGAATATCTTCCAGATAGTCCGCATGGTTTTCGACTTTGTGTTCAAACATGGTTACTAGTAGCTCAGCTGCATTCGTACAGTGAATTTGCCCACGCCGCGCCCGCAAGCGGAACAGGCGAAAGTCAGCCAGCTTCTCTTCACGAATCGTAATTAGGCGGTTGTCTTGCAAAATAAAAGCCACCGACACAGTACTGTGGCGACCCTCTTCCTGATAGATAAATAAAGCATGCACATGAATACCCGATTGATCCACAAAGCAACGTGCAGAATATTCGATTTCCTCCACATCATCGGATTCAGGTAAATCGGTATGTAACAACGACTCTAGTAATAAGCGTTCGTCATCATCAGGATCACACATATCCACCCATTGCACTTCAGATAACTGATTGCGCAAGCGCTCAGGCTCTACATTGGTTTTATGGAGTAGGCCATTCTCAATTTTGAATAGGCGTAACATACATAGGCCTCCTTAGAGTCTAGAGTTGAGGGACGGGTGAATTGCGCGCAGAGTTTACCAGAAAGCAATAAGTCATTGGCAAATTAAGCAAGCGTGCTAAGTCTATGACGCTTGGATGACAATTGGGTTGCTAAACTCGCAGCTTTTACAGTCTAGTCGATACGCTGCCAAGCGGCTTGTTTGCTCTGCTGAGCGGATTGCCTTTAAAGGAGTTAGCAGTAGCAAATAGTTGGATAAACCAATCGGGGCTAGATAAGAGAGTTTTCATCATGCATTTATCAGGTTATTATTGCGCTCCCAGTATTTACCGTAAGCATGCTGAAGATCAAGCCTATCTCGATTAGTCTATTTAGACTTTGTTGCCTATCTAGGATGGGAGCATTGTTGCTACTCGGCTGCTTCGTCACAATAAGCCTGCAATTTCTGCGCTTAATTAAACAAGTTATCACCTTATTTGGAATGGATGATTCCCATACTGGCTTGCACCACAGGCAGTATCGGTATTTTTCATTCGCCACGCCCTACTGTATGCGCTTTCGCAGTCGGGCAACTCAGTTTTAAGCTTATCAGGAGCACCTGCCATGACCACTCGCCAAGATTTAGCTAATGCCATTCGCGTTCTCGCGATGGATGCCGTGCAACAAGCCAATTCCGGCCACCCCGGTGCGCCGATGGGGATGGCGGATATTGCTGAAGTCTTATTCAATGATTTCATGTCGCATAACCCAACGAATCCAAACTGGCCTAATCGCGACCGCTTTGTCATGTCGAATGGACATGGCTCGATGTTGCCTTATTCGGTGTTGCATTTAACTGGCTATGACTTACCGATTGAAGAGCTGAAAAACTTCCGGCAATTACACTCTAAAACGCCAGGTCACCCAGAGTATGGCTACACCCCCGGGATTGAAACCACCACTGGCCCATTAGGGCAGGGTATTAGCAATGCGGTGGGGATGGCTTTAGCTGAGAAGGTGTTGGCTGAGCAGTTCAATCAAGAAGGGCATAAAATCGTCGATCATTACACCTATGTGTTTTTAGGTGATGGCTGCTTGATGGAAGGTATTTCCCATGAAGCCTGCTCGTTCGCGGGCACAATGAAATTAGGCAAACTGATTTGCTTCTATGATGACAATGGCATTTCGATTGATGGTGATGTTGTCGGCTGGTTCTCGGATGATACGCCGAAGCGTTTTGAAGCTTACGGCTGGCATGTGATTCGGAATATTGACGGCCATGATGCAGATTCTTTACGGGTAGCTATTGCTGATGCCCGCATGGAGCGAGATCAACCCACCTTAATCTGCTGCAAAACCATTATCGGTAAAGGCGCTCCCAACAAACAAGGTGGGCATGATGTACATGGTGCACCTTTAGGTAAAGACGAGATTGCAGCAGCGCGTGCGGCGATGGGCTGGAAAGAGGAACCGTTTGTGATTCCCGCTGCCATTTATGCAGCTTGGGATGGCAAAGCAAAAGGTGCTGCTGCTGAGCAGGCTTGGAATGAAAAATTCCAAGCTTATCAGGCAGCTTATCCCGCTCAAGCTGCTGAGTTTGAGCGCCGCGTTAAAGGCGAGCTACCGGCCAATTGGGAAGAAAATGCCCAAAAAGCGATTGATGCGATTATTGCTAAAGCCGAATCACCCGCCACTCGCGTTGCTTCCAAAAATGCTTTAGATGCGTTTGCGCCTTTGCTGCCTGAGTTCTTAGGGGGTTCTGCTGACTTAACACCTTCAAATAATACCTTCAATAAATGCAGCAAGCCTATCAACTCTATGCATGGCTCCAGCCAAGACTTTAGCGGCAATTACTTATCCTATGGCGTGCGTGAGTTCGGGATGAGTGCGATGATGAATGGGATAGCGCTTCATGGCGGCTTCATTCCTTATGGCGCGACTTTCCTGATGTTCTCTGAGTACGCACGCAATGCGCTGCGGATGTCCGCCTTGATGAAAATTCGTAATATTTTTGTTTATACACACGATTCGATCGGTTTGGGTGAAGATGGCCCTACCCACCAAGGTGTGGAACAAACAGCGACTTTGCGCATGATCCCACGTATGTCGGTCTGGCGTCCTTGTGATGGTGTCGAAACGGCATTAGCTTGGAAAGCTGCGATTGAAAAGCAAGATGGCCCTAGCTGCTTGATTTTGACGCGCCAAAATTTACCTTTCCAAGCTCGTAGTGCTGAGCAAGTTGCGGGCATTACTAAAGGCGCTTATGTGCTGAAAGACTGTGATGGCAGGCCTGATGCGATTATTATTGCCACAGGTTCTGAAGTGGCTTTAGCCGTCGGTGCTGCCGAGCAGCTTTCAGGTAAGAAAATTCGCGTCGTTTCCATGCCCTGTGTTGATGTATTCTTAGCACAAGATGCGGCTTATCGTGAGTCTGTTTTACCGTCCGCAGTCACTGCACGGGTAGCCGTTGAAGCAGGTGTGACTGCTGGCTGGTATCAGTTTGTGGGTTTAAACGGTAAAGTAGTCGGTCTGGATACTTTCGGTGAGTCTGCGCCTGCACCGGTGTTATTTAAACATTTCGGCTTTACTGTCGAAAATGTCAAGGCAGCGGTGGAAAGCGTCTTGTAAGGTTTTGCAACCGGAAAAATTTAAAGCAGGTTGCTGATGCTAGTAACCTGCTTAAGCGTGTTTTAGTTTTTTATGCATATTTTAGGAGTGAAGCAATGGCGATTAAGGTTGGCATCAATGGCTTTGGCCGCATTGGGCGGATGGTATTTCGGGCAATCTCTAAGGAGTTTCCTGAACTGGAAGTCGTTGCAATTAATGATTTGTTAGCGCCTGATTATCTGGCTTACATGCTGAAATATGATTCTGTCCATGGCCGCTTTAATGGCGAGATCGCCACTGAAGGTAATCACTTAGTCGTCAATGGCAAAACAATTCGCCTGACCGCTGAAAAAGAGCCAGCCAATCTGAAATGGTCGGATGTGGGCGTTGATGTGGTCTTAGAGTGCACGGGTTTCTTCCTCGATGAAGAGGGTTGCCAAAAGCATATCCAAGCGGGTGCAAAGAAAGTGGTGATGTCTGCTCCATCTAAAGACAGCACGCCGATGTTCGTTTACGGCGTGAACCATACCAGCTATCAAGGCCAAGCGATTGTATCGGCAGCTTCATGCACCACGAACTGCTTAGCACCCGTGGCTAAAGTTCTGCATGACAACTGGGGTATTAAGCGTGGTCTGATGACGACAGTCCATGCAGCAACGGCGACCCAGAAAACCGTTGATGGCCCTTCCATGAAAGATTGGCGCGGTGGGCGCGGTATTTTAGAAAACATCATTCCATCTTCGACGGGTGCTGCTAAAGCCGTCGGCGTGGTGATGCCAGAGCTGAAAGGCAAACTGACCGGTATGGCTTTCCGCGTACCGACTTCCGATGTGTCTGTCGTGGACTTGACCGTTGAGCTAAGCAAAGAAGCTTCGTATGCAGAGATTTGTGCTGCGATGAAAGCAGCCTCTGAAGGCGCGATGAAAGGTGTCTTGGGTTATACCGATGAGAAAGTCGTTTCCACTGATTTCGTCGGTCATTCAGCACCATCGACTTTCGATGCGGAAGCGGGCATCGCTTTAGATAGCACTTTCGTGAAAGTGGTTGCTTGGTATGACAATGAATATGGCTATACCTGCAATATGCTGCGTTTCGTTGCGCATGTAGCGAAAAACTAAGTTGTATTTGATTGAGGGGCTGTGTGCCCCTCAGTTGTTTAGAGCAGTTATCTAAGTACTGCTTATTTAGATAACTGATTTAATTTCCCAAGGAGCGTGCTCATGGCTTTTATTAAAATGACTGACTTGGATCTGAAGGGCAAACGTGTCCTGATCCGTTCTGATCTGAATGTTCCGGTAAAAGAGGGCAAAGTCACTTCAGATGCGCGCATTACCGCATCAATGGCGACCATTGAGCATGCCTTAAATGCGGGCGCGAAAGTGATGGTGACTTCGCATTTAGGCCGTCCGACCGAGGGTGAATGGTCAGAAGAGGTTTCTTTACAGCCTATCGCAGACAATATCGCGGCACGTTTAGGCAAGCCTGTGCCTGTGATTAAAGATTGGGTGAATGGTGGCTTTGAAGTAGCAGCAGGCGAATTAGTGATTCTTGAAAATTGCCGCGTGAATCAAGGCGAAAAGAAGAATAGCGAAGAAACTGCTAAAAAGTATGCCGCACTCTGTGATGTGTTTGTGATGGATGCTTTTGGTACGGCGCATCGTGCTGAAGCCTCGACTTATGGCGTGGGTATGTATGCTCCGGTTGCTGCTGCAGGCATTTTAATGACTGAAGAGCTGGATGCGCTTGCCAAAGCTTTAGCCAAACCCGCGCGCCCGATGGTAGCGATTGTCGGTGGTTCCAAAGTTTCGACTAAATTGACCGTATTAGAAGCCTTAGCCGAAAAAGTCGATCAAATGGTGGTCGGCGGTGGGATTGCGAATACTTTCTTAAAAGCCGTAGGCCATAATGTCGGTAAATCGCTCTGTGAAGCCGATTTAGTCCCGACCGCGCAAGCTTTAATGCAAAAAATGACGGCACGTGGCGCGAGTATTCCGATTGCCTCCGATGTGGTTTGTGGTAAGCAATTTGATGCCAACGAACCAGCTGTTCTGAAAGCTGCCACCGATGTGCAAGACGATGACATGATTTTTGATATTGGCCCAAACTCAGCTCAAGAGCTGGTCGATATTATTATGCAAGCGGGGACTGTGGTCTGGAATGGCCCAGTTGGTGTATTTGAGTTTGATCAGTTTGGTGAAGGCACTAAAGCGATTGCTCTGGCGATTGCTAAGACTAAGGCCTTCACTTTAGCCGGTGGCGGTGACACGATTGCAGCGATTCAAAAATATGATATTTATGATCAAATCTCGTATATCTCCACCGCAGGCGGCGCTTTCTTGGAATACTTAGAAGGCAAAACTTTACCAGCAGTAGAAATGTTAGAAAAGCGTGCTCAAGGTTGAGCCAGCACCACCTTATAATTAATCAATAATGGCTAGTTAATTTACAGGAGACACACCCATGGCTTTAATCTCAATGCGTCAATTGTTGGATCATGCGGCTGAACATGGCTATGGCATGCCCGCTTTTAATGTGAATAATATGGAGCAAGTACAGGCGATTATGCAGGCGGCGGATGAAACGAATGCTCCGGTGATTCTGCAAGGTTCAGCGGGTGCGCGTTCTTATGCAGGCGAGCCGTTTTTACGTCATTTGATCTTAGCTGCGGTGGAAATGTATCCCCATATTCCGGTTTGTATGCATCAGGATCATGGCGCCGAGCCTGCGGTGTGTTTCCGCTCGATTCAATCGGGCTTCTCTTCAGTGATGATGGACGGCTCGTTGATGGCCGATGGTAAAACGCCGTCTAGCTATGAATACAATGTAGATGTGACCCGCAAAGTGGTTGAATTAGCCCATGCTTGCGGTGTCTCTGTGGAAGGCGAATTAGGTTGTTTAGGCTCGCTCGAAACCGGCATGATGGGCGAAGAAGATGGTCATGGTGCAGAAGGTGAGCTGGATCATTCGATGCTGGTCACTGACCCTGAAGAAGCCGCTGACTTCGTGAAAAAGACTGGGGTCGATGCCTTAGCGATTGCCATTGGTACTTCGCATGGCGCTTATAAGTTCACCAAGAAGCCTACGGGCGGCATTCTGCGTATTGATCGAATTAAAGAAATTCATGCACGAATCCCTAGTGTGCATTTAGTCATGCATGGGTCTTCTTCCGTGCCACAAGATTGGTTAGATATTATCAATAACTACGGTGGCGACATGGGGCAAACCTATGGCGTTCCGGTCGAAGAGATCGTTGAAGGTATTAAAAACGGCGTGCGTAAAGTGAATATTGACACTGACTTGCGCATGGCTTCCACTGGCACGATTCGCCGCTATTTGGCGGAAGATCGCAAAAACTTCGACCCCCGTAAGTATCTGAAAGAAACCGTCAAAGCCATGAAAGGCATTTGTATGCAACGTTATGAAGCTTTCGGTGCAGCGGGTATGGCCTCGAAGATTCAGCCGGTGAATTTAGAAGTAATGTTCAAGCGTTATGCCAGCGGTGAATTAAATCCACGGGTGGTTTAAATCTAAGCGCAACGGTATTTTTTCTTACATAAGAAAAGGAGCTTCGGCTCCTTTTTTCTTTTTAAGCGCGGCTTGAAATTGTGCTATTCTAGCGCCCCTATTATCTCGTTCTGTGTTTGAGCTTAAATCATGCATCCAATGTTAAATATTGCCACCCGTACTGCCCGCCAAGCGGGGGATCTTATTCGTCGTTATGTCGGTGACGTTGATAAAGTACGGATTCAACTCAAAGATGCGAACGATTTTGTCTCGGAAGTGGATAAGCAAGCAGAGCGTGAAATTATTCAAGCGCTGCGGCGTGCTTACCCAGACCACTCTATTTTAGGCGAAGAAAGTGGCAAACATGGCGATGAGTCGGCTGAGTACCAATGGGTTATTGACCCGCTGGATGGTACGACCAATTTTCTCTACGGCTTGCCGCATTTTGCAGTTTCAATTGGTCTGAAACAGCGTGGGCGTTTATTCCTCGGGGTGATTTATGATCCGCTGCGCGATGAAATGTTTGCCGCCGTGCGTGGTGATGGCGCAACTTTAAATAATCGTAAAATCCGCGTGAGTTCGCGCCTGTCTTTAGACAATGCTTTGTTAGCGACTGGCGTGCCGTTTCGTGCCAATCAAAACCTTGAACTTTATTTAGAAACTTTACGCGTATTAGTGCCAGGTACAGCTGGTGTGCGTCGTTTTGGCTCGGCTGCTTTAGATTTAGCTTGGGTTGCTTGTGGGCGTTATGATGGTTTCTGGGAATTGGGCTTGCAAGAATGGGATTTAGCCGCAGGTGCTTTAATTATCCAAGAAGCAGGCGGCTTAGTCGGTGATTTACAAGGTGGCAACGAACATTTAGTTCACGGCAATTTATTAGCGGCTAATCCGAAAGTATTTAAAGAAATGCTGCAACGTTTACATCCTGTCTTAAAGTAAATAATACAATTCACAGCTGTTGACATGACAGGATTGTAATTTGAGTTGGTGTGGGAAAAAAGCTACATTCACTGCCACAATACGCTGTGGTTTCTTGTGCTTCGTTATTGTGTTCTGACTCCTTTAGGTTATGAAGTAATGATAGAAAAAAATAGGCTCAAGCGTGCTGCACGACTCAGTCTACTCTCAGTAGCTTGTCTATTCGGGGCCGCCACTTTTCCCGTGGCGCAAGCTGAAACACCACGGATCAACTTACAGAATACCGATGTGCGTTCTTTGGTCGAGGTCGTTTCGCGCCTAACTGGCAAGAACTTTGTCATTGACCCTGCGGTTGGTAAAGGCAGTATTACCTTCGTGTCTGGGAAAGGCTTGAGTGAGGAAGAGTTCTACGAAGCTTTTCTTTCTATCTTACAAGTTCATGGTTTTGAAGCGATTGAAGCCGGGAATATTATTAAAATCGTCCCGATTGGCAAGGCGCGTTCACAAGTCGCGCCGATTTACGAAGCTGATCCAGCGAAGCCTGCGCCTCGCGTGGATGTTGACGAAACTATCACCCAAGTTTTTAAGCTGCAATATATTCCGGTAGCAACTGCTGTACAGACTCTAACGCCGTTGGCCGGTCAAGGCGAAACCCGTATTCAATTCAACCAATCGAGTAATTCGGTGATTGTGACTGGACGCGGACAAAACGTAGCACGCTTAGCGGAAGTGATTCGGAGTATTGATCAACCGGATAATAAAGACTTTGAATTGATTGGCTTAAAGTATTCAGTCGCCAGCCAATTAGCGCAAACCTTAAGAGATTTATTAGGCTCTACCGCAGTCGGCCCTGAGGGTGTGCAGCTACCACAGCAAGTGCGTATCTCGGTGGATGAGCGCACTAATAGTATTTTAGTGGCTGGTGATAAATCAGATCGTGAGAAGGTACGGAGCGTGATTGCACGCTTGGATATTCCGCGCACTCAGCCGGGTGAAACTCAAGTAGTTCCTTTGAAATATGCAGTGGCCTCGCAATTAATTCAAACTTTAAAAGAATTACAAGTTGGCTCCACGGTGATCGTCACAGGTGGTGAGGGTGGAGCAGCTGCGGCTGCAGGAGTGCCGCCTTCTAAGCAAGTACGGATGGCGGCTGATGAGCGTACTAATAGTATTTTGATTTCTGGGCAAAAAGCTGAGCGTGAGCATATTGTCGCTGCCATTTCCAAGTTAGATATCCCCCGTGCTGGCTCAGGTGGCACTCGTGTTATTCCGCTGCGTTATGCTAAGGCTGAGGATATGGTTAAGGTTCTCAACGATGCTTCTAAAAGTATTGTTGAGCAAACCGCAGGTACGGCTGCCGCAGCGGGAACCGCGCCTGCCGCTGCTGCTTCGGGCGGTGGTGGTCTAGGTACTCAGGTAAGTATCTTAGCGGATAAAACCAGTAATTCGATTATTCTCTCTGGCCCTGCACATATTCAAAAAGATTTATTGAAGGTGGTTTATCAACTGGATCGCCGTCGTGCACAAGTTTTGGTTGAGGCGATTATTGCTGAAGTATCGAATGATCTGTCTAATAGCCTTGGTTTTGGTGTAGCAGCTCTGGATGCTGGCAATGGCAAAACGGGCCTAGTTGGTACAAGTAACTTCGGTAGTATCAGTACCGCATTACAGTTAGGCCAAGGTAATATTACATCGTTACCGAGCGGTTTACTGATGGGCATTGCAAATAGCAATTTTGGTGTGGTGATGGATGCGTTGAAGGGAGACAGTGCCACTAATATTCTGTCTACTCCAACCATTGTCACGATGGATAATGAAGAAGCTAAAATGATAGTGGGGCAAAACGTGCCCTTTGTGACAGGTTCCTATACTAGTTCCACGTCTGGTGGAACAGCTCAAAATCCATTCCAAACGATTGAGCGTAAAGATGTCGGCCTGAGTTTAAAAGTGACTCCACAAATTAATCGTGGCAAAACGATTCAAATGAAAATCTCTCAAGAGATTTCAGGCGTGAGTAAAACCTCAACACCTGCTGCGGACTTAGTGACCAATAAGCGTTCAATTGATACCAATGTGATGGTTGAAGATGGTCAAATTCTAGTCTTAGGTGGTTTAATTCAAGACAACTTCACTGACTCAGAAAATAAAGTGCCAGTTTTATCCGATATTCCTATTATTGGCGGTGCTTTCAAGCAAAACAGTACTGAACGCAAAAAGCAAAACCTGATGGTGTTTATCCATCCGGTCATTTTACCGGATCGGGAAGCCGCTGACGCCTATAGCCGTAGTAAATATCACACTCTGCAAAGACAACAGCAAAATACTAAAGTGCTACAACGAGGTGGTTTAGGAGCAGCTGCAGTCTTCCCTGATATTCCATGTTTTGACTGTAAGAAGGGAAGTATGGATTCCCTGCATTTCCCTGCTAAGCCGAATCAAAAACCTATTACTCAACAACCTGTAACCCAGCAGCCTGCTCGCAATAAAGCAGCTGAGGATTGTGTACCTGGTTTTTGTCAGTTAAATGAGCGCTAAGTCTGATGGCTGAATTAGGGGAAGTAGCTCTGTTAGAAGAAGAGGCAGCGCATGAAGTTTTCTTGCTGCCCTATGCTTTTGCTAAGCGCCACGGTGTTCTAGTTGAGCAAGAAGCTGAAGGGACAGTTTTACTCTATCGCGATAGTTTAAAGCCCACGGTATTGATGGAAGTCCAACGTAGCTGCCCACGTATTCAAGCAATGCGTCAAGTGGATGCCGCTAGCTTTGAACGTATGCTGGCGGCTTCTTATGACCGTAGCCAAACGGGTGCTGCAATGATGCAGGAACTGGGGGATGAAGCAGATCTCTATGATATTGCTGAAACCATGCCCGAGCCTGAAGACTTGCTCGAAGCCGAAGATGATGCACCGATTATTCGTTTAATCAATGCGTTGTTGTCGCAAGCGGTCAAAGAAAATGCTTCCGATATTCATATCGAAGCTTTCGAAACGCGGATGCAAGTACGGATGCGGATTGATGGTGTCTTGCGTGAGATTTTAGAGCCGCCCCGGAAATTAGCGCCCTTAATCATTTCGCGGATTAAAGTCATGGCGCGTTTGGACATTGCTGAAAAGCGTGTGCCTCAAGACGGGCGTATTTCCTTGCGGTTAGCAGGGCGCGCCGTTGACGTGCGGGTTTCAACTTTGCCTTCGGGGCATAGCGAGCGCATTGTACTGCGCCTCCTAGATAAGCAAGCAGGGCGCTTAAACTTATCAAATCTCGGGATGGATCCTGAGGTACATGGACGCCTTGAGAAGCTGATTCAAAAGCCGCATGGGATTATTCTAATCACTGGTCCTACAGGTTCGGGTAAAACTACGACGCTCTATGCCGCTTTAGCCAATTTAAATGATGCCCGCCGCAATATTCTCACTGTCGAAGACCCCATTGAGTATTACATTGACGGTATCGGTCAAACGCAGGTCAATACTAAAGTTGAAATGACTTTTGCGCGTGGTTTGCGGGCTATTTTGCGTCAAGACCCCGATGTCGTGATGGTCGGAGAGATTCGTGACCTTGAAACGGCTGAAATTGCGATCCAAGCCAGCTTAACGGGTCACTTGGTGTTTTCTACTTTGCACACTAACACCGCAGTGGGTGCGGTGCCGCGTTTGCAGGATATGGGGGTTGAACCTTATCTATTAGCTTCTAGTTTATTAGGTGTTGGTTCACAGCGTTTAGTCCGGACTTTATGCAATCAGTGCAAACAAGCCGTAGAGGCCACAGCAGCTGAGACTGAACTCATTCAGGCTAATTCGCATTATGATCTGCGGTATCAGCGACCCATCATTTACCATCCCGTAGGTTGCCCAGCTTGTCGGCATAATGGCTTTGTAGGGCGTACGGGCATCTATGAAGTGGTTGAAATTGATAGCAATGTTCGCCAAATGATTCACGACCGCTCCAGTGAAGTAGAGCTTGAAAAGTATGTACGCGGTCATACGCCCAGCTTACGTGATGATGGTATTCGCCTCGTACTCGCAGGTAAAACCTCTTTAGATGAAGTCTTACGCGTGACACGTGAGGATGAGCGTTAATGCCCGCGTTTGAATATATTGCGCTCAATAGCGTGGGTAAAGAAGAAAAGGGAATTTTAGAAGCTGATACTTCTCGGCAAGTTCGGCAGCTATTACGCAATAATGCTTTGACACCCTTGGAAATCAATGAGGTTGTCAAAAAGCAGAAAAAAGCGGATGAAGCGCGCATCTTCGGTGGTAGCTTAAATAAAGCTGATCTAGCCCTCATGACCCGCCAATTAGCCACTTTAGTCGGTGCGGGTTCGCCTTTAGAAGAGGCTTTGGGGACAATTGTACGCCAAACAGAACATCGTTCGGCTCGCCGTATCTTTTCAGCGATTCGCTCACGGGTCATGGAGGGGCATACCTTAGCTTCTTCTTTAGGCCAGTTTCCTTCGGCTTTTCCTGCGCTTTACCGGGCAACGGTCGGAGCAGGCGAACAATCAGGGCATTTGTCTCAGGTTTTAGAGCGCTTAGCTGATTACACTGAAAATAGCTTGCTGAACCAACAAAAGGTTTCTACCGCTTTCATTTACCCGGCTTTATTAGCCCTAGTGGCAGTAGGCATTGTTATTGCCTTGTTAAAATTTGTTGTCCCGAACGTGATTAGTGTTTTTGAGACTTTTGATGGTCAATTACCCTTATTGACTCGCGGCTTGATTGCTAGCAGTAATTTCTTGGAAAATCATGGGATTACCGTACTGGTTGCCTTAGTGTTGTTTATTATTTTTGTCCGTTATTTGCTCAAATTCCCTTCGTGGAAGAAGCGCTCACATCGGTTGATGCTGAAGTTGCCACTAGTTGGGCGTTTAGTACGTGGGATTAATACTGAGCATTTTGCACGCACTTTGAGCATCCTTGCATCTAGCGGCGTACCTATTTTGGACGCCTTAAAAATTGCCGGTGGTGTTATTACCAATATCCCAATGCGTGAAGCGGTTGATGAGGCCACTGTGAAAGTGCGTGAAGGCATGGCGATTAATAAAGCTCTACAACAATCAGGCTACTTTCCACCAATGGTGATTTATCTAATTGCCAGTGGTGAAGGCAGTGGCCAGCTTGATCAAATGTTGGAACGTGCCGCTATTCAACAAGAGCGTGAAACCCAATCACGGATCACTAAAATGGTAGGCTTACTGGAACCAGTATTAATTTTAGTAATGGGTGGGATAGTCACTACCATTGTTCTGGCAATTATGCTTCCGATTCTTAAAATGCCTCAGTTCATCCGCTAATCACTTACAGTTATAGATTCGCTTCTGGCGAGTCTTTAATGACTGTTCCATTATTTACTCGTACACAAACTAATCCCGATCCGTAGAGCTGGGCTTGCACTCCTCCAACTACAAAAACAGGGTCGGTTGTTTACTTGAGAGTAAATAATCATGAGCCATAGCAATCATCGTATTGAGTTGCATCTATCTCCACTATTAAATTTTGTGGGTGATGTCAACTTACTAGCGTTTTCGCCTGCTAAAAAATCAGCAGCTAAAACTCAAACCTTGCCGTCGCTATATATTTATGCACCAACAACCGAATTGTCATACTTATATGTGATATTAGATAAACTCGGTTTTGAATGCTATTTCAATGCCAAAAACTTGCAAGATTGGCAGGGTGTCAATGTTTGCTTCTTTAAAAAGCAAGCACTTAGTCAGCAGCAACACCAAGCTTTGCAAGCAGCCGAAGAGCAAGGTGCACAAGTCTGCTCCTTACAATCTTTCATTGAAGAGCATTTAAAGTGGGTAGAAATCAGCCTGCTGGATGCTGAATATCTCTTGGAAATCGAACAGGCTAGTGATTTAAATAGAGTCTGGCCAGATCGCTTAAGGCGTGTATTCGATTTATTAATAAGTAGTTTGTTATTAATTTTGTTAATGCCTCTGTTTTTGCCAGTAGCTTTAGCTATTCGTTTAGAATCAAAAGGCCCTGTTTTCTTTAAGCAATTAAGAACGGGTTTATATAATCAAGAATTTAAGATTATTAAATTCCGCTCTATGTATGAAGATGCAGAGAGTAAGGGTGCACAATGGGCCTGTAAAAATGATAGGCGGGTAACTCGTGTCGGCCAGTTTATTCGTAAAACACGGGTTGATGAATTGCCGCAGCTTTTTAATGTGCTGAAAGGTGAAATGTCTTTAATTGGCCCACGCCCAGAGCGTGAGGTATTTATTAAAGACTTAGAGCCAGCTGTACCATTTTATCGCTTTCGCCATTTGGTTAAACCGGGGATTACTGGCTTAGCTCAGGTCATGTACCGCTATGGTGCTTCCATTGAAGATGCGCGCTACAAACATCGCTACGATTTGTACTATATCCGCTATCGCAGCTGGTACTTAGATCTGAAAATCCTATTCAGAACAGTACGTGTTGCATTCACTGGTGAAGGAATCTAGCCTTTAGAGGCTGGAATCCTTGATAATACAGCCTCTTTATTTAATTAAGAGGCTGGCATGAGTTCAGTTCGTCTCACCGAGTATAGCCATGGCGCAGGTTGTGGCTGCAAAATTTCTCCCGCTGTTTTGGATGTTATTTTAGATAGCAAGCTTCCGCCTGATGTTTGCTCAGCTTTATTAGTCGGCAATAGCTCGCGTGATGATGCAGCTGTGTATGATTTAGGCAATGGCACTGCCGTTATTAGCACTACCGACTTTTTCATGCCGATTGTGGACGATCCTTTTACCTTTGGGCGTATTGCAGCTACTAATGCAATTAGCGATATTTACGCGATGGGTGGCAAGCCTTTAATGGCAATTGCAATTTTTGGTTGGCCCTTAGATAAGCTGCCACCTGAAATTGGCCAACAAGTCGTTGAAGGTGGTCGCAAAGCTTGCCAAGATGCGGGTATTCCCCTAGCTGGTGGACATAGTATTGATGCACCTGAGCCTATTTTTGGTTTGGCAGTGACAGGGATAGTGCAAGTTAAACACCTCAAGCAAAACAGTACAGCGCAAGCAGGGGATAAGCTGTATTTAACTAAGCCTTTAGGGATTGGTATTCTCACCACCGCGCAAAAACGTAAAATTTTAAAGTTCGAACACAGTCAGTTAGCCATTGATACGATGTGTCAACTTAATGATTTAGGTGCTGCTTTAGGTGAATTAGACAGCGTGCATGCTTTAACCGATGTGACTGGATTTGGGTTAGGTGGGCATTTGCGCGAAATCTGTGAGGGTAGTGGTCTGCAAGCAGTTTTAGAGTTTGAGCGCATTCCTTTGCTACCCGCTATTCAGGAATATCTTGATCAAAATTGTACACCGGGTGGTACGCAACGTAATTTTGATAGTTATGGTGCTGTATTTGGTGGAGCATTAAATTTACGTCAGCAGCAAATCCTCTGTGACCCACAAACGAGTGGAGGCTTATTGGTTGCGCTTGACCCAGCCAAAGAAGCTGAGTTTTTAGCGGTAACCGAACAGGCCGGATTTAATTTGCAGCCGATTGGTTTTCTGCATAAACCTATTTCAGGCCAGCCACTGATTAGCGTTGTCGCATGAACCGCCAGCAGCTGTTGCCCGATTCGGCTCACTTACCCGTGATTGAGGATTTGGCTGCTTTAGTGCTTGCAGCCAAACCCTTAATGGATGTACGTGCCCCTGTGGAGTTTCACGAAGGGGCTTTTCCACGCACGACTAACTTGCCTTTAATGAATGATGCTGAGCGTGCCGCGATTGGCAAGCGTTACAAAGAGGCAGGGCAGGATGAAGCAATTCTGCTCGGCTTAAAGTTAGTAAGCGGTGAGCAGCAGGCTGAGCGGATTGCTGCTTGGGAAAGGTTTGCATCAGAGCATCCAGATGGCGCTTTGTATTGCTTCCGAGGTGGTTTACGTTCGCGGATTAGCCAGCAGTGGCTATATGCTGAAACAGGGATTGCTTATCCAAGGGTTGCGGGTGGTTATAAAGCTTTGCGCCGCTATTTGCTGGATGAGTTAGCTAGTTTGCCGCAGCGTTATCAAGCTTATGTTTTGAGCGGGCGGACGGGGAGTGGCAAAACTAAGTTTCTGCAGACTATTCAGCAAGCGATTGATCTGGAGCAGCTGGCTAAACATCGTGGCTCTGCTTTTGGAGCAATGCTTAGGCCACAGCCTAGCCAAATTGATTTTGAAAATGCTTTAGCAACCCAGTTATTGCAGCAGTTGGCTAAAGGGCATACTCAACTCGTATTTGAAGATGAAAGCCGCAATATTGGCTCGATCCATCTGCCCGATAGCGTATTTTTTAGCTTGCGTGCAGCGCCGCTTATTTTATTGGAAACCAGCCAGGCCGAACGTTTGGAGCTGACTTATCAAGAGTATATTCCTGATATGCTGCAAGGGTTTCAACAGCAGCTAGCTGATCCCCAACAAGCTTTCAGCGCCTTTAGCCGCTATTTGTTAACTAGCTTAGCGAAAGTGCAAAAGCGCTTAGGTGGGGTGCGTTATGCTAGAGCTTTAGAACAGATGCATTTAGCCTTAGCACAGCAAGAAAAAACGGGTGAGGCGCGATTGCACCAAGCTTGGATTGAGTTTTTACTCACTGATTATTACGACCCGATGTATGACTATCAGATTAGCCAAAAAAGTGAGCGGGTTGTTTTTGTGGGTGATGCACAAGCGGTACAAGAGTTTTTAGCTAGCCGTTTAATGGTTTAAACGGCTAGCTAAGTTGTTAATTTAAGTAATGACATCCGCTGTTTCGCGGCCAGTAAACTCGGTGATTTTTGCTAAATCATTGGCGATATTGATTAGATCAGCTAAAGCAACTTGTGGGTCTTGATCGTGATTTTGTACATCACTTTCATATTGCTCTAAATACACGCGTAAAGTAGCGCCTTGAGTACCTGTTCCAGATAAACGGAAAATCAGGCGTGAGTCATCGGTAAACAGAATGCGAATGCCTTGTTGAGCACTGGTTGAGCCATCAATCGGGTCAATATACATAAAATCATCGGCGGCTTGGACTGTTTTGCCGTGGAGCATTTGCCCCGGTAATTTAGTAAATTGCTGACGTAAATGTTCTATCAGCGTATTCGCAGAGGCAGTTGGAATGGCTTCATAGTCGTGGCGCGAATAATAGTTACGCCCATATTCTGCCCAGTGCTTGCGGACAATATTTTCTACAGAATCCTGTTTAACCGCTAACAGATTCAGCCAGAACAACACTGCCCACAAACCATCTTTCTCACGAATATGATTAGAGCTAGTCCCAAAGCTTTCCTCGCCACATAGAGTTATGCGGCCTGCATCCAGTAAATTACCGAAGAATTTCCAACCAGTCGGTGTCTCAAAGGACGGAATACCTAATTTAGCGGCGACTCGATCCGGAGCTTGGCTGGTCGGCATTGAGCGTGCGATGCCTGCAATGCCTTCTTTATACCCCGGTACTAAATGCGCATTCGCGGCTAAAATAGCTAAGCTATCGCTGGGGGTAACAAAGAAGTGATTACCCAAAATCATATTGCGGTCGCCATCGCCATCTGAGGCTGCACCAAACGCAATATTTTTTGGTGAATATAACAAGGCCATCAATTCTTTAGCATGGGCTTGATTAGGATCAGGGTGGCCGCCACCAAAGTTAGCTAAGGGAATACCATGTATGACTGTACCTTGAGGTGCACCTAAACGCTCTTCTAAGATGGTATGTGCATAAGGACCAGTGACTGCATGCATTGCGTCAAAGCGCATGCTGAAGCTACCAGAGCTTAATAATTGGCTGATTTGGTCAAAATCGAAGAGTTCCTCCATTAAAGCCATGTAGTCAGCCACCGAATCAATCACTTCGATCTGCATATCGTACAATTCGTAGACACCCGCCTTATCAACAGGTACTGGTTTAATTGGGGTAATACGATATTCTTCAAGGGTTTTGGAGTTTTCGTAAATGGCTTCAGTAAAGCTTTCTGGAGCGGGGCCGCCATTACTAATATTGAATTTGATACCGAAGTCACCATCAGGGCCACCCGCATTATGGCTAGCTGAAAGGATAATGCCACCTAGTGCTTGATGTTTACGGATTAAATGAGAAGCTGCTGGTGTAGAGAGAATCCCGCCTTTACCCACAAGGATTTTCCCAATACCATTGGCAGCAGCCATACGTAAAATAATTTGAATGGCTTCACGGTTGAAATAGCGCCCATCCCCTCCCAGTATTAAGGTACTGCCTTCGCGCTCAGGTAGGGTATTGAAAATCGCTTGTACAAAGTTTTGCAGATAATCCGGTTTTTGGAACTGCTTAACGCTCTTGCGTAAACCAGAAGTTCCGGGCTTTTGATCGTTATACGGGACACAAGACACGATTTCGATATTCATGAGGGTAGTGCCTAATTAGGTAGCTGTTATCATTGGAGGAACAGGTGCGTTCAGTGCTAAAACTAGCTGTACAGAGCGCTCTTAAAAACTAAAGACATTATGAAACCATGCTAATTAAAGAACAAGTCCCAGCCGTTGTGCCTGCACTGCCGAATAGTTTCACAGGCTTGATGGATATGTATGAAACTAATTATATACAGCTTAAGTTGCTACTCGGGTCAATTCGCAGTTTACCTGATCAACAGTTCTCAATGGTCGCTGAGCGTTTGCCGGTGCTATTAGAAGTGAGAGAGCGGAGTGCTCATACCACTACGTTGTTTATCACCTATCTGTTTAGTGATTATACAAATACTGTACAAGAAACTCGTCCTGATTTGTTAGTGCGAATTTATCATGATGCTTTGCAAGCTGAAGTCATTGACCATCGTTGTCGGCTTGATGAGCGTATTCTCCAAAATCAGCATTTGCCTCTAGATAACATGCTCAATTGTCGTTGGCGCATGAATCGTTTTTTATTTAAATGGATCAATTATTTACGCCGTCAAGGTTATAAGTTTCAGTTACAAGATTAATTTTCTGTAAACTTTCTGTATAGGAATTTTTATCTTATCTTAGCTGCTATCTAAAATATCGTATATCTTGATACAAGTTTTGTAGAGAGATTGCAGGCTGCTATTCTTGATAAAGTTGCTCAATTAATCTATAATCCTGAGTATATTAGTAAGGAATTAGTACCATATTCAGTAGGAGAAGCGCATGAAGCTTTCAACAAAAGGACGGTACGCTGTAACCGCCATGATGGATCTGGCAATTCATGATTACGAAGGGCCCGTGACTTTGGCTGATATTTCTAGCTGCCAAGGCATTTCCCTTTCTTACCTTGAGCAACTGTTTGCTAAGTTGCGCAAATCAGGATTGGTAGAAGGTGTACGTGGCCCAGGTGGTGGTTATCGCTTAGGCAAGCCCGCTAGCCAAATCAGTATCGCGGATATTATTGCATCGGTTGATAAAAACCTAGATGCGACTCGCTGCAAAGGCAGTGAGGATTGTCATGGTGGTGAGAAGTGCTTAACTCATCAAATTTGGGCTGATCTTAGCAAAAGTTTGTACGAATTTTTAGACGGTTTAACTTTAGCTAGCTTTATTAATCGCCCTGAGGTACGTGCAGTTGCGCGTCGCCAAGATACGATGGCTAGCCGCATTGCTACCATGTTCCCGCCACGGATGGCCGTTGGCCTCTAAACTTTAAGCGGGCACTTTCACAGGTTCCCGCTTTTTATTTTGTGTCAGCATCTTTTGGGTTTTAATACAAAACTGATGGATTTCTAGCACAGGATGGATTTCCATCAGTGTCAGATTACCTAAAGTTCTTTCAGTGGTATAAGTAGCGCCAGTATCAATGTAGCAAACATTGCCATACTGTAGTGGCTTCTGGATAGGCGTGTGCCCAAAGATCACCATCTCGATGCCTGCAATTGGTTGAGTCCGCCCCATCATTTGTACTTGGCGAAAACGCTGCCGTGACCATAAAGCATGTTCACGTGTTTCTTTATCTTCATGGAGGCTACGCACGAAGTTTTGCCAGCTCATACCATGGGGAATATCAGCATGCACAATGCCAATACGCCCTGATGCGGTATGCACTTCAATGGCAATAGGTAAGCGGCCAATAATACTCCGAATCCGCGTATGATAAGCATCAGGCACTGCCCGCCACCACGCACCACCATTAAAACCTAGCCAATTTTTAGCAACAGCAGGACTAGCCGCCGATTCCAGCAGCATTTGCTCATGATTACCCAACACAGAGGTAAACCACGGGTAATTTAAAAATTCGACTACCCGCCAGGATTCAGGTCCACGATCAATCATATCTCCGACTGCGAATACTCGATCCCGTTTAGGATTAAAATTAATCTGTACCAACATTAGCTCAAGTGCAGAAAAGTGACCATGAAGATCACCTACTACAAAATCGCGTCCATGAGGGTTACGACTAAAAAACTTAAATACTTGATTCTGCATGGCTGCTTGACACTGGCATCCAAGAATACATTAGGGGTTTGGTTAACAGCGAGTTCTAAGTATTGAGGCTCATTAAATTTACTTCTAGGGTAATCAGATTAGCGCGGTTAATTGTTAGAGCAAGCTGCTAACTACAAATACTGCTTAAGCTGGGATTAAGCAAGTTGTTTTTTAGAGTGGGGATTATGATTTTAGTTTCAAGTTAACTTGCTGCTTCAGCTTTCCAACTACCCCAAGCCAAACAAGCCCAGCCTACTATGAAAGCTAAGCCGCCAAACGGGGTAATCATGCCGAATTTAGTGATGCCAGTGAGTACATAGATATACAGACTGCCTGAGAACAAAATAATGCCAAAGATAAAGGCATAAGCAGCCTTGGTGTACCAAGCATGAGAAGCGTGCTGTAAGAGTAAACCGACTAAGCCCAGCGCGAAACTATGATAAAATTGGTATTCCACACCGGTATGAAAGCGTTGAAGCATTTTTTCATCAAGCAGTTTTTCCAAGCCATGCGCACCAAAAGCACCCAAGATCACTGCAAGCATTCCAAATAATGCAGCAATTAGTAGAAAATAGTTTTTTTTCATAACAGGATTCCTTGCATTCATGGATAGCCAACAGAAGCGCCAAATCTACCGATTAATTCTGAAGTTCATGGCTTGGTTTGGGATTTTATTTTTACTGGTAATTTTTCTCAGGGGATGTTTTGGCTAGAGCTTAGTGCCTCAAATCATCTTCAGGTGTTTTGGTTTTCGGCTTCAACTTGTTCCAGTAATACAAGGTCGTTTTCTACACCTGCCATTTCACCCAACATGCCCGTATAGATGCGCAGGTCGGCAAGTTCGGTGCGGAACAAGCGCCTTGCTCGGCACTTTATGTATTTCCCAAGCTGCATCGCGGTCAGCGTTTTTGAATTCGAGATCAAGCGCTAAGAAATGAGCATTGAATTGCAGCTTAGTCATTTTCCATTGGGTGAGCCAGTTACGCCAGTTCATGGGGGTATCCTTATTGAGATTGATGACAGGATTTTAGCATGGTTATCGGTTATTATTCTTCCACCAAAATGCGCCAGTAGAAACCCCCGATGTACGATATCTTTCTTAGTTATTCGACCCAAGACCGCCAGCGTTTGCAGCCCTTGTTTCATGCCTTGGAAAAACGTGGCTGGTCGGTGTTTTGGGATCATCGCACGATTGACATTGGTGATCATTGGAGCAAAAAAATTAACCACGCTATTCGTACTAGCAAATGTGTGTTAGTGGTGTGGTCGGAAAACTCCATTGAGTCGGAATGGGTGTTGGAGGAGGCCAATATTGGTAAGCAGCGCGAGGTGTTATTGCCCATCCGCATTGATGAGGTAATTTTACCCGTCGGTTTCACGATGCGCCAGACCGGGAACTTCGTTGGTTGGGTGGGGGATCTACAGCACTCGGAATTTATTCGCTTGGTCGAAAAAATCGCGGAGTTGTTGGCGAGTCACCAAGACTTAGAACAGGCAGCGCGTAAACAGCGTGAGGGCGTGGTTGCTGAGGAAACTGCCAGTCGTATAGCCGAAGTTAAGCAAGCACAACCGTTATTGGATAGTCCAACTTTGGACGGGGTCAGCCCGCCTTTTTGGAAAAAACATTCCTTTCAATTGGGGTCTGTTGCGGTAGCAGTGGTAGCTGCGGTGGTTTATATGCAGCAACTTGCTAGCGTGCCCCCGCCTGCTGAACCTGCTGTTAGCGCTCAGGCGGCTGTGTCAAGGGTCAAGCCGCCTGAGCCAGAAGCTTTACCCTTCGAGCCAGAGATGATCGACATCCTAGCCGCAGGCAGTAAGCCGGTCAGTTTCACGATGGGTTGTAAGCAAGGGCGTGATGACGTGGAAGGCGGTTGTGACGGCAATGAAAAACCTGAGCATAAAGTCACCTTAACCCAGCCGTATAAATTGGCAAAAACCGAAGTAACGGTAGCGCAATTTCGTGCTTTTGTGGAGGCTAAGGGTTACAAAACCACAGCGGAAAAACAAGGTTCGTGTTGGTCGTTGGATGCGAAGGGAGATTGGGATGAGGTCAAAGGCAATTCATGGCGCAAATTAGGCTTTAAACAAGGGGATGACCATCCTGTTGCTTGTGTGAGTTGGGAGGATGCTAATGCTTATGTTGCTTGGCTGAGTAAGGAAACTGAAAAATCCTATCGGTTACCTACTGAGGCTGAGTGGGAGTACGCAGCGCGTGGTGGTCAAGAGGGTGCGTATCCGTGGGGACAAAGCATCGGTAAAAATAACGCTAACTGCTCTGGTGATTTGTGTGGTGATAAATTTGAATATACATCTCCCGTGGGTAGTTTTGCGGCCAACCCGTTTGGTTTGCATGATATGCACGGCAATGTCTGGGAATGGGTCAGTGATAGGTATGGCGCTTATGCGGCGGAGCCGCAACAAGACCCGCAGGGTGCAGATAAAGGCACTAACCGCGTGTTGCGCGGTGGCTCGTGGCTCGACTACGCTCAGAGCGCGCGTTCCGCTCTCCGTCGCAGCCGCACGCCGGGCCACCGTAACTACCTCATGGGTTTCCGTCCTGCCCAAGGTCAGTGAGCTCAGGGCGGCGGAAGCCGCAGGGCATGGAGTGAAGCAGCCAGCAGGCGTGAGCGGGCGAACGTGAACGTCTCAAGATGCTTAGCCTTGCCGCAAACTCACTACTGCTGCAATGCTCAAGCCGGTTTTCTGCGCAATCGTGGCATCATCCAGCAGATCGAGTAACTGAGCGGCAATATCCAGCGCTTTTTGTTGTTCGCCTTGACGTAGACCTTTTTCCCGCTCTTCTTTCAACAAGGCTTCTTCACTGTACTCATCCTTCATCCGCGCACGTTCTTCTGGGGTGACGGTATCTTTGCGGATGATCTCCAGCACCTTTTGCACCTTCTCGTTGTGATAAGTAGCAGTATCTACCTCCCCATCTAAACTATCATTAATCGCCTGCATCCACTCCCTCCACGCCTCGGGGGTTTCCTCATTTAGGTATTTCGGACACAGATAAATAATTTTGTGCGGAATTTCCCCCATACCTAGGCCATGCCGATCTTTAGGGTCAAAATCAATCATTAACATATCACGCGCATATTGATCGCCAGAGGTGAGCACTACAATCGTATAAACCGCTAGCGCTGGGCGATAATCTCTGGACTGCACCGCTTGTTCCAACAAGGCTGCACAATGATAGTGTAAAAAACGGTGGTAATGATCGGGGTAACGCCGATGTTGAATATCAACAATAATTCGATTGACCTTATCCTCAGCGAATAAATCAAAGTGATTATTTACCGCCCCAACCGGGTTAGTGAATGACTTCTCGGTTTCCACCCGATCAATGATCAACTCAATGCCTAAAATATCTTTCACGAAGGCGGTGAAGATATCCGGTTGAGAGAAAGCTTTTTTGAAAATTACCCCATAACGTAACGAAGCAACAGCATGCATGGTGGCATTCCTGATAATAGTAATCTTAGCTTAAAGTATAACGAGGGCGGGTTGCTTATGCTTGCTTATTCCCGAGCCAAAAACTCGTATCGGGTTTACTTCGTTATTCTCGATTTTCTCTGCTAGGCAAATAAATATCGAAGCGTACTGCCTTCCCACTAATCACAAAGGCAGGCTTTAAGTCTGCAAGCTCCGGTGCTAAGCGTGGCCGCTTCACGGTGACTCGATGCTTAGCAATGCGCCGCGCTAAAGATAACAACTCGGCTGAATCAGTATCCTCACCAACAACTTCATGCAGGAAGCGCATTTCTTTCTGTACAAGGGCTGTTTTTTGCCGCTCTGGAAACATCGGGTCGAGATAAACCACATCCGGCTTAGTTGCCGTGGTTGCTAGCCAGTTTAAGGCATCTTGGTGCTCTAAGTGCATGCGGCTGATAATAGCCTGTAATGGTTCATCATCTGTAGCACTTGCACGCTTTAAGCCATCGGCAAGTAGGGCGTACATAATGGGTGAGCGTTCTAATAAGGTGACATGGCAGCCAAGACTGGCTAAGACAAAGGCTTCACGGCCTAAGCCCGCAGTAGCATCAATGACGTGTGGCTGTTTAATTTTGTGTAAGCCAATGGCTTTAGCAATATCTTGGCCTTTACCGCCACCAAATAACCAACGATGCCGCGCTTTACCTTCCGCAAAGTCGACATAAACCGCGCCAATTTTTGGGTCGAGGCTGTCCTGTAATTCTAAGCGCTCAGCCGTTTGGACTAATTGGTAACGATTCGACATTAATAATGCGGAGGTGGCGTTTCTTCAGCTTGAGAGGCAACCGCGGAAACCGGCAAGGTCTTTAAACGATCCGCAAGCATTTGCATTTGCTGCGTCAGCTTAAAAATTTCTTTTTGCTGCAAATAAACTTGCTCACTTAAAGATTCGAGGATTTGCTCTTGCTGCATGAATTTAATTTCAAGTTCGGTAAGGCGATCTTGCATAAGAATTAGGTTTGATCCGTGAAGGGAAAGGGGTAGGGCAGCGTTTGCCCTACCACCGTCAAGATTTAACGGCCTTTGTTGGCCGCGATGCGCATGCGTAGAGCATTCAATTTAATGAAGCCTTCCGCATCTTTTTGATTATAAGCGCCACCATCTTCATCGAAAGTCGCAATCTTAGTATCAAACAAGCTGTCCTCTGATTGGCGACCAGCGACAATCACATTGCCTTTGTATAGTTTCAAACGCACGATGCCATTCACGTATTGCTGGGAATGATCAATCATGGTTTGCAGCATTTGGCGTTCAGGGCTCCACCAATAACCGTTGTAAATCATTTCGGCATATTTCGGCATGAGGCTGTCTTTCAGGTGTGCGACTTCACGATCTAAAGTGATTGATTCAATCGCCCGATGTGCCTTCATCATGATAGTGCCGCCGGGGGTTTCATAGCAGCCGCGTGACTTCATGCCTACATAACGGTTTTCAACTAAATCTAAGCGGCCAATGCCATTGTCGCCACCTAATTTATTTAAAGTGGTGAGCATCTCGGCTGGGCTTAATGCTTGACCATTTAAAGCTACCGGATCACCTTTTTCATAAGTCAATTCAATGTAAGTTGGCTGGTCAGGCGCTGCTTCAGGCGACACACTCCAACGCCACATATCTTCTTCTGCTTCTGCCCACGGTTCTTCTAAAATGCCACCTTCATAAGAAATATGTAGCAGGTTCGCATCCATTGAGTAAGGCGATTTCTTGCCCGCTTTTTTGAAGTCGACGGGGATGTTGTGCTGTTCCGCATAAGCCATTAAGGAATCACGCGAACCCATCTCCCATTCACGCCAAGGCGCAATCACTTTGACACCCGGTTTGAGCGCATAAGCACCTAATTCAAAGCGTACTTGGTCATTCCCTTTACCGGTCGCACCATGCGAAATCGCATCAGCACCGGTTTCATTGGCAATTTCGACTAAGCGCTTAGCAATCAGCGGGCGCGCAATCGACGTGCCCAGCAGATATTCGCCTTCGTAGATGGTGTTAGCGCGGAACATCGGGAACACGAAATCACGCACAAACTCTTCACGTAAGTCATTGATATAAATATTCTCTGGCTTAATGCCCATCGCTAAAGCTTTCGCCCGTGCAGGCTCTACTTCTTCGCCTTGGCCGATATCTGCGGTGAAGGTCACGACTTCACATTGATAGTTCTCTTGAAGCCATTTAACGATAATGGAGGTGTCCAAGCCGCCAGAATAGGCGAGGACAACTTTCTTGACGGATGCCATGTCGGAATTCCCTACAATCTTGTGAAAACGCGCATTATAGGCGGGTTGTGGGGGGATGTGAATGTGAGCCTTATAAATTCAATAAACTAGCTGAAGCCTGATCATTTTATTTTTAGTCAAATACTATTCAACAACATCAACTCTCCCGGATGCGGTTTCAAATAATACTGCCGTTCAATATAAGGATGCGCATGCTTACGAAAATGATGTCTAAGCAGAGTAATTGGCACAATCAAGGGAACATAACCTTGTTGATAATAGCGAATCGTTTCCACCAACTCATCACGATCATCACGATCCAAGTCGTCTGGTAAATAACCGATCAGATGGTAAAGTACATTCCCTTGCTGCCCACGTGAGGCACGCTTCGCCAATACCTTCATGAGTTTTTGAATATATTGAGTTTGCACGTCGGTTAAGTCAGCAGTACCTGCTTGAGCAACTAATTGCCCCAATTCGCGTAAGCCAGCTTGATCATGTGCCATGATGAGGTATTTGTGGTCAGAGTGAAATTGGACTAAAGCATTCGCTGTCAAGGGTGTTTGCAGTAAGGCTTGCCAGCGTTGATAGACAAATACCCGCCCGACGAAATTTTCCCGCAGGATTGGATCACATAAACGACCTTCTTCCTCTAAAGGTAGGTTGGGGTATTGGGCTTGGAGGGCAGCTGCGAACACACCTATTCCATTACGTTCGGGTGGTTGGCCGTTGGCTTGTTCTTGATAAACTTTGACCCGCTCCATACCGCAGCTGGGCGAATCTTTTTTCAGAATAAAGCCGCTTAAACTGGCTAGGTTCGGGTCAGCTAACAGCGTGTGGCTGGCAGTATTGAGTTGCTCAGTCACATCCACGGCATGATTTTTTACATTAAGTAAGCGCATGCCTTCAGCACGTTTCACTAAATGAATTGGTGGACGTGGCACGCCCAAGCCAGCACTCATTTCTGGGCACACTGGCAGAAACTCAAAGTATTCGCCTAAGGTGTCGGTGATATAGGCATTATGTTTATGCCCACTATCAAAGCGAACCGAATTGCCTAGTAAGCAGCTACTAATGCCGAGGACAGGTTTGTTGTTAGTGCTCATTTTATACTTTTGTCGAATTAGCTTGAGTCAGTAACTGACTATGCTCTTGTTGTTGGCGTAGTGCCCCAATACTAAATACTACTAGAGCTATCCAAATGAAAATAAAGGCAATCAACTGCTGCTGATTGAAGGGCTCTTTTAGTAAGTAGATAGCAGTAAAGAATTGCATAGTGGGGTTGATATACATCATAAACCCAACTGCAGTTAGGCTTAAACGCTTGGCTGCTGAGGCAAAGAGAAGAAGGGGGGCGGCGGTAAGCGCGCCGGAAAAAATCAATAAGAAACTGGTTTGGGCATTTTCAGAAAAAAGCTGGCTTTGTCCCTGCGATTCCAACCACAGCCACCAAAGCAAAGCGAAAGGTAGCAGGATGCCGGTTTCCACCAATAAACCGGTTAATGAGTCGACTGGAATTTTTTTCCGGACTAAGCCATAGAGGCCGAAGCTGGCTGCTAAGGATAAAGAAATCCAAGGTACGATGCCTAATTGAAAAATCAACCAAAGCACACCAATAATTGCTAAAATACAAGCGCTTAAGCGGTAAATATCAAGTTTTTCTTTAAGAAAAAACCACGCTAATAACACGCTCACTAGTGGGGTAATAAAATAACCTAAGCTGGATTCCACCACTCGGCCTTGGCCGACTGCCCAAATAAAAATCAGCCAATTGGCGGCAATTAACAGCGATGAAATCAATAGTCCAGTTAGGATTTTTCGATTCAGCAGCGCAGGTTTAATCAGTGGCCAGTGATGCATGAAGGCAGCAATTACGACCACCAAAAGAAATGACCAAATAATCCGCTGCGTGAGTATTTGCCAAGAACTAACATGGGTGAGGAAATGGAAATACCAAGGGAATAGACCCCAAATAGTGTAGGCTGTCAGGCCATACGCTAGCCCTAATTTTTGTTCTGAAAGTTTCATGATGGCAGGCTTAAAGCCCTATACCTCGTTGAGTCTAGGCATGAGCATCACTAAATTGCAGGGTTGAGTGCGAGCGTCTAATTGCGCAGCAATCAACATCTCCCAGCCCAACCGGCAGGCATCACTCGAACCCGGTAGGCAGAAGATATAAGTGCTATTCGCTACCCCAGCAAGCGCGCGGGATTGTAAGGTGGAAGTCTGAATTTCTTGATAAGAAAGTACACGAAACATCTCACCAAAGCCTTCTAACTCTTTGTCAAGTAACGGTTTAATTGCTTCCGGTGTGCCATCGCGTCCAGTAACTCCAGTCCCGCCGGTGCTAATAATCACATTGATTTTTTCATCAAGAATCCACTGCGAGACCACAGCGCGAATAGCGTATTTATTATCGGGTACTAGACTACGCTCAAGGCATTGATGCCCAGCAGCGGTGAGTTTATCAACTAATAATTGCCCAGAACTGTCATTGGCTAAACTACGGGAATCAGAAATAGTAAGGATGGCAATCGCCAACGGTTTAAATGCAGTTGTACTCATACAAAGGCTTAATGCTAACTAGAAAAACACTAGTATAAGCGAAGAGTGCAAGTCTGCGTTACATCCACTTTTTCCAGCGGAAAATAGCTAAAATGAACAGTACAACACCTACCATCCCAAATAGTACAAAAAAGAACCCATATTTTTCATTTAAGCCCGGCATATAGTCAAAGTTCATTCCGTAAATACCTGCGAGCAGGTTGAGGGGCAGGAAAATCACTGAGGCAATCGTCAACACCCGCATAATGTCATTCATGCGTTGATTGGTTGCAGAGAAGTAGATTTGTACTAGATTTTCTAAATCGTTCTGGCAGATTTCGGCATCACGATTGACGCGGCTAAAATGCTCTTGTATATCAGCAAGGCGAGTCGTGATGCGTGCATCCATCTCCATACGTTCGTCGCGCCATTCATCTAAAGCGGTTTCTTGCGGCTCAATTAGACCGAGTCGATATTGGCGTAAATGGCTGCTGGCTTTGAGCAGATTAGCCCAATCTTTGAAACCGACGGCTGATTGCAGCATTTGGGTTTGCCACTGTTCTAGTTGCTCGACAAAAGAGACCCGTAGGCTTAAATACTGGTCAGTTAACCAACTCAAAAGCAAACACAGAATGCCATCAGGTGTAAGCGGTGCGCGTATCCGTGAACCCCGTAACCAGCGACTTCGTAGATCATCAAAATTGGTTTTAGCGGTGGTATGAATACTTAGCAGCACATTGCGATAAGTAATGAAAATAATCGGTGCAGAGTCCACTTCAAAGCTAGCTAATTGCACCCCTGGCGTACTTAAAGCCCGAAAAATCAACATTTCATAACGTTCAGTATCATCATGAAAGGGTGGATGATTGGTATTTTGCGTATCCAACACATGTTGCTCCTCCAACACTAGGCCAAACTCTTGCTCGACAAAATGTTGCCAATGGGTATCCGTGCTCAAAATATCCAGCCAAATCATGCCATGACAAGATTTTAGTTGCTCAGGATGGATCAGTTGAGCTTGTTGAGTTTGAGCGTCAAATAAAGTGATATGCACGAATTTAGCCTTTTATTGCAATAGTGGTTCTTTAATTGGTGAGGGTTAAGCGCTACTGCCACCGTAGAGTTTGCGATACAAACCATCCTGTTGTATCAACTCTTGATGGCTGCCTTGCTCGCTAATCGTGCCGCCTTCAAACACTAAAATCCGATCAGCTTGGCGGACAGAACTTAAGCGATGCGCGATGATCAGGGTAGTGCGGTTTTTGAGAAAATCTTGCAAAGCTAAATGAAGTTTATGCTCGGTTTCCATATCTAAAGCCGAAGTGGCTTCATCTAAAATCACCACTTTCGGATCGGATAAGACCATGCGCGCAATCGCTAAACGCTGACGTTGGCCGCCCGAAAGGCGCATGCCTTGTCGACCTACAATGGTATCCAAACCTTGTGCCTGTTCACGTACGGTTGCTTCGAGCTGAGCAATTTGCAAAGCCTCCCAAAGTTTTTCATCCGGTAAATGAGCACCTAAGGTTAAATTGGCGCGTAGGCTATCATTAAATAAAGCAGGCTGCTGCAAAACGGTGGCAACATGCTCACGGACAACATCAAGGCCAATTTGGGTAATGGGTACATCATCAAAATAGAGTTGCCCTTGCTGTGGTTGATACAGTCCCAACAACACTTGTACAAACGTAGACTTACCACCACCGCTAGCACCCACTAAAGCGACTTTTTCGCCTGCTGTGATGCTTAGGTTGACGTTTTGTAGCACAGGTGGCTTATCACCATAGGCAAAAGTAATCTGTTCAGCACGCAAACTCACTGTAGATTTATATTGAAACGGATTATGTAAATGAGGGTATTGAGGCTCGGCTTTTAAGGCCAATAACTCATTAATTCGATTCAAAGCAGCCTTAGCTCCAAACCAACCATACTGAATGTTTAGAATTTCTTGCACTGGCCCCATCATAAACCACAGATAACTAAAGACTGCGAGCATTTCCCCGATGGTTAAATCAGAGAACACCACCATCAGCATGGCAACTGCACGGAAAAGATCAAAGCCCGAAATAAAAATGCTAAAGGATAATTTATTGGCCGCATCGCTACGCCAAGCATATTGCCCCGCGCTATCTTTGACATCTGCAGCTAAACCAATAATGCGCCCAAAAAAACTTTGCGCTCGATTACTTGCACGGATTTGTTGAATCGTCTCTAAAGTTTCGGTTAAAGCTTGCTGAAATAGCTCAAAAGCAGAGTTTTCCTTTTTCTTGAGCTCTTTAACATAGCTGCCCATTTTGGTAGTGAGCAAAATCACTAGCGGATTAAGAAGCAGAATAAATAGCGCTAGCTGCCAATGTAACCAAAGCATGACAGCCGTCACGCCAATCAAGGTCAACACAGACACAATGAAACGGCTGATGCTAATCCCTAGGAAATTATCAATGGTCTCAATGTCCACCACTAAGCGCGAACTAACAGTACCACTACCTAGGGTTTCATACTCAGCCATCGCCACCGTTTCAATATGCCCTAGCAAGCGCTGACGGATATGGAAAGTGATATCTTTGCTAATTAAAGTAAATTCGCGAGTTTGCCAGACTGAAAATAATAACCATGCCAGCCGTAACAGAATAGTGATGACTGTGACTGCCAGTACATACAGAATCGGTCCTTGCCAATGACTAGGAAAAATTTGATTAATAAAATATGTCAGTGCACCGGGCTGTTTGAGGAGTACTTCATCGACCAAGAGCGGAATCAGTAGCGGAACAGGCACACTTAGAACGGCGGTCAGAATCGCAATTAAGTTAGCACGTACCAATAAACCTCGATGGCGCATCGTCTGACGAAAGAGGTCATTCCATGTATAAGAAACTAGTTGATTTTCAGGCATAAGCGCTCAGCAACATCTAAAAGCCGCTATTGTAGGAGTAAAAGTTAGAGACTGCTAAGCCATTGTTGACGGCTACTTATAAATCCTAAATAGTTACTCTTTCTTGGCAGTTAGTATTTATAAAAATATGGAACAGTTTGGCGTTCACAGTTATTTAACCTATGTGCTGGGCGTGATCATGATTGTCTTATTGCCCGGCCCTAATTCTTTATATGTATTGGCACTTTCCGCCCAACAAGGGGTGCGCGCGGGTTGGAAAGCCGCAATGGGTATTTTTGTCGGTGATGCGATGTTGATGTTGGCCAGTGCTGCAGGGGCAGTGACTCTCCTCAAAACCTATCCACTTATTTTCAATATTGTCCAATATGTGGGTGCTGCTTATTTAATGTATTTAGGCTTGCGCTTACTGATTGCTGCGGTGAAAACGTGGCCAAAAGATCAGGATTTACAGACAACCATTGAGCAACCTTTGGTTGAGCCTAAGCTGGCTAAACAGTCTTCGCCCTTTGCTAAAGCTTTAGTAATTAGCTTACTTAACCCGAAAGCCATTCTGTTTTTTTTATCTTTCTTTGTGCAATTTGTCGATCCAAGCTATCCACAGCCCATCCTGTCGTTTTTGATTTTAGCTGTAACCTTACAGTTTTTTAGTGGGCTGTATCTGGCGGCTTTAATTTATGGTGGTAATTATTTAGCAGATGCCTTTCGCCAGCGTAAGCGTTTGAGTGCGGTATCAACCGGCGGAACGGGTGTGGCTTTTCTGGGATTTGCTGCTAAATTGGCAACGGCTTCAGCATTGGCTTAGCACTGATACGTATTTTGGTGGCCTATTTTGCAACCCGAAATGACCTATGAGCCAACAACACAAGGAGGATAAAAGCATAAAGCAAATCAAATGACCCAATATTGGCCTTGATCATCAAATAGAATTGAAGCTCCGCCTGCTGAGGAATAATATTCAACTCTATTGAACGTCAGAAGCTCAACAGCACACCGACGACTGAACTTCCATAAGTACCAGAAAAAGCATTGCTTTTAGGGGAGCAGCGGCTTAACTTAATGGCAGTGGTCTTTTAGGGCAAGGAGAATGTCAAAATATAGCTTCCTGCTAAAAAGCTTCCTTCAAGCATGTTACTTGGGACCTGTTCCTACTTCATCAATTTTCCATAGCTTAGTTTTTGGTTCTTGTATGACATAAACGAAAAACGTGCGAGGGCCTGGCGCTTCTCCTTCCGCGTTTCTACGTGGTGACTTGTATTGTACCATAAACGCTTGTTCGTCCTTGGAAGCGCTTGGGCGTTCTGTAATTAAAATATTATCAACGCCTCCAATACGATCAGTTTCCTGTACCATATTTGGGGAATTTATCAGTGCACGCTCTTTGTCTGAGCTAAGATAAAATTCAACCGCTGGATTACCCGAACTGAAATAAGCATGTACCGTTTCAGCAGCGTTTAGACTGTTGAGTTTTTCCTGCTCTTCTATTGATAGTTTGTTTTGGCTGTGACTACAACCCACTGATAATAGAAGCAAGATGATAGTAAAAACTTTATATATCATTTTAATCCCTCTTAAATAGACTATTCTTTAGTATATTTTTCGGTTATATATATTGGCTATAATCTAATGGAAAGTTATAGATTTTTTAATAAACATAGCCTAGATGAAGCATCCACCCATAATAAGCAGCATTTGGGTTTTTTGCTAGTATATCTTTTATTGGCCTATCTTTTACGTTTGATGAGTGATATGTAAGATAAATGTTTCCATAGTAATCTTTTTTTGTCACAATCATAGTATGATCAATTGATCCGTCTCGCTCCCAGTCTGCTTGTAGTACGTCACCCGGAGATAAATTACTAAAATACCCAGCTAGATAGCCTCTATTTTTTGTCTTTGTAAAGTTAAAAAAATTCTGTGCTCCTGCCTATTTATAACTTTGAAGGAGCCAATTGTACCACCATGAAGAGTTTGCAGTCCGGTCACCGTTAATCTGCATCCATCCACCACTAAGCAAAGCTTGAGATACAAAATTGGTGCAGTCAGATTTAAACGATCTGAAAGCTGGGTTGTAAGATGACCAGTATTTATAAGCATATGCTACTACAGCACTTTTATTTAAATAGGCAATTGAAGAACGAGTTGAGTATTCTTTTTCAATTTCTTTGTTATTATTATTTTCTTTATTTAAAGACCCATCATACTCAACAGTTGGTGAAAGATTAATAGGATTAACTCTACTCACTGCTATTTAATCTTTAAATGGGTCAATTTTTTTCGTGCTAATAGGCTTATACGAATTACCATTTTTCTTAAATTTAAATTCGTATTTTGCAATTTCTTCACTAGTCGATGGCGCTAATGAGTCATAACTAGCATTAGCGAGATATAAAATTTCATGTGCATCAATCGTAATTGTTGCTATTCTTCCATTAACTTTCTCTTCTGCATTTAAAATTTTAACCGTTGATTTGTTATAATGAATATTTGAAGAGTTTACTGCTTTCTTTCTAGCTATAGAATCGTTATTTAAAAATGTGTTACGGACGCTTTTTTCAGGATAAGAAAACTCTTGCGACGTTTCTGTTAATAAGCTTAAGTTATAATCTAGTATTTTTTCAACATTCTTAAGTATTTTTTGATCGACTAATTGTGTGCTTTTAGTTTCTACTTGTTTAATCGGATCATCTGCTAAAACCTTAGATTGGTAACTTACGCTTGCTAAAACTATAGAAATAATTGATATTAATTTTATTACTGTCATGAAAAACACTCCACTATAAATATTGTAAAAAACACCATTTAGTATACTGCATGAAAATAAAATTCTGTAACTACTCAGTCTATGGAAAAGCCACTCGAATAGCTTCTGCATAGACTGAGTAGTTACTTTAACAGTTTAATGTTAATTCAGTTTTTGTGATGATTAACTTGAGTCCATTGTTGCTATTAATTATAATAATAGTGGTTTTTTAAAGAATTCAAGAAAATTACTTCAATTACTTCAATTACTTCAATTACTTCAATTACTTCAATTACTTCAATTACTTCAATTACTTCAATTACTTCAATTACTTCAATTACTTGCGTGCTCAATTTTTGAAGTGATGTTAGTCCTAGGTATCAAGTTCTCCTGAGGGTACGTTCAATAGCGAATACGGTTTTTCATGGTTGGGTGGGTATGGCTGTGTGGCTGTTTCCGAGCAAAGCTTCGCTTACCTTGAAGGCAATTAACTTTCAAAAAAATATTGCAGTGCACAGGATTTTTGTTAACAATCTACTTGGTAAACTTCCATTTGTTGGGATAAATGGTATATTTGCTGCACTGATTGTCAACAATATGGATCAATCATGTCAGCACAGTTAGATTTAGACGAAGACAGAACTTTATCCGATAGAGCCTCAAGCCGCTTAACCCAAGCCATAGTGACTGGGGAATTAGCGCAGGGGCAAAAGTTAAGTGAAGCCGATTTAGCCACACGCTTTGGGATTAGCCGTGGTCCCTTACGTGAAGCGATTCGTCAACTTGAGGGGATGCGTTTGGTGACACGTATTCCGCATGCAGGCGCACGCGTGGTGACGCTCGATAAGCCGATGCTCGCTGATTTATATCGAGTGCGCGAAGCCCTAGAAGGGATGGCTTGTCGGATGGCGGCTCAGGCCATGAGCCAAGAAGAAATAGACACCTTATTCAAGCTGTTAGATCGGCATGAAGAAGGGATTAATGCAGCCGCTGGTTTGGCTTATTTCCAAAGCGAAGGCGATTTTGATTTCCACTTTCATATTGCCTTGGGTAGCCGGAATCAGATGCTCATCGATTTGCTCGCAGGTGAGCTTTATCAGTTGCTAAGAATGTGCCGGTATCGTACCAGCCACTTAGCCAAGCGAACTCGACCTGCTTTACAACAACACCGCCAGATCGCCGAAGCTATCGCAGATCGCGACGGGGATCTGGCCGAATTGCTCATGCGTCGCCATATCAGCGGAGCATGGAAAAGTATTAGCCAAATGATGGAGAACAACCCATGACTGACCAAATGACCCCCGGCCAAAAACTTCGCCGTGCTGTGGAGGACAATCATCCTTTACAAGTAGTGGGGGCCGTAACCGCCAACAGTGCCATCATCGCAGAGAAGGTCGGGCATAAAGCGCTGTACTTATCCGGTGGTGGTGTTGCGGCGTCATCCTTGGGCATTCCCGATTTGGGTATCACCACTCTGCACGATGTGGTGGAGGACATTAAGCGCATTACCGCTGTCACCTCTGCTCCTTTATTAGTCGACATCGACACGGGTTGGGGTGGCGCCTTCAATATTGCGCGCGCAACCCGTGAAGTGGCAATGGCAGGGGCAGCAGGTTTCCATATTGAAGACCAAGTGATGCAAAAACGCTGTGGTCATCGCCCGAATAAAGCAATTGTCAGCCTCGAAGAAATGGTCGATCGCGTGAAAGCTGCCGTCGATGCCCGCACGGATTCCAGCTTTGTGATTATGGCTCGCACCGATGCTTTAGCGGTGGAAGGCATGCAATCGGCGATTGATCGTGCGATGGCTTGTGTGGAAGCAGGTGCGGATATGATCTTCCCTGAGGCGATGAATAAGCTGGAGCAATATGCTGAATTTACTAAAGTGGTGAAGGTTCCAGTCTTGGCGAATATCACTGAGTTTGGGGCAACGCCACTTTATACCACCACTGAATTAGCGGGTGTGGGTGTGAAATTGGTGCTTTATCCGCTGTCTGCTTTCCGCGCCATGTGCAAAGCCGCCGAAAATGTCTATACCCATTTATTACAAGAGGGCACGCAAAAGAATGTGCTCGATACGATGCAAACCCGCATGGAGCTCTACGACACGATTGGTTACCACGCATACGAGCAAAAACTCGATGCATTATTCGCCAAACAGGGCGCAGAATAAGGAGTCATGGTGATGTTTGAGCAAGTTTTACCAAAAACCAAAAAATCAGTGGCCTTATCGGGGATCGCGGCAGGCAATACCGCGATTTGTACTGTAGGGCGCACTGGCAATGACCTGCATTATCGCGGTTATGACATTCTCGATTTTGCCGAAAAAGCCGAATTTGAAGAAATTGCGCATTTATTAATTCATGGCGTATTACCGAACGAAGCGCAACTCAAAGCCTATAAAGCCAAACTGAAATCCTTCCGTGGCTTGCCGCTGGCAGTGAAACAAGCAATGGAGGCTTTACCACCTTCTGCGCACCCTATGGATGTGATGCGGACTGGCTGCTCGGTACTCGGTACTTGTTTGCCAGAGAAAGAAGATCATCCGGTGGCGGAAACACGCTTAATGCTGGATCGCTTAGTGGCAAGCTTTGGTTCTATGTTGCTGTATTGGTATCACTTCGCGGTGAATGGCAAGCGCATTGATGTGGAAAGTGATGAAGATTCAGTAGGCGGGCATTTCTTGCATTTATTGCACGGTAAAAAACCACGTACTTCATGGGTGCGTGCGATGCATACCTCGCTGATTTTGTATGCCGAGCATGAGTTCAATGCCTCCACCTTCACTGCACGGGTGATTGCAGGCACGAATTCAGACGTTTATTCCTGTATCACTGGGGCGATTGGTGCCTTGCGTGGTTCCAAGCATGGTGGCGCGAATGAAGTCGCTTTCCGTATCCAAAGCCGTTATTTCACGCCTGATCAAGCTGAAGCTGATATTCGTAAGCGGGTGGACAATAAGGAAGTGATCATTGGCTTTGGTCATCCGGTGTATACCATTGCTGACCCGCGCAATGAAGTGATTAAGCGTGTCGCCAAGCAACTCGCGGACGAGAACGGCGATTTGACCATGTATAACGTGGCAGATCGCTTAGAAAAGGTTATGAAAGACGCCAAGAATATGTTCCCGAATCTCGACTGGTTCTCGGCCGTGTCTTACAACCAAATGGGTGTGCCGACCGATATGTTCACGCCATTATTCGTGATTGCACGCACCACGGGTTGGGGTGCGCATGTGATTGAGCAACGTGAAGACGGCAAGATTATTCGCCCGAGTGCTAATTACACTGGTCCTGAAAATCTGCAGTTTATCCCCTTGGCTGAACGCGCTTAATTCAAAATTCCTCCCAGCCTTCATTTGCAGGGAGGAGTTAAACCTACTACAGAATTGAATAAGTTATGAATACTGAATATCGTAAAAATCTACCCGGCACTCAGCTGGATTACTTTGATACGCGCGCTGCGGTCGAAGCGATTCAGCCCGGCAGCTATGACACTTTGCCTTATACCTCGCGCGTATTAGCCGAACAATTAGTGCGCCGCTGTGAGCCAGCCGCTTTGACAGACTCACTCAAGCAATTAATCGAAGGCAAGCAAGACCTTGATTTCCCTTGGTATCCCGCTCGCGTCGTTTGCCATGACATCTTGGGGCAAACCGCCTTAGTGGATTTAGCAGGCTTGCGCGATGCGATTGCAGACAAAGGCGGCGATCCCTCTAAAGTCAATCCCGTCGTCCCTACCCAATTAATCGTTGACCACTCGTTAGCGGTGGAATTTGGCGGCAATGACCCCGATGCGTTTGCGAAAAACCGTGCGATTGAAGATCGGCGCAACGAAGACCGTTTTGACTTTATTGAATGGACGAAAACTGCCTTCAAAAACGTGGATGTGATTCCCGCAGGCAACGGCATCATGCACCAAATCAACTTGGAGAAAATGTCTCCAGTGATTCAAGCGCGTGAAGGTGTGGCCTTCCCTGATACTTGCGTCGGTACGGACTCACACACGCCACACGTGGATGCTTTAGGTGTGATCGCGATTGGTGTGGGTGGTTTGGAAGCTGAAACCGTGATGCTCGGTCATCCGTCGATGATGCGTTTGCCGGATATTGTCGGCGTGAAGCTCACGGGCAAACGTCAACCCGGTATTACTGCCACTGACATCGTTTTAGCCTTGACTGAGTTCTTGCGTAAAGAGCGGGTGGTTGGTGCTTATGTGGAATTTTTTGGCGATGGTGCGGACAGCCTGTCGATTGGCGACCGCGCGACCATTTCCAATATGTGCCCTGAATATGGTGCTACGGCTGCGATGTTCTACATTGACAGTCAAACCATTGATTATCTGAAGCTGACAGGTCGCGAACCTGAGCAAGTGAAGCTGGTGGAGAACTATGCTAAGACTACAGGGCTTTGGGCCGATGCACTAAAAACCGCGCACTATCCCCGCGTGTTGGAGTTTGATCTCTCCACTGTCGTGCGCAATATGGCAGGCCCGTCTAACCCACACAAACGCTTACCGACTTCCGCTTTACAAGAGCGCGGGATTGCCGATGAAGCGAAATTGAAATCGGGCAAAACTGAAGAAGCCAAAGGCTTAATGCCAGATGGCGCGGTGATTATTGCTGCGATTACGTCTTGCACCAATACCTCTAACCCACGCAATGTCGTAGCCGCTGCTTTATTGGCGAAAAAGGCGAATGAGTTAGGCTTAACTCGCAAACCTTGGGTGAAATCTTCGTTTGCGCCCGGCTCTAAAGTCGCTGAGTTGTATTTAAAAGAAGCGAATTTATTGGGTGATTTGGAGAAACTAGGCTTTGGGATTGTCGCCTTTGCCTGTACGACTTGTAATGGTATGTCCGGCGCACTCGATCCAAAAATTCAGCAAGAAATCATTGAGCGTGATTTGTATTCGACCGCTGTTTTATCTGGCAATCGTAACTTCGATGGTCGTATTCATCCTTATGCTAAACAAGCCTTCCTTGCTTCTCCGCCTTTAGTCGTTGCTTATGCGATTGCGGGCACGGTACGTTTGGATATTGAGCAAGATCCATTGGGCTTTGACCAAAATGGCAAGCCGATCACGCTGAAAGATATTTGGCCTGCAGACGAAGAAATTGATGCGATTGTGGCTAAGAGTGTCAAGCCTGAGCAATTCAAGCAGGTCTATATTCCGATGTTTGACTTAGGCAAAGTAGAAGAAGCGGCAAGTCCTTTGTATGACTGGCGTCCACAGTCCACCTACATTCGCCGCCCTCCGTATTGGGAAGGTGCTTTGGCGGGCGAGCGCAGGTTGAAAGCGATGCGTCCACTCGCGGTATTACCGGACAATATCACCACCGACCATTTATCACCCTCGAATGCTATCCTGTTGGATAGTGCGGCAGGTGAGTATTTGGCGAAAATGGGTTTGCCAGAAGAAGACTTCAACTCTTACGCAACCCACCGTGGCGATCACTTAACCGCCCAACGTGCCACTTTCGCTAATCCGCAATTAGTCAATGAAATGGCGATTGTGAATGGTGCAGTGAAAAAAGGTTCGCTAGCACGTGTGGAGCCAGACGGCCAAGTGCTGCGTATGTGGGAAGCGATTGAAACCTACATGAACCGCAAACAGCCACTCATCATTATTGCAGGTGCGGATTACGGTCAAGGCTCGAGCCGTGACTGGGCAGCTAAGGGTGTGCGTTTGGCAGGTGTGGAAGCGATTGTTGCCGAAGGTTTCGAGCGCATTCATCGTACTAACTTAGTCGGTATGGGTGTGCTGCCGCTGGAATTCAAAGCAGGCGAAACCCGCAAAACCTATAACATCGACGGCACGGAAACCTTTGATGTGGAAGGTGCGCTATCCCCGCGCGCTAATTTAACCGTCGTCATGCATCGCAAAAATGGCGAAACCGTAAATATTCCAGTCACTTGCCGCTTAGATACGGCTGCTGAAGTGCGAGTCTATAAAGCGGGCGGTGTCTTGCAGCGGTTTGCACAAGACTTTTTGGAAGGCACGGTTTAAGCCTGTCACAGGGAGGTTTAATGCCTCCCTGCTGTGTTAGCCCTTGTTTATTGGAGCGAGAGCAGTTTGGTCATTGAGCATTCTATTCGTACTAGCGCCAAGCCTGAAACGGTCTTTGCCATCTATGAAAAAGTAGAGCAATGGCCTAGTTGGGATCCAGATACGCAAGCCGCCATATTGGCGGATGGCTTAAGTTTGGGGTCTAAAGGTTTATTAACACCCACCAAGGGAAAAGCTGTGCCGATGGAAGTTACCGCTGTTATGCCGAACCGTTCTTTTACGGTAAGCAGTGCTATTCCACTGTTTAAAATGACCTTTGAGCACGAGCTAACACCCACAGGCAAAGAAACCACGATTACCCATCGAGTCCATTTTTCTGGAGCGCTAGCCTTTCTACTAGGCAGATTAATAGGAAAACAATTGAATCAAGGTCTACCGATTACCTTACAACGCCTTAAAGCGTTTGCGGAATCGACAAAAACTAAAGGATAACTTTTTAATGAGTAGCGTCCCTCAAATTAAAATCCCCGCGACCTATATGCGGGGCGGTACAAGTAAAGGTGTGTTCTTCCGTCTCGAAGACCTGCCAGCAGCAGCACAGGTACCTGGCAAAGCGCGTGACAAGATTTTCCAACGCGTGATTGGTAGTCCAGATCCGTATGGTGCGCATATTGATGGCATGGGGGGCGCGACTTCCAGCACTAGTAAATGCGTTATTTTGTCCAAAAGTACCCAGCCTAATCACGATGTAGACTATCTGTATGGACAAATTTCGATTGATAAGAATTTTGTGGACTGGAGCGGTAACTGCGGTAATTTATCGACCGGTGCAGGCGCTTTTGCTATTCATGCAGGCTATGTCGATGCAGCACGTATTCCTCAAAATGGTATGTGTACGGTGCGGATTTGGCAGGCGAATATCAGAAAAACCATTATTGCGCATGTACCTATTAGCAATGGACAAGTGCAAGAAACGGGTGATTTTGAGCTGGATGGCGTGACCTTTCCGGCGGCTGAGATTGTTTTAGAGTTTCTTGATCCGTCTGACGAGGGTGAGGATGGCGGCAGCCTATTCCCCACAGGCAATCTTGTAGATCAACTGGAAGTCCCCGGCGTCGGTAGTTTCCCAGCTACGATGATCACAGCGGGTATTCCAACCGTATTTGTGAATGCCGAAGATATTGGTTATAGCGGGACTGAGTTACGCGAAGCCATTAATACCGACCCACAAGCTTTAGCACGGTTGGAAAAAATTCGGGTAGCAGGTGCACTACGCATGGGCTTGATCAAAACCCCAGAAGAAGCGGCAACTCGTCAACACACCCCGAAAATTGCCTTCGTCTCCAAACCCAAAGACTACACTTCAGCTAGCGGCAAAGCAGTTACAACGCAAGATGTAGATTTGTTGGTACGGGCACTGTCGATGGGCAAATTGCATCACGCGATGATGGGAACCGCTGCCGTAGCGATTGGCACTGCTGCTGCCGTTCCGGGCACTTTAGTGAATCTAGCAGCAGGTGGCGGCGAACGTACCGCCGTTCGCTTTGGTCACCCCTCAGGTACTCTGCGCGTCGGTGCAGAGGCCAAACAAGTTAACGGCGAATGGACAGTGACTAAAGCCATTATGAGTCGTAGCGCACGTATCCTCATGGAGGGTTGGGTGCGCCTACCGGGTGATTACTTCTAGTTGGCTTCGACTTCGCTCAACCAACGGGTAGATGCTCCCTGCGCGAAGTTGAAGGGAATGTTTTTTTAAGGAGGAGATTAACGTGAGTTATAAATCAGAATACGATCGTTCGATGAATGACCCTGAGGGTTTTTGGAAGGAGAAAGCCGAAGCCCTCAAATGGTACAAATTCCCTGAGACTATTTTATCTAAAGATGAGCACGGTATTTATCGTTGGTTCGCGGATGGCGAGCTGAATACTTCTTACATGGCTTTGGATTATCACGTCGAGCAAGGCCGTGGTGATCAAGTCGCCATTATCTATGACTCTCCAGTCAGCAATACTAAAACCAAAGTTACTTATGCTGAGCTACTAGAACAAGTCGCCAAAACGGCGGGTATGCTCAAAGGTTTGGGCGTGGGCAAGGGTGATCGCGTCATTATCTATATGCCGATGATGGTTGAGGCGGTCGTGGGTATGCTAGCCACTGCACGTTTAGGTGCGGTGCATTCAGTCGTATTCGGTGGTTTTGCCCCACCCGAACTCGCAGTACGTTTAGAAGATGCTCAACCTAAAGTTATTCTGACGGCTTCTTGTGGTATCGAAATCAATCGCGTGATTGAGTACAAACCATTACTCGATAAAGCGATTGAGCTGTCTTCACACAAGCCACAAGCTTGCGTTATTTTCCAGCGTCCACAAGCCACTTCTCCGCTAATTTCCGGTCGTGACCATGATTGGGCGCAGATGGTCGCCAATGCCGAACCCGCTGCTTGTGTACCGGTTAAAGGCACCGATCCGCTTTATATTCTCTACACTTCAGGTACGACCGGTAAGCCAAAAGGCGTGGTGCGTGAAAACGGTGGTCATGCGGTTGCGCTCAATTACAGCATGCACGCGATTTATAATGTGGGCATTGGTGATGTGTTCTGGGCTGCTTCTGATGTCGGTTGGGTGGTTGGGCACTCTTACATCGTCTATGCGCCGTTGATTCGCGGTTGTACCACGATTGTGTATGAAGGCAAGCCGATTATGACCCCCGACGCAGGCGCTTTCTGGCGTATGTGTGAAGAGTATGAAGTTAAAGCCTTGTTTACCGCACCAACCGCTTTCCGCGCTATTAAGAAGGAAGACTCTGATGGTGAGTTCTTCAAGAAATATGATCTAAGCAAGTTGAAAACTATCTTCTCGGCTGGCGAGCGTTTAGACCCGCCGAGCCAAGAATGGCTGATGGAGAAGAGCGGTAAGCCAGTGATTGATCACTGGTGGCAAACTGAAACCGGTTGGGGGATTACGGCTAACTTACAAGGTATTGAACCAATGCCGATTAAATTAGGTTCGTCTACCATGCCAACGCCGGGCTTCAATGTGCAGATTCTGGATGAGTCCGGTCAGCAGCTCAAAAATGGTGAGCAAGGCTATATCGCCCTTAAGCTGCCTTTACCTCCTGCTTGCTTAGCCACGGTTTGGGGTAATGTTGATAAGTTTAAAGAAAGCTATTTATCAACATTTGAGGGTTATTACGCTTCCGGTGATGGCGGTTATATTGACCAAGACGGCTATGTTTTCGTTATGGGACGTGTTGATGACGTGATTAACGTTGCGGGTCACCGTTTATCCACGGGCGAAATGGAAGAAATCATTGGTGGGCATGCGCTGGTTGCTGAGTGTGCGGTAGTGGGGCGTGACGATGATCTCAAAGGCCAAATCCCCATTGGTTTAGTCGTACTGAAATCAGGTGTCGATATTGATGAAGCGACTTTATCGAAAGAGTTAGTCACGATGATTCGCGGTAGCATTGGTGCAATCGCTTGCTACAAAGATACTTATATTGTGAAACGCCTACCCAAAACACGTTCTGGCAAAATCTTACGTAAGAATATGCGTCAGATGATTAATGGTGAAGCCTATATAGTGCCTTCTACTATTGATGATCCGGGCATCATGCCGGAGATTGAAGCGCAACTCAAAGCGTGTGGCGTTATTCGGTCTTAATTGGTATTGATTTGCAAGGGGAGTTAAATACTCCCTTTGTTTGCTGTTGCTGTGTCAGCATTTCGAGTCATCTAGCGTAGTTTCATTAAATATTGGTTAAGATCTTGCAGATTTAGTCAATTTCGTACAGCTGCAATAATTTTTCGGGCATAATTGCGGCCATTGCGGTTTTTGGTGCGATTTGAATGAAACGGTTTCCTCAGTGTGGCGTTCCTGCCATCGGCTTGGCTATTTTTGTTAGTCTTTTATTGGGCTTGGCTGTGCCTAGCTTTGCGGCTGAAGATAAAAAAATTACAGAAGCCGATCCCATTGACGTAACGAATGCTCTTGATACACCAGAAAATAATATCGAAGCAACGGATCCTTCGATCAATGAAGCTCCTATCGACTTGACTGATACTGAAGCGGATGAAATGGCTCAGTCGATTGTGAAGATTTATAACACGGCTGAAAAAAATTCGACACTTGCACCGTGGAACTCAGATAGCGAGTCGATGATTGGTACCGGTTTTGTCATTAAAGACAACCGGATTTTGACCAATGCGCATGTGGTTGAAAGTAGTACCTTTATTGAATTACAGCGCGATGGTAAGCCTGATCGTTATGAAGCAGAAGTTCTGGCGATTTCTCATGAGGCTGACTTAGCACTGTTAAAAGTCAAAGATGAAAGCTTTTTCAAGAAAGGCAAGTTTTTGGAAATTGGCGAGTTGCCTCGTGTTCACCAAGAAATCAGTGTGTATGGCTTTCCAACCGGTGGCGACACGTTAAGCGTGACTAAAGGGATTGTCTCGCGGATTGAATATTTAGAGTACGCGCATAGCGGTTTAGCTTCTCAAGCGATTCAAATTGATGCAGCCATTAATCCGGGTAATAGTGGTGGCCCAGCTTTAGCAGGCAATAAAGTGGTGGGTGTAGCTATGCAAGTGGCAGCCAATGGTGAAGAAAATATCGGCTATATGATTCCTCCCTCCATCATTAATCACTTCCTAAAAGATTTGGAGGATGGGCGTTATGATGGCTTTCCTGAGTTTGCCATTGTCACACAACAGTTAGTGAATCCGGCTTTACGCAGCAAACACAATTTATCTAAAGAACAAACTGGCGTATTAGTCACTAAGGTTTGCGCAGGCACGACAGCTGAGCAATATTTAAAAGTGGGCGACATTATTAGCAAAATTGATAATGAGTCGATTGAAAACAATGGAACCCTATTATTTCAACCCAGCAAGTATATCGACTTTAATTATCGAGTCGATCAGCATCAGCTCAATGATACCTTGAATTTAGACATTATCCGTGATGGCAAACCACTAACTGTACAACTACCTTTAGACAAGGCAGTTACTTCGGTGTACACCCATGATAAAAAGCCTCGCTACTTTATTTATGGTGGCTATGTCTTTACGCCTACTGAACTCTCCGATGTTTGCCAGAAGCGCAAAGACTATGATAAAAACGAATATAAAGATAAAGTTGAAAATGTGAGTATTGTCAAAGTGTTAGCAGCTAGTAGTAATGTCGGTTATCATGATTTAGCAATGCGCATTCAAACCATCAATGGTCAAACCTTTAATGATTTCCGTGAGTTCTACAAGCTGCTTAAACAGGTGAAAACCCCGTTTATTACCTTAGAGGATCTGGATGGTTATCAAGTGGTGATTAATAGACAGGCGGCTGAGGCAGAGCAAGAAGAACTACTAAAACGTTATAATATGGAAAGCATCCAATCTCCAGATTTAGACGATTTAGAAGCTGAGTTAGCTAAAAACAAACCTTAGCCGTTTATCGTGTTGTAGCTGTCTAACATCAGTCCACTCTTATAATTGATGATTATTCACTATAAAATAAATCATCATTAAAATAAATTTGTTGGACATCGTCATGACAAAGATAAACAGCTTTCTACCCCTCAGCTTGGTGCTGTCGCTAGGCTGTTTAGCAGGCCAAGCTAATGCAGGTAGCTTATACCGCTGGGTCGATACTAAAGGCGAAGTGCATTACGCCGACAGTATACCGCCTACTGCATCGCAGGGAGGTCATGCTGAGTTAAATGCTTTAGGTATGACTATTAAGAGCGTGCCCGCTGCAAAAACGAGTGAACAAGCTGCTGAGGATGATTGGATAAAAGCTTTAGAAGGTAAGCATTCAAAAATCAAAGATCGCCAACTCCAAGAAGATAGAGAGTTGCTCAGCACTTTTTCTGATGTCAAGCAGTTGGATGAAGCGCACCAAACACGGATGAAAATGCTTAAAGACAGCCGTAAGCAAATGGAAATATTGCGCGACAAATTAAAAATTGAAATTACTGAACTAAAAGCAGCCTTAGCCAATGCTAAAGGGGCTGAGCAAAAACGCGTGCAAGGTTTTATTGACACTAAGCTTAAAAGTGTCGGCGAGTATGAAATGGCTATTCAGCAGAGCTTGGCTGAAGAAAAAAATGCCGAGCTGGCCTTTCAAAAGCAGCGCTCTCGTTTCTTAGAGCTGCTTGAGAAAAAGAAAGCTATTGCAGCTAATCAAACAGCTAATTAAATGAGCTGCTTCAGGATAGCCTGTGCACTGCTATAAGAATGTTGGATACGCTTCGTTCCTTGAGCGGTTTTTAGCACTAAGCTTGGAAAGCTAGAGCTACCTAAACTATCAGCTAAAGCCAAATCTTGCTCTAATTGGTCTTGAATTTCAGTTGATTGAATAGCTAGCGCAAAAGCTGCAGTGTCTAAAGCAAGTTCTGCAGCTAATTCAAGCAAAGTGCTGAGATCAGAAGGGTTACGTGCTTGTCGATAGTACGCATTCTGAATCGCTTCAAGCATTCGTGCGCCAGCGGATTCAGCTTGAGTAGTCGCTGCCAAAACTGCACGGCAAGCTGGATAAGTAGAGCGCCGTGGTTGGCCTACTGTCCAAAACTCAAAGTTAAAGACAGTGCCGGGCACAACTTGGATAATTTTATGCCAATTGGCTTGTACCATTTGTTGGGTAGCCAGCGGCATCAGTTCATGGGTATCTGGAGCTAAGCCACCCAAAACAGTCTGAATTTGCACAGATTCAGGCAATTGTTGTTGCACTTGTTGCCAGATGGGACGGAAGGCATAACACCAGCTACACATGGGATCATAAACATAATACAAGGTGGCGGTTTTAGTTGGAGTATCTAAATTTTGCATCGCTTTTATCAAGGCTTTATGCTGAAGTTGTGAGCTTATCACAAGGATAGCCCTATGTTACAAACCCGTATTCCTCCACCGCTTTATGCTTTCATGGCGGCTATGCTAATGTGGTTGCTGAATGCTTATCTACCGATCTTGCATTGGATTCCTGCCCCTTGGCATCGGTTGGGTGTAGTGTTAATCGCGCTAGCTTTGCTCGCAGATGCTTGGTCGTTATGGTTGTTTTTCCGCGCTAGAACTACGCCTAATCCAATGAAGCCACAAAACAGCCGTCAGCTTGTCACAACAGGCTTGTATCGCTATACACGTAATCCTATGTATGTTGGGATGTTAGTGATGCTTTTGGGTTGGGCTATTTACTTGGGCAGTATCAGCCCCTTATTAGTGCTGCCCTTGTTTATTTGGGTAATTAATACTCAGCAAATTTTGCCTGAAGAATCTTTTCTAACTGAAAAGTTCGGTGATAACTATCGTGCCTATCTAGAAGCAGTACCGCGTTGGTTATGGTGATAAGCGTAAGCATTCATGTCCAAGAGTAATTAAGGCTTTTTCCACAGCAGGTGACCAAGGTTGTGCGCAATTAGTGCGGATGCAGTTGGTATATTTAGCGCTGGCAGAAAATAGGCGTCCTGGTGCGATGCTGACTTTATGCTCAATCATCCGATGCGCTAAGGCTAGGGTATCAATCCCTATCGCTAGTTCAATCCACAGCACAAAGCCCCCCTTAGGTTGCGAAATACGCGTTCCCGCAGGTAAATACTTATTCAAAGTGCGGGCAAACAGACTAACTTGTTGCTGATATTGGTTTTGCACTTGGCGTAAATAACGTTCGTGATTGCCATGCTCTAAATAATCAGCCACCGCTAATTGCGAAAGCGTGGGGGCGGCTAGATTGGTTACATATTTAAAATAAGTAGCCCGTTCTAAATGCTCAGGGGGGAGTAGCATCCAACCTAAACGCAAGCCTTGCGCGACGGTTTTAGAAAACGATGAGCAATAAATAGTGCGTTGGTGTTGATCAAAACTGTGCAAAGAGCGTGGGCGCTCACCGTTGTAAGCAAGATCTGCATAAATATCATCTTCGATCAGCGTAACTTGGTGTTGATTCGCAAGTTTCACTAGTGCTTGTTTGTGAGCATCGCTTAATAAGCAGCCCAAAGGATTATGAAAATTGGGAATCAGCACACAAGCTTTAATCGGCCATTGTTCTAAGGCTAATTCTAGGGCAGGCAAACTAATCCCTGTTTGTGGATCAGTCGGTATTTCTAAAGCCTTCATCCCTAAAGAATCAATGACTTGCAGTAGGCCGTAAAAGGTGGGTGATTCAATGGCAATAATATCGCCCGCAGTCGCTACCGTGCGCAAAGCCAGCGTGAGTGCTTCATGCCCGCCATTAGTAATTAAAATATCCTCAGGATGCACCCGATCCCCACTGGCTAACATGCGCCGCGCGATTTGCTGTTGCAAGCTCAGCAGTCCGGGTGGAAAGGCATAGTTAGCTGCTCGATTGTCATACAGGCGAATCACTTTATTTAAGCTACGCTGCAAGGCACGCATCGGTAAAAAATTCGCATGTGGAACTGCCGCACCCAGTTGAATAAAATCTTCTTGATTCACCACGCGCGCTAAATGTAAAGAAAGCTCTTGGCCTGTGATTGGCATCGGGCGTTGCGGTGGCGTGGAGGGCGAGGGTAATGCTGGTTTAATCCACGGACGCTCACAGATGTAATAGCCAGAACGTGGGCGCGCTTCTAAGCTGCCTTCATTTTCCAGCTGGCGCTGGGCTTGCACGACCGTGGACACGCTCACTCCAAATTGCTGACTAAGCAGGCGCACGCCGGGTAAGCGCTCACCCGGTAAATACATGCCAGTTTCAATCTGTTGATGAATTCGGCTAGCAATCTGATGATAAAGCAGGGTCATAATGGGTTACACGCACCAAAACAGTACAGGTTGCTGAAACTAGGGCAGTACAGTTTAATTATTTTATAAACTGTACTGTTTAAATAAATTTATACTAAATCTGTATTGCTAGCTTAGCACGCCTTATGCTGAGCTCACTATAAAAACCTGAGTTAAGTCAATGGATCTCCAGTTAGTTGCAGCGATGTTTAGTTTTGCTTTTGTGACCTCAGCCACGCCGGGGCCGAATAATTTAATGTTATTGGCCTCAGGAGCAAATTTTGGGTTTAAGCGTACAATTCCGCACATGCTCGGGATTGGTTGCGGTATGATTTTGCTATTATTGGTGACTTTAACCGGTTTGGGCGAAGTTTTTACCCGCTTGCCTGCTGCGCAAACGACTTTAAAAGTGGTTGGTGTGCTGTATTTATTGTGGTTAGCTTGGAAGATTGCCAGCGCACCCGTCACGGAGACAACGAGTGCTAATGCCGATTCAAACTTGTCGCAAAATACGGCTCAACCTATGCGTTGGTGGCAGGCGGCGGCTTTCCAGTTTGTGAATCCCAAAGCTTGGATGATGGCTTTGGGCGCAGTGAGTAGTTTTACCTTAGCGGGTGAGCAGTATTGGCTCTCTGGTTTAGTTTTAATGATCGTGTTCTTTTTTGTAAATGTTCCGTCCGTATCCATGTGGGCGGGCTTTGGTGTAGTAATCCAGCAGTTTTTATCCAGTGCGCGCCGCAAGCGGCAATTTAATATCATCATGGGCTTGTTAACCGCAGCCACGGTTTGGATGATTGTTGGTGTATAAATTTTGGAGCAAAAGAAATCATGTTTGAACATGCACGTTGTTGGGTAAACGGCAAATTAGTTCCTGCTGAGCAGGCGAGCGTTTCTGTCTTTGATCACGGCTTTTTATACGGTGACGGTATTTTTGAAGGTGTACGTTTTTATAATAAGCGTGCTTTCCGGTTGCCGCTGCATTTAAAACGCTTACAACGCTCAGCAGCCGCTTTACAACTAAAGATTCCTAGTGAAGACGTGTTCACTCAAGCCGTGTATGCCGTGATTGAAGCCTCTGATTTACAAGATGGCTATTTGCGGATTATTGCCACGCGTGGTGTGGGTGTCTTAGGGATTAACCCAGCGACTTGCAACGAACCGGGCGTGATTGTGATTGCTGATCAATTACAAATGGTGAGCGATGAAGAACGTGCTAAAGGGATTCGCGCAATTATTACTTCGACACGGCGCTCACAACCAGATCGTTTAGATCCACGCATTAAAAGCTTGAATTACTTAACTTCGATTTTCGCGCGTATGGAGGCGAATTTTGCCGGAGTAGAAGAGGGTATTCTATTAAATGATCGTGGCTGTGTGGCGGAAGGTACCGCAGAAAATATCTTTATCACCCGTGATGGCGAATTGCTGACTCCAGCACCGACTGAAGGTGCTTTGGCAGGGATTACTCGTGGCACTGTTTTAGATTTAGCGACGCAACTTGGAATGAAGGTTCGTGAGACCGTGCTTACCGCTTACGATTTATATTCTGCGGATGAATGTTTCTTTACCGGCACAGGTGCGCGCTTAATTCCGGTACGCGAAATTGACGGGCGCAAAATTCAAACCTGCCCAGGGCCTGCGTATCAGCAATTAGCATCCGCTTTCGCTGAATTAGTACAACGCGAAACGCGTGCTTAATTAATTACTTAAGCCTTGGTGGATAAGGCAATTTATCTACCAAGCGCCTCCTATCAATAAGCTTACAGTCTTTAATGCCGTGCGATATACTTTTAAACTAACTAGTAGACTTAGTTAGAGATGGTAATCAAAGTATTAGCTTGGCGGTTGGCTCATTGAGCGCAGATTAGGAGGAGGTGTATGGAGCAAATTTCGCGCTTAGGTCTGGCTAAGCGGCGTAAAATCATCGAATCCGAATGGACCCAATTTGTCGCGGGACGCACTGATTTAACCACTGAAACCATTCGCCGTGACATTATGAGTTCATGGCAGCGTAGCGTGCAAAATGTCTCTGCGGTGGGTCAAGCTCCTGCAGATGATGCTTATACCGCCTCGAATCTCTGGAAAGAATCTTTACTGCGCCAAGCGGCTGAGCGCGAACAAGAGCAAATTATTCAACTGGCTAAAGAAGGCGAATTAGTCGCTGCGATTGCCGATGCTTCAGGCCGTTTACTCTGGACTTATGCCAGTCGGCATATGCAACCGCTGGCTGAAGCAGTGAATTTTACAGCAGGTGGGCGTTGGGATGAACGCTCAGTGGGTACGAATGCGGTGGGTTTGTCGTTGAATCTCAAATCCGCAGTCACGGTGTTTTCTTCTGAACATTATCAATCCTTTGTGCATGATTGGGTCTGCTATGCAGCACCGATTATTCATCCACAATCCGGCGAATGTGTGGGGATTTTAGATCTTTCCACGACTTGGAAGCGGCATACCCCTCTAGGCCAAGCGGCTGTCACTGAGTTAGCCCGCTCGATAGCACGTTGTTTACCTAATCATTTACCCAAAGCTGAATTAGAAATTCATGCCCTAGGTCAGCCGCAAGTGATGTTTCGCGGCAAACCTTTAGCGTTACCGCAGCGCTATTTAGAAATGCTCTGTTTGTTAGCTTTAAATCCGCAGGGTTTAAGCTTAGAGTCCTTTCATGCCGCTCTTTATGGTGATGCCCTAGCCTCAACCGCTACTTTAAAGGCTGAAATCTCACATTTGCGCCGTGCACTAGATGGGCAAATCGGTTCGCGCCCGTATCGCTTGCTGATTCCCGCTTGGGCTGATTTTATTCAAGTCTGGCAAGCTTTGCGCGAACACAAAACCAATGAAGCTTTAGCGCTGTATCGTGGGCCTTTGATGCCTCTATCGAATTCACCCGAATTGAACGAATGGCGCTATTGTATTGATGCCGTGATGGATCAAGCCCTAGACTCTTGTGCAGAGCCGCATGTTTTAGTAGCGAAAGTTTGCCAAAATCCAGCTGGTAGTGATTTGGTGCGTGAACGTTTGGCGGAGTTGATTGCTAAACCGCGGTTACCTTGGTGAGTCGACTGCTACTAAATAGCTAGATTCATAATTTTCTAAAGCTGCCTTTAAATCTTTTGCTTCAACCAATGGCGATAAAGCCTGCGCTAAAATATTGCAATTCCATAAGCCAATGATTGGTTGTTGAGCAAAAGCATAACGACCTTTTTCATCCGCATTACTACTCACAAAATCGGGTTGGCGCTCAGGGTTAAAAGCGCTTTCACCTAAATCGAGGGTGATGCCGAGAATCGATTGGTTGTCGGTATTCATCATGCCGTGCACGAAGCCGACCGTTTGCCATTGTGCAATCAGCTTAGCAGTGCGCTCCACTACTGCTTGGAACCAAGCAGCATAGGGTTTAGTGGCGGTAAGGCAAGCTGGATAATAGTTAGCAATCACAAAATCGGCCAATTGCTGGAGTTCTGCATAGTTGCGTTCAAAGTAGTACAACTCAAAGCTGCCAAAGCGGATAAAACTGGGTGCTATACGGGTTAAAATAGCCGCCGCTTGAAAGCCTTGGCGATAGACTTGGCCTTGTCCAGCTGCCAGTGCTAGGCAGCGTACTGTGGGTACGCCTAGAGCCGCTAATTGCTCGCTGAGCTCATATTCCTGCAGACATTCATTGATGCCTGCTAAGCCATCCGCATGGCGTGCATAGGCGGTTTTGCCTGCACCTTTGAGTTGCCATTCTAAATAATCTTGTTCGGTCGTGATGCCACCGAGCAAAACGCTGCGTCCATCACCCAAAAACGGATTGAATTTACCGATTTGATGCCCAGCATAGGCCTGTGCGAGTGGCCGCATATCGGCAAGTAATAAATTACCGCTGCAAACTTGTAAGCATTCATTCGTGCTGAAAACAGTGGGATCAAGGCCAAGATCGTTGGCTAAGGAAGGGTTGGTACGAATGAATTGAGGCTCGTTTAAGCCTTGTGGGGATGCAGGGCTAAAAAAAGCTGCTCCTAACGAGTAGAAGCGGTTCATAAACACCAGACCAGACAAAGACTTTTGCATAAAAATCGAGGTTTGCAAGCAAGTACATACCTCGAATACAGGAGGAAGTTTAGAAGAAGCCCAAAGGATTAATGTCGTAGCTCACCAACAAGTTTTTGGTTTGCTGGTAATGATCGAGCATCATCTTGTGGGTTTCGCGGCCTACGCCTGATTTTTTGTAGCCACCGAAAGCAGCATGCGCTGGATATAAGTGGTAGCAGTTAGTCCACACACGACCGGCTTGAATGCCACGGCCCATGCGATAAGACAAATTCATGTCGCGTGTCCAAACACCAGCACCCAAACCGAATTCGGTGTCATTAGCAATCGCTAAGGCTTCTGCTTCATCTTTGAAGGTCGCAACCGACACCACTGGCCCGAAGATTTCCTCTTGGAAGACGCGCATATTGTTGGTGCCTTTCAACAAGGTTGGCTTAATGTAGAAGCCCTCTTTGTAATCACCACCTAATTGCTCGACTTCGCCGCCAATCAGCACTTGCGCGCCTTCTTGCTTACCGATATCGATATAGCTCAGAATTTTCTCAAACTGCTCTTGAGAAGCTTGAGCGCCGACCATGACCTCAGTATCTAATGGATTGCCACGTTTGATCTTAGCCGCACGCTCAGCCACCATACCGATGAACTTTTCATAGATTGATTCTTGAACCAGCAAACGTGATGGACAAGTACAAACTTCGCCTTGATTGAAGAAGGCTAATACTGCACCTTCTACGGCTTTACTGACGAACTCATCTTCTTGATCCAATACATCTGCAAAGAATACGTTGGGTGACTTACCACCTAACTCTACAGTCGATGGAATAATGTTTTCAGCAGCATAGCCCATGATCATAGAGCCAACGGGCGTAGAGCCAGTGAAGGCAATTTTCGCGATCCGTTTATTGGTGGCTAACGCTTTACCGGCTTCCGCGCCGAAACCATTGACGATATTCAATACGCCCGGCGGTAAAATATCACTGATCAGTTCAGCAAAAACTAAAATCGAGGCAGGCGTTTGCTCAGCTGGTTTCAGTACGATGCAGTTGCCCGCTGCTAAAGCTGGCGCTAATTTCCACGCGGCCATTAACAGTGGGAAGTTCCACGGAATGATTTGACCGACTACGCCTAATGGCTCATGGAATTGATAAGAAACCGTTTTATCATCCAATTCGCCCATCGTTCCTTCTTGCGCACGAATGCAGCCTGCGAAATAACGGAAATGATCAACGAATAAAGGCACGTCCGCATTTAAAGTTTCACGTACAGCTTTACCATTGTCCCAGGTTTCGGCAACGGCTAACTTTTCCAGATTGGCTTCAACGCGATCAGCGATTTTCAGCAGGAGATTAGAGCGAGCGGCTACTGAAGTTTTGCCCCAAGCATCTTTCGCGGCATGTGCTGCATCTAAAGCTAATTCAATATCTTCTGCACTAGAACGAGGGATTTTGGTAAAAGCTTTACCATTGACGGGTGAAATATTGTCAAAGTATTCACCTTTGACCGGGGCAACCCATTGGCCACCAATGAAGTTTTCATACTGTGATTTGAAATTAACGACTGCGCCGTCTGTATTTGGATTGGCGTATTGCATACTCTTAGCACTCCTCTTTGCAATTTGAATATGAGCTTAATCAGGCAAGTTTTAGCCTGTTGACATAAGAATAGAGCAAAGAGGGTAGGGAATAGGTAGGTTTTTACAGACTATTTTATTCCCAGCGTGTTTCAACTTCTTCCGCAGCATACTTCGACTTCGGTGGTGCGGGCATGCGTTTCTTTACCAGCTCTTGCGTGGCGGCAACCGGTGCTGGTTTGGGTGGAGGGCTAAAGTCTGGCATAGGCACCGGCATATCCGCACGTAAACGTACCGGCTCTGGTTCAGGTTTAAGCACTCCATCAGTGCTTGAAGAGGCGCTAAATCGTTTAACCGCTTCAGCTGTAGGTGGAGCGTAAGTATTACGTAATTTTAGCAAGGTGTCTCGCAAGCCTTGCCCATGAGCTAGACTCATAGATTTTCCCCCGCAGACCAACAGTAAGACTTAGTTTACACCGAAGGCTTACGGGCAATAAAGGCAGATACTGGCCGCCCATCTTCTAATAGTTCTAGTTCATCCAATAGCAACTCAAATCCCTTAAATTGTTCCGCTAACTCATTGGGGGCTAACAAAAATTTAGGATTGCGTGGTCGGCCAATCGCGGTATTTTCACAGCCTTGCATAAAGGTCTGATAGATAATCACTCCACCCGGTTTTAATAGAGCACGTATGAGCGGAAATAACGGACGGTGCAAATAGCGGGCAACACAGATTAGGCCAAAACTTGCAGGTTGAAGTTTTGGCAAAGGATGTGTATCTGTTTCTAAATCACGCAGTAAGGTAGTTATTGTCAGATTCTGGCTAAGCGCTAATTGTTGTACGCGTGCCATCGAGTCTTCTGACCAATCGACGCCGGTCATTTGCCAACCCTGTTGAGCTAAATAAATTAAATCGCGGCCAGCTCCACACGCTAAATCCAAACCTATGCTCGCTTGGATTTGCTGCTGCGGCATAATCTCTTCAACAAAGTGCTGTAAGAGCGGCGCGGCTTGCCACCATTGTTTGGATTGCGCGCCGATTTCTAACTGGCCGGTCTGCATTAATTGCTCAACTAGTTGATTTGACCAATTAATATCAGCTAGCAATTGATAGCCACGCTCCAATAAAAAAGGCCGAGCAACCGCTAAATCCTCAGCTTGGCCACAGAGCTGCAAAGCTTGCGAGCGCTTAGGTAGCTCGTGTAAGCGCGCAAATAATTCCGTAGCAGGCACTGAGCAAGCCGCTTGCATATGCCCCTGTTTATAGTCTGTGAACGGGCGGCAATCAATTAAAGCAGCATCTTTCATGATTATTAATTCGTGGGTGCAAGTGGTTTCGGTTTAAGGATATACAGGCGCATTTTCTGCTTCATATGCCCTGCCCAAGTTTCAGCTTGTTGGCCCGTGCCAAAGAAGAAGTCACCACGTAAGTCACCTTTGATGGCTCCCCCTGTGTCTTGTGCAAACATCAAGCGTTGCAAAGGCTGGTTAGTATCAGGATAAGTAGTGTCGACCCACATTAAGCTACCTAAATCAATCACTTTGCGATCCACCGCTAAACTCCGTCCAGCCGTTAAGGGCACACCTAACGAACCAGTAGGGCCTTGGTCGATATTTTCCTTTAGACTAAAAAATACATAACTGGGATTTTCATTTAAAAGCTTATCGGCTTCAGTCGGATTATCCCGAATCCACTGTTTAATCGAGAACATATTAATCGTGCCGGGTTTTAATTTGCCCCATTCTTGCAGGCGTTTACCTATTGCTACATACGGCAAGCCATTTTGATTCGCATAAGCCACGCCGACCACTTTGCCATCAGGAAATTGCACGCGGCCTGAGCCTTGGATATGCAGAAAAAACAGGTCTTCTTTGTTATCCACCCAAGCAATTTCTTGCCCAGCCAACGGTTGAATTGGGCCATCAATGGTCGCACGGTCGTAATAAGGTACTACCCGATTACCCTCCGCTAAACGCCCGCGTACGCGCTTATCCTTCAGTTCGGGAAATAGCTCAGCCAGCTCAATCGTCAGCATATCTTGAGGCGAGTTATAAATCGGGTATTGAAAGCGCGCAGTTTTTTCATGGCTACCTTGCAAAAGGGGTTCGTAATAACCGGTTAGCAAGCCTTCGGGTTTGAGATTTTCCCCGAATAATTGATAAGGCGTAAAAAACTGCTCGACGAAGGCGCGTGTACTAGCAGCATCCGTCGCTGGCTTCGTTTGAGTGGCTTGGCAAATGGCTGTCCAAGTCGCTTCTTTCTTAGCCATCGCGCTGCAATTGCTTAAAAGAGCAGGCCATGCTTCTTGCGCTTGATCGAGTGTCCAGCCGGGTAGCTTATCCCAAGTGAGCGCTTCACCGATCATGGGGCCAGTCGGTTTGGGGGGCGTGGGCGCTGTGGACTCTTTATCTTGGCAGGCGGTTAAAAGTAACAAGCCCGTGCAGAGTAAGGCTAGTTTCCAAGCTTGGCGAGATTTGAGCATAACAGCGTCCCTAGTTAGCAAGGCAGGCATTATCAGGAAAAATGCGGCTAACTACAATTTAAGCAAAGTTAAGCCTATTAAATACACAGCACTAGTTATTTGTAAGTGATTGGAAGCTCAGGCTGATTGCAGCTAGCAGGGCTTATGTATAGAGTATGTAGCGAAGCGATTGGGCTTTTCCGGCGTAGTGCTGCACTTCCGCTGTGCGGCCAGCTAAATTCAGGGATCGAGATTCGGGCTTGCGATTAATGAAAATATTTATTCCTACTGCGCTAATTTTAGCGTTAGCGTGCGGCTTGTCCTTAGCACAAGCAGAAACCAAACCAGTGGTTCAAGCCAGCAAAATGGCTCAAGAAAGTTCAGCTATTCCGAGCGAGGTGCGTTTAATTCCCATGCTTAATAAAGCTCAGCCTTATGATTTGGCGGCGAAATTGCAGTGGAATCCGCATGATAAGCGCTGGGATAAAGTGTTGGTCTTATATAACGGTGCGGCTAAACCACCCGTTGATCATCCGGTCTGGACTTATTTTAAGGCTTTAGGTTTGCCAGAGCGTGCACCGAGTAAACCGGGTGAGAATCTTGCCTATCGTCCCTTTCATGCGAACGCTTATTGTGATGGCACCACTCCTTTAACCAGTGGCAAAGCTATGCGGGTAAGCTTTGATGATGATGAACTTGGGTCTTATGGGCAAAAAGATTATTTTCGGGATTGGAACTGCCCGCAATGGGGAATGGGTTTAAAGAACCTCGCGATTGTCAATGGCAAAGAATCACGCACTGGCCAAGATAAAACTTTGCGGGTTAAACTTTTAAAAGGTTTGTCAGGCTGTGAAACTGAAGCCAGTTGTATCAATTGGAAGCCACAAATTGGTCAGAAATTCGATAGCCTCTACTATTCGTATTGGGTGAAATTCCCAGAGAATTTTGATCCAGTCTTAGGTGGCAAACTGCCGGGTATTGGTAATGAGAATGCACGTACCGGCGGTGGTAAGCCCACTGGACATGATGGTTGGAGTGTGCGCGTGATGTGGGATCGACATGGTAAATTAGGCCAATATGTTTATCACATGGATCAACCTAGCCACTTTGGTGATTTTTTGGAGTGGAGCGGAACTGAGATTCAAAAAGGTAAATGGCAGCAAATCAAAACCTATGTGAAATTAAACTCAGCCAATAAAAATGATGGTGTGATTAAAACTTGGGTCGATGGTAAGCAAGTTTTAGATAGGCGTGATCTGCGCTTCCAAACGGGTGAAGATTTGAAAATAGAGCGCTTTTTATTTTCAGTGTTCTATGGTGGGAGTGGCCCAGAGTGGGCACCTGCGTTTGATAATGTCATTTATCTGGATGATTTTACTATTTCACCTCAACCACTTTAAACCGCCTCAAGCAAAAAGCCAGCAAAAGCTGGCTTTTTATGTCTGCTACTGCCTAGCCACCTTTTGGCCCTGCAAAAAACCAAACCACCAGACCTATAATTGGGAAGAACAGAATAAATAAAATCCATAATAGCTTGCTTAAACCGCTAGCAGAACTTTGGGCGACTTTAATAATCGCCCAAACTGCTATGATTAAATGAATTAAGCCTAGTAAGCCGCCGACTTCAATGCCCATGTACAAAACTCCTTGATAGCACTTTGTGCTGTTTGATCTGGGACAACTCATCAAAATTGATACTTGGCAGCTTAGCTGAGCCGTAAGTTTTGCGCTAAAAACCGTAATTCCTATGCACTGTTTAGCAAATGGTAGCCTATGTTGCTACTTCAAGCTGCACGCTTTTCTACTTCGCCGGTTGGCTTTGCTAAGCGCTCCTAAGCCCTTTAAGCTCTCAATCATTAACTCACCCCAACCCCCCCAATGAGGTCACAACATGGAAAACAATAATATCGCCTTACCCAGTTCAACGAGTTGGGTCTTATTCGTAAAAATCACCTTTGTGATAGCGATGATCGCAATGGGGCTGTTCGTCTTTTTCTTAGAGGGTAGCTTCTTAACCAAAGGTTATTTAGCGTTGAACTCCTTATTTTTAGTTAGCTCCACCATCATGCTTTCTAAAACTTTACGCGACGAGCATGAGGCACACCGCTTACTGAATAAGATCAATGAAGCGAAAACCAACAAAATCCTCAAAGACTTTGGTGTGTAAGGAGAGTTGCCATGTTTTATTTATTAGATAAGTTAGTGACTGCTTTGCGTGGTGGTACGCGTGAGGTTTTAGAGTCTGCAGTCGATACGAATGCCTTACGGATTTTGGGTCAAGAAATTTACGAATGTGAAGCTAATCTGCGCCAAGCCAAGCAGCATTTAGGCCAAGTGATGGCAAATAAATTAAAGCTACAGCGTCAATTAGAGCAAAGTCAGCAGCGCTTAGCAGATCAAGAGGAAACGATTCGCGAGCATTTGGCGCAACAGGAAGAGCAACAAGCCAGTGCTTTAGCTGAAAATTTAGTAGCCCAAGAAGCGATGGTGGCGCAGCAAACCGAGCAATGTAAACAGCTCGAAGCTTATGAGCAGCGCTTATTACAGACCTTAAAAATGACTGCCATTAAGCTAGAGCATAATCGTGCCCAATTAGCGATGGCACAAACAACTCAGCATGCACAACAAGCTGTAGGGCAATTAGCGCAGCATACGAATCTGCACAGTGATAGTTTTGAGCGTATGCAAGATAGTTTAGACAGAATTCAAACTCAACAGTCTGCCTTTGAGGATCATGTGCTAGCGATGGAGCAAATTGATCGTTACCTCAAAACAGGCTCAACGCGAGGGAATAATAAAGATAAACAAGTCCGAGCAACCCTAGAGCGGTTACGCTCAAAGGCTGCTTAATTTGAGGGTGGGCTAGGCTAATTGCTGCACAATTTTCGCCAGTGCAGACGAGTCTAGCTCACCATTTCCTTGTTCCACTAATTGATGCATATAATCAATCGCCAATTGCGACGCTGGCAGGTTCAAACTTAAACTGCTAATCGTATTCGCCACAATCCTTAAATCTTTGTCATGCAACTTAGCTTTAAAGCCGGGCGCATAATTATCTTCAATAATGCGTTTGGCATGCACCTCCATCACTTTTGAGCCTGCAAAGCCACCGGCTAGAGCAGTACGCATTTTTTCTAAATCCACCCCAGACGCTTGAGCAATGGCAAAGGCTTCGCTGACTGCAATCACGGTTTGGGCAATGATCAGATTATTGCAGGCTTTCACCACTTGGCCTGCGCTATGGTCGCCAATTAGGGTAATGGTTTTGCCTAAAGCAGCAAGTACCGGTAAGGCTTCTGCAAAGTCTGCTTTTTGTCCACCTACCATAATGGTCAATGTACCCACAATCGCGCCCGCCTCACCGCCAGATACAGGCGCATCCAACATGCGCAAGCCTTGAGCCACTAAGCGCTGTGCTATTTCTTTCGTAGCACCCGGCGAGATAGTGCTCATATCAATCACTAATAAGTCAGCTTGTGCGCCTTTAGTAATCCCATCCTCGCCAAATAGCACGGCTTCCACATCGGGCGTATCTGACACCATAGTAATGATGATCTCAGTTTCAGTCGCTAAAGCAGCTGGGTTAGCATAGAGTTTGGCACCAGCCTTTACTAAATCGTCAGCAGTTTCTGGGCGGCGTGCATAAATACCTAAGGAGTAGCCCGCCTTGAGCAGATTTAAGCCCATCGGTTTCCCCATGATTCCAGCCCCAATCAAACCTAAGCGTGGGCGTGTTGCAGTAGACATAATGCTTCCGGTAGCTAAATAAAACGAAGATTTTACCAAAGCTGCTGGGAAACTGCTGCTTATATCCCGTTTGGAACTGCTGCCTTATTTGGGCGGGCTTGCGCTCTGAGGTAGAATGCCCACTTAATAAAACTGTTGAGGAGTTATGCATGGAACTAACGCGCAACCAAGTTGAGGCAATACTGGCGAGTATTCAGGAGCGCTATTTAGGCCAAGACTTAATCACTGCAAAAATGGTGAAAGAGCTGAATGTGGCGGGTGATCAGGTTACGCTAAAACTCGTGCAAGGCTATCCAGCAGGGGCTTATAAAACTGAGTTGCAAGCTGAAATCATTGCAAAGCTCAAGCAAGTGGGGGCAATAGCAGTGAATCTGCAGATTGATACCCTCATCAACGCGCATGCTGTACAGAAAAGTGTCAAACGCCATGATGGGATTAAAAATATTATTGCAGTGGCTTCTGGCAAAGGCGGAGTAGGGAAGTCGACTACCGCAGTGAATTTGGCGCTAGCGCTGCTTGCGGATGGAGCCAAAGTTGGGATTTTAGATGCCGATATTTATGGCCCGAGCCAACCCCGCATGTTAGGTATTTCTGGTCAGCCTGTATCAGAAGATGGACGTACGCTGCAGCCGATGCAAAATCATGGCCTCAAAGCGATGTCGATTGGCTTTTTGATCGAAGAAGATACCCCGATGATTTGGCGCGGCCCAATGGTGACACAGGCGTTAGAGCAGCTATTGAACGATACTCAATGGGGCGATTTAGATTATTTAGTCGTGGATTTGCCGCCCGGTACTGGCGATATTCAGTTGACCTTATCGCAGAAAATCCCTGTTTCGGGTGCGATTATTGTGACTACCCCCCAAGATATTGCGCTGCTAGATGCGCGCAAGGGCTTGAAAATGTTCGAGAAGGTTGAAGTGCCAATTTTGGGGGTAGTGGAAAATATGAGTATGCATGTTTGCAGTAACTGCGGGCATGTGGAGCATATTTTCGGCTCGGGTGGCGGTGAAAGTATGGCAGAGCAATATAAAGTTACTTATTTAGGCGGCTTACCTTTGGATATTAAAATCCGTGAGCAAGCCGATAGTGGCAATCCCACTGTTGCGGCTGATCCACAAGGCAAAGTGGCTGGGTTATATCACGAGATTGCTCGCAAAGCTGCAGCCCGCTTAGCGCTTCAATCTAAAGATTACAGTGCTAAGTTCCCGACGATTAAAATTCAGAACGTTTAGTACAGCACACTGCTGCAAGTACAAGTATCAGGCTACGGTTTGCGCCGTGGCCTTTTTGTTTTAGTATGCCCCTTCATAGCCTAAGTAGAGAGTTTTATGAGTATTAAATCAGATCATTGGATACGGCGCATGGCCGAGCAGCAGGGCATGATTGAACCCTTTGAGGCCAATCAAGTGCGTTCTAGCAATGGCGAAAAGATTGTGTCTTACGGTACGTCTAGCTATGGCTATGATGTGCGCTGCGCCAATGAGTTTAAAATTTTCACCAATATTAACTCTGCTATCGTTGACCCTAAGCATTTCGATGCTAATAGCTTTGTCGATTTTGTCGGCGATGTCTGCATTATTCCACCCAATTCCTTCGCGTTGGCTCGCACGGTTGAATATTTTCGCATTCCGCGCTCAGTGCTGACTATTTGTTTAGGGAAATCAACCTACGCGCGCTGTGGCATTATTGTTAATGTCACTCCACTTGAGCCTGAGTGGGAAGGGCATGTAACGCTTGAATTTTCAAATACCACAACCTTGCCTGCAAAAATTTATGCGCATGAAGGTGTCGCGCAGATGCTATTTTTGGAGTCCGATGAAGTCTGCAGTACGTCTTACAAAGACCGTGGTGGTAAGTATCAGGGACAAACTGGAGTCACTTTGCCACGTACTTGATAAATTAAAAACGCGTCTACTCCCAGGGGAGAGAGCAGACGCAATTCGAACATAAAAATGCGACTCCGTCCGCTATTTTTGTTTTCCCATTGCACAGAGTCGAGCTGTGCAGAGATTCGGTTCAAGAATGGGCTGATTAATTTTATCTACCTGTTGTTTTTAATTAAATACCACTTATTCAGTTTGCTTATCAGTCTCTGCAGAAAAGCTAGCCATAATTACCTTTTATCTGCTTACATTTACCCTTAGTCTGTGATGTCAAGAAGCTGAACACTGGATTAACTAAGTTACAAGGAGATGCATAGGGCTTAAGCAAGCCAGCTTGCATTTATCCGAATAAAAAAATACAGGAGTTCACAGTATGACGTTCGATATTTCAAAGGGAGTTGGGGGTTCTGCTGGCTTCGGCGCAGATTTCTCAGTACAAAACACTACCCCACTAACGGTTCCAGCCTCAGCCGATATTCAACAGTTCAATGCTGCCATGGGCAAGTCTTCTGAGTTTGCATTAGGTGCAAGCAATAGTGACAGTTCGGCTTTCAGTAGTACTTTAGGTGGCAGCACGTCTACCGCCGATCAAGTTAGTCAAATGAATCAAGCTGGCTCTACAGGCAGTAGCAGTGGCTCAAGTGACTCCAGCAATGATCAAAGCCTGCAATCTTTATTGAGCAGTTTAATGAGCTTGTTGTCACAAATCATTAGTCAAATGCAAGGAGAGAAAAACGCAGGCCAAGATTCAGGCACCGTGGGTAAAGAGAGCAATGCTGGCTCAACAGGTAAATCAGGCTCTAGTGAAGCTAGCAAAGGTGCAGGCAATAGCAATAATGCCAATGCGGCCAATAATGCTAATTCTAAGGGTGGCTGCGAGTGCAGCAGTGATAGTACAGATACAGCTCCAGCGAGCGATGCAGCTGCTACTACACCTGTAGCGGATCAAGCAGCTAGCACGAGTGATACGGGTGGTAGTACCAACTCCACGCAAAGCGATCAACTTGCGCAAATGTTGCCTGTTATTATGCAGTTAATCCAAATGCTTATGCAGCAGATGTCTAGCAATTAAAGCTCAACACCTTCCTTCTCTGTCGGTATCGGCACTGGAGCTAATTTAAGTTTCTAATGGCGGCTAGGGCTAAAAAGAAGTCAGTCTAACTACAAGTTAATCAACGAATCTGGCCTAGTAAGCGCCGCAGTTCTCTTAAGAGGCTGCTGCGCTGTCCAGCCTCACAAGCATAACACAAAGTTTGATAAACATTCGTAAATGCCAGAATCTTATCCGCTTGAGTAGGTAGTGCTTGTGCAGCTTGTATGCCATATTCATTGGGCGTTTGATCTAAACGTCGCTCCACACCTTGTTTGCCTAAGCGCTCAGTAAAACGCCGATACAGTCGATGTTCTAAAGCTTCCGGGTTAGCTTGACAAGTTAAACCTAGCCATATCATCCAAATCAATAACAAGCAGCCAAATAGTGATAAGGCAAATAAAGCAATTTTAGTGAAACTTAACTCGCCTAACAGCTTACTTAAAAACTGTGTTTGTGTTGTATCGTCGTAGCTCAATACCCAGCGCTGCCAGCCATATTGCATGCTATCCAACTGTTTGCGAATACTATTCAGCCAAGCAAATTTTCGGCTAGAAAACACGGATTGCTCTAAAAAGCTGCCTTCTTTTTTGAGTGCAGCCTCTAACCCTTGCTCAGTGCGTTCCGGTGCGACCATGCTAGTAGGGTCAACCCGCAACCAGCCTTGATTGGGGAGCCAAACTTCAGCCCATGCATGGGCGTCAAATTGATGGACTGCAAGGTACTTACCTTGCTCATTCCACTCCCCACCTTGATAACCAATCACGACCCGTGCTGGAATTCCTACCGCACGCATTAGGAATACGAAGCTACCTGCATAATGTGAGCAAAAGCCGCGCTGTGAGTCAAACAAAAAGCCATCAATCGTATCCTGTTCACCTAATAAAGGCGGATGCAAAGTATAGAAAAATTTCTGCTCTCTGAATCGATTTAAAATAGTCTGAACATAAGTCCACTCATCACCCGCTTCTGCATATAAACGTTGAGCTAGAGCGCGACTCCGCGAGTCACCTTGCGTAGGTAACTGCAACGATAAGGCTTGCAGAGTAGGGGACAACTGCAAGTCTCGAATCGAGTCTGGATGGCTAATCGCACGGATGAGCATCGGATTTTGTAGAAGCTGTTTGGCCATCACCCGATAATCAGCGGTACGCAAGACATCGCCTTGTACTTCAGTGGCCGGATTTAAAGTAAATAGCCAAGGTTGACCCGATTGCTCATAAACGGCTTCATATTCATAAGCAGGGCCTTGAATTTTCAGGTTAGACGGATCATAGCCGTAATCTTGTTGAATAGCCGACTTTAACTGTAAGGTGTCTTGCTCAGTCGCAAATTGTCGCCATTCATGCCCATCAAAATGATTGAGCACGACACCTTGCCAATAAAGTTGTGATTGAGCTGGACGCTCACCTTTGAAGGTAACACGAAACGCTAAATCATCAGTTTGACTGAGTTTTTCAATATCACCGGGTGCCATTTTATCTGAGATGCCCCGAGTGCTTTGCTCCATGGGCATCGGCAAAGTCCAGAAGGGCTGAAAACGTGGCGCAAGGACGAAAATCAAGACCATCAAAGGCAAACATTGCAGCAAAATTTGCCCTGCGACCCAGAAGTTAAAGCGCACCTGCTGGCTAGGTGTAAATTCTTCAACCGTTTGTTGGATGCCGACTAAAGCACCTGTGAGCACGATGAGCGCCAGCGTACCATACAAGCCTGCGATAATGCTTTGGGTGAACAGAAAATTAAGTGCTACTAAGAAATAGCCAGTAAAAATGACGACTAAAGCATCACGTCGTTTAACAGCTTCAAGCGCTTTAAAAGCAAACCCAAGTAGTAATAAGGCAGACATGGCTTCTAGGGAAGGTAAGCTTAGGCCACTTAAAAATACCGCACCAATTCCAACTAACAGTAAACCTGCTTTAATAATAGTACTAGGCTGAATGGCTTTACCTGCCAGTACTCGCAACCGCCACCCCGCCGAAAAAATGACGACTACAAGCAACCACGGGGGGAGGGAAGTCGTAAAGGGTAGCATCACCACTAGTTGCGCAGCTAACAGCCAAATCATTCCTGTATAAGTAATAAATGCTTGCGGTGCAGCAGTTTGAGCTTTAAACATGCTCCACTCCAAACAAAGCTAGAGCCTGTAGGCAGCGCGCTTGATGCGCCTCGCCTTTTGCGGGTTGAATGACTACGCCGGGTAGTTTTAAGCCATATTGTTGTTGAGCATTGTGAGCATCTAATACCTGACGGCATAATTGAGAAAGACGAGCTTCAATGCCGGGTAAAGCCAAGTTATTCCAGTCTAACCAAAGATCATGGCTGGCATAATCAACAAACACTTTAGTATTCAGTTTGCCAGTTTTAGCATATTGACCCCAATGAATACGCTTAGGAGTATCGCCTGCTTGGTAGCTGCGAATTCCGCCAAAATCATTGCTGCCGCCACTGAGTTCTTTACCGGACTGCTGATCAGCCTCAGTATTTTTTGCTTGGCTATTCGTCTGGCTTTTAGGCGCAGGAACTGGATAAACTAGGCCGCTAATATCTACCGAAACATAAGACCAAGCGACTGCTAAGCCTGTTGGGTAATGTGTGGAAATATGAATCCGTGGCGGGGTGAAGCGTCCACGCTGTTGAGTGGTATGAGAGAGTTTTACACGAGCAGTTTGAGTGGAAATAAGGTTTACTTGCGCGTAATCCTCATTCGGCCAAGCTAATTCAAGCGCAAATTTCTGCTGTTTGGGTGCGCAAGCTAATTCTAATTCCAAGACGGCTTTTTCGCCGGCAAAGCAGGGCTGGATATGAATGGCAGTGATACTTAGGCCACTTAAGTTCTTCCAAGTATGCAGAACATTAATCACAATCATCGCCAGCAGCCAAAAACAAACGGCGTAGACGAGTGAATTCTGGAAGTTAATGCCTAGTAAAAACAACACTACAATCATCGCCAGCAATGCCAGTGCTGTTTTACTGGGGACGATGAATATTTTACTTTGATCTAAGGTGGTCTGGCGTGCTCTAGGCAGGCGTTGCTTCACCATCTGCTCAAAATGCGATTGCAAAACCTCAAGCATGCCGTGATCCGATCACATCAACTTTAGATAAAATATGCCGCGCTAATTGCTCGCCTTGGGTTTCATGCCGACCCACTAAACGATGGCCTGCTACGGCAGTAAACACAGCTTGCACATCTTCTGGTAAAACATGCGTGCGACCTTGTAATAAAGCCCAAGCTTGTGCACTACGGATTAACGCCTGTGAACCGCGTGGCGATAAACCTAAATGGCATTCTTCGCTTTGACGGGTATAAGCAATCAAACGCTGTACATAATCCAAGAGCACATCGCTTAATTTGACCTGTGGAACTAAGCTTTGCAGACCTTGCAAACGTGCTGGGTTTAATACTGGCTTAAGGCTGCTGAGTAAGCTACGCCCATTCCGGCCTTTAAGCATTTCACGCTCAGCATTAGGATCAGGATAGCCCAGCGAAATACGCAGCAAGAAGCGATCTAATTGCGATTCTGGCAGCGGGAAAGTACCTGACTGGCTTTGCGGATTTTGGGTCGCAATCACAAAGAAAGGTTTAGGGAGCTGATAAGTTTGCCGATCCACGCTTACCTGCTGTTCTTCCATTGCTTCTAGCAAGGCGCTTTGTGCTTTGGGGGTAGCGCGATTCAATTCATCAGCAAGCACCACTTGGCTGAATAACGGGCCTTGGTGGAAGCGGAAATTGCCATTGGCGGGTTCAAAAATTGAAGCGCCAATCAGATCAGCGGGCAGTAAATCGCTGGTGAATTGCACGCGCTGATAAGCTAGGCCACAAACTTGAGATAAAGCGTGCGCTAAAGTAGTTTTACCCATACCGGGCAAGTCTTCAAGGAGCAAATGGCCATCCGCTAATAAGCAGGCTAAAGCTAGTTTAACCGTATGCTCTTTGCCTAAAATAACAGCGTTCAATTGCTGCAGGGTGGCCTGAATTAATTGTGGGGTCACAGTTGTCATGGGGTTTTATTATTGTTGTGATAAAACCGACTCTAACTGATGGTTGCGAACTTTCCTAGCAGGAGGCGATGATAGGTTAATTCATGAAGTAGGATTTTAGGCGGGAAATCAGCTACTCTAATTAATAGCTGATCTATCGAGTTTGAGTTTACTCTAAAACGGCCTCACCCATGAGAGTCGGGTCACGCCAGACTTCATCAATACGGCTAAACCATGCGAGTTTGCCATCCCGCATCCCGCCATTATCATCATCATTCACATGTATATCAATGCCAATCCGGTGGCCTGGACGTGGGCTGATTTGCAGAGAGTCCCAAGCAATCGCAAGGTCTAAAACATAACGACCATCAATATATTGGCTACGAAAATCGACTTTGGCTCGGGCTGAGTTTTTACCAAAAGTAAGTTCTCGATCTTTCCAGCGATAGAACAGGTGTAGATCATTGCGCCCATCATATTGGCGTCGTTGGCTGGCATCGCCATCAACGAAAATCTCTAAGCTGTCATCATCCCAAATATTCTGTGATTCCAGTTTCATTTGGTCATCAGCCACTGCAATCCGTAGATAGAGGCGATTAGTATCCCAACTCGCTTGCCAGACTGCGGCTAGATCACGTGAATTATTGACCTGCCCAGCAATGACTTTGCGCAGCAAATAAGCCGAGGCATTATTCAGCGGATTAGCGCTATCACGAGCTTGTGTGACTACTGCTTTATTACCGAAAACATAATTTTCCTGCGGTGGATTATTCAGCGAAACCAAGATCGGTTGCGAACGTAAGGGGGGGATATTAGGCGTCACCAGTGGTGGCGTAGTGACCAAGGGAAGATTAGGTGTTGAAGGCAAATTGGGTTTGCTAACGGTGTCATTCAATGGATCAATTTGCGGAATATTCCCAACCATATCAGTACCGTCTTTTTCTTCTTGGCTATTGGGCAAGGGTTGGGGCACATCCCCTGTAAGGCGTGAAAGCTCAGCAGTACTTAAAGCCCGTGGTTTTTGTATCCGCGCGACCGTGCTACTAGAGCAGCTCGGCCACCAGCAAGGGTTCTCGCTAATAAAGCGGGTAATCGCTAAGTGCTTCGGTGCTTCTTTATCCGGCTGAGTGATGTATTCTTTAGTGCCTTTACTCCCGAAACGGTTAAAGGTACGTGGCGAAGAAAAATGCACAAACATCTTGCCACCTGCTTGTTTCCAACCCTCCAATAATTGCTTATAAATTTTCGCCATTTCAGGGCTACGATTAGCCGCGTAAAACAATTTATTCGGGTGCTGATCATCACTTTTGGTTTTATCGTCAATCAGATGTTGGCCACCTTCATAGGCAATTAACTCCACACCAAATTGGCGTGCTACATCGGCTTGCTTACGTACTGCTTCCAACACTTTTGGTAGTGCATGATGAGCTGTTTTGCTGGTCATGGCGCGGAAAATATCATTCACACTGGAAGCACGGCGCAATTCATTAATGTCCCCAAACACATAGGGAGCCACTGCAAAAGCATCGGTTTGTTTAAAGGCATCACGGAACGATAGCATGGTAGCTGTCATCGCCGGATTGCCGTTCAAACCAGCCATTAAGCGCACTAAACGCTGTTTACCACCAAAGACTTGTTCAAAAATATTGAATATTTCTACTGAGCGCATTGAGTAGTATTTATAACCAGCAATATGATCAACTGGATCTAGACCTAATTGCTTGCCACCCTGTTTCATGTAAGCGTGTTGGCTGAAAATCCCGTTCCAAGTTTCATTGCTGTATTCAAGATAAACTTTTAAATCGGGATCAAGATTAGCGCGAATATATTCTGCATAGCGACGTACAAAGTCATTATCAGCCGCATGTGGAACGGTGAACCAAGCATCGGCATGTAGGCGATTGGCTAACTCGACCATGACCTCTAACGGCGCACCCCGCACACCTTCAGCACCACCCCAACTGGCTTGTTCGACCAGAGTTCGATCTGACCAGCGTTGAATCGGATTACGGGTAATTCCGCTCATATTCATAAAACGGACTAGTTTGTAGTCCTTCATGAACTTTAGATAATCAGGATTAAAAATGATTTTTTCGTGATTGCGCTCAAAATCTAAAAAGTCGCCACGCGCACACTGAGTCGCACCATTGACTCGCTGAAACGGGTTGCTTGCACAAATCCCGCCTTGGGGTACGACATGGATGTTACGAATGTAGTTATCGGGATTAGTCGCTTTGATTTCGAGTTTGACGCTGTATTCATTATCTTTGCCCGGATCAATCAAGATCACATCTCGCCCTGGTTGCGATTCGACAATGCTCGCATCCAAACCATAGGTGATCTTACCTTGACCTTCATACAAGACGGTGTAGTAGCCGCGTGGAATCGTATTTGCGGGTAATTTATTAATTAGGCGCGTCCCTGCTTGCCCCCCGACTGAAATCGAGGTTGGCCAACCAAAGCGATCATATTGCACCTGTCCCTTAGTTAAAAAGGGAGCAGCCTCACGGAAGGGGAGCGAGGTTTTAAACAAATCGAGGAAGGGAGCGCTCGAATCGTATTCCAACACTTCATTCGTATTTGTACCCATGGGAGAGTTGGCATTGTAATAAGCCTGTGCGGAAGATACTGGCAGTTGCATGAGCAGCAGCAATGCCGGTGCAATGAGGCGATTTCCCCTGAAGAATCGCATTATCATAGTTGTTTGCCCCAATGTTTTTATTAGTTCTTGTCATCGGCCTGCTTCTATTTTTGCCCCACGCAAGCAGAGGATGCGTCCATATTATTAAAATTATAAATGCCCAGAGCTTAGCAATACCTGAAAGCTTTGGCTTCTTAAGCTACTAATTAGAGTGCTTAGCCCATTTCAAGTTCAAAAATCATTAGTTTTTTCGATAAGTGGAACTAGCGTGGATAGTTAGGGTAGCTGGGGTAATTGGGTGTACTTGGATAATACTCATATTGCATGCCGCCGCCTTGTTGCAATACTTGCTCTAAAACACCGCTCGTTTCTAGGTAATAGCCCAAGCCAATCATTAAGATCAAAATTGTGATAATCAAGGAGATAATTTTCACCATGCTATAAGGCCGCTCACCTTGGGTACGCCCATTGCGGCCATTGATGACAAAGCGGAAAGTTTTACCTTGATAGCGGAAAGCAGCCGACCAAACCGGCAATAGAATATGTTTAAAGGTAGTATCCGCATAGCGGGTATCTAAAGCAGTAATTTGCTGTTGGTCACCACCAATATCGCGGCGCACAGCTTGTTGGATCGCTTGTTCCATCAGTTCGCGTGCTTGGTTGAAGCCCTCATCCAAGTCGACTTGATAGATTTCACTTTGAAAGCCGCTTAAATAGGCCTCGTTATAATTGACTAAATTATCTAAATCCCAAGGTTGGATATTGTCGAGAATCTTACGTGGCAAGGAACGGGTAGCACCGACTAAGACATCATCAAAAAACTGACGTACTTTTCCTGAAACAGGCGTCCAGCGAATTTTGGGTACATTCACCACACGTTGGCGTGTTTGGCCATTAACGACTTCAGTCACCCGTTCGCGTTCATAATAGATAGTTCCGCGTTGGCCTTGATAAGAGCTGTCGGTATGGCTGTCATACGTCCAATAAGGGACATAGATGCCTAACAAACGTTCGTCACGCTTCGCCTTATTTTTTAAAGCAGATGGTGCAAACCAAAGTTGGCTAATCCATTTATCAAAGGAGCTGCGTGCTTGTTCTTCGGTAATATTAAAGGGTAATAACGATTTCGGTTGAAACAGGCGTGCTTGCTCAGTACCGGTGACGACTGGTGTGCCACAGAAGGGGCAATCGCCAGCATGTTGGTTTTTCTTTAACTCAAAGCTAGCAGCACAATTCGGGCATTTAATGATCGGTGTATTATCAAGTGGCCGTTTTTCGGAGTGTGCTAAAGCATCTAAGGCTGAAGAAAAACTGTATTCCTTAATTTTTGCAGGTGTATCAATAATTGCATTTTCATGCCCACAATAATTACAGCGTAGGACAGGAATGCCCGGCTGATAAACCAAATCGGCTCCACATTCTTCGCAAGGGAAGTGCTGTTGTGGAGCCTGATCGGTTTGAGGTGAAGCGCGTTTTGTCGTTTCTGTCATTATTGGCGCTAAGTCATCAAATTATGAAAGGGGTGGTAAAGGGGGTGGTGAAGCCGGTAATACGTTCGCCAAAGCAGTGACGGTACCCGCCGCTTGCCATTGCGCCATACCCGCCTGCCAAACTAGAGTAGAAGCCGTCAAACTACCTGCTTTCACCATCGCCTGTAATTCAGCTGCCGTATGTGGGCCACTGCTTTGCTGGCCTTGTGCTATATGCCAACTTGCTTGGGGTAAAGGTGGCGGGACAGGTGGTGCATCGGGAGTACGCATCGCTTCAGACAGTTTACCTGCCATCGCCATACCGACCCCCATATCCATCACTGCACTGCCAGCACTTTTGCCCAAATTATCCGCCGCTTGATATTGCAAGTAACGATCTAAATTACCAATCATGCCCATGCTGGTACGTTTATCTAAGGCTTGCTCAACTTCATCTGGCAGCGAAATGTTTTCCACCAGAATTTGCGTAAGTGCTAAGCCATAAACTTGGAATTCAGGGGCAATTTTTGCAGTAATGAACTGGCTAAGCTGTTCGGTATTCGCAGCCATATCGAGCACGGGGATATTCGCTTGTGCCACGATGGTTGAGAAGCGTGTCACAATCAGATTGCGTAGCTGATCGCTGATCTCTTCCACACGGAAATTACCATCCGTACCCATAATCTCTTGCATAAAGAGTTTAGGATCAGTGATCCGCATTGAATAAGTGCCAAAAGCACGTAAACGTACTGCACCGAATTCACTATCACGCACAATAATCGGATTGCGCGTACCCCATTTGAGGTTGGTGAATTGGCGCGTATTGAAGAAATAAACTTCCGCCTTAAATGGGCTATTAAAGCCATGATCCCAATGTTGCAGCGTAGAAAGTAGCGGTAAATTGCGTGTTTCGAGCACATATAAACCAGGGCCTAACACATCAGCAACTTCGCCTTCATTAACGAAAATAGCAACTTGTGATTCGCGTACCGTGAGTTTTGCACCGTACTTGATTTCATTGCCTTGACGTTCAAAGCGATGCACCATGGTATTGCTGCTGTCATCCGTCCAATCGATGACATCAACAAATTCACCCATCAATTTATCCCATAATCCCATCATGAGACTCCTGTTTAACGTGGATTCACAGCAGCAACACGTGATTTAGCCGCGATTAAAGCTTCGCGTAATTCGCCTTCCATCACTGCTAATTCGTCTTCCGCTTTAGCGCGCATGGCTTTTCCTTCATCCGCAATCCGTAAGGAGTCATTGATGGTTTCAATCAAAGTACGGTTGGCCTTTTTAACGGATTCAATATCGAATACGCCGCGTTCCATTTGCTTGCGCGTTTCTGCATTACCTAAGCGTAAAGTTTCGGCGTTCTTTTCCAGCAAGTCATTGGTAAGATCGCTGGCTTTCTTCACCACTTCAGCCGCATCGCTCATACGGAAAATCGTCACTGCTTGCGCAAGTTGATTTTTCCATAGCGGTACAGTATTGATTAAGGTTGAATTGATTTTATTTACTAGCGTCTTATCGTTTTCTTGCACTAAACGAATGCTAGGTAAGCTTTGCATCGCCACTTGGCGAGTTAAGCGTAAGTCATGGACTCGACGCTCTAAATCATCGCGTGCACTACGCAAGTCGCGTAAGTTTTGCGCCATCACCATATCAGTGGTATTCGCGTCAGCTTGTGCGACTAAAGCGGGAATATCGTGGCTGTCTAAACGTTTGAGCTTCTCATCACCTGCAGCAATATAATTTTCAAGCTTATGGAAGAAGTCGAGATTCGCTGCATAAAGCTTATCGAGGGTAATGATATCAGTCAGTAACTGAGTTTTATGGCCTTCCATTTCGTCAGTAATGCTATCAATTTGTTTACGCACTTCTTCGTACTGGCTTAAAAACTCAACCACTGGCTTAGCTTTACCTAAGAGTTTTTCCCACCAGCTGGGTTCGTCATTCGGGTTAAGTGCATCAATGTCAAAGCCTTTAATCGCAGTAATCATGCTGGTCAAGGATTTACCCGCTGAGCCGATATCCTTGTTTTTAACGCCTTCGAGCATTTTTTCTGAAATAACCGTCATTTGTTCTTGGGTTTTAGTCCCAAAGAACATAATGCTGCTACGATCTTTGAGATCAATTTCGCCAATTAAGCTTTCGATTTCTTGTTTAACAGCCGGTGGCGCAGCCGTGTAAGCAATCACCTCTGCTTGAATAGCTGGAGCTGGGGCAATTTCAGTACCCGGAATCACAGCGAGGGCAGTCGTGGCGGTGGTGGTTTGCAGATCGGTATTGCTCATTTTTATCTCCTCATCAATTCTTGAAGTTTGCTTTATAGCATGCAGAAGGTTGCAATGTTTTTAAAATACACCTTCGCGTTTCAATTGCTGCTCTAGTACGGCAATCTGAACATCTAGATCGAAGTTGTTGTTTTCTAAAAGTTTAGTTTGCTGCTCTTGAAAAGTTTGCTCAATTGAATCTAATACCCGATTAAAATCAGTATCTAAGCTGGTGCTTACACCGTCTTTATTATTCGGGCTTTTCGCATAACCTTGCGCCACTTTGTCCGTACCGTCCAAGTAAACTTTTAAGAACTTACGTGCACGCGACAAGCGGGTCGGATCATCTTCAATCGTGCTAAGAATTTCGCGGGCTTTAGTGGTGATTTGATCCAAACGCTTGCCATATTCAGGATTGCGAATCGAGCGGCGCGCATCTTCGATAGATTTAATCCGAATTTCTGCCGCACCGAGGGCATCAATAATTTCATCAGCGGTCACACCAATCGAAATGTTGCCTGCTTTATCGCGGCGTGGATCTAAACCATAGGAAAGGGTAAAGGCTAAAAAGGTCGCTGCTCCCATAACAATCGAGGGAATCAGCCCATAATCGGCTCCTAACCAAGCTAAAATACCAGTTGTGACCGAAGTGAAAATAGCAGCGACGGTTTTGAAGGGTGTTTTGGGTGCACGGGCAATTTTCCGGCGCTGATATTCTGCTTCCAGTTTAAAGCCATGCCGGGCAATCGTAGCTGCGATCATATAGGCCGCAAACGAGCCACCTAATAATAAAGTCCCGCCTACGTTGCCTGCGACTAAAGCGATAATCGCACCAATCAATAAAGGGAAGGGTAGGATATAAAGTAGTAAACCTTTAAGGCTAGTCCGTACTTGCTGAGCAGCTGCAGTTGCCGTGGTGGCCGCAGCGGGAGCATAACGTTTCGCTTTCGAAATAGGAGTAGGCATGTAGCTCCTCACGCAAATAAGTGGAACACGGATTGCAAGCTAACTAAGCCAATGGTGGCGGTCAGCAGCAGAAAACCAACGGTTTTTTTCATGGCATAGTTCATATCTGTTTACCCTTAGTTTATACCTGTCTAAGTTCTGAATCGGTTATTTGTATGTAGGTATATAATTCTAGGCAATACTAGGTAAAGCTAAAAGAAACTACAAGTACAACTAAGGTTACCATGCAGTTAAGCTTGGTGAGCTTAAGGTTAATAACGAAAAATGCGAGGTTAGTTGAATGAAATTTAAAGCATCGGCTCAAGGTATGGTGGCCGTGTATCTATTAGGTCAGTTATCTCTAAGTATGGCTGCCACTGAAGAAGATAATTTTCCGTTTAAGTTTGCACCCCTAGCGGGGCAGGTGGTTACGGTTGATCAGCCTGCAGGTTCGGAGGTAATTGCGCATTTACCGAATGGTAAGCAGCAATCTTTAGCGGTGGTTGAAACTTACGAGGCCAGTGATGGGATTAAAAATATCGCTTTAACCAATGATTTCAACTTTGACGGCGCACAAGATCTAGCCTTGCTAGAAAGTAGTGGTTATGGTGGAGTGAATTTGTTTTATCGCTTATTTCTCTGGGATCAAAAAACTCAGGGTTTTCAAGATTTTGGTGAGCCTATCAGTAATCCAGAAGTAGACGCTAAAAAGCAGGTTTTAATCACTTCCTCACGCAGTGGTCCAATATGGTACACCACTAAATATAAACTAGAGCAGGGCAGACTTTATCCAGCGGTTGATTGGGAGCCGATAACGGTTAACGATGGCAATTGGCAGCGCTTAACCTTTAAAAATCCACAAGGCAAAGTCATTGGGCACAAAGTTGTAAGCAGCCAAGATGAGCAAAGTGGTGATGCAGGTGACAACTTGCCGTTTGCAGGCGCGACCATTAAAGTCAAAAAAGCAGCGCTTTATGACAAACCGAATAGTGCGACTAAAACCAAAATGTATTTAGTCAAAAAAGATGAAGTGATCCTACTAGATTGGCTACCGACTGAAGGTGATCCGTATGCTGGTCAGGGCTGGTTTTTAGTGCGCTATGAAGGTAAAAAAATTATCGAGAAATGGATTGAAGGTAGTGCTTTAATCAAACCCTGATTTTTTGAGAAGGCCATTTTGATGGTTTTCTTAAATATTAAAATTATGAATAGATTTTATGTTATGTAAAATTAATATAGAAGCTTTACTAACCAACCATAGCTAATAGCTAGAAAAGCTTATCAAAAGGAAGGATACCTACCAGTGAGCCTGCTGGTACATCACCCGATTCACGTTCCAAAACAATAAAACAATTCGCTTGGCTCATTGAACGCAACAGATGCGATTCTTGTTTGCCAGTGCTACTCACTTGATAGACGCCGGTAGCTGTTTGTATGTAAATTCCACGCTGAAAATCTTTACGCCCCGGTATTTTTTTGAGTAGGCTTAAGGTCGTCGCCGTATAAGTGAGAGGGTGAGTAACGGTTTCACCACGCAGTTTCAGAATAGCCGGGCGAACAAACAGCAAAAAGGTCGCCATCACTGAAACAGGATTCCCAGGTAAGCCAAAGAAGAAGCAATTCCCCAAGTGACCAAACGCAAGCGGTTTACCCGGTTTCATCGCTATTTTCCAAAAACTCACTTCACCCAGCTTTTTTAAAGTAGACGCCACAAAATCAGCATCACCAACGGAGACACCACCGCTAGTGATTAATAGATCAGCTTGCTCTTTTGCTTGAACAAAGGCTTGTTCTATAGCTTCTGCTTGGTCTGGAATCATGCCTAGATCGATAATTTCTACATCTAAGGATTGCAGTAAGGCATGTAGTGTATAGCGGTTACTATCGTAAATTTGCCCCGCTTGTAGTTCTGAACCTAGTGCTCTTAACTCATCACCGGTAGAAAGAATGGCGACTTTGGGTCTACGTAAAACCTTAAGTTTAGGAATACCCAAGGAAGCAGTCAGGCCAATATCAGCAGCAACAAGCTTGTGGCCACTATTGAAAATTAGCTCGCCTTGTCTTAAGTCTTCTCCAGGATAGCGTACATTTTCACCCAGCTTGGTTTGAGCTTGTACTGTAATTTGCAGAGCTTGCTGGCTCGTATTTTCCTGCATGACAACGGTATCAGTGCCATCTGGCAGGCAAGCCCCTGTCATAATGCGCACACATTCGCCTAAGTGGACTTGGCCTAAGTAGGGCCGACCTGCCCATGAAATGCCTACCTGTTGTAAAGTAGCTGAGCTTGTTAAGCTTGCTTGCGCAAAAGCATAGCCATCCATCGAGGAGTTGCGATGGGGCGGAACATTAATATTTGCTTGAATGGTTTCAGCTAAGATCTTCCCATATGCTTGAATAAGATCTATACATTCTGTGTCAGTGATGGCTTGAATAGAAGATAAAATATGTTCTTGGGCTTGCTCAACAGTTAATAAGTCAGCAGGCAATACATCACAACTTAGATTCATTGGTAGGCCTTAATCCTAAGTAAAAAAGTTCTGTAGTGTCGCTAGCCTAAGTACGGTAAGCAAGTACTGTTTCAGATTAGCCGCCTGAATGAATTTAAGATTTAGTGCTACTGGCAAATCAACAACCTTAAACCAGTTCAATGCTATACTTATGAGAAATATCTAAGCGCATCGCTATTAAGCCTAATTACCAATTCTAATTGATGCAGGTTTAGGTGTAATCAGCATTCAAAATAATAAAGTGATATTAACAAACAGATGCAAAAGCGAGGGTGGACGCTATGCGAGTGGTTGTATTAGGAAGTTATGTCCATGGCTATTGCTTGACGGTGCCAAGTTTGCCAATGAGTGGAGCTTCTGTTCAAGCCGATCATTGTTGGCATGTGCATGGAGGCAAAGGCTTAAATCTAGCAGTGGGTATGCATCGTTTAGGTTTGAAAGTATGTTTATTATTAGCTATTGGCAAGGATGAGGCAGGCTCAGCTATTTATGAGTATCTACAAGCTGAAGGCTTAGCCACTCAACACGTTTTAAAACTAGGTGAGCAATCAGGTTTTGGCATAGGACTAATTGATTCTGACGGTAAAAATGTGATCGCAGTCTATTCAGGTGCTAATCATCAACTCAGCGATAGCCATATTATGGCGCTTGAGGATGAAATCTGTCAGGCCAAGGTCGTCTGTGCACAGTTTGAAATTCAACAGTCGATTGTGTTAGCCGCGTTTCGATTAGCTAAACGTTATCAAGTTAAAACACTGTTGAATCCCTCCCCTTGGCAAAAACCTAGTTCGGAGCTGTTAAGTCTCACTGATATCCTGATTCTTAACGAAGTCGAAGCACTGTTGATGTTTGAATTAGAACATCCAACCTTAAGTGTTGAGGCGTGGCGTGGGCTTAATTTAAAGCCTTATTGGCAAGGAGAATTGCTCGTCATTACCTTAGCAGAGCGAGGTTCGATCTTGTTTGGCCGTGGTCAAGAGCCTTTATATGTAGGCGCTTGGATGGTCACTCAGATAGATCCTACTGGGGCTGGCGATGCATTTGCGGCAGGTTTTACTTATGCGCTTGCTCAGCAACAAACTCAGCGGCAAGCTTTACGTTTTGCTAATGCTTGCGGAGCACTTTTGGCTCAACAGCGGGAAGTGCTAGCTGCATTACCACAGCTCAGCACAGTCGAAGCTTTTATGCAGCAGAGTTATTGTCCACATTCAGGGTAATCCGATAGGTATAAGCATCACCACGGAAAGTGCCTTCTACATATTCAATCATTTGCCCTGTATTGGTATAGGTACGGCGCTTCATTAGTAAGCAAGGCCCCGGTTCATGGAATTCGAAACATTCCATTTCGTCTGGGTTGCTCATAGCAGCTTCCGTAGATTGCTCGCCATATTGTAGTGTCAAGCCACACTGAGTTTGTAAAAAGCTATAAACTGAGCCGCTCATATCATACTGGGTTAAGTTCGGTGCTAAGGTTAGGTCATACCAAGCTACTTCACGACTCATAGGCAAATTATCGGCTAAGCGTAGGCGGACTAATTTTAAAAAGCGTGCCGTGGAGGGGCGGTTAAAAATAGATGCTATTGCTCGATCACTAACCACTCGTTGTTCAAGGATGCGAGTGGAAGGTTCCATACCCAGCTCGCGCATTTCCTCAGTGAAGCCTCTGAGCTTATCCATTTGTGGATTGATGCGCGGTGTAGACTTAACCATGACGCCCGCACGGCCATGCGTGCTGATATGATCTTGATCGCGTAATTCGTCATAGCAGCGGCGAATGGTGGTACGGCTCAGTTTGAGTGCTTCAGCCAAGGTGCGTTCAGAAGGAAGGCTATCTCCATCTTGCAATTCACCGGATTTAATCATGCTGATAATTTGGCGTTGTAGTTGGCGGTATACAGGCTCAGAAATCCCTACATCCGGCTTCAAACGGCGAATAAACGCAGCACTATCATTAGCGGCTTGTACTGAGTTGGTGGCTAATTGATTACGTGCAATCACGGTCATGACTAAAAGGCCCTTATATTGAGTCCATCAAAGGGCTAAGACTAACATAAAAATTAGTAAAAATTGTAGCAGGCCACGTAAATAGTAGGTTATTGAGGTTGATGCATGACGTGCATCAAAAAGAAGCGTTGCCACAAGTACCGTGCGAATCTTGCTATTATTATAAATGCAGGTACTCGTAGCTGAAGAAGGATTATTGTTAGAATTATACACCTATCCAAGTGCGACCCCGGTTTTCCATACGACTTAGCCCTTCAAGAGTATGGTTTATAAGTGTTTTAGCAGTGTGCTAATTTTAACTCTATGATTTATAAAGTATATCTAGCTTATTGTTCTTCATTGTTCGCTATCCTTTGCGTTATTTTTATTCCATGTGCGCAGAGTAAAGCTAAAGCGCTGAATTAAAACTTAATCACTGCATATTGGAATAAATAAGTTTTTACACAATGCGATGACTGACGAATTTGCTCATATCGTCTAAAATTTCCCAGCCACGCCGGAAACCTAAGCCACAACCTTCCCATGCATAGAACACACCGGCTTGATAACTACGACCCTCACGGTCTTGCGGGAATTCAGCAAACTCTTGATAAACCTTACGATAGTTATCATATTCACCACCTAAGGACTTGAGTACACGGCCAGCCGTATCTAAAATAGTCGTGTTGGCACCTTCGCGCCCAAACATGGTCTTAGAGACTTGTTTTTTGCCTTGCAAAGGTTGAGTGCGAGTCTCTAATAAATAAGGTGATTGTGGAAAGAGTTCGTAGAGCACTTTCATGATGCCTTTGCTTTGGAACAGCAAGGTGTAGGCTGGATTCAAAATTGTGCAGGCTTGGTTACGGCTAATATCTTCTAGCAAACCCGTAATTCCGTCAGTTTGCAGTGCAATATCCTCCCAAGGATAAAGCTTAAACCAGTAGTCAAAGCGTGTATTGCTTTGATTAAACACACCTTTATCCGAGAAGGCTGCTTCATTCATATAACAATATTCTGTCTGAAAGCCAGCATCTGCAGCCATTTGTTGGAGGAAGCGGGTAGTCCGCTCATCTTCAGGTAAACCAGCAATGCTAGAGAACAGTATATTTTGGTATTGGTAATAGTTGGCAAAATTGGCAGGATCATCTTCGCCAGTGAGTAAGCGTTGAAAATTCTTTTGAATGGCTTCATAGACATTATTAAACTGACTTTCTTCATCCATACCATTGGCTTTTAATAAAGCCCATTGCACTACAGCAGATTCAAACAGGCTGGTTGGAGTGTCTGCATTAAACTCAATCAGCTTAATCGGCAAGCCATCAATGCCACCGGCTAAATCAAAGCGCCCATACAAATGCAGTTCATCACGCTCCCAGCTACGTTTGATTTGTGAGACTAGGTTGAAGGGAATATCCAGCTCAAGAAACAGCTCATTATCAATCACATGCTGAGCCGCTTTTACATACATATCATACAGATCATTCGCCGCCGTATAATAAGCCTCAGCCTCCTCCTGCGTGACCACGATGATTTCATTCATGATATAGGGCGTGCCATCCGAGTCGGTATGCCAAGCCATACCCACTTCTTCCATCACCGCATTGCTGATAGGTTTTACAATTTCGGTTTGAATCATCAGTTAACCTCCAGCCGTGCCACTACTACTGCTATTACTTGGCTTGCCTTGATTACCGCCAAAAAAACCAGAGCGCGGCTGAGATTTTGATTGGTTAGCATTATTGTTAGTTTGAGCAGGGTTACGGGTACTACTCATCGTACTTTGTGCACGTTGAGTTTGTTGCTGCTGATGGCGTTGGTAGTTCTGATTATTCATTAATTTGTTCGCAATCATCCCACCGATTAAGGCCCCTGCTGCGGAAGCTAGAATCGTTTCGCCTAAGCTTAAACCTTGATTTTGTGCAGCAGGTTGCGAAAGTTGTGAGCTACCTTCTTCAAAACGCTTGGCTTCTTCTTCCGCGATTTTTTTTAGCTCAGCTTCATTCAGCACTTTCTCGCTGCCATCTAAGCCTTTCAAAATTGCGCGTGTACCTTCTGCAGAAGGATATTTTTCTTTTAACTCATAGGTATCTGGATTAGCAGCAGTCTGTTGAATCACCATAAATACGCCTTCACTGGCTGCATTAGCGATACTGTTACTGGCATTGCCGCTGGTATTTGCTGGTGGGGCTTGGGTGCTACTACTATCACAACCTTGCAAGCCTGCAACAATGGTAAAGCCTAAGCTGCCCACCATTGAGTAAGACAAAATCTTTTTAATGTAATGCTGCATGACTATCTCCTGAATCTTTTGATGGTGGCAAGGTTAAAGAAACTAGCAATAAAAATCCATTAGTACTGACTGGAGGCCGGTTATCAGTTAGGCTTTGGTTATTAAATTTAATTATGGCAAACTTCGCAAGTTCATTTTTTTAACCTCAATTTAAAATTAAAAATAAGGAGTTTCCTCGATGAAATATTTAGTGTCTTTAATTTTAGTATCTTGTTCTTTATTAACGACTACCGTTTCAGCTGAAATGGTTAATATTAATAAAGCTAGTGCTGAAGTTATGCAAGAAAATTTAAAAGGTATCGGTCCTAAAAAGGCAGAAGCTATTATTGCCTATCGTACTGAACATGGTGACTTCAAAAAGCTCGAAGATATTAAAGAAGTAAAAGGTATTGGTGATGCTTTATTCGAAAAGAATAAAGCTGATATGTCTTTAGATCAAGGATTGAGTACAGAAGGCGCTGCGGGTGCAGAGGGCAAAGCTGTACCAGAGAAAAAGCTTGAAGAGAAAGCTGCTAAGCTTGAAGTTAAAGCTGATAAAGAAGCTCCGAAAAAAGAAGTCGAGCTTGCCGACTAACTACCTATTGGTTAGTTTAAGCTTGTACTCTTGGCTAACAGAGGTAAAGTATGCCTCTGCCAAACAAGAGTTAGCAAAATGTCAAATAAGCAAACAGTATTAGTCACAGGGGGTGCGGGTTATATTGGCTCGCACACCTGTATTGAATTATTAAACGCAGGCTACCAAGTGGTCGTTGTGGATAATCTCTGCAATAGCTCACAAGAGTCTTTAAAGCGAGTCGCTGAGATTGTCGGTTGTGATGCTTTGCCTTTTTATCCAGTGGATATTCGTGATAAAAAAGCCTTAAGCCATGTTTTCAATCAATATGCGATTGACAGTGTTATTCACTTTGCTGGCTTAAAAGCTGTTGGTGAGTCGGTACAAAAGCCGGTTGCCTATTACGATAATAATGTCAGTGGCACAGTGGCTTTGCTCGAAGTTATGCAGCAGCATAAAGTGCAACAGTTAGTATTTAGTTCTTCTGCAACAGTCTATGGTGATCCGCATACAGTTCCTATTCAAGAGCAGTTCCCACGCTCGGCGACTAATCCTTATGGACGCAGCAAGCTGATCATTGAAGATATTTTAATAGATGTACATCAGGCAGAGCCTGATTGGCATATTGCGCTATTACGTTATTTTAACCCGGTCGGTGCGCATAGTAGTGGGCGCATTGGTGAAGATCCACGTGGGGTGCCGAATAATTTAATGCCTTATGTGGCACGTGTGGCAGTCGGTACTTATCCGAGTTTGTCTGTGTTTGGGGATGATTATCCCACAGTCGATGGCACAGGCGTGCGTGATTACATCCATGTCGTGGATTTGGCTAAAGGTCATGTTGCAGCATTAAATGCGTTTCAGAACCCTCAAGCTCCTCATTTGCTCACAGTTAATTTGGGCACTGGGCAGGGCTATTCTGTATTAGAAATGATTCAAGCTTTTGAACGCGCTAGTCAAAAAAACATCCCCTATAAAATCGTTGCGCGGCGTGCAGGTGATGTAGCGGCTTGTTTTGCTGATCCGAACTTGGCCAAACAATTATTAGGTTGGCAAGCAGAGAAGAATTTGCTGGACATGTGTGAAGATGTGTGGCGTTGGCAACAGCAGAATCCTCAAGGCTATAGCTAACAGCTTATCGGTGAGATCTTAACGACAGGCCGCAAGCTATAGGCGGTTCTGCCAAGCTAGTTTGTATACTTAAGTTATTTTCTTTATTAATAAAAATTTTAGGAATAACTCGTAATAACAAACTTGAGGTTTATCTATGCTCTCAGGATTCACCAAGTCCAGTATTGATCATAATGCTTATATTAAGGCTCAACCTTTTCCTCACATAGTTATTGATGGGTTTATAGAGCCCGTTTTAGCTAAGCATATTGCAGGTGAGCTAAAAGCTTTATCGCTAGATAAAAATCAGAATTGGCGTTTTCCAAAGGTAGATACTCATCAGGATCAAGTACTAAAAAGAGGTTTATCTGATTTTAAAAAAATGACTCCCTTATTAAGAATGGCGAGTGATTACTTTAATTCAGATTCTTTTTTAGTATACCTACAAGCATTAACAGGTATTCGTCAATTAATTGCTGATCCAGCATACGTCGGGGGTGGTTATCATCAAACCGGGCGAGGTGGTAAGTTAAGCATTCATCATGATTTTAATGTGCATCAGATACATGAGCAGCGCGTTTATCGGCGTGTCAATCTACTAGTGTATATGAATCCTGCTTGGCAAACAGAATGGGGTGGGCAGTTAGAGCTTTGGGAGCCTGATTTGTCAGTTTGCCAAGCAGTCATCGAACCAATCTTTAATCGTGCTGTAGTTTTTACTATTGATGATGCACCACATGGGCATCCTTCCAAAGTCACTTGTCCTAGCCATGAGTGTCGCCGTTCCTTAGCTTATTATTATTACACGCAAGCTGAGCCTGCGACTGCTAAACGCTTGACTCGTGCTCATTGGAAATATGGCACTGAGTTACTTTAGTCATTAAGCTAAAATTTATTTTAATAAATTCCATTTATCGGTTAAATAATTCCATTACCCCAGATGGCATTCGCTTTAATAGAGATGCCCTCTTAGTCTGCAAGGCATAACTAAATCCTTTAAGGAATTAACTATGCATCGACCAGCCCAGAATCTAGTTTTATTAAGTATTTGTCTAACACTCACTGCTTGTGCAGCTAAAACCCCGAATTACCCAGCGCCACCTTTATTTGCCTCAACGGTGACTGCTTACAACCCAAGTGTAGTACCTTTGGCTCCAAGCAGCAGACCCATACCCGTTGCGCCTATCATGCTACCTAAGGGTGGCCAAGAGGCTGGTAGCGATTTGATTGGTGAGCAGGATTTGTTGGATATTGCCGTGTTTAAAGTCCCAGATTTGACCCGCAGTGTTCGAGTTGACGGCGAGGGATATATTACTTATCCCTTAGTTGGGAAGTTGCGCGCTAAAGGCTTGCGTCCAGCCCAAGTAGAACAGCAACTTGCTAGCTTATTAGAAAAAAGCTATATGCATAATCCACAAGTGACGGTATTAGTAAAAGAATCAACCCAAAATCGTGTGACTGTAGAGGGTGCGGTAAAAACCCCTGGAGTGTTCCCAGTGGTGGGCAGCATGACGGTTTTACAAGCGCTTGCTAGAGCAGGTGGTTTGACCGATCAAGCTGATAGCCGACGCGCTATTTTGCTGCGTAAAGGTGCTAATGGCGAACTCAGCCAGCAGCCTATTGATATTGCCGCCATTCGCCAAGGTCGCCTGCAAGACTTTGTTCTCTTACAAGATGATCGCTTAGTCATTCAAGATGCTATTTATAACCGCTTTACGGTGAGTGGTGCAGTAGGCCAACCTGGTGTGTATCCCTTAAAAGAAAGTATGACCGTGATGCAAGCAGTAGCTACGGCAGGTGGGATGACGCGTCTTGCTAATAAATATAAGGCGATCATATTTCGTCGTGGCTTAGATGGGCGCGTAAAGCGCTATGCTGTGAATTTGGATGCGATTTATCGAGGCACTAGCTTAGATCCGATGCTGCAACAAGATGACCGCATTGTGATTTTAGAAGCGCGAGAAAAGGTCATTTATGACGAAGCGACTCGCTTTGTAAGCCCTCTGACCTTGTTTTAATTAATTTTCTGGGAAGCTGGTATTGGAGCTAGTGCCTAAACTAGCTCCCTTTTTTTTTCTAAACTATGGGTATAATGCCGATTTTAATAAGTGTCATAAGCTTTCAGCATGCAAACGAGCGCGCCTTTTTTTATCGGTATCTGTGGTGGTAGTGGAAGTGGTAAGAGCGAATTAGCTCGTGCTTTAGTAGTAGCCTTACCAGCAGAACAAGCTGTCTTAGTTGAACTAGATTCCTACTACCATGCCGCGATTAATTTCCCCATAGCCATTAAAGGCAACTACGACCATCCTCTGTCTTTAGATGAAGCTAGATTAGTGGATGATTTAGAAAAGCTGAAACTAGGTCAGCCGATTAATAAACCTTGTTATGATTTCACCATCCATAATCGTGCGCGCTTTTCTGAGAAAGTCATTCCTAAGCCCTTTATCATTATTGATGGCATTCTATTATTTGCCCTACAACAGGTAGCGCAATTAGTGGATTTGTCGGTGTTTGTGGATACACCGGCTGATATTCGCTTAGCCCGCAGACTTCTGCGTGACGTGCGTGAACGCGGTCGTACTTTAGATGATGTATTAGGTCAATACTTAAAGACCGTGCGGCCGATGCATGAGCAATATGTAGAGGTTTTTAAGACTAAAACGGATATTTTAGTGTCAGGCATGGACAAAATTGAGGCAGAGGTAGCTGCCGTGTTGGCAGCTATTCCTAATCATCAATAGAGGCTAGCTGTATTTAAGGTTTTGCACTCGGAGCTGGTGCACCTTCTTCAAAAGCAGGCACGCTAGGATCCATAAAATCCCAAGCAGGCTTATTGCGGTTATAGACAACCCGATCAGGTTTATACCAATCGTGCTTCTCAAATGCACCAACAGCTACCCCAAGTACGCCGGGGCGCATCGTGGTTTGCCCGAATAAACGGCTGCCGCAAACTGGGCAAAAGTAGCGTGTATTGGTGTCTCCTGTATCAGTGGGTGAAGCATAATGACGGGTTTCACCATTGATTTTCACAGCAGCTTCAGGGAAAAAAGCGAGCGACATATGTCCTGTACCTGAGGCGCGTTGGCAATGTTCGCAATGGCATTGCCCGCTTAAAATAGGTGCGCCACTGACTGTAAATTGCACAGCACCACATAGGCAGTGACCACTCGCAAAGATAGATTCTGACATGCTTTCATTTCTCCTCAGTTAGCGATGCTGTTTAACTTACGCTCAGGCCACTGGCTAATCAAGATGCCCGCTAGCATTAAACTACAGCCGAGCAATTGTTTGGCTGTAACACTTTCATGCAAGAACAACCAACCGGTGATTAAAGCAAACACCGCTTCACCTGAAAGAATCAACGCCGCCACACTAGCATCCACAGTACGTTGAGCGAAGATTTGCAAAGTGAAACAGAGCGCACTAACAACCACACCTGAATAAACTAAAGGCCAAATCGCAGCAGTATAGTTTGCCCAAACTGCTTGCTCTAAGCTCAAGGCTGCAATAATCGACCAGACGGTAGCTACCGCAAACTGCATCACTGAAGCACCGACTACATCACTGACATGGCGGGAGATCCAACCCAAAGTAAGCACATGCGCTGCCCAAAAGAAGGCACCAAGAAATTGTAGCCCATCGCCATAATTAATTTGAAAATTAGGGCCTACCGACAAGATATATAAACCCACAATCGCAAGAATAATACCGGTCCAAGTTAAGAGGCGAGTCGTTTGGCCAATGAGTAATCCCAATAAAGGTACGATGACAATATACATACTGGTAATAAAGCCGGCATTGCCAACGGTGGTGTATTGCAAGCCGGTCTGTTGAAAGCTAAAGCCCATAAACATCACTGAGCCAGCTAAAATGCTGCCCAACCAAAATGCTTTGCGTTCACTAACAAGTGGTTTGCCTTGTTGGCGGCGCATAAACCACCAAACAGGTAATAAAGCCAAAGTAGCCAGCACAAAGCGTGCTGCATTGAAGCTAAATGGCCCTAAGCTTTCCATGCCTAAGCGTTGCGCTACAAAGCCGCTACCCCAAATAGCAGCAATCAGAATAAGAATTAAGTGAGCTGAGGAAAAACGCATGATTAAAACCTGTAGTACTCATCAAGCATGAGCAAAAACTTGGATTATTCAGGAATTAAAATAGACTAGGCAAGAGAAATATAAGAGGGGAGTCAAAGAGTGGGACGGCTCCAAGAAGTCGTGTGAAACTTCAGCCTTGAACCAAAGGTTCAAGTGGGTGCTTGTTTCAGTCTATAAGGCTTACCGCCGAAGCAGTCATGCACACAAGACCGAAAGGTCGCTCCCGGGATAACAAAATAGGCTCAAGGATTTATCCATTTCATCACGAGTATCCCAGATGACCGTCCTTAAATACATACTATTACAATTATTCAGCGCTGGGAAGTCCTAGCAAGCTTAACTAATCGGGGAATTAACTCGATGCATACTTTTGGTATTGCTCAAGTGCTGCTTTGACTTGAGTTTGAATCTGCTCAACCTTACTCAAGACCTCAACAGGCAGGGTTGGATTGCTTAAATTTTGTTGTTTTAAAAGCTCATGTGCTAGGTTCAAAGCAACCATCACTGCGATACGATCAGTCCCTAAAACTTTACCATGCTCACGTATATGCCGCATTTCTTGGTCGACACGTTTCGCCGATAAAATCAAGGCTGGCTCTTGGCCTTCTGGGCAAGCAACCGTGTATTCTTTATCAAAAATTTTCACAGCTACTGGAACAATTGAAGGTTCTTCCATCAGTTCAGTCCTCGATGGTTTTCGCAGGTACAGGGCGCTTCAAGGCCGCAAGGATTTCTTCAACTTGCTGGCTGGCGAGCCGATTTTTATGTTGCAGACGTTCACAATCTGCCATGAGTTGTGACTCACGTTCTTCTAGACGTTGTTTATCGGCGGCGAGTTGTGCCATCACGGCTAACAGTTGTTGCAGGTCTTGTTCTAGCGTTTTAAGTTGATTTTGCAAAGCCATAAGGGATCATGCATGCTCTTTGTTTTGGGGGCTATGGATGCGAAATGCTTCTCTTCGGCCCATAATACACGCATAACGATAGGAGACGCATGTATTGGATACGCAATTGCCTGAATTTTATACATTAGAAGATGCTTTATTGCGGGTTGATGCCGATGTTACCGCTTCAGAAGCACATGGAATTGCTTGCGCTGTATTAGCCTTTAATAATCACTATAGTGAAAAAGCTTGGCAAGCTCAGGTTTTGCAAGGTGATGCGCATGATTTTCATGTGCAAGAAGCACGTAAGTTATTACAAGAGCTATTCAATATTAGCTTGGCGCAATTAAATTCGGGTGATTTAAGTTTTCAATTATTTTTACCGCCTGAGCAAGATAGCCTAGAGGCACAAGTCGCGGCGCTACAGAAGTGGTGCCAAGGTTTCGCCTATGGTTTAGCGCTCTCAGGTTTAAAAACCATGCAAGATTTACCTGAAGATAGCCGTGATTGGGTGCAAGATGTGATAAAAATCGGCGCCGCAGGTGAATTGGATGTGCACAATGAAGATGAATCAGAAGAAGCTTTTATTGAGCTAGCTGAATTCATTCGCGTTGGCGTATTACTGATGAACGAAGAATTACAACCCATACAAGGCAGGCCGCAATTAACCGAGCAAACTGAGGAGTATGAAGAATAATGAAAACTATAACTACGATTCCAGCCAGTGAATTCGCCGAACGCCGGCAGCGCTTATTAACCAAGCTGGGTGAGAATGCTATTGCGATTATTCAATCTTCAAGTGTGGTGATTCGGAATCGAGATGCGGACTTTCCGTTTCGCCAAGATAGTGATTTTCTGTATTTAACCGGCTTCAATGAACCCGATGCGGTGGCGGTTTTTATTCCCGGGCGTGCCGAAGGTGAATATATTTTATTCTGCCAAGCGAAAGACCCGATGATGGAGCGTTGGACAGGTAAGCGTGCCGGTGTGGAAGGTGTCGTTAATGATTATGGCGCGGATCAAGCCTTTCCCATTGGCGAGCTTGATAAACAGATCATCAAATTATTGAGTGGGCGCACTGAAGTCCATTATCGGATTGGTGTAGATACGGAGTTTGATCTGAAAGTTTTGAGTTGGTTGAATGTACTACGCCGCCAAGTACGCAATGGAGTGGCCGCGCCCGATACGTTCAAAGTGCTCGATACGCTGGTGCATGAAATGCGCTTGTTTAAATCACCTGCTGAAGCGGCGATGATGCGCCACTCAGCGAAGACCGCAGCGCGTGCGCATAGGCGAGCCATGCAGATTTGTCGCCCCGGTTTATTTGAGTTTGAAGTACAAGCGGAGATTGAGCGTGAATTTCGTAAAGATGGCATGGAGCCGTCTTATACCTCGATAGTCGGTGGTGGCGAAAATGCTTGTATCTTGCATTATGTGGAAAATCGCGCAGAGCTAAAATCGGGCGATTTACTGCTGATTGATGCAGGCAGTGAACATCAAGGCTATGCCAGCGATATTACCCGCACTTTCCCGATCAATGGGCGTTTTAGCCTTGAACAAGGCCAGCTTTATCAGTTAGTTTTAGATGCACAACAAGCGGCGATTGCAGCGGTAAAGCCCGGCAATAACTGGGATGCACCGCATCAAGCGGCTGTGCGAACTTTAACTGCTGGTTTAGTCGAACTGGGGTTGTTGCAAGGCGAAGTGGATGAGTTGATTCAAGAGCCGCCTAAACCAGAAGATGGGAGTGCTGCCAAAGAAGCGCCTTATCGCCAATTCTATATGCACAAAACGGGGCATTGGCTGGGCTTAGATGTGCATGATGTGGGTGATTATAAAATCAAAGGCGAATGGCGTATTTTAGAACCGGGTATGGTATTGACCGTTGAGCCGGGCTTATATATTTCTCCAGCAGACAATGTCGACCCGAAATGGTGGAATATTGGGATTCGTATTGAGGATGATGTGTTAGTCACTACAGACGGTTGCGAAGTATTAACCGCTGACGTAGTCAAAGAGATTGCCGCTATTGAAGCGCTGATGGTGCATTAAGTTTGGATGTTTGGATGGAACGATTGGATCAAGCCATGTTTGATGTAGTGATTGTCGGTGGTGGAATGGTCGGAGCCAGCCTCGCGCTAGCACTTAAACCCTTAAATTTAAAAGTAGCGGTGATTGAAGCTGTTGGCTTTGGCAGCAGTTCGCAATCTGCTTATGATGATCGTTCCGTCGCGCTCTCTTATGGTTCCAGTCGGATTTATCAAGGCATGGGGATTTGGCAGCAGCTTGCCCCACAAGTCGCGCCCATTCAACACATTCATGTTTCAGATCGTGGACATTTTGGCGCAACCCGCTTAAGTGCAGAGCAGGAATCTGTACCTGCACTGGGCTATGTGGTCGAAAGCCGTGTCTTAGGCAAACTGCTGTTTGAGGCGCTTGCAGACAGTCCTATTGAAATTATTAGCCCAGCAACCGTGTATGCTTTAGAGCAACTTACTGATTACGCTGAAGTAAAAGTTGAACGCCAAGGGGTAGTAGACAGTTTACAAACGCGCTTGCTAGTGATCGCTGATGGTGCGAACTCGCCGTTACGCGAGCAGCTAGGGATTAAGACTAAACAGCGCGACTATCAGCAAACGGCGATTATTGCCAATGTCAGTACCGAGCAGCCAGTGGCAGGAATAGCTTATGAGCGCTTCACGCATTCAGGGCCGCTGGCTTTATTGCCGATGACTCAAGATCGTTATTCCTTAGTGTGGACGCATAAAACCAGCGAAGCCGAAGCTAGTTTGGCTTTGAGCGATGCGGGGTTTTTACAGAAGTTGCAGCAAGTATTTGGCTACCGTCAAGGACGCTTTATTAAAGCAGGTAAGCGCTCCAGTTATCCTTTGAGTTTGGTTAAATCCGTGGCTGAAGTGCAAGGACGTGCGGTGTTAATTGGCAATGCTTCGCATACTTTGCATCCAGTTGCGGGGCAGGGCTTGAATTTAGCCTTGCGGGATGTGGCTACTTTAAGTGATTTACTGGCAGCTCAAGCGGGTGAGCAAGCTGATTGTGGTGCACCCGAGTTATTAGCAGCTTATCAAGCAGCTCGCCAACCCGATTATGCCAGTGTAGTCGGTTATACTGATTCACTGGTACGCTTATTCTCAGCTAGCTTCGCACCCTTAGGGCATGCGCGTGCAGGTGGCTTATTAGCCGTGGATCGGATTGCGCCGCTGCGTAAGCTCCTCACTCAGCAGAGTATGGGCTTACGCTTTCGGCAATCACGGCTAGCACGTGGCTTAGCTTTGAAGCTTTAAGCCCATAAAAATTGACTGGCAAAAAATACCAAAACGCCCACTGCAATCGTCAGCAAAGGCTTCTTTAGGATTAAGCCAATCACAAAGGCAGCTAAACCACCTAGTAACCAAGGATTCTGCCAGCTTAAATCAAGCTGCTTATTTGGCATTAGCATCATTGGCATAATAATCGCGGTGAGCACGGCCACCGGTACATAAGCCAGTGATTCCTCGAGCCAAACGGGCAATTGAATACGGTGGGCGCGTGCAAATAACACAAAGCGAATGCTGAAAGTGACTACGAACATACCAAAAATCGTGAGAATAACACTGAGAGTATCAGGCATGATTGCCACCTTTATCCTTGCCTAAACGCGCCTGTAAATGTTGCACACTGACTCCCGCCATAACACCGAACAAAGCCGCGATCAGCATGCCTAGATTATTCGGCAGGTTATACAATAAAAGCGCAGCTGAACCCGTGACTGCAAAAGTTGCCCAATAAGCGGTGTTACGTAGATAAGTCGTTATAATCCCTAAGAACGTTGCTACCATCGCAAACTCCAAGCCCCATTCACTCATGCCTGGAATCAGTTCGCCAGCCACCACCCCAATGATCGTAGTGACATTCCACATGGTATAAAAGGCTAGCATGGAGCCTAAGTAAGCCCAGTGCCCGGTATTTTCATCCAATTTCCCATTCACAAAATAGGGCTTAGTGGCGGCATAAGTCTCATCCGTCAAACCAAAAGCAAGGATAGCTCGCCAAGGCATGGGCAAATGCTTTACATATTTCATGTAATCAGCGGAATACAATAAGTGGCGCAGGTTGACGATAAAGGTAGTGAACACAATTACTACAATCGGAGCACCGGCTGCAAATAGCCCTAAGGCAACAAACTGTGAAGAGCCAGCAAAAATAATTAAAGACATGGCAATGGGTACCCAGGGCTCTAAACCTTGGCTCACCGCTAAGGAGCCAAAGATCATGCCAAAGGGGACATTTCCCAGCATCATAGGGATAGAAACCATGGCTCCAAAGCGCATCGCTTCCCATTGAGTCATAGCAAAGCTACCTTGAAACCTAGGCAGAAAGATAAATACATGCTGTATTCCTGTGGTGATTGGTGGGCAGGTTTATACCAATCTCTGTGGAAAGATTCCAGCCAGTTTGCAAGCCATGCTATTCTAAAGGCAAGATAGTATTGCTTTTTTAACAACCGACGAAGGTATGAATGGAAATCGAACAACTGCAAAGTTTAGTGCTCACTAGTCTTGAAGATATGAAAGCCCGCGATATAACGGTCTTAGATGTACGCGGCAAATCAACTATTACTGATGTGATGATCATTGCTTCAGGCACCTCCTCCCGTCATGTCAAATCCTTAGCAGATAGCGTCGCTGTCAAAGCTAAAGAAGCGGGACATCGGCCTTTGGGGGTAGAAGGTGAGCGTGATTCGGATTGGGTATTGGTCGACTTAGATCAAATTATTGTCCATGTAATGCTGCCGACCGCCCGCGATTTCTATAACTTAGAAAAATTATGGGGTATTGGTAGCGAAGCACGCAATGAGTTACGTCTAGGGGCTGCCTAGTTGCGTATCCACCTGTTAGCAGTCGGCACCAAGATGCCGACTTGGGTGGTAACAGCAACAGAAGAATACTTAAGCCGAATGCCAGCCCACTGCCAAGTCGTAGTGCGTGAGTTGGCAGCAGAAAAACGTACTAAAAGCTCTGATCTAAATCGCATCTGTGAACTAGAAGGGGAAAAGTTGCTCGCAGCGATTCCTGCAGGTAGCCTTGTGATTGCTTTAGATGTTTTAGGCAAGAGTTGGTCCACTGAGCAACTCTCAGGTCAATTGGATCAATGGCTAGCTTCTGGGCAGGATATAGTTTTGTTAGTGGGTGGGCCAGAGGGTTTATCCAAGGCTTGTTTGCAGCGCGCCGATCAAAAATGGTCGCTGTCGGCTTTAACCTTTCCGCATCCGCTGGTGCGAGTTATTCTAGCGGAGCAATTATTCCGAGCATGGAGTATTCTCTCGAACCATCCTTATCACCGTGGAGGCTGAATGCAGTCAGTGCAACTTATCCTCGCGTCAGCCTCACCACGTCGGCGCGAATTGTTAGAACAAATTGGGATTCGCTATCAGGTACAAACCGCCGATATTGATGAAAGCCCTTTACCAGACGAAGACCCTTTAGCTTTAGTGCAGCGTTTGGCTCAAGAAAAGGCCTACGCAGTGTGGGTGAAGACTGATAAAACCTTGCCAGTGTTAGGCGCTGATACTTTAGGCGTGCTCGAAGGACTTTTACTCGTTAAGCCGGACGATTTTGCATCAGCGCGGCAAATGTTATTATCCATGTCAGGGCGTATGCATACGATTTATAGTGCAGTCGCTCTCTACCATCAAGGGGCTTGTGAGCTAGTCGTCAGTGAAAGTAAAGTATGGTTCCGCACCTTGACTGAAGCTGAGATTACTGCTTACTGGCAACAAGGCGAACCGCGTGATAAAGCGGGTGCTTATGCGATTCAGGGAATCGGCGCTATCTTTGCTGAGCGCCTAGAAGGCTCATATTCAGGGGTAATGGGTCTGCCCTTATTTGAAACCGCTCAATTATTAAAAAAAGCTGGCATACGGGTATTATGAGCTAGCGCCGTATTCAAAATAAATCTAACCATTTGCGCCACAGAGAGATAAGCATGAGTGCAGAGCTGCTAATTAATATCACCCCGCAGGAGTCGCGTGTCGCCCTGCTTGAAAATGGTGTACTACAGGAAGTTTTAATCGAACGCCTGTCCCGCCGGGGGATTGTGGGCAATATCTATAAGGGTCGTGTATCGCGGGTGTTACCGGGGATGGAGGCTGCTTTTATTGATATTGGTCTCGATAAATCCGCTTTTCTGCATGCCTCTGATTTGACTGCGCCGCCGATGGAAGATCTACATACCGATGATCTTCTAAAAAAACAGCCAGCCCCACAAATTCATGAAGTTTTGTATGAAGGTAAGCAGCTGCTGGTTCAGGTGATTAAAGATCCTCTAGGCAGCAAGGGTGCACGCTTAACCACTTATATTACTTTGCCTTCACGTTTCCTGGTGCTGATGCCCGATAACCAAACGATTGGTATTTCTGGGAAAATTGAATCGGCTGAAGAGCGTGAACGTTTACGTTCTTTAATCCAAACTATCCGTGCTGAGTTTGGTGATAAGTATGGTTTTATTGTGCGCACCGCTGCTGATGGCATTAGTGAAGAGAGTCTGCGTCAAGATCTGCAGTTTTTATTGCGCCTCTGGGACAGTATTGAACAAAGTGCGCTTAGTGCAACCCAGTCAAACTTAGTCTATTCTGATCTGCCCCTCGTTTTGCGGGTGTTACGCGATATGGTCGGTGAACCCATTCAAAAAGTCTTAATTGACTCACGCGAAACCGCCCTCAAAGTGCGCGAGTTTAGTGAAAAATATATACCTGACTTAGCCGCCCATATTGAACACTATCCGGGCGAACGACCGATTTTCGATTTGCATGGGGTCGAGGAAGAAATCCAAAAATCCCTCCAACGTAAAGTGCCCTTAAAATCAGGTGGCTACTTAATCGTTGATCAAACCGAAGCCATGACCACGATTGATGTCAACACAGGTGGTTTTGTAGGTAGCCGCAATCTTGAAGAAACGATTTTTCGTACCAATTTAGAGGCAGCCCAGGCGATTGCGCGCCAGCTACGCCTGCGTAATTTAGGCGGCATTATTATTCTCGATTTTATTGATATGACACAAAGCGATCACAAGCAGCAAGTCATAAAAACTTTAGAGAAAGCCCTTGAAAAAGACTATGCCAAAACCTATATCAGTGAAGTATCCCCGTTGGGTTTAGTCGAAATGACGCGCAAACGGACTCGTGAAAGTTTGGAGCATATCCTTTGTGAATCGTGCTCAACTTGTAATGGGCGTGGCTATATTAAAACTGCTGAAACGGTCTGTTTTGAAATTTTCCGCGAGATTTTGCGAGCAGTACGCCAATTTGATGCAAAAGAGTTGCTGGTTTTAGCGGCACAGGATGTGATAGACCGCTTATTGGATGAAGAGTCTGATAGCTTGGCTGAGTTACAGGAATTTGTCTCAGTGGCCGTACGTTTGCAAGTAGAGGCGCTCTATAACCAAGAGCAATTTGATGTAGTTTTGCTTTAATGCCATTTGATGCCTAAGTCGGCGACGCCTGACGATTGCAGTTAGAGTCGTTATAAAAATCAACGTATACTCAAACGATCAGTTGGATGGGAGAGGAAAATGAAAGCAATTGCTGCATTACAAATGGCATCAGGCCCTCAAGTGCAAGCAAATTTAATGGAAGCAGGGCGCTTAATCGCGGAAGCCAAAGCGGCAGGCGCTGGCTTAGTGGTTTTGCCGGAAATGTTTGTAATCATGGGGCAAAACGATCAAGCCCGCGTGCAAGTCACTGAAACCTATGGTTCAGGGCCGATGCAAGAAGCTTTAGCGCGCTTAGCTCGTCAATATAAGCTGTGGATTTTGGCGGGCACGATTCCTCTAAAATCAGATGATCCTAATCGGCCCTATGCAGCTTCCTTGTTATATGACTCACAAGGTAAGGTGGTTGCACGCTATGACAAAATTCATTTATTTGATGTAACAGTCGACGAAGGCTCGGAAGTTTATACTGAAAGTTATACCAATACACCGGGTGCTCAGCTGGTGGTTGTGGACACGCCTTTCGGTAAACTTGGGATGAGTGTTTGTTATGATTTACGTTTTCCTGAGTTATATCGCGAATTAGCCCGCCAAGGTGCTGAGATTTTAGTCGTGCCTTCTGCGTTTACTGAAGTCACCGGGCAAGCGCATTGGGAAGTTTTATTGCGTGCGCGTGCGATTGAGAATTTGGCTTATGTGATAGCACCTGCTCAAGGTGGCTATCATGTTAGTGGTCGAACAACCTATGGACATTCTATGGTTATTGACTATTGGGGGCGAATTCGTGGTCAACTTAATAAAGGTTCGGGGGTGGTGCTGATTGAGCCAGATTTAGAAGCTCTGCGTGCTACCCGCCAACGATTTCCAGTTTTGTCGCATCGCCGTTTGCTGATGTGAAACTTAAAAAGGACTCAAACATGCAAGACGCCATGGCTTATGCTCGTGCCGAGTTTCTGACTCCTAGCGGGTTGAGTGAACATGCTTTGGATAAAGTGTTTGCCGAATTACTAAGCACTGATACGACGATTGCTGATTTGTATTTTCAAGCAGCGCGTTATGAGTCATGGGGCTTAGAAGAGGGCATTGTAAAAAGCGGTAGCTACAGCATCGAGCGTGGTGTTGGGGTGCGTTCCGTTTGTGGTGAACAGACGGGCTTTGCCTATAGTGATGAGATCAGCTTACAGGCTTTGTTAGAAGCAGCTCGTGCCGCCCGTGCGATTAGTCGTGCAGGTCAGTCTGGTAAAATTCAAGCTTGGAAAGCCCAATTGCCGAGCCGGCATTTATACGGTTTGAGCGATCCGCTAGCGTCTCTAAGTGAAGCTGACAAGATTGATTTACTGCATCGCATGGATAGCAAAGCCCGTGCCGCCAGCCCTTATGTCAAGCAAGTGATGGCCAGTTTAGTGGCGGTGCATGAGATTATTTTGATCGTGGATGAGCAAGGCCGGATGACAGCAGATGTTCGTCCGCTAGTGCGTACTAATGTCTCGGTGATTGTTGAGCGCAATGGGCAAACTGAAAGTGCCTCGTCTGGTGGTGGTGGGCGTTTTGATCTCGATTATTTCATCAACAATAATCGTGCGGATGAATTTGCCGAAGAAGCGGTGCGCCAAGCGCTAGTCAATCTAGATGCACAAGCAGCACCTGCTGGAGCTATGACAGTAGTGCTAGGTTCAGGTTGGCCGGGCGTGCTGTTACATGAAGCCATCGGGCACGGTTTAGAGGGTGACTTCAATCGCAAGGGTACTTCCGCTTTCTCAGGTCGAATTGGCGAGCAAGTCGCTAGTAAAGGCATCACGGTGGTCGATGATGGGACGTTAGAAAAGCGTCGCGGCTCTTTGACGGTGGACGATGAAGGCACTGAAACCCAATGTACCACTTTGATTGAAGATGGTGTTCTCAAAGGTTATATGATGGATCGGCAGAATGCTGCCTTGATGGGTACGCAATCTACTGGCAATGGTCGGCGTCAATCTTATGCGCATTTAACCATGCCACGCATGACCAATACCTATATGCGTGCGGGTGAATATGATCCAGCAGAGATCATTGCCTCGGTCGAGAAAGGCGTGTATGCAGTGAATTTCTCTGGTGGGCAAGTAGATATCACCTCTGGGAAGTTTGTGTTCTCAGCTTCCGAGGCATATTTGATTGAAAATGGTAAGGCAACTCGCCCTTTGAAAAATGCCACTTTGATCGGCAACGGCCCCGATGTGCTGACCCGTGTCAGTATGGTGGGCAATGATTTAGCCTTGGATACAGGGATTGGTGTGTGTGGTAAAGATGGGCAAAGTGTCCCAGTTGGCGTTGGCCAACCGACTTTGCGGGTTGATGGACTCACTGTTGGCGGCACTGCTGCTTAAGCCTGTAGGGAATCAAAACTATGATCGAATTAGAAAACCGACAAGCCTTAGGTGCTGAGTTTCAAGAATTAGCCGAGTTTGTCCTCAAAGCGGCTAAGGAACGGGGTGCCAGTGCTGCTGAAGTGGGCATTGATAAAGGTACTGGTCTATCGGTCGAAGTCCGGATGGGACAAGTCGATAAATTGCAATATCATCGTGATCAAGGTGCCAGCCTCACGGTTTACTTCGGGCATAAAAAAGGTTTTGCCTCCAGTGGCGACTTTTCGCGGAAAGCTCTTGAAGATACCTTAGATGCAGCCTGTCGAATTGCACGCTATACCGCCGAAGATGAGTTCAATGGCTTAGCTGATCCTGAGTTAATGGCGAAAAATCCGCTGGATTTAGATTTGTATCATCCTTGGGATATCAATGCCGATCGGGCGATTGAGCTAGCGCTACAAGCTGAAAGCACTGCACGCGCTTATGATCCACGTATTTCCAATAGCGATGGTGCGAGCGTCGATAGTTATGCCGGTTTAGGTGTCTATGCGAACTCGAATGGTTTCAATGGCTTAAATAGCAGTACGCGACATTCCTTGAGCTGCTCAGTGGTGGCCCAAGAAAACGAGGCGATGCAACGTGATTATTGGTACACCACCTCTTGTGTTGCGAGTGCTTTAGAGGCGGCTGAATCGGTGGGTAAAGAGGCGGCACGGCGTACCGTGCGGCGCTTAGGTGGCAAGTCCATCGCCACTTGCGAAGCCCCTGTATTGTATGCACCTGAATTAGCTCGTGGTTTGGTGGGGCATTTAATTTCGGCTTTGAGTGGTGCTTCGCAGTATCGCAAAGCCAGCTTTTTGCTAGATGCAGTCGGCCAGCAAATTCTCCCTGAGTTTTTGCAATTGCGTGAATGCCCGCATATTCCCCGTGCTCCCGGTAGCCGAGCTTGGGATGCTGAAGGCGTTGCTACCTATGAGCGCGATATTATTTTAGATGGCAAAGTGCAAGGTTATTTCTTAGGCAGTTATTCCGCCCGTAAATTAGGCTTACCAACCACAGCAAATGCCGGGGGCAGTTCTAACTTACTCCTGAGCCATACGGGTGCTTCTTTCCAAGAGTTGCTGAAGGAGATGGGTACGGGCTTATTCGTGACTGAACTAATTGGCAGTGGCATCAATATGATTACTGGCGATTACTCACGGGGTGCGGCGGGTTTTTGGGTAGAAAATGGCGAGCTACAATACCCTGTGGAAGAAATCACCATCGCTAGCAATTTGAAAGATATGTATCTCGGTATTCAAGGCATAGGGACGGATATTGACCAGCGCGGCAGTATCCAAACGGGTTCGATTTTAGTCAATCGCATGACGATAGCTGGGCAATAAAGCTTTTCCTCAGAGCCAGCGTTGGCTGGCTCTGTTTCTTAATCTCTTTCAATTTATTCTAAACCAAACTCTTGACTGATGCTATTTTGCATCTGTGGGCTAATTCCTTCACTAGTAGTGCTAGTTAATTGAGCTTGTTCAATCAATTTCTTAGCGGCAGTTTGTAGCGATGCTTGGCTTGCCTCTAATTTCTTCGCTAGGCGCAAATAGTACAAGCCGGTTTGTAAGTGCCCATTTTTGATAGCTTCTGTAGCGTGTTCTAACTGCTTACTTGCTTGCGGATTGGGTGTCATGGTTTGAGGCAGCGTAACTATCTTCACTGCTGCTACTGGCTTGGGTAACACAGGTTCAGCGGCAGCAATTAAATTAGTGCTTACTTCGCTATGTGCTAAGGGTTTATCTAATTCACTCGCGGTCACTGAGGGTGCAAACTGGGTTTGCTTAGCGGGATTCACGAATTGATAAACCCCTAAGCTACCAGCAGTCACTAAACCCGCGCCAGCCAGTAAGAGTAAAGGTAATAGGCTAGGCTTGCGCTTAGCGGGAAGCGGGGGGGCTGGCTGGAGTAAAGTGGGTGATTGTTGCTCTATAGCCTGTAATTCTGTTAAGAATGCAGTACCGAGTAAATATAAGTCGCCAGTGGGCGTTACTAGAAATAATGAAGGGTCGACACCTTTAGTGACTAAACCCTGATCGATTAACTGTTGAGTTATACCCAGTGCTTTTTGGTGCAAATTAGTGGGCTGACCTTGTAGTGCCGGAAGCACACTTAAAGACCAAGCTTCGGGTGCTTCCAGCACGAAGAACACTTCAGTATCTGACCACGCACAATCTAAAACCCGTAATACTGAAATATCCGCCTGAGTGCCTAAGTTTTGTAAACTGCTTAGGCTCTGCTTCAAGGCCTGATCGCTCAGCAATTGACTAGGTAGGTAATGAATCAGTAAGCGCTGGTTTGTAGTGGCTTGCAGGTCGCGCCCTAGAAATAGCTCACCGAGCACATTCGAGAAGAGGCGCTCACCTATTTTGTAGTGTTTGTGCAGCACACTTTCCATAAGTCCTGTCCTTGCTGACCCAGCTAATGGTCACTGTTTTTGCAATGATTCGACGGTTTTCCAGTGATTAGTCAAATGTTTATCCATAACGGCATCATATTCACCAGAGTCTTGAATAGCTTTTAAACCTTTATTCACATAATTCAATAAGATAGTGGCACGCGGGTGGGTTTTATGCACGAGCACATGCAAACCTTCCACTGAAAGCTCACGAGGTAAGGGCGCTACCTTATCTTGCAAGCCCATTTTGGCGACTGTTTCGCGGCCTGTGAAGTCGTTCATCGCTACCGCATCAACTTTTCCAGCCATCAGCATTTCAAAACACTCTTTGACGGATTGGGGCTGCTCAAGCTTAATCAGATTTTTCTTTAACCATTCGCGGCCAGTGCGATCTAAATCATGCGTAAAATAGCCACTAGGACGGCAAAGTGTATGCCCCTCCATATCGGCATCTTTTTCGAATTTTAACGGTGCTTCGTTACGGGTAAATAACACTTCTAGCATTTGAAAAATTGGTGTAGAGAATAAGAATTGGCAGCGAAAGTGCTCAACATTCGGACAGCCCGGATTTAACCAAGGAAAGCCCATATCGTATTTTTTTTCTTTAAGCAACGGGTCTAAGTGAGCAGACCAATCATTAATCCAAGTGAGCTTATAGCCAATCGCTTGATTTTTTAAGGCGGTTTCTACTAACTCAGTAATCAGACCACCATTAGGTAAGGATTGATCTGTAAAAGGTTGATAATCCCCCGCTGTTAGTAGTTGTATCTCAAGTTTTGTGACTGGGCTTGGTGCTGGGGTTTCTGTGGTGGCTACATTGGTAGCAGGAGCAGGAGACTCACTGGAGGTAGCAGTGCTTGGCGTATTTTCACTTGCAGTCGCAGCCACCTTTTCATCGTACAAGCAGGGAATACGTAACTCTTGATTAACTTCTATGTTTGAGGGCCCTTTAATTAATACATCAAGATTAGCGTAATAAATCATGCTGTATTTACCAGCACTACCGTAGGCGCGTTGGGCAATGCTGCTTAAACTATCGCCTTTGCTTATTTTATAAGTGTTTTTGCAGTCTAAATTTTCAGCATTTGCTGATTGATTAAAGCTAATAAAGAGCAAAAAAGCGAATGAGATCAATTTGTTCTCATTCCTCGGAAAGAGTCCCCACATATATCAACCTCGCAAGTTTCCTAATTAAACGTTTTAATTTTTAGCTGAACACTAAATTAATACTTAGTATCTGCGATATAAACATTGTTAGGGAATACGGTCAAGGCGGTAGCAAAAAAATGTTAGGATCAGCTGTTTTCCCTACAAAATTTATAGTTGTTAGCAGCTAGCGAGACAGGGATAATAGCCGGTCTTTTTCTCAAGTTCGGCACACGATCAGGTATAGCTTAAATGGCAGGTAAAATTTTCATAGAGACGCATGGTTGTCAGATGAATGAGTACGATTCGGCGAAGATGCTGGATGTGCTGCATGCGCATGACGGGATGGAGCTGACAGACAATCCTGAAGAGGCAGATGTACTGCTACTCAATACCTGCTCGATTCGTGAGAAGGCGCAAGAGAAAGTGTTTTCGCAAGTCGGTCGCTGGCGGGTGCTGAAAGAGAAAAAACCGCATGTGATTATTGGGGTGGGTGGTTGTGTGGCGAGCCAAGAGGGTGCGGCGCTCCGTGAGCGTGCACCGTTAGTCGATGTGGTGTTTGGCCCGCAAACTTTGCATCGCTTACCTGATTTGATTCAGCAAGTACGCACCAACCACAAGCCTGTGGTGGATATTAGTTTTCCTGAAATTGAGAAGTTTGATCATTTGCCTGAGCCGCGTGCGGATGGACCAACTGCGTTTGTGTCCATCATGGAAGGTTGCAGCAAATATTGTACCTTCTGTGTGGTGCCCTATACGCGCGGCGAAGAAGTCTCCCGTCCCTTCGATGATGTGTTAGCCGAAGTCGCCCAACTTGCTGCACAAGGCGTGCGCGAAGTGAATCTGCTCGGGCAAAATGTGAATGCCTATCGGGGCAAAATGGATGATGGAGAAATCGCCGATTTAGCGCTGTTGATTCAATATGTGGCCGCCGTCGATGGGATTGACCGGATTCGCTTTACCACTTCGCATCCGAATGAGTTCAGCGATAGCTTAATCAATGTGTATGCACAAGTACCTGAATTAGTTAGTCATCTACACTTGCCTGTGCAAAGCGGTTCGGATCGAATTTTGGCCGCGATGAAACGCAATCACATGGCAATTGAGTATAAATCGAAGCTTCGTCGCATCCGCCAATTGCGTCCAACGATTAGCATGTCCTCCGATTTTATTGTCGGTTTCCCCGGCGAAACCGATAAAGATTTTGCGGATACCATGAAGCTGATTGACGAGATTGGTTTCGATCATAGTTTTAGCTTTATTTATAGCGCGCGCCCTGGCACGCCTGCCGCGAGTCTGCAAGATGACACGCCGATGGAAGTGAAAAAGCAGCGCTTGCAAGAACTGCAAAGCCGGATTTTGGCAAGTGCGAATGCCATCAGCCAAAACATGGTGGGAACCGTTCAGCGCGTCTTAGTCGAACGTCCGGCCAAGAAAGACCCGAATCAATTAGCGGGTCGCACCGAAAATAATCGGGTGGTGAATTTCGATGGCAATGCACGTTTGATTGGTCACTTTGTCGATCTAAAAATTACCGAAGCGCTGCCAAATTCTTTGCGTGGCACAGTGCTGGCGGTTGAACGCGAAGCAGGTAGTATGGATATGCAGGCTATTTGAGACTTGTTGCCGCTTGAGATTCTCTATCAAGACGACTACCTCGTCGCGATTAATAAACCTTCGGGTTTATTAGTACATCGCAGCCTGATTGATAAACATGAAACGCGGTTTGCCGTGCAGCTACTGCGTGATCAAATTGGGCAACGAGTTTATTCGCCCCATCGTTTAGATCGACCGACTTCTGGTGTTCTGCTATTTGCGCTAGACCCTGATACGGCGCGGCTCATGACCGAACAATTTACTCAGGGTTGGGTGCAGAAAACTTATATCGCTTTAGTCCGTGGCTTTTGTGCCCCCGAAGGCGTGATTGATTACCCACTGAAAGAAGAATTGGATGAGTTTGCAGATGCAAAAGCCGATCCTGACAAGCCTGCTCAAACCGCCATTACTCATTATCGAACGCTTGAACATTTTGAATTGCCGTTTGCGTCAAATAAGCATCCTACCAGTCGTTATTCACTGTTGGAATTGCAGCCAAAAACAGGTCGCAAGCATCAATTGCGTCGTCATTTAAAGCATATTTTTCATCCGATTGTGGGTGATACCACGCATGGCGATGGTAAGCAGAATCAGTTGTTTCGCGAGCAGTTTGCTTGTGAGCGTTTGTTGTTGCATGCACAGGTGCTGAACATATCACATCCACTGACTGGGCAAACCCTAGCCATAACTACCGCTATACCCGCTGAGCTTGAGGCTATTTTAAGGCAAGTCCGTGAGCTTACTCTGTAGCCTGTTTTGACTACGTATGAATTTTGCGTTTGCCTAGATTTTAATTGTTTTCAAATGCTGATCAATAATCTGGCCAAAATAGCGCCATTCTATAACGGGTTGATTTTCTTCAAAGATTTCAATTTGTAAAGCAGCCTCGGCATTGGCATGCAAACCGAGTGCGCGACTAGCGCTCACAATGCGGTGAGCCGCCACACGGATCAGATGCTCATCACTGTTTGCAAATCCCTCTCGGATTCTCTGTATATCTTCATCGACTTGTGTTCGATAGAGTGTCAACAGAATTGAGGTTTTTTCATCGCCCCAGCGAGCTTGTATACCTTCTAAGTGAGAGTCACCAGATGCAGGCTCTGCCATTGCAGCCCGATGGTCTCCTTGTATCGCAAGCAACAAGGCTTCAGGTGTATACGGTTTGGCCAGGCAAACATTTGCCCCCTTCGCCAATAACTGTTCCACTTGCCCCTCAGCAAAATGGGCAGAGGTTAGTGCAACGGCTAACACCTCTGCTGGATACTGTTGACGAATGTGTTCCAGTAGCTGAGCACCCTCTAGGTGGGGCATACGCAGATCGCTGAGTACAACATCAAAGTTCTGTGTTTGTAACAAGGCCAGAGCCTCCCGGCCATCACCTGCCTGCCAGACTGTATGCCCAGCAGATTGTAAAATCTCACAGGCTAGCATACGGTTGCTGGCAATATCATCCACCACCAGTACGGTTAGAGGTGCAGAGCCTAGCTCTGGTTGGCTGTTCTCAACAGGATGCTGGGTTGGCAAGCTCATGCCTAGCTTAAAATGGGCTTCAGTGCCCCGCCCCCATTCACTCACTAGCTTTAACTGCCCACCTGCAGCTCGCATCATTTCAAAACAAATCGGCAAGCCCAAGCCCGAGCTGGCATTTTGGCTATATAAGGCTTCGACGCCTCTATTAAAACGGGTCTCGATATGCGCCAGCTGTTCAGTTGACATCCCACAACCAGTATCCTTGATACTCACCTGCAGCTCCTGCTGATCAGTCTTCCACACAACCCACACCTGTATCTCACCGACTTCTGTATACTTGATGGCATTACTGAGCAGATTGATCAACATGCGCCGCAGTAGCACGGGCTTGCCCAGTAGATAATTCGGTAACTCATAAGTATGTAGATGGATTTGCAGTTTCTTTTCGGTCGCTCGATGGCGCAGCAGCTGTACTAAAGCATCCAACAGGCGTTGTGGGTCAAAGGTCTCGTTTTTATCCAACAGTTTCGCCTGTTTGAACTGTGCACGATCCAGCAGGTTATCCACCAAGGCATACATCGACTCTGCTGCATAGTGTGTAGTGCTCCAGAGTTCCTGCTGTTTAGCGGATAATTCAGTACGCCCCAACAAATCAGTTGCGCCCAGCATGGCATGTAGCGGTGTGCGTATCTCATGGCTTAGGGTGGAAATAAAGCGTTCCTGTTGTTCGACCAGCAACTCTGCATGTTCACGCGCCAACTGTGCACGATCCCGCGCCCGATATGAGCTTCTCAGGCTCATTCCCAAGGCTATCGACAAGATCACCATTTCCAAGTTTGCCGCTAGCATAGCTAAGATGCGCTCCCAGCCATAAAAGTCGATGTAACTCAGCCAGTCCAGCAAAGTAATCGCATGGCTAACTAGCAAGATAGTCCAAGCGGGTAAAAAGACCCAAGCTGGCTTGTAACCACTGAGAGCAACCGTGAGCGCCAGCAGGGGAATAAGCAGACTGGACACGATGTAGATATAAGATAAAATCCGGGTTCTAGAGAATAAAAACTCAGGCCAAAACAGAGTCAATAAGGCAGACACCAGCATCACCAGCATGGCCAATAAGCTGAGAAAAACGAGCACCCGCAAAACTCGATACAGGTTAGGCTTACTGTCATCATAACGAGCTGCTTCAATCCCAGGTTGCATGAACTTCAGTGAGAACCAAAACAAAAAAACCATCATGCTGACGCTCAAGAAACGCAACGCATGCCGTGCACCATCAAACAAGTCGATCAGGGTTTCAGGCCTGATGCTCACCACCAAGATCAAGGATAAATGCAGGCAGGCATAAATGGTATAAATGAGATAGGTACTGCTGCGTATAGAAAAAAACAATAAAAAATTGTAAATGATCAAGCCTAGCGTAATACCGATCCCTGTCAGGCTTAAAGCCGTATGCAGACCCGCTGCCCCGGCTGCTATGGGGGCTGCCATTAGATAAGTTCTGGCATGGCTCAACGCAGAAACTTTTGCACGCTGCAAAAATCCGCAACTGAGATGGCTTGGCAATAGTATAGGAACAAAATAAGCAGTCAGAAACTGAGGGCTACTCAAGCCTAAAGCAGGGCGCGGCAGGGCTTGCAAGGTTTGCCCTTGGCAGTGCAGGTAAAAATCCAGCTCATCAAACAGGGTATTATTGGAGCGCACTACCCAGTCCGACTGCACAGAACGGTTCAGCAGCGGTGTATAGATCCAAGACTGCCCTATGGCAAGGCTAGAACCCGCAGATTCATAGCCTGTCGCAGTGATTCGCGCCAAGGCCAGCTCGGGCGTAAGGCTGGCATCGGGGTCATACAGGACTTGGTTTTTACCCGCAAAACTGACGATAGTTTGGCGGTTCTCATCGGTGAGCTCCAAGGCATGCACGACTGGCAAGAATGACAGGAACATCCATAGCACGCCCACACAGACGTATAGCATCCATTTCCAGCCAACGGTTTGCCTCTTGCTGCGGTTCATCAGCTCGCTCCTCAACTGCGTTGCCATACTGATTGGTGGCTTCGCTGCAATTATATGCTTTTGTTGACAGTTCGTTGACAAACTTCCCGTTACAGTTGTTCTCATGCAGCAACCTAAAGCCATCCACCGCCGAAGCTGCTAGTAATCAGACTTTTAAAATGCGAGGGAGTATTGATGATGAACACAAACAACCTAAAAAAAATGCGGGGCGCAGTTGATCCTTTAACCTTAGGCCTGCTGTTTTCTGCATTGATTACAGTCGTTGGCTTAAATACCAACGCTACTCTTCAGCAAGCCGAAGCGAAACAATCAGATACCCTACTGCGCAAAGCCAACTTCACCCAGCAGGTCCAACAGCCGTGCCAGACCGCTTGCAAAGTCGTGAAACAGTAAGGCAAGCCCGCCAGCCACGCCCATATCTGGCTGCATGGCTGGCGGGATTTCAACTGCATACCAAAAGAGAGTTAATCCAATTGCAAACGATAACCCTGACCACGCACCGCGCTGATGGAGGCCGTACAATCCAGTACTCTCAATTTGTTACGGATGCGGCTGATCAGCGTATCGACGCTGCGGTCATTGCCAAGGCTTATTTCACTGCGGCTGACACATTGCAACAACGACTTGCGGCTGCATACCTGCGGGGATTGCTGTGCTAATAACACTAGCAGGCGTTGTTCAGAGTCGCTCAAGGTACAAGTGACTGTTCTGTCGGCACGTACTAACATCTGTTCTTCGGCAAGTAATTCACAGTTGGCAATAGTCAGCGGTTGCGGGTTAGGGGTTTGCCCCTGTTGATGATGGACGCGCAAGGCCAATGACTTCACCTTAAAAACTAGCTCGTCAGCCATAACCGGCTTGCTAATGAAATCATCAGCACCCTCGCTCAAGCCCAACAAGCGCTGCTTAGCGTTGGCGCGGGATGAAATCATGATGACCCCCACATCTGATTGTGCACGCAGGTAGGTAAGCGCATCGAGACCATTGACTTGCGGGAGCACTAAGTCAAGGATAATCACATCGACTCTGTTTTGCTGAAGCAAAGCAAATAAGTCTTCAGCGCTTTCACACTCAAATACCATCATGTGGTTTTCGCGTAGAGCAGACCCCAATAAAAAACGGGTAATAGCATCATCATCCACTACCGCTACTTTAATATCGGGCTGGGGCATCGGCAAACCCCCAGAACTCCTGCTATGAACCATGCTGCGCTTCCTCGCTAAAACAACTGACTGTTTGCTGATGGTTTTCTTCTATAACATAAACAGTACAGGTCAGGTACTTTCACTCATCAAAAGGCTTAGTTCTGCTGAAAATATGTACAAAATGGGTGCTATAAAGTAGACACTAGCCTAACCTCTTGTGGCAATTAATCACTGGCTCAAAAGCTTGTTTTCACAGACTTGAAGTATGACGATGGTAAGCAGAATCAGTTGTTTCGCGAGCAGTTTGGTTGTGAGCGTTTGTTGTTGCATGCGCAAGCCTTGAGCTTATTACATCCAGCCACTCAACAAGATTTAGTAATAAGCTCAGCTTTACCTATCGAGTTTGGTGTTATTTTAAAGCAAGTCCGCAAGCTAGTTCTGTAGCCTGCCCATTAGGAGGATAGGCGTAGCAAGCTCAAGGCTCTAAGCTTAAATATTTCCTCTTTTCGCGTGGAGTAGTTATGGCGGAGCAGGCAGTTTCTCAAGAGCGACGTATTTTGCTGGCAATGCGCAAGACTTTAGCAAGTATTGTGCGTGACCTCACACCTACCGAGGCGATGCAGCGCTACCCTTTAAGTGAAGCTACGGTTGAAGATATGAAGGCTTGCTTTGATTTAATTGCCGCCCGTGAACGCGAATTGGCAGTTCAGGATGGATTGGCTACGCATGAATTGCCACGCTTCACCGACGAACCTAAACAGGCGCAAGTGATTTCCATTGCCAAGCTCAAAACGCGTCAGCGAGATTAGCTATGAACGATGCAGAGCTGCAATTACGTACCGAGCAAGCCTTGAGTCAATTAGCCGATTGGCAGCTTAGTGCTGAGGATGTGCTTAGATTGCTGGGCTTATCTGAAGAAGTCAAAGCACGTCATCTGCAATCTTGTTTAAAAGGCGACCGCAAGCTGCCGGCCTCAGCAGAATTACAAGCGCGTCTTGAGCATATTGCGGGCATTAGTGAAGCGTTGGCGACTACTTTTCCCTTTAGTGCGCCAATGCGCCTGATGTGGTTGCGCCGTCCGCATCGGCGTTTTCAACGACGTACTCCGCTGGCAGTGATGCTAGAGGAGGGGATTGATGGCCTGCAGAAAGTACGCATGGATGTGGATTGTGCCTATAGCTATGCGATTGCTGATGCGATGGCAGCCGCGCAACAAACTAAGACCAGTCCGTAAACCTGTGCTGAAACCTATCCACTAAAAAATTTTGAAATTTGCTATTTATCAAAGTTTAAATATTAGAATTTAATCATATATTGATGATAATAAGTCATTCTAGCGGAGACAATAATGTTTAAACTACGTAACAACTTAGGAGCTAGCTACTCGCCCCTGTATTTTCTATCCGCTTTGGGTGCGGGTGGTTTAAGTATCTCTTTTTTCATCTACTTGATGTTCCTCACGCCACATCATAATACACCGATTCCTACTTGGGAGTCGCTGATGGCTGCTTTTCAAGGCGGCAATCCGTGGATGCAAGGTTTGATTGCTGTATCTATGCTGGGATTAGCGTTGTTTGCGCTGCTACATATTCGGATGCTGGTGTGGAATAGCGTCGAATATCTGCGTTATAAGCGCAGCGATACTTACCAAGGCTTGCGCCGATCGAATGGCGAAGTGCAATTAATGGCATTGCCTTTGACTTTTGCGATGACGATTAATATTGGTTTTGCCATCGGCGCGGTATTTGTGCCAAATCTTTGGTCAGTAGTGGAGTATCTATTCCCCGCTGCGATTACTGCTTTTGCCATTACGGGTTTGTTTGCATTGAAGATTCTGATGAGCTTTATGGCGCGCGCCTTGAGCACAGGTTCTTTCGATTGCACGCGCAATAATAGCTTAAGCCAATTATTAGCCATGTTTGCTTTAACGATGGTTGGTGTGGGTTTTTCCGCATCAGCCGCGATGAGCCATGTTGCTTTGACTTCTGGCATTGCGATGATTTTAGCGCTTATGTTCTTAAGCTTTGCGGCTTTATTGGGCGTGATTGTCTTGGTATTGGGCTTTAGGGGCATGTTGCAACAAGGTGTGGATCGTGAAGCGTCGGTGTCTTTGTGGATTATTATCCCGATCATCACTTTGGCGAGTATTGCGATTTATCGCCTGATCATGGGTATGCACCATAACTTTGGTACTGAACTGCCTTCGTGATGGCTTTCTTCTTCATCCATGTTGGTTTAATCGGCTCAGGTTTAGTGGCTAAATTCTCGATTGCGCACTTTGTGCTATTAGCACCTTTAGTACTGCTGCAATTGAAAACCATCGCTACTCTGTTCCGCCTTAACTTCAAATTATTAAAGCCAGAACCACGCGCTAGTCTCGCAGTTGCGGTTTAAAACCTCTCCTCTTAGCTGGGCGGTGGGCTTAGGTTTGCCGCCTTTTTTGTTATTAGATCATTCTTCGCTTTATCCTGTTAAACTTTTTAGCGTTGAATGAGATATAGGGTGTTTTGATGAATAATGACTTTCCTAAAGAGTGGCACTTATTTTCAAGGGAAATGTATACCATTCAATGGTTTATATTTTCAGCATTAAATGATCTTAATAAGATGAGCATACATGACAAAGGTGGGTGATGATTTAGAGGAGTTGAATAGAGTTGGCTAACGTTTTAAAATAAGGGCTTTGTGTCACTAGGTACTTCCGTATGGCAACCGTTCCCGTCCACTGCCGCCACTGTGACAGCGGGTTAGTGTATAAACATGGTCACGCGCGCAGTGGCGAAGCTCGCTATCGTTGTCGTGAGTGTCATCGTTGTTTTCAACGAGACTATCGGTATGAAGGCAACAAGCAAGGGGTTCCTGAGCAGATCATCGAGATGGCGCTCAAGGGTAGCGGGGTTCGGGACACCAGTCGTGTACTAGGTGTGAGTATCACCACGGTGATCGCTCACTTAAAAAAAACTAACCCCCGTCGCTGTCAATCCCGTGCTAACCCCCGCATTACTGGTTCAACATGAAGTCCAGTTAGTCTGTGAAATGGACGCGCAATGGTCATACGTCGGAAACAAGAAACAACAACGCTGGTTGTGGTATGCGTGGCTTCCTCAGCTGAAAACGGTCTTGGCCTCTACCTTAGGTGCTCGCACCGATGACGCCTTAAAACGCTTACTCCCGCTCCTCAAGCCGTGGAATATTGCGCTCTACTGCACGGATGGTTGGGAAGCCTATCAGCGCTATTTGCCTCAGGATAAACCTCTCATTACCAAACGCTATACTCAGTCGATTGAGCGACAAAACCTAAACTTCAGAACCCGCATCAAACGCTTAGCGCGGAAGACGATTTGTTTTTCTAAGTCGGTTGAGATTCATGATAAGGTTATTGGTGAGTTCATTAATCGGAGCTTCTTCAACTCTTCTAAATCATGACCCAAAGGTGCTTTCTATAGTTTTTTCACCTCTTTTTCGCTGGCCTTAGAGCGTCATATGAAGATATTGCTTATTCTGGGCTTTATGGTTAAAAATAATTTAGCCTTACCTGACGGAAAGTATATAAGGTCAAAAGGGCATGATCTTGAACATTTATTAAAAGAATGTAATGAAATTGCTAGTGATCATAATATTCAAATTTCTTTGATATTTGATGGGGACAATGTTAAATCAATAATTGTAAAATTTCTTAGTGAGTATAGTAAAGGCGGACTGAGATACTATTACATAGATAGCCTTTCCAACATCTCTAAAGCAGATGATCCTATGGTAACTTGGAGGGGGATACTATTTGATATTTATAATAAACATGTAAAGCTAAAAAACAAAAATAAAAGAGATATAGAGTCCTTTAAGGTTAAAAGTTTATTAAGTGAAATGGGTGAGGGTTTTGTTTTGCTTTCCCACGGGCTGGATACAAATCAACTTAGTTTGGACGCTGCATTTTTGGAGCAATCGGTCATAGCAGAGTCAACCTTAATTGTTAAAAGTAATGTTATAGAATTAATTAAAAATCTTAAGGGTATTTCAGATTTTTTAGAGAGGGAGTGTATTGTTTTGCATCAAAAGGCAGGCAATAAATCGCCAATTATTCCTTATATTAACGAATTTTTGAGTATATTTGAAAGTAATACTAAGTATTTAACAAAAAAGAAAAAATGGTTGTAATTTAAAGTAAGTACTTACTGTCTTTATGGCTTTGCTAGTTGTTGTTTGTCCTTCGGGTTTTAGTGGCTCAGTAATAGCAGTGTAATTTTCCTCTGAACTAGTATCCCCCCTCAGCTTTTGCTACATTACCGCCTTTCTTTGATCTGAGAGTATCCCCTCATGGCAAACCCAAGTGTATTTTTTGACGTCTCCATTGGCGGCCAGCCCGCCGGACGTATCGTGTTTGAACTGTTCGCTGATGTCGTGCCGAAGACTGCGGAAAACTTCCGTGCTTTATGCACCGGTGAGCCTGGTTTTGGTTATAAAGGCTCTGGCTTTCATCGCGTGATTCCTGAGTTTATGGTGCAAGGTGGCGACTTTACCAATCATAATGGCACCGGCGGCAAGTCGATTTATGGTGCGAAATTTGTGGATGAAAACTTCCAACTGAAGCATGATCGTCCTGGGTTATTGTCGATGGCGAATGCTGGCCCAAACACCAATGGCTCACAATTCTTTATTACGACCGTAGTCACTACTTGGTTAGATGGCAAGCATGTGGTATTCGGCCAAGTGACTGAGGGCATGGATGTGTTAAAAAATATCGAAGCCAATGGCACACGCAGCGGTGGCACTAAAGAGCCAATTAAAATCGAAGATTGCGGCCAACTCTAAGCTTGCTGGTGATGCCGGTCGCTGATCGGCATCGAACCCTTCCTATTTCTCCTCTAGTACACCATTCACTATGCAAGGTTTAAATCCTCAACAACAGGCTGCGGTTCTGCATCTTGGCTCGCCCTTATTGGTTTTAGCAGGTGCAGGTAGTGGTAAAACGCGGGTGATTACCCAAAAAATTGCATGGCTGATTCGCAAAGCAGAGCATGACCCGAAAAGTATTGCCGCGATTACCTTCACCAACAAAGCCGCGCGCGAAATGCGTGAGCGGGCAGGGCAATTGCTCAGCAAAGAAGAGTCAAAAGGTCTAACCGTTTCCACCTTCCACACTTTGGGATTAAATATCCTCAAAAAAGAAGTGAAAAAACTGGGTTATAAGCCGGTGTTTTCGATTCTGGATGCACAAGATAGCGATTTAATCTTGCGTGAACTAGCCATCAAAGAAGATATTGCTGAAGCGGATGATATTCGTTGGCAGGTTTCGCGCTGGAAAAATGATTTTTTAAATCCCGAACAAGTCATGCAGCAGGCTACTGACGAATTGGACCAGCGTGCTGCGCGTTTATATGCACAATATCAGCGTCAAATTAAAGCCTATAATGCAGTCGATTTTGATGATTTGATTGTGTTGCCCGTACAATTATTTCAGCAATATCCCGAAGTCTTGGAGCAATGGCAAAGGCGCTTGCGTTATTTATTGGTCGATGAATATCAAGATACTAATGCCTGCCAATATCAACTGATTCGCCAATTAGCCGGAGTGCGTGGTGCATTGACCACAGTGGGTGATGACGACCAATCTATCTATGCATGGCGCGGTGCACGTCCTGAAAACATTGTGCAGTTACAGCAGGATTATCCCACCTTAAAAGTGATTAAGCTGGAGCAAAACTATCGTTCCACCAAACGTATTTTGGAGAGCGCAAATCATTTAATTGCCCACAATCCACATCTGTTTGAAAAGAAATTGTGGAGTACTTTAGGCGAGGGCGATCCGATTCTGGTGATGCCGTGCCGTTCAGTCGAGCATGAAGCGGAAAAGGTCGTCGGCGAGATTATGAAGCGCCATTTCCGTGAGCGTGCTGAATACAAAGACTTTGCGATTTTATATCGGGGCAATCATCAAAGCCGTACTTTTGAAACACTGCTTCGTCAGCAAAATATTCCTTATCAAATTACTGGTGGTACTTCGTTTTTTGAACGTACTGAAGTTAAAGATATTCTCGCTTATTTGCGCTTGATCAGTAATCCCAATGATGATGCAGCCTTCTTAAGAGTGATCAATACACCGCGCCGCGAAATCGGCACAACTACCCTCGAAAAGCTCGGTGATTATGCGCATGAACGTAAAAACAGCCTATTTATTTGTGCGCAAGAGATGGCTTTTGCGGAACGGGTTGGTGCTAAATCACGCCAACGTTTAGAGCATTTTACTTATTGGCTGAATGAGCTGATTGAGGCGAATAAAACCGAACATCCGGCTACGGTGGTGAAGCGCATTATCGCCGATATTAATTATGAAGATTGGCTAATGCAAAATTCCAGTTCGCCAAATATGGCCGAAAAGCGCATGGCGAATGTGTATGAAGTGGTCGATTGGGTGAACAAACTGCATGACGATGGGGCGGGCAAGGAAACCTTGGCGGAAATTATTGCGCATATGAGCTTGGTTGATCTGCTGGAGCGTAATAGCGAAGAGGCGGAGCAAAATGCAGTGACTTTAATGACCCTGCATGGTGCTAAGGGTTTGGAGTTTCCCTATGTGTTTCTGATTGGTGCAGAGGAAGAAATTCTGCCGCATCTGAATAGTATGGACGAGGCTGGTATTCAAGAAGAGCGGCGTTTGGCTTATGTGGGAATTACCCGTGCACAGAAGCATTTGACGATTAGTTATGCCAAAACTCGCTCACGCTATGGAGAGAAAATGGCTTGTGACCCGAGCCGGTTCTTAGCGGAACTTCCCGAAGAGCATCTGCTCTGGGAAGATCGCAAAGTCAGCACACCCGAAGAGCGCCAAGCGACTGCCAGCGCTTATATTTCCAGCCTCAAGGATTTACTTGGCTAAGTGTTTGGCTTAGCCAATTCCAAAACGGCTGCAATAATACTTTCCTTAGAAGGTAAAGTGGCTGCATAAGCAGGGCCAGTAGCAATAAAACTATCTTCTGCGGTTAAGCGTGCTTTGGGTACAGCGAAATGCTCATCAAGCCAAGTCATCAAGCTTTCAGAAATATTGCCGCTGCGGCGGCATTCATCCACCACTAGCACTTTATCCACACCTTGTAGTGCTGCTATTAAACTTGCTTCAGGCAAAGGTATCAGCCAGCGTAAATCAATAATCCGTAGTTCAATTCCGTGTTGCTCACGCAAACTCTTGTCGGCTTGGCGCGACAGATAATAACCATTCGCATAAGTGATAATGGCTATCTGCTGACCTTCACCATAAACACCCACTTCACCCAGTGCGATACTTTCGGTGGGTGCTGGATAGGTGCAAGCCCAAGCTTCATCTTTTTCGACGTGTAAATCGCGTTGGGTATACAGGGCTATCGGCTCGACAAAAACCACTACGCGTTGCTCTTCGCGCGCCAAGCGCAAGCCTTCGCGCAGCATCTTCGCGGCATCAGCACCATTAGAAGGGCAAGCGACAATAATCCCCGGAATATCTCGCAGCACTGCCAGCGAATTATCATTATGAAAATGCCCACCAAAGCCGCGTTGATAACCTAAACCAGCGATGCGTATCACCATCGGATTGCTGTATTGACCCTTTGAGAAGAAGGGCAAAGTGGCTGCTTCGCCGCGTAATTGATCTTCCGCATTATGCAAATACGCTAAGAATTGAATTTCTGGAATTGGGATAAAACCATTCTGTGCCATGCCTAAACTGAGGCCGAGAATGGATTGTTCATCTAAGAGCGTATCCATCACCCGTTCTTTGCCAAAGCGCTGTTGGAGGCGTTGAGTCAAGCCATACACGCCCCCTTTACGGCCAATATCTTCACCTGCCAAGATAATTTCTGGATAGCTGAGCATCAGATCTGTCAGTGTCCAATTAATCAGGCGGGCTAAGGTTTGGGGTTCATGTAAAACGCGTGCATCGCTGCCGAAGGTTTGTTGGCGGCTTTCTGCCGCTGCTTGCATAGGTGCTTGGCAAGCTCGTTTCGGTGGAATAATGCTTTGCATGACTTCAGCAGCGGTACTTAAACGCGGGCGCTGTACCACCTGCGCGGCTGTTTCAGTACACTCAGTATCAATCGCATCATACACAGCCAGTACTTCACTTGGGTTGAGTATTTGCTGCTGAATCAATCGTTGGGCTGAATAGAGCAAAGGATCATTCGCCTCCCAGGCTTCACACTCGGCTTGGGATAAATAGGCAGTTTGTACATCTGAACCGGCATGCCCATATAAACGTACCATCTCTAAATGCAGGAAAGCAGGCTTGCGATATTGGCGTACATAGTCAGCGGCTTGCTGAGCAGCTTGATACGCTGCCAACATATCTAAGCCATTCGCATGGAAATACTGCAAGCCGGGGCGCTGCTTGAAATTGGCGGCAATCCAACCTTTGGGGGTGCGTACTGAAATGCCAATCCCATTATCTTCACAAACGAATAACAGCGGCATCGGGATATTTTGATAACTTGTCCAGCAAGCTGCATTAATCGCACCTTGAGCTGTGGAGTGATTGGTGGAAGCATCGCCAAAGGAGCAAACCACAAGCGAATCATCCGCTAATACTTTATGTTCAGGAGCTTGGCGGCGTGCCAAATTAATTGAAAAGGCCGTTCCCATTGCTTTCGGTAAATGGCTCGCAATCGTCGAGGTTTGAGGTGGAATAAATAAGCTTTTCGAGCCGAGTACTTTATGCCGCCCGCCAGAAATCGGATCGTGGCTGGAAGAAGCAAAGCTCAATAACATATCAGGAATAGGATTTTGACCGGCTTGCAAAGCACGCATGGCCTGAAATGCACCATCACGATAATGCAAAAAAGCCATATCGGTAACCCGCACAGCCGCTGCGACGGTTGCCATGCCTTCATGCCCGGAAGAGCCAATCGTATAAAAGCCTTGCCCTGCTTTTTGCATCTTCCGGGCAGTGCGATCTAAATGCCTAGATATGCATTGGGCACGAAAAATAGCGAGGGCAGCCGCGTGGTTAACTAGTGATTCACTCGGTTCAGCATGGGGTAAATCATTCGCTAACACACGTTGGCGAAAGCAGTGGTGCACGGCTTCGGTGCGATCAGTATTGATCAATGTTTTCTCCTCAGTAAGTTTGCCGCGCATACCACAGCCAACGGTGTTGCTGTTTGTGTCCGACATGCCACCATGGCTCATCCATTTCACACTAATTCCACTTCATGATGTTCCATCATGGCTTGAATGGGTAGAGGATTGACCTTTAGGGGCTAGTTTTTTAAACACCGCCACCCTTCACGTTGGGTCTGTGTAACCAATAAGTTGAAAAGCCGAGTCGCGGCGAGTAGTGGGTTTCTAGGCTTTTGATTTTGGAGGTGTTCATGGGGTTGGGTGATTCCTTTACTGCCAACAGACAGCGGTGATGGCAGTGGTGACTTGGGTACGCAGCTCATTAAAGCTGGGCATATCAATACGGGTAACATCAAGCCGCTCGACCAATTCATTCAAGTCATGGCGGGTATAATCTGGGTTCTGGAGGTGCTGCCCTAGCACCATTTTAGGTGCGCGTTGCGGTGAGCGGTCATTACCAGAAAGCTCCTCCTCAAGTTGGGTGCAATGTTGATAGGGTAGGGGCTTGACGGCACAAATGAACCATGCCTCCGAAGTCGGCTTAGGCACAAGGGCAATGCCGCGCTCGGCAAATTCAGCCGCGCGGAAACCCGCGTGGATAGCCTGTACAAGTTTCTCTTGTCGGTCTGGCATATCCGCCAATTGGCTGCGCGTACCATCCGTGTCATGGAAATAAGCCGCCATTTCATGCGGATGTGCTTCATTCTGTGCGTATTCTGCCAAGGCTTTGGCTCGGCGGAAGTGCTCCTCAAAGCCTTTCTGCACCTGTTTGCTGACAAAAACCTGACGGCGATTTGCCTTGGTTTGATCACTCAGCCAACCGTTAGAAAGGTAAGTGAAATGATCCGCAGGATTATGCAAGTTCAAACAATCAGCATTCCAGTCCGGCAGGTAATGATGAATCAGCTTCAGCAACAAACGCGCCACTGGCCCCGCATCCAGTGCATCGCCTGAACAAATTTCCTGCGAATTGGTGCAATAACCCATGTCGCCTTTTCCCTCACCCGCAAGAGCAATTTTTTGCAGCATGGGTTACTCACTCACCATCAGTTTGATAATTTCTTTTTGCAAAACTTGAGCGTTAACTTTCACAAATTGATTGCTCATGATTTTTTGCTTAATACTTGCCGGTAATGTATTGAGTAATTCTTCACCTTTTGGCTTTAGGGCAATAGCAGTACGACCAGTTTTTTCAATAACTAGTGTGCCATTGGCACGATTAAATCTAATTCTTGCACCCAACCAATCTTCAGGATCATGTTGAGATAATTCGTTTTGTCCTAACATGAATGGCCTACCCTGTGAAATTTCTACTTCTTTTGCTACGTCCTGAAGATACATATCCAACATCGCAGCTCCGGGCGGTAATACTTCTAATTTTTTAGCAACTGAAGGTATTTTGAAAAATTGGGTTGCATGAGTAATTCCATCCAAAGTTTTGTAAAGAAGTGTTACTGATTCTTTAGCAACCGCATCATCCAAGTAGTTTAAAAACATAGGACTGTGTGTTGTCACAATTATTTGTTTAGGTGAAGAAATCAGTGCTGATACTAAGCTTTCTGTAACCTCAGAGTTTATGCCATTTTCAACTTCATCAAACAGTAATGTTTCAAGAGAACTGAATTGCTGAGCTAGAATAGCGATAAGACGTAACATACCATCATTGATGTGCTTTGCTTCAGTTTCTAAGTATTTGAAATCTTTTGGTGAGATTTGGAGTTTCTCTATAACAAATAAATTAACCCACTTTGAAGCCGAAACTTTAGTTACAACATCAATAATTTGTGGATAGTATTTTTGCAGTTGATTTACCAACTGTTTACGTTGCTCAGGGTTAAGCTGATGAACAAAAATAGAAAGTTGCTCTCCTTCCATTCCTATATCAAATCGGTCGTTATTTCCATGTACTGGCTTCCCCTCCAAAATAGGAAAGCCCAATGGATAATGAGTTTTTCTACTTTTGCTTCTCTGATAAGTTGGATCAGCTTGTGCAGGTTTACGCAATGTTTGAGGTGATAGCAAGTCTAACGAACGTAGAGAGGTGAGATAATTCTTGAAAATCAATACTTCTGCAAGCATAAGATCAGGCTTTATCTGTGACAAAACTGACCCTGTATATTCAAACGTGATAGGCGTAGCAGGAGCATTATCAAAAGTGTAATACCCTTTTTTATTAGAAAAAACAACTTTATTATTATCTTTTGATTTGATCATCTCTTCTGAACACGCCAATCCATTGATATTGAAACTGGCTGTCCATTGATAGCTAATCGAATTAATCTCAATTTCAACAACAACTCTTATCAAGGGTGATTTCTTCAGGTTTGACCGGAGGTCGTTTGGATGCCATCTACGTTTTTCCAGCCAGTCAATGACATCACCTGAAATGATGGCACTGGTAAAGTCCAGTGCTTGCAGCACGGTGCTTTTGCCCGCGCCGTTCAAGCCAATCAGGCAGTTGAACTTAGCGAGTTCAAGGTCAAAGTCGACCAGCGACTTGAAGTTGTCAATGTAAAAACGTGTGATCATGGTAGTTTTTCCACCAGTTTCAGAAAATAATCGGATGACCAAATGTCCAGCGCACTGGCATCAGGGATAAATTTCACCACATCCTGTCGGGCAGCCGCAAAGTCCACCGTAGCAATACGCTGACGTAACAATAACTGCAATTCGGTTTTATCAATACCATCGGCTTGCCAATGCCCGCTCTCACGAGCGCGTTGGGCAAAATGTGCCAAGTTAGGAGCGACACCCTGACGCACATACCATTCAAAATCGAACCAGTCACGCCCTTTGACGCGGTTTTTCCACTGGCGAAACAGCAGCGCGTGCAACTTGCCTGCAAACAAATCGGGCAAGGCAAAACACTTCACATAGAACGAAAACGGTTGCAGCAACAGCCTCTCTTCCGTCTCAAACCCCAGCGGTGGCAGGGTATCCACCTCAAACTTGATCTTGACCTGACGGTTACTGCGGATATTTAGGCTGAAAATCTGGGTAGTATTTTTCAGAAAAGCCGATTCAATCTGGCTATCCAGCGTTTTCTGTTTGGCGGAAATCTCCACCTGTAAGCCTAATGCCTCAAATTCAGCCTGCATCGCCTTAAAGTACGGTTGCAGGGAAAAACCCGTATCGGCTTGCAACAGGGAAAAGTCCAAATCTTCAGAAAAGCGAGGCAGACCATGAAAAATCCGCAAGCAAGTACCGCCATAAAACGCCGCTTTTTCAAAAAAACTTGCCCGATACAAACCCGCTAGGGCGATTTCTTGCATGATCTCACGCAACGCCTGATCCTGTTGCCCAGCACTGGTCAGCAGGTAACGCTTCAGCATTTGATCCAGCAAGTTTATTGCCATTGTTTGATTGCTCCGTACAGATGCCCCAGCAACTCGGTCTTATGCCCTGACTGCTGATACGCGGCAATGATGGATAGGTCGATCAGGGGCGCTTCATCCGCATCAAAACGCAGGTCATCCAGCAAAAAATGCTGCATGGATTTGACCGAATGAATGCGTAACTGGCGGGTCAACACCAAACGGTCACACAGGGCTTTGGCAGGTGATGCCAGTAGCGCATAACCGCCACCCGTCACCGCCACCGATTCCAGCCCAATGGGAAATAAACCCTCCAGCAGGTGTTGGTAGGAAAAACGCCCCATGCCAGTTTCCAGCGTTTGACTGCGCCGGGTTGTCACCGAAGTCACTTCGATCACCTGCTCAGGGATCAGCCCGTAATGCCATAAGGCATAATCCAGTGACACGCACGACGGCCCATATAACAGGTTGGCAATCAGCAGACGTTCCACCGGTTTGCCCGTTAATTCAGGCGACACCACGTACATACCGCGCTTGACCGGCAATAGCACCCCTTCATCCACCCACCGGAAAATCTTGTTGTTGGGCGTTTTGTAACCCTTTAGTACCGACAATAAGGTGGGGTGCAGTACCGGAATATTGCCAAATGCCTTGATTTGCAGCTCTGGGTTACGCATGAGTGAACCGTTGAAATTTCATTACTAAGTTGATTAAATCAAACCAACAGTGAAACTTCAACGGATTTTTCTTCATTTCGTCGCGGTAAAAATCAAAGGCATCCCGTTCCTATTCCCATATTGAACCCTTGTTATTTGGTGGCTCATCCCCATTTTATTCAGCCTAATCCTCGCTTTTAGCTAAGCTAAAACGAGCAACTTTAAGAGGTTTTTTCATGGCTATTCGTCCTATTCAGCAATTGATCAGAGCGCAAGCAGTGCGTGAAGGTGCAGGTGTAACCGTGCATCGCAGTATTGGCACTCAGTTTTTGCGTCACCTTGATCCGTTTCTCATGCTCGACCATTTTGGCAGTGATAATCCGAGCGAATATATTGCAGGCTTCCCTGCACACCCACATCGTGGTTTTATCACCTTCACTTATATGCTAGATGGTCACATGGAGCATCGCGATAGCATGGGCAATCGGGGTGAATTAGATTCTGGTGGGGTGCAATGGATGAAAGCGGCGAGTGGCGTGATTCACTCCGAAATGCCGCGTCAAGTCGATGGTTTGTTACGTGGTTTTCAGTTGTGGATTAATTTACCTGCGGCTGAAAAAATGTCCGATCCGGCTTATCAAGAATTTGCCTCCCGCCAAATTCCTGAAGTTAATGCAGAAGGTAGGCAGGTTCGCGTATTAGCAGGTGAATATCAAGGCCAAGCAGGGGTAATCCATGATCCGCACACACAAGTATGCTATTTGGATGTGCGCTTAGCCGCAGGGGTAGATTTTAAATTACCCTTACCCACTAGCCACAATGCGTTTATTTATGTGTTTGAAGGCAATGCTACTAGCCAAGAGCAGATTTTGCCGCAGCATAGTTTAGTGGTATTAGGTCAAGGCGATGAGATTGTTGTGCAAGCGGGTAGCGAAGGTGCGCGCTTCATTCTTGTAGCTGGCAAGCCCTTAAATGAGCCGATTGTGCAATACGGCCCATTTGTGATGAACACGCGCGAAGAAATAAATCAAGCAATGGCCGATTATCAAACGAATAAGTTAGTTAGGAAAAAGGCTTCATTTAATAGTTAATTGAAGAAGTTTTGGATAAAAGGCACTTTAAAAGTGCCTTTTATTTTTAATTGACTGAGTTAGGTTTTCTTAATCTTATACACCATTGATTCGGCAGTAGGCTTACGCTGAAAATTCGCAATCGAGGCTGCTTTGATATGCCCAAAGCCCTTAATTTGCACAAAGCTTTCTAACTGTTTTTGCGTTTGCTCTGCATGACTGGTAGTCAAGTTTTGAGCTAACTTAGCAATTAAAGCACTATATTCTTTAATCAATTCCCGTTCTTGTTTGCGTTCCGCGCTATAGCCAAACACATCCAATACCGTTCCACGTAAGCCTTTTAATTTAGCTAATTGTGGCATGAATTTAAACATCCATTGTCCGTATTCGGTTTTAATTGGATTACCTTGGCTATCATGTTTAGTGAATAGCGGCGGGGAGAGATTAAGTTTAACCTCATAATCTTTGCCGGGTTCACCCTCAAAATTTTTGCGTAATTGCTCGATAAATTCAGGCTTGGCATATAAACGTGCCACTTCATATTCATCTTTGTAGGCCATCAGACGCGCTAGGTTTTGGGCGGCGCTGCGCGTTAAAGGCAGCGTTGCATCAGCCCCTAATTGCAATTCTGCTTGACGCAAAGGTTCTAGAGTTTGTTCATAACGCTTGGCATAAGCAGCATTTTGATACTCAGTGAGCCATTGGCGATTAAAGCTTAAAATGCTGTCTAAATCGGCTTCGGGTTTAGCGGCTAGGGGTTGGGCTTTTAAAAACTCTTGTGCATTGCCAAAATGCGCGAAATGGCAGCCCCATAAGAATGCGGCTTTATTTTTCTCCACTTGCGTGCCATTCAACTCTACTGCTTGCATCAGGCTGACACGCTCCAGTGGAACCCAGCCCTTTTGCCAGGCAAATCCCAAAATCATCATATTGGCGAATAGAGTGTCGCCGAGCAATTTCAGGGCTAAGTCATTAGCATTGAGGAAGGAGCAGGTTTCACCAATACTATTTTTTAAGTCATAAGCAATGGATTGTCCGGGAAAAGCCCAATTGCGATTGGTAATAAATTCAGCGGTGGGAGTTTCGCTGGTATTAACAATGGCTTGAGTTTGTCCATTTAAGGTCATGGAGAGCGCTTCTTGCGAGGCGGAAACAATCGCATCACAACCTAAGAGTAAATCCGCTTCACCTGTGGCGATTTTGCTGGCATTGAGTTGGCTGGGGTGTTTGGCGATTTGCACATGCGATAGTACCGCGCCACCTTTTTGTGCCAAGCCTGCCATATCTAAGACGGTGACACCTTTATGCTCCAAATGCGCTGCCATACCGAGTAAAGCGCCAATCGTGACAATGCCTGTGCCGCCAACACCGGTAATTAAAATGCGCTGTGGGGTTTCCAGTGCAGGCAAAATGGGCGGCGGTAAGTCTTCATGGTTGGGTTGCTCGACTTGAGCCGGTTCCGGTTTGCGTAGTGTGGCGCCCTCTAAGGTTACAAAGCTGGGGCAAAAGCCTTTTACACAGGAAAAATCTTGGTTGCAGGTGGATTGATTGATTTGGCGCTTAGTGCCTTTGGGCGTTTCCACCGGTTCAATCGACAAGCAATTAGAAGTTTTGGAGCAATCACCACAACCTTCGCAGACTTCGGTATTAATGAAGGTGCGTTCTTTGAGTTCGGGCATGAGACCGCGCTTACGACGACGGCGTTTTTCGGTGGCACACATTTGTTCATAGACTAAAATGGTGGTGCCTGTCGTGTCGCGCAGACGCTTTTGCACCGCATCTAATTCGTCGCGATGTACGATTTCAATCGAGGCAGGCAAACGGTTTTCAGCCAAGTTATATTTATCGAGATCGTCAGTGACCACGATAGTTTTGGCAACACCCTCCGCTTCCACCTGATCAACCAGCATCGGTAGCGTCAATATCCCATCAATCGGCTGCCCACCTGTCATCGCGACTGCATCATTGAAGAGAATTTTGTAGGTAATATTGGCCTTCGCCGCCACTGCTGCGCGAATCGCTAATAGCCCAGAGTGGAAGTAAGTGCCATCGCCCAGATTGGTAAACACATGCTTATCATTGGTGAAAGGCATTTGCCCAATCCACGCCACCCCTTCGCCCCCCATTTGGCTAAACGTTTCGGTATTGCGATCCATCCAAATGGTCATGTAATGGCAGCCAATTCCCGCTAAAGCACGCGAACCTTCGGGGACGCGCGTGGAGGTATTGTGTGGGCAACCGGAGCAAAACCAAGGCTTACGCTCAGCGGTGACACGCGGGCGCGCGGTTTCGCGTTCTTTGCCTTCAATAATCCGAATCCGCTCATTGACGTGATTGCGAATATCGTCTGGCAAATCCATCGTCACTAAACGCTTAGCAATCGCTTTGGCGACAATCGCGGGGTTGAGTTCAGCCGTAGCAGGCAACAGCCATTCACTGCGTGGTTCTGACCATTCACCACCTGCATGATCTTGGGCCGCGAATTTGCCATACACATTGGGGCGCACATCTTCGCGCCAGTTGTAGAGTTCTTCTTTCAGCGCATATTCAAGGATTTGGCGCTTTTCTTCCACCACCAAAATCTCATCTAAACCTTCGGCAAAATGGCGGGCATCATGGGCATTTAAAGGCCAAACGCAGCCCACTTTCATCACCCGCAAACCCACGCGGCGGCAGGCTTCGGTATCTAAACCCAAGTCATTTAAAGCTTGGCGCACGTCTTGATAAGCTTTGCCTGCGGTCATAATTCCAAACCGTGCTTCGGGGGAGTCAATTACAATCCGATTGAGGCGATTCGCCCGCACATAGGCCAAAGCGGCATACCATTTGTGATTCAGCATGCGGGCTTCTTGTACCAACGGCGGATCAGGCCAGCGAATATTTAAGCCACCTTCGGGCATTTGAAACTCATCATCACCGGGGAGCACAATCTGCACTCGATCGGGATCAAGTTCAACCGAAGAGGAAGTTTCAATCACTTGAGTGACGCATTTTAAACCCGCCCACAAGCCAGAATAGCGGCTCATGGCCCAACCATGTAGACCAAAATCGAGGATTTCTTGTACATCAGAAGGGTATAAAACAGGTACACCGCAAGCCGCCATTAAATGCTCTGATTGATGCGCAATTGAGGAGGATTTGGCCGCATGATCATCACCCACCACCATGAGCACGCCGCCATGTTTGGAGGTTCCAGCTGAGTTAGCGTGCTTAATCGCATCAGTGGAGCGATCCGCCCCTGGGCCTTTGCCATACCAGATGCTAAAGACGCCATCGAATTTGGCATTGGGATAGAGATTGAGTTGCTGTGAGCCCCAAATCGAAGTCGCCGCCAAGTCTTCATTTAAGCCGGGCTGGAACACAATATCGTGCTCAGCTAAATGTTTTTTGGCCTGCCAAAGTTGCTGATCAAAGCCTGCTAAGGGTGAGCCGCGATAACCAGAAATAAACCCACCCGTATTCAAGCCATTACGTCGATCATTAACCTTTTGCAGCATGGGCAAACGCACCAAAGCTTGTTGCCCACTCATATAGGCGCGGCCCTGTTGCAGGGTGTATTTATCATCGAGAACCAGATTACTGGGTAATTTAGCCGTCATGGGGTGCTCCTCAACTCTCTCTTTTATATAAGTGAAATGCTAAGGAATTTTGTCTGTATCGTAAAATTATTTAAAATGACTTGAGGTATGCGAAAAATAAATATCAATACCGGCTAAGAAATTTTGCTGTTGGGTGCAAATTAAGCCTTAGTAATCAACTATCAATTAGCTAATAAGTAAAATTTTGCTAAATTTGCGCTTTAGTATCTTGACCTATGCTGCCTGCCTCACACAATTGATAAGGACTGGTGTGTTATGCCCAACTCAAATTTACCTAATTTACAAGATGACCTAGTCGTGCAAATGACAGGGATTCGCGGTTTGCAGATTCCGCTGTGGGGCTTGTTTATTATGGCGGTTTTAGCGGCACTGTATTTTGCCAAATCAGTGTTTGTGCCAATTTTTATGGCGATTGTGTTTTCTTTTGTGCTGATGATTCCCGTGAAGCTCTTAGAGAAAATCCGCATTCCACCCGCCTTTGGTGCACTCATTGTTTTGTTGGTGACTATAGGTATGTTTAGTGTCTTGGCTTATTACATGTATGAGCCCACTAAGATTTGGGTAGAGCGCTTCCCTGATGAAGTTCATAAAATCGAAACGAAAGTGGTTGAATTGCGTTCTTCATTTAATGAGGTGCAAAAAACCACTGAACAAATTGATGAGAAAATCACTGATTTGACAGGTTCGGCTACTGAAGCAGCAGGTACGCAAGAAGTGGTAATTAAATCGGGTAGTCGTTTGTATACCTTAATGGACAGTACCCAGTCTTTTATTGTTGGTTTTATGTCTTTCTTGTTACTGCTGTATTTCTTGATGGCATTTGGAGAGTCAATGATTAAAAACTTGATGATGACTTGGAAAGATCGGACACATCGCATCGCTTTCCTGCGCATCACTCAAGAGTCGCAATATCAAATTAGTTACTATTTACTGTTAATTACCATCATCAATGTTGGTTTAGGGGTAGTGACTGCTTTAGGTATGTGGGCGATTGGGATGCCAACGCCGCTGTTATGGGGCTTTTCCGCCACGATCCTCAATTATATTCCCTATATTGGTCCCTTGACTAATATGGTGTTGGTGACTTTTGTGGGCTTAGTGACCTTTGACAATATCTCAACTGCCATGCTACCGGCTCTGATTATTTTGGTGCTGAATATTATCGAGGGGCAAATGGTACAGCCTTTGTTCGTGGGCAAGATGTTCACCATTAATCCGGTATTTGTATTTATCTCAGTCGCTTTCTGGGGCTGGCTCTGGGGCGTGGCAGGCATGTTTATGGCTGTACCTTTACTAATGATCTTGAATATTTTTGTGATAAAAATGCGTGAACTTGCTGCAGCAACGGAAGCCGCGAAAGCTGCAGCCGTAGCAGCCGCTGTTGAAGCCGCAGCAGCAGCAGCCGCCAAAGATGAGGTGAAAATCATCCTGCAATGAAGCCATGAGTAAAGATATTAGTCTTCGCCAATTACGCTATTTCATTGCTGCCGCAGAAACTGGGCAGCTATCAATGGCTGCCAAACAAGTGCATGTCGCGCAATCGACCGTCACCAATGCGATTTTGCATTTGGAGGAGTCGATGGGAGTGAAGCTGTTTGAGCGCCACCCCTATGGCGTCAGTTTAACGGCTGAAGGGTATAACTTTTATCATCGTGCCAAGCAAATCCAAGAAAATCTGGATATCGCTTTAAGTGAGCCACATTTTCAGCGCCATCATTTAACGGGTGCAGTACGCATGGGCGCATCTTATGCTTTGCTTGGGTATTTCCTGCCGCCTTTATTAGCCCGTTTTCGCCAGCACTATCCCGACATTGATCTTGATCTGCATGATATGGAGCGTCCTGAAATTGAGGATGCGGTATTAGCAGGTGATTTGGAATTGGGTTTAGTCCTAATTTCTAATACCCAGCAACGCGAGCGTTTTAATCATCATGTGCTGTTACGCTCCCGCCGCCAACTTTGGACGTCTTCAACGCATCCCTTGCGTGAGCAGCCCTTTGCCTCGTTAGCGGATGTTGCCCAATACCCTTATATTCAATTGGCTATGGATGAAGGCGAAGCGGCTACCCAACGTTATTGGCAATCGCAAGGCTTGCAGCCGAACATTGCCTTCCGTACTAAATCTATGGAAGCAGTGCGAGGTTTGGTTGCACATGGTTTTGGTGTCACGATCTTAGCGGATATGGTCTATCGGCCTTGGTCATTGGAAGGTGGGAAGATAGAAGCCGTGCCAGTATTGGGTGTTATCCCACATTTAGAAAGCGGGATGATTTGGCAGAAGGGCAGCGAATTAGCACGACCTGCTGAAGCGATGCGTCAGTTTTTGATTCATAGTTGTGGGAGTTAAGCTTAAGGCGGCTTGTACGTTAATCGGTCAGGGAGTTGATTCGGACAAGGCCGCCTATAGGCGACCTGTCTTCCCTAGAAAAGAATGAGCTCTTTAGCTCTCTGAGTTATCTTCAGCAGGGGCTTCTTCAGCAGGGGCTTCTTCAGCGGCTATGACTTCGCTAATGATCTCTTCTGGTAATGTGGTTTCATCTGACATTTAGCATCTCCTTGAGCATTAAGTACACTATCCATTTGTTGTTGCTACACATTTTAATGTAGACCTCTCTTCTTATAGATCATAATTTGGTATTTGTAGCGTTACATTTGAAATATTTTATTCAGCTATGATTCAGGTTTAAGGTTGAGCATTATTTGCTCGCTCTATTAATAAAAGAGCTTGCTCAGTAGTGGGTTTTCTTGATAATGCACTCCATTCATTCAATTCAAATAAGACTCAACCCTATGCTCAACATTGCTGATCGTATCGCTCAGGAGCTTGCTGTTGCTCCTCGCCAAGTTACTGCTGCTGTTCAACTGTTAGATGAAGGCTCCACCGTGCCTTTCATTTCGCGCTATCGCAAAGAAGTCACGGGCGGTTTAGACGATACTCAGCTGAGAAATTTAGAGGAGCGTTTAGGCTATTTGCGTGAGTTGGAAGAGCGCCGTGCAGCCGTGTTAAAAAGCATTGAAGAACAAGGCAAGCTCACGCCCAGTTTGACGGCTGCCATTCAAGCGGCAGACACAAAAACACGCTTAGAAGATTTATATTTACCCTTCAAGCAAAAGCGCCGGACTAAAGGCCAAATCGCAATTGAGGCTGGGATTCAGCCACTGGCCGAGGCTCTACTGGCTAATCCACAGCTCAATCCAGCAGCAGAAGCGGCTAAATACCTCAATCCAGCGGAAGATTTCAAAGGGGCTTTTGTTGATAGCAAGGGCGTGTTGGAAGGTGCGAAATATATTTTGATGGAGCGCTTTGCTGAAGATCCAGAATTGGTGGGTGAGCTGCGCGAATACCTGCAAACGGAAGCCAAGCTGATTTCCACTGTGGTGAAGGATAAAGAAACTGAAGGCGCGAAATTTCGTGACTATTTCAACAATGCGGATGCTTTAAAAAATGCCCCTTCGCACCGAGTATTGGCGATGCTGCGTGGGCGTAATGAAGGCTTTTTAAATCTTAGTATTGATGTCGAGCAGGCTGAAGGTGTTGTGCATCCTTGTGAAGTGCTCACGGCTAAACGAGTCGGTATTCAAAACAAACAGCGCCCAGCAGATGCTTTTTTGACAGAGGTGGTGCATTGGACTTGGAAAGTTAAGCTACAGACTAAGCTCGAAACTGATTTGTTAGGTGACTTGCGCCAAGCCGCTGAAACTGAGGCGATTCGCGTATTTGCGCATAATCTTAAAGATTTATTGCTAGCGGCTCCAGCCGGGCAACGCGCAACTTTGGGTTTAGATCCGGGTTTGCGTACGGGTGTTAAGGTAGCCGTGATTGATAGCACGGGGCAGTTTGTTGATCACACCACAATTTATCCCCATGTACCGCGCAATCAATGGAAGGAGTCGATTGCTAGTTTAGCCAAACTCATTGATAAGCATAAAATTGAGCTAATCGCGATTGGTAATGGTACAGCTTCGCGTGAAACCGATAAATTAGCAGCAGACTTGATCAAGCTACACCCTGAGCTGAACCTCCAAAAAGTCGTGGTGAGTGAGGCGGGTGCTTCGGTGTATTCGGCTTCAGAAACAGCTGCGAAAGAATTTCCTGATCTGGATGTCACGATTCGTGGCGCTGTGTCGATAGCACGTCGCCTACAAGACCCGCTCGCTGAGCTGGTGAAAATCGAGCCAAAGTCGATTGGCGTAGGGCAGTATCAGCATGATGTCAGCCAAGTGCAATTAGCAAGAAACTTGGATACGGTCGTCGAAGATTGCGTGAATAGCGTGGGCGTTGAAGTGAATACTGCCTCAGCTGCTTTATTGCGTCGCGTGGCCGGTTTAAATCAAACTATCGCCGATAATATTGTCGAATTTCGCAATAAAAATGGTCGCTTCACGAGCCGCAAAAGCCTGTTAAGTGTACCACGCTTAGGGGCAAAAACTTTTGAGCAAGCCGCAGGTTTTTTGCGGATTCATGGCGGCGAAAATCCTTTAGATAGTTCAGCGGTACATCCTGAAGCTTATACCGTGGTTGAATCCATCGCTGCTAAAACCAAGACTAATTTGCAAAGCTTAATTGGTAATTCACAATTATTAAGATCCTTAAATGCGGGTGATTTTACCAGTGAAAAATTTGGTCTGCCGACCGTGACGGATATTCTCGCTGAATTAGATAAACCCGGACGTGATCCGCGCCCTGCCTTCAAAACTGCGACCTTTAAAGAGGGTGTCGAAACTCTCGCCGATTTAAAGCCTGATATGTTGTTAGAAGGCACGGTGACTAATGTCACCAACTTCGGGGCTTTCGTAGACATTGGTGTGCATCAAGATGGTTTAGTGCATATCTCCATGCTCGCCAATCATTTTGTGAAAGACCCGCATACGGTAGTGAAAGCTGGCGATATTGTGAAAGTGAAAGTGCTGGAGGTCGATCAAGAACGCAAACGGATTGCTTTAACCATGCGTTTAGATGAAGCTTCGACCGCCAAACCTACGGCCAGCCCGCAAACGCAACAAAAAGCTCAGAACCTTCCAAATAAACCAGCGTCCAAGCCAGCACGCCCACAAACTAGCATATCTGCTGGCAATAATGCCTTTGCTGCGGCTTTTGCGAAGGCGAAAGAGCGTAAATAAGCTTTTAATCATTAAGAGTTAAATGTGAAAATTTATACGAGTATGGGTGTACGCCAATCTGAGGCCGGAGGTTTTAGTCTGGCAGATCGTCAAAATGAACTTAAAGCGGCAGGTATTCAAGTGCTGGCTGCGAGTTGTGGCTCAGATAGGCATGCATATGTATGCGGCAGTTTGTGGTGAAGGATAAACGCTTCAAATAGTTTTGAAGCGTTCACAATCCTCGGTTTTACTTCACGACGGATAGACTATCCACTTTCACAGTGCCATATTGGCTAGTAAATGTCAGGCTAGAACCTGAACCATCCTGCTGCTGGGAAACGCCCCCAATTTGGTGAGCGTTGCTGTCATACACTGTGACTTTGCCATCTTGTTCAATGGCTAAGCGTGCGATGGATGGGAACCAAGCATAACGGGTTTGGTTCTGTGCACCACTGGTGCTTGGGTTGCCTAAATCACTCGGCCACCACTGCCCTGAATTAGCTGAGCTGCCGCCAGTTTGAGTGACAGGTGTTGCACTGATTTCAAATAATTTAGAGCCACTAGCTAAAGCGCCTGATAAGTCATTCCCTAAATTATTCACGGTATTTTTTAAGTTCTGATTGAACATATCACCAATCATACTCATCCCATTCAGCATCCACTGCCCAAAACCACCTAGTTCTGGATGGTTGAACTGTGCCATTGTGCCTTGGCCATTATAGACAGACTCCAACATGGTTTTGACAGCTTCTGGCGATAAATTGTAGCGCTGTGCCAATTTATCAATCAGTTCTTGACCCTCCGGGGTTAATTTCAACATGTAGCATCTCCAAAAGTTATATGAACTCGTTCTAGCGGGTCTTTCAAGTATGGTGGGTTTTATCAGCCTGTGTGGAAAGAGTAGCTGTAAAAAGTAATGGAATAGCTAAGAACCTGTCGTTAATAACTACACTAGCATTTATTATTCATTTCCCTAAAAGAGGCCGTAGGATGAATTTAAGTAATCGAAGTTTGCTATGGTTGAATAGCCTGAGTTTTATCTTGATGATCGGCCTGAATATGGCGGGTGCTTTGGGTTGGCTGAATGGAGTCACGGTCTCTGAAGTTAGCGATCAATACCAAACTCTGCTTACTCCAGCAGGCTATGCATTTAGCATTTGGAGCCTGATTTATCTGCTCTTAATAGGCTTTCTGGGCTATCAATGGAAATCGCATGCTGAAGGCAATGCTACCCACTCTTTAGAGCCTGCGGGCATTTGGTTTGCACTGGCTAATGTCTTCAATACTTTATGGATTGTGGCTTGGGTAAATGCTTGGATAGGCTTAGCTTTGTTATTAATCATTGGCCTCTTTATTTGTTTATTTCAATTAGTGTTGCGCTTACGTTTGGAGACTTGGGATGCTCCAGTACGTATTATCTGGTTTGTTTGGTGGCCCATTTGTATTTATATGGGCTGGGTGACCTTGGCAACTGCTTTGAATTTCGCATCATGGCTGAAGGCGGTATTTGATACACCGCCGTTCTTTTCTGCAGAGTTTTGGGCTATCGTCGCCTTAGCGAGTTTGACTAGTATCTATTTACTATGGACACAGCTGCGCAATATGCGCGAAGCCTCGCTAGTTGCAGTTTGGGGGATGGTGGCCATTGCGGTGAATCAATGGCAAGTCAGCTGGATCGTGAGTAGCTTTGCTTTAGCTGGATGTGTGCTTTTATTAGCAAGAACCGCACAGCATGTTTTTAGCAATCAAGCTAGTTTGCCGCATAATAAACTTAAGCGCGGCGAATTCTAAAAAAGTTTGGAGGAGCACCATGTTAGTTTTAGAAGACAAAGGCTTGCGTATAAACCTAGTGACTGGCGAGTCAGCCTATTTCAATTATTATTGGTTACGCGATAATTGCGCTAGCTCTTGGGATGCGGATACTCAAGAGCGTGTCTATGACATTTTAGGCGAACCCGATGATTTAAAGCCGAAAGCGGCGAGTCTCGAAGGCAATAGCTTATACATTCAATGGCCGGATGGCCATCAAAGCTGTTATGACTTAACTTGGCTAGCGTGCTGGCAGAGCAAAGATGGCGAACCTTGTCTTGGGCATGGTGATTTAGCACTGCGCAGTCGTAGACCTTGGTATGCTGATCATTATCCTCAAGTAAAACGCTTTAGCTTTCCAGAGCTAGTTGCGCAGCCCGCTAAAGTCGCTGATTGGACTGAAGCTCTGTTGGATGAGGGCATAGCGCTATTAACTGAAATGCCAAATAGCAATGAAGGCTTGCAACAAGCTTGTGAATTGATTGGGGTGGTGCGCGCTTCCTTTTCCGGTTATACCTTTGATGTACGTACTGAAGCCAATCCAGTCAATTTGGCGTATACCAATAAAGCGTTAGAGCTACATACCGATTTGCCGCCGGAAGAACTAGCCCCCGGTATTCAATTCCTACATTGTCGAGTGAATAATGCTATTGGTGGCGAGAGTTTATTCGTGGATGCTTGCAGTGTGGCGCAGGCGTTTCGAGCGCAATATCCTGAGTATTTTAATTTACTCACTGAGCTTAAAGTCCCATTCCGCTATACCACCCATTTTCAAGATGTACGCGCGCGCCAAGTGATTATTGAGCTTGATCCGCATAATGGTGAAGTCAGCGGGATTCATTTCAGTCAGCATCTCGCCGATGTGTTTGATTTTCCACCGGATGTGATGGATGAGTTTTATCCGGCTTTTCGTAAATTCGGGCAGATGCTTCAAGATCCACAATACCTGATGCGTTTCCGCTTGAATGCGGGTGAGTGTATCGTATTTGATAACCATCGCGTGGTGCATGGGCGGACTTCTTTTGTGGCGGGCAGTGGAGCGCGGCATTTGCGCGGCTGCTATGTCGATCGGAATGAAATGCGCAGCACTTATCGCAGTTTGCGTGCGAAATACCCGGCGGCTTAGGAGCAGAGTTTATGAATCATCAGCATGATTACTGGCAAGAGCGGGTAGATTTAGCGGCAGCTTTCCAGTGGACAGCGCGCTTGAATATGCATGAAGCGGTCGCGAATCATTTTTCACTAGCCGTGAATGCGAGTGGCACACAATTTTTAATTAATCCCAATCAGCGCCATTTTGCTTTAATTAAAGCCAGCGATTTATTGTTGCTGGATGCGAATGATCCGCGCACCATGGATGGCCCCGATGCGCCTGACCCGACTGCTTGGGGGTTGCATGGCTCGATTCATCGCCTATGTCCGCAAGCACGCTGTGTGATGCATGTGCATTCGATTTATTCCACCGTATTAGCCTGTTTGGCTGATAGTAACTTGCCGCCAATTGATCAGAATACGGCGACTTTCTATGAGCGCTATGTGATTGATGAGCAGTTTGGCGGTTTGGCTTTTACCGAGGAAGGTGAGCGTTGTGCTGCATTGCTAAGTGACCCGAAAAAGAAAGTGATGATTATGGGCAATCATGGCTTGTTGGTCTTGGGGGATAGTGTGGCTGATACTTTTAATCGCCTGTATTACTTTGAGCGTGCCGCCGAAACTTACATTCGTGCACTACAAACGGGGCAGCCTTTGCGAGTGTTATCACATGAGATTGCGGCACGGACGGCTAATGAATTAGATAATTATCCGGGGCAGGCGGAGCGGCATTTGGCGGATATTAAAGCTTTGTTGGAGCGGTCAGGCTCAGATTTCGCGAGTTAATGCTACGCTGAATGGTCTAGGCAGAGAAGGGCGAAATTGCTATGATCCACGCCTTTCTTTTCACAGCTAGAGTGTTGGGCCGCAGCATGGAACTGAACCTTGTTTATACCAAAATCAAAGATCTACAAGCGCGTTTAGAGGCGCTTAGGGGGTATCTTTGACTACGAAACTAAGCACGAGCGCCTCGAAGAGGTCAACCGCGAATTAGAAGATCCCAAAATTTGGGATAACCCCGATTATGCTCAGGCCTTGGGCAAAGAACGCGCTGCTTTAGATACCGTGGTGGGTGGCATTGATCGCCTCACCAATGGTTTAACCGATGCGAATGAACTCTTGGAAATGGCAGAAGCCGAAGACGATGAAAGCAGCGCGCATGATGTGACTGCTGAAGTCGATTCCCTTGAGCACGATGTTGAAAAGCTCGAATTCCAGCGGATGTTCTCCGGCGAATTAGATCGGAATAATGCCTTTCTTGATATTCAATCGGGTGCTGGCGGGACTGAGGCACAAGATTGGTCAGAGATGATCTTGCGCATGTATCTGCGTTGGGGTGAAGCCAAAGGCTTTAAAACCGAACTCATCGAAGCCTCACCCGGCGATGTGGCTGGGATTAAAAGTGCGACCATTAGTTTCCAAGGGGAATATGCGTTTGGCTGGTTACGGACTGAAACCGGTGTGCATCGTTTAGTACGGAAATCACCGTTTAGCTCAGCAGGGGCGCGGCATACTTCATTCTCGGCGGTGTTTGTCTCGCCAGAGATTGATGACAATATCGAAATTGATATTAATCCTGCCGATTTGCGTATTGATGTGTATCGTGCTTCGGGCGCGGGCGGTCAGCACGTTAACCGGACTGAATCAGCGGTGCGGATTACGCATTTGCCAACGAATACCGTGGTGCAATGCCAAAATGGGCGCTCGCAGCATCAGAATAAAGATACCGCGATGAAGCAGTTGCGTGCGAAGTTATATGAATTAGAGCTGCTCAAGCGCAATGAAGAGAAGCAAGCCTTAGAACAAACCAAATCCGATGTCGGTTGGGGCAGCCAGATTCGTTCTTATGTGCTGGATCAATCGCGGGTGAAGGATTTGCGCACTGGTGTAGAAACTTCGAATACCCAAGCGGTTTTGGATGGTGGACTCGACCGCTTTATTGAGGCGAGCCTGAAAAGTGGACTATAAAGCGGACCGATGACCATGAGTGAATCAGATAACCAGCAAGCAGCTCAGCACGATGACAACCAATTAATCCAGCAACGCCGTGAGAAATTGGCTGCTCTGCGTGAGCAAGGCTCTGCCTTCCCGAATGATTTTGTACGCGAACATAAAGCCGCTGATTTGCACGCTGCTTATGAGCAATATGACAAAGAATGGTTTGAAAGTAATGCAGTTAAAGTCTCAGTAGCCGGGCGGGTGATGCTGCGCCGGATGATGGGCAAGGCGAGCTTTGCGACCCTGTCGGATACTTCAGGGCGCATTCAAATCTATGTGCAATTGCAGCGCGTGGGCGAGGAAGTGTTCGACGCTTATAAGCATCAAGACATCGGCGATATTATTGCGGTCGAAGGTACGCTGTTTAAAACCCAAACTGGCGAACTTTCAGTGAAAGCTGAAGCGGTACGCTTATTGACTAAATCCTTGCGTCCATTGCCAGAAAAATTCCACGGCCTAACCGATCAAGAGCAGCGCTATCGTCAGCGCTACATTGATCTAATCATGAACGAGGAAAGCCGCAATACTTTCCGCATGCGCTCGAAAATCATTAGCTATATCCGTAACTTCTTCCTGCAACGCGATTATCTGGAAGTCGAAACGCCGATGCTGCAAATTATTCCGGGGGGGGCGGCGGCGCGTCCGTTTATTACCCACCATAATGCCCTCGATTTGCCGATGTATTTGCGCATTGCCCCGGAGCTGTATTTAAAGCGTTTGGTGGTGGGTGGTTTTGAGCGTGTGTTTGAAATCAATCGTAACTTCCGCAATGAAGGCGTGTCGGTGCGGCATAATCCGGAATTCACCATGATTGAATTCTACCAAGCCTATGCGACTTATGTGGATATGATGGATTTGACTGAGGCGCTATTTAAAGGCTTGGCGCAGGATTTATTGGGCAGCACCGAAGTCCATTATCAAGGTCAAACCTTTGATTTTGGCAAACCCTTCGAGCGCATTACCATTCGCGATGCGATTTTGAAATACAACCCTGATGTGACACCTGAAAAAATTGATAATCTGGAATCCGCACGTTTAATTGCCAAAAAAGTCCATGCGCCACTGAAAGACAGTGATGGTTTAGGCAAAGTACAAATCTCGATTTTCGAGGAAACGGTCGAGCATTTATTGCAGCAACCGACCTTCGTGATGCAGCATCCGGCGGAAGTATCGCCACTGGCGCGTTTGAATGATGACAATCCGTTTGTCACGGATCGCTTTGAGTTTTATATCGGTGGGCGCGAGATTGGCAATGGTTTCTCTGAGTTGAATGATGCGGAAGACCAAGCCGAGCGCTTCCGCCAACAAGTTGCAGAGAAAGATGCGGGCGACGATGAAGCGATGCATTACGATGCGGATTTTGTGCGTGCGCTGGAGTATGGTATGCCACCGACGGCGGGCGAAGGGATTGGAATTGATCGCTTGGTGATGTTGTTTACGGATGCACCATCGATAAGAGATGTGATTCTATTTCCGCATATGCGGCCTGAATAATTCGGCTCAAATCTTGAATATGAAAAGCTCAATTAGTTTTGCTGATTGGGTTTTTGTTAGAGAGGCTAGAATAATAAAAATGGAGATCACTCAGCTTTACGGTTACCTGACAAAGTTTGTAGCTGAGTTTTCCGCTGAATGCTCTCAAATAGCTTATATAATTTCTATTTAGTACCTTGAGTAGCTTTTTTTAAATTCAACGAAATACTTTGATTTTCGCTAACCATTTTCCAATAACTCTTAGCCATTTCTTTAGCTTGATTTAAAATGTCAGCCTCAATTCCTAATAAAGGTTTAAGCATATATTCCCGCTCCACTACCTCATCCCGAATCGGCATGTAAAACATGGGTAACATATCGTAAATAGGTGCTAAGCCCTGCAGCTTTAAGTTTTCAAAATAAAATGCCAAATTTCCAAAATGCATATCGGTATTGGCAATAAAATACCCGAACGCATACGCCAAATGAATTTTTTGCTGAGTCGCCTTATCAATCATGCCTAAGTTTAATAAAGCATCGGCAGCCTCATACCAATGCGAGGAGCTGCCAATAAATTCGGCCTCAACCTCTTTTAAGCTCACCACGCCGCGCCGCCCATGTTCACTAACTCGATCAAAACGACGTAGTTCTAAATACACCCGCTCGCCTTCAATCAAACGCGATTGTGCAGCAGCAATACCAAACTCCTGTAAGCATTGCAGTGCTAAATGCTCGGCAATGAGCAAATCGCGATAACGCTGAGCCGCCGGGGATTGCAAGGCAATCGGCGGGCTGTATTTAACAATCGCGTGATAAGCCTCAGTGTCATTTTGGGTATAAACCAAAAACTTAGGCTGCTCACCGCCCACCGATGAGCGTGCAAAACCATGCTGCAACATTTGCGCTGCTAACAGATCATAAGCTTGCACAGAACAAGGATTTAGACGTTGGTAAGCGTTCAGATAGATTTGTGCAGAGGCTTTACCGACTAACAAATTTCCGGGTAATTGATCACCTGCCTGCAATAAATAGCGCAAAGATTCATCACTCGTCCACAGCGCTGGATTTTTATTGACCGCTAACGATTGGCTTAAATGCTCTGCATGCCAACGCCCTAAAAAACCGGCAGGCAGCGCACTTTGTAAATACCACGGAATATCATCAAAGCGCTGAAATTCATGATCTTTGACGACCAAGATTTGCCCCGCAGGCTGGCGATAAAGTGTGGCGAGTTGTTCAGGTTGGCCTTGAGGATTGATTGCGTAAAGAGGATGCCCATCAACTTGATCAACCCAAGCAAACACACTATTACGCCCCGCACCCAGTTTGATCACTGGAAGCTGTTGTAAGGCGCGGCTAATCGTTGCCTGTGAAATGCCGGTGCGCCGCGCCAATTCGGCGGAGCTAAGGTTTTCAGAAAATAGTGCTTGAGCAAGACGAGTTTGAGTATCCATCAATCAAGTGTAGCAAATTCATGAATAGATTAGTGAATAGAAGGTTTTTTAATTATTTTTAATAAAATTAGCAGCTTATAGCTATTTTTTGCATTTCGTGAATAGATTAAGACTAGTTTAGAGACTTGCTTAGCGACCACCACTTAATCCAATAACCCATCCACATTGAAGTCATGGCTAAAAGCATTAAGTAGAGTCATACCCGTTGGCATTAAATCTTCAGGTAGCTTGGTCGAGCTAGTTACAGCAGGCTTAGATGGTTTAGCTGGCTGTACAGGCTTGTTTGCTGCTGGAGTTTGGCTAGAACTAACTTTTTCCTGTACGGTCGAACTAGGCGTAGTGGTGCTACAAGCAGCTAAATTGCCAAGCAGCAAGATACTTAAATAAGTTAGTGGATTGAGCTGGGTTTTAAATAGCATGCATAGCTCCCGATAATTAGTTTTAACGGAGGTTGGTTAAAGCAGAGGAAGAGGGGAGTATAGAGGGAATTTAAATGACTAACACCACCGGCAAATTTTTCACCTGATAATACTCATCCAAACTACAGGCATTCACAAAGATCGTGCCATTATATTCATGCACGCCATATTCCTCATGGATATGCCCGAATGCATGAATTTTAGGTTTAATGTTTTCGATCACTTCTAATAGTGCTTCGCAGCCGACTTTAACTCCATCATAACATTCATCTAAAATCCCAAAAGCAGGGCCGTGGGTGATTAAAATATCAGTATCTTTGGGGATTAGATTCCAATGCCGCCGAATTTCTTCGCCCCGCTTGCGATTAAAAGCCCAGTTGCTAAAAGCAGGTTGGATAGGTGAACCCCAAAATTTAATGCCTTCAAGTTCAATGCCAGAATCATTCAGATAATAAATACCATAGTAGTCTAGGCAGGCCACCGCTTCGGCTTTGCGCTCATCTTCAAAGCACCAATCATGATTACCGGCAATCACTATTTTGTATTTAAAATGTTGGGCAGCGATGAATTGTGCAAAATCCTCTACATCTTCTATCTCGCCGTGACGGGTAAAGTCGCCACAATGCACTAAAACATCACCCCCATCCAAGCTTAGTTGACGATGATGAGAGTGCGTATCAGAGATAAAAGTTAATTGCATGCAAGCATCCTTTCGCGAAAAACTTTAATAGTTATAGATCATATAAGCGTTGTTTTGAAGGCATTAAAGCAATTGCAATGCCAATTTAGTGGCAGCAAAAGAAAAACCACCCGTAGGTGGTTTTTCAATATGAAATGTCAGCAGACGCTAAATTATTTCAAGGCTTTTGGAATACGGATTTTTTGGCCAGGGAAAATTTTGTCTGGGTCTTCGATAACTTCACGGTTAGCTTCGAAAATTACCGTGTGCTTAGAGCCATTGCCATAGGCTTTTTCTGCGATTTTCCATAAATTATCGCCTTTTTCAATGATGTAGAATTCATCATCGGTCGCGAGCTGTGCAGCTTGACCTGCTACGGTTGCTTCGGCTGCTTTCACTTCTTGGATGCCCATCGCATTACCTGCCATGAGAATCGCTTTTTCTAAAGCTTCAGGAGACTTCGCATCACCCTTAATGGTTGCTACGCCATTAGAGACTTGTACTTGCAGGTTATCTAAGCCAGGGTTGGCTGCTTGGATATGCTCTTGAACTTTAGCAGCTTGTTGCTCTGGTGGATCATCTTTACCGAACAGTTTTTTGCCAATGTTAGCTGCAAAATCAAATAAACCCATAGTTATCTCCTTCCAAATGAATTATTCAAATACGGCATGATAAGCCTAAGGTGAGTATAAGCCTAAACCAACTCACTGTGGCAACTAATCATCAGCTAAGTCTAACTTATTAAGAGCAGGGTTCAAACTTAAGCTAAAAATGTTCCGTATTTGACAAGACGTTGCTGCCAGTAAGCGCGCCGCAAGTCATCTAGGGTGACTTTTCCACCACCAGAGGCTGCATGAATAAACTTGCCATCACCCACATAAATTCCTACGTGATTTACCTTTTTGCCACTGGTGCGGAAGAAAATCATATCACCTGGTTTCAGATCTTTGCGGTTAATGGTGCGACTCGCTTTGCTTTGTTCTAGTGCAGTGCGTGGAATACTCAGGTTGACATTTTTATGGGTGAATTTGGTGAGGCCGCTGCAATCAAAACCTTCTCTTGGGGTATTGCCACCCCAACGATAGTCAATGCCGATAGAGCGATAAGCCGCTTTCAAAATCTCAGCACGCGTAGGATTGAGTTTTTTGCTACGGGTAGCGGCTCTGGGTGTCTCCGCTTGGTAGTAGGTCTGTGGCGCTGCATAACGACGCGGCTGAGCTTGTTGTTGTGCCTGTGGCTCATAAAAGCCATTGTTATCATTGTGATGGTAAGGCTGAATGTCTGGCGGAACGGATAACTTGGTATCCCAAACTTGAAAAATCCGCTTATTACTAGGTTGATAAGACGCGCGTTGTACTTGATAAGGGTTATTCTGGGGGTGATAGGTCGAATAATCTGCTTTTGCAGTCGTTGGCAGCAGGCTCAAGTGTCCAAGTGCCAACATAGCCCCCTTAATCCAATTAGCCGTTGTCGGTTTGCCCATGGTTATACCTTTTTAATTTTTATTAATTTGGATTTATAAGATTTTAAAAATCTTATCTTAAAGGGCTAAAGTGAACACGAGCTTGATAAAGCCTATTTAGGCGGTAGATTGCTTATGAAAGGTAGGACAGAGGCTAGCAATTTAGGCTAGCCTAGAGAAAAAACGAGCAAGTTTAGAAGCGAATACCAGAACAAGGATCAGTTTCATATTTAAGTGCTGGTAAATCAGCCAAATAATGAATGGTATTTAAGGGGCCAGCTGGAAACAGCTTGTACAGATAACGGCGTCCACCTTGCAGGTAAAACTCTTCATGCATCAAATCAGCTAGCGCGCGTGCATTTTCGCAATCATCGCAGTACTCATAAAAATCGAGAATAAAGTCAACCACCTCACGATGTTGTTCGGTGAGTTTCAACTGTAACTCTTTAGAGCGTTGCTCAATCAGTATATAAGTCTGGGCGACTTTGAGCACAGGCAAGGGTGCGCGAAACATCGGCTCTGCACGCGGAAACATTTCGTCAATTGTGATCGGACTGTACATGGGCTTTCTCCAGCAGAATCAGTTTTATATCCATTTAGGGATAGATTTAAGGTTATTTCTATCCCCCAAAAGTAATACTCCAGAGGCAATAGGTCAATATCCCTATCTCTTCAAAAGGTTAGAAACTGCTAAAGGAAACAGCGATTTATGCAGGAGTGGTGAGTAAGCCTAAGCGGCCAAGTACGCGCTTATACGGTTCGAGCATTTCAGGCATAAGAGTGCGTTGGATATAGTCTAAAACCCATTGTTGGTCGCGTGGCCCTAAACTTGCCGCAATATGCTGGCCGAAGCTTAAGCCCATCGAAAAACCAGGTAGTTGGGCACTTTCATCCCAGCTAGTTTCAGAGTAGTCAGCCAAACGTTGATTGAGCTTATTAATGAAAGAATTGCGATAATCGCCAGCACCCGCAAAGTCGCGGGCATTATCTTGAATATGATCGGCAAGTTTCAGGGCAAAACTGCTAAGTAGTTGAGAGCGATCAGTTTCATCGAGTTGTGTGTAAGCAATCCGATCTAAGACATGTACCAAAAAAGACATGCTTTCTTCCATCACTCCCACTCGTTGCATTTGTGTATCAGTTTGGAAGTTTTGATTTTCGATTTCTACTAAGGCTTGCATGCCAATTTTCCAAGCATTAAAGGCAAGCACGCTAACCGTATCTTCTAAGGAAACCTCGCGGGTTTGATTATTCCATTGGGTCTTCAGGCGAATACGCATACTAATATCCTGCTAAGTTCATCAGCAAAGCCCCCAAAAAAGGGGGCGCTAAAAACTGAGCTTACTGTGTAATGCGTCTGACCGTCGATCTACCTAAAGGAGGTAAGTGGGTGAATGGGCCAGCATGGTATTTCCATTTATAGGCAGGGTCTTCGAGATGGCGCAGCCAATACAATTTGCCAGAGTTACGCCACGGATCGAGAATGATGCCGGTGTCAAATGGTTGGCCTTTGGCAGTTACCAGAAGGGTGCTATGTTCGCGCCATGGGTCACCACGGTTAGAGACCCCCCAGTAAACGTCCATAGTTTGTAAGTTTTTGCGTCGCGCCATTGTAATCATCGCGTCCGCCCAGTCAGTACATAGACCTTTCGGTCGGAGCTTGGCATTACGTAAGGTATTATGATACATCGGTGGCCAAGTCAGTCCCCATTCATTAGCCAGCTTCATAGGGTAGACATAAGAGTCATAAGCCAAGTCCATGGACTCATCACGGCTGATATAAGGCCCAAGTGACATCAAAGCGCCTGCTAGTTCACGAATATTACGTTCGGTTCGCGAATCCATTTCCGCGAGTTGCGGGCGGCCACTTGGCGTAACTACTACATTGTCATAGCGTACTGCACAGCCTGATAAGAGCACTGACGCTAGTCCAAGTGTTATTATTGTTTTAGGAGCAATCATAAATTACTCTTCCTTTGTAAAATGCATGAGATAGTTAACATCAATATCTTTGCCAAGTCGGTAGCTTTGGAAAATAGGGTTATAAGTCATACCACTAATATCTTTTAAGCTTAATTGAGCTTGGCGTGCCGCATACTCTAATTCAGAGGGACGGATAAATTTTGCGTATTCATGGGTACCCCTCGGCAACATGCTTAGTAAATACTCTGCGCCAATAACGGCTAGCATAAATGCTTTAGGGTTACGGTTTATAGTCGAAAAAAACACATTTCCACCTGGCTTGACGAGCTGAGCACAAGCGCGAATCACCGATTCAGGGGCAGGTACATGCTCGAGCATTTCCATACAGGTCACGACATCGTATTGGCCGGCTTCCCGCTCAGCTAAAGCCTCTACCGCGATTTGCTGGTAGTCAACTTCAACTTGAGAATCAAGCGCGTGTAGGCTTGCGACTGATAACGGACCTTCACCTAAGTCAATGCCCGTCACCTTAGCACCACGCCGCGCCATGCTTTCGGCCAAAATTCCACCGCCACAGCCGACATCCAGTACTCGTTTATTTTTTAGGTGCGCACGATCATCAATATAGTTGAGGCGTAAAGGGTTAATAGCATGCAAAGGTTTAAATTCGCTTTCAGGATCCCACCAGCGATGTGCAATGCTTTCAAATTTGCGAATTTCGCTTGGATCTACATTCAGCTCAGCGTTCATCCCGCAGTTTCTCCAATTAGACTTTGCCAGTGTTGGGCAGAGTTGATGAGCTCTGCTTCATTTAGGGTGCACAGTTTACGCTCTTCTAATAAGGCTTGACCAGCCACCCAGACATGCGTTACTTGGTCACGGGTCGTGCAGTACACTAAATGCGAGATCGGATCATACATGGGCTGTGATTCCAAACCACCTAAATTAATTGTAATCAAATCAGCACTCTTGCCGATTTCAATAGAGCCAATGTGCTGCTCCAAGCCCAAAGCTTTGGCACCATTAATGGTCGCCATTCGCAAAACTTGGTGAGCTGATACTACGCTCGCGTCCTGAGCAACGGCTTTAGCGAGTAGGGCAGCCGTGCGCATTTCGCCTAACATATCCAAATCATTATTGCTCGCATTGCCATCGGTACCTAAAGCCACATTCACGCCCGCAGCAAGTAACTTAGCCACAGGGCAAAAGCCGCTCGCAAGTTTTAAATTCGATTCAGGGCAGTGAATGACATGGACTTTTTTATACGCTAAGTTTGCAATTTCAGATGCTGCTAGCTGTGTCACATGCACAGCTAAGAAATGCCGATCTAATAAGTCTAAACGTGCCAGTCGTGCCAGTGGGCGCTCTTGATGGAGTTCTACAGCCTGCATGACCTCCTGTGTGGTTTCATGCACATGCATATGAATGGGTAGATTTAAGCGGCTTGCAAGTTGATGGATGCGTTCTAAGGCTTGATCAGACACCGTGTAAGGCGCATGGGGAGCGAAGCAAACGCTGATTAAAGGGGTATTTTTTACGCTCTCGCGTAGAGCTAAACCTTTTTGTAGATAGCCCTCAATGTTTTCAGCATAGGCTGTTGGGAAATCAATCAAAATCATCCCTAAAGACGCACGAATGCCACTCTCTTGTACTGCTTTGATAGTTTCTTCTGCAAAAAAATACATATCGTTAAAGCAAGTCGTGCCTGAGCGAATCATTTCCGCAATCGCAAGCTTAGAGCCATCATACACAAATTGCTGATTCGCCCATTGGCGTTCGGCAGGCCAAATATGCTCCTGCAGCCATTCCATGAGTGGCAAATCGTCGGCTAAGCCTTTCAATAAGCTCATCGCTGCATGCGTATGTGCATTCACTAGGCCTGGGAGCAGAGCCTGTTGTGGAAGTACTACAGTTTTTTTAGCCCGATAATGCTGTTCAGCCTCAGCAAAAGGTAAAATATCGAGAATTTTACCTTGATCAATAGCTACAGCGTGATCTATCAAGACTTGATCTTGCTCGTTGATGGTAATGACCCAACTGGGTTTAATTAATAAATCGATCTGCATAGGGGTGTCGCTGCTCGAATAATGTTGTAAAATCGCACTCAAACCCTAGCTTTGAGTGCCGCTATGCCACCACAAGATACAATTCGCGCCGTCGAATGGAAAGATAACCATCTGATTTTGCTTGATCAGCGCAAATTGCCCCATGCAGAGCAATATATTCAAATTTACAGTGCTGAAGATACTGCCGAGGCTATTCGCAATATGGTTGTGCGTGGTGCACCCGCTATTGGCATTACTGCTGCCTACGGTTTGCTGATGTCTGCCCGTAAGGCCTTCAAGCAATACCCACATGATTGGCGCTCACGCTTACAGTCGGATATTGATTTACTGGCAGCCTCGCGTCCAACGGCCATTAATTTGCAGTGGGCTTTAGATCGGATGTCTGCGGCGATTAATGAGCATGATCCAGAGCCAATTAATACTTTAATGGCGCTGGCACAACGCATTCATCAAGAAGATATCGAAGCTAATCATCGCATGGCTTTTTTGGGCAATGAGTTGATTAAACCGACGCATGGAGTGCTTACCCATTGTAATACAGGCTCATTGGCGACAGGCGGCTATGGTACGGCATTAGGGGTGATTCGTAGCGCTTATAGCGAAGGCAAAATCGAACAAGTTTATGCAGACGAAACGCGGCCTTGGTGGCAAGGTTCACGCTTAACAGCTTGGGAGTTAATGCGCGATAAAATTCCAACACAATTGATTTGTGAAGGTGCAGCCGCCCACTTAATGAAGTTGGGGAAAATTTCTTGGGTGATTGTGGGTGCTGATCGCATTGCTGCAAATGGTGATGTGGCGAATAAAATTGGTACCTATAGCTTAGCGGTGCTAGCTCGTTTCCACAGTGTGCGTTTTATGGTGGTCGCACCGACCAATACCATTGATATGGCTACCCTTTCAGGCGAGCAAATCCCTCTCGAAGAGCGGTCGCCTGATGAAATTCTCAATGTGAATCAACAACGCATCGCAGCTCCTCAAGTCAGTGCTTGGAATCCTGCTTTTGATGTAACGCCTAGCAAATTGGTGGATATTCTAGTTACAGAAAAAGGTCTGATAGTGCGCCCAGACAGTGAAAAACTGGGTGCTTTAATGCAGAGCTAAATAGCAAGTGTGGCATACGATTGGTAGCTATGCGACTCTACAGGTTCGACCCGAATATGGTTTCACCTTAGAACAAGGCTGGAATACAAAGCAAGGTTTTGTCGTGCTACATATGGAACAAATCTATGCGTATGAAAATACCTGTCCCCACCAGCATGTATCACTCAATTGGAGTGAGCATGTTTTTTTAGAGCCTAATCACGAATTTATCCAATGCAGTATGCATGGTGCTTTATTTAAGCCCGATACGGGTGTTTGTGTGTATGGACCTTGTTTTAAGCAAAAGTTGACTAGCTTACCTGTACGTATCGAGGGGGATAGCGTACAGGTTTGGTTTGAGTTTAAAGCAGCGGTCTAAACGGTGGTGTGCTTAGTCAGAGTCGCTAGTAGTTGGCGAATATCGCGTTTCAAATAATGCGTAAAAAACAAATTCGGAATTTGTAGATAAGTACGCCGATGCAAAGGGATTTTCGATAGGGTACAAGAATACTCGCGCCCATTTCTTAAGCCTAAAGCCACCACTTGTAGCGGCTCTTTAATTTGCCGCTGAAAAATCTCATCACTTAAGTAGTCTTGAACTGGATTGTTCTCATTAGGGCGCAGATCTGCATGTTGAATATCCATGATTTCGCGGTAAGGATGAAAATCCTGTTGCACACTGTACAAATCGTTGCTGGCCCAATCATAAAAAGCCGTACAAACCACCACACCTTGTTCAAAACACAGCAAAGCGTACAAATAATGCAAGCGACTTAAGCCCTCTAATTCAGTAAAGGGTTGTAGCGCGAACAGGCTTTTGCCTTTGGAGCTGAGTAGCGCTTGGAGTGTATCTTTGTTGGGGCTAGCTTCATTCGGCAGCAATTGTAAAATTGCGCGGCTTTCTAACAAGAAAAAACTAATATCCCCCGTTTGGAGCTGGGTCTTCATTTCAGCCTGATCTAAAGACGGGAAAAATTCAGTGATACTGTCATGTAGCCAAGTTTCTAATTGGCGGGTATAGTTTTGCTGTAAAGGTTTAGCATCTAAATGCTTAGTCAGCTCTTGGCATTGAGTATCTAACTGCGCTAACAGGGTCTGTTGTTGCTGAATCCAAGCCTGATTACGTGCTAAGTGCTCGTTATTTTCTTGAATACTGGCATGCGTCTTAATCCAAACCACCAGCACTAACATCAAGCTGAGCATAGGTAGCAACCAGTTTTGGCTGAGTACCCCAAAAATAAACATACCGCTGAACACCGTCAGCATGAATAAACGCGGGGCGTATTGGGTGGTGCGGCTACGATTCAATTCAGCACGCCGAGCTTCTAGTCGGGTAAGGTTTTGATATTGCGGGAGCAAATTGGCTTGAGGTGGGTAAAAGCTAAACCAATAGTTTTTGAATTGTGCATTGCCTTGCAAAGATTCCTTGCCATCCAAGCATCCACAAGCCGGATTGCTAAAAACCGCATAATCTAACAAGTCTGCTTGCGTATCAGCAGCGGGAATAATATCTTCAAGCGTAAGCGGCATAGTGGATTCTTGTTGAGCTGCTTGTGACTGGCTTTCACGATACAGCTTTCGCGCAAGCAAACTGCTGTGGTAATCAATTGAGTTATTCATAAATAAAAGCCCTTTATTATTTTGTTTGAAAATAGCATGGAACGTTTGTGTAATCTATCAAGACAATGAATATATTAAAAAAATCCCGGACGATCGAAACTGAGTTCCCTTGTAACGAAACTAATTTGCTAGATCGCTTTCTGGATGCGTTTTGGGCAGAGCGTGGCGCGGCAAAGAATACTTTGGATGCTTATCGCAGTGATTTGCTAGGTTTATGTAGTTGGTTAGCTTCAGAAGGGAAGACTTTAGAGACGGCGAGCCGTAATGATTTGCTCGATTATTTGGCAGAGTTATTTCGAGCCGGTGCGAAGCCTTCAAGTTCAGCCCGTTTATTATCTGGCATGCGTCGTTTCTATCGGTATTTGTTACGTGAAGGCGTGATCCAAACCGATCCAACCGGCAATATTGATGCGCCACGCCCGCAGCGCTTATTGCCCGATTCACTGTCTGAAGAGGATATCGAGCAATTGTTACAAGCGCCTGATGTTGATTCAGCTATCGGTTTGCGCGACCGTGCTATGTTGGAACTTTTATATGCTACGGGTTTGCGGGTTTCTGAGCTAACTGGCTTGACGCAAGGGCAATTATCCTTACATCACGGTGTGGTCCGGATTTTAGGTAAAGGTGGCAAAGAGCGTTTAGTACCTTTAGGCGAAGAGGCTCAGGATTGGGTGGGGCGCTATCTAGAGATTGCTCGCCCTGAGTTAATGCAAGGGCATGCAGTCTGTGCGCAGGTATTTGTCACGGGGCGCGGTGCAGGCATGACTCGCCAAGCGTTTTGGTATTTGATTAAGCGCTATGCAGCCGAAGCAGGGATTAGTAAACCACTTTCACCGCATACCTTGCGCCATGCGTTTGCCACCCATTTATTGAATCACGGGGCGGATTTGCGAGTCGTACAAATGCTGTTAGGGCATAGCGATATGTCGACTACACAAATTTATACACATGTGGCCAAAGCGCGCTTACAAGAACTGCATCGACAACATCATCCGCGTGGTTAGAACTTTTTGCAGACAGACGCCTCAAACTAGCATGCTTCTTAAGGTCAATGGGCTTCAGGTAGGCATTATGCTATGTTTGAACGACTGCTTTTTTAATTTTACTGATGGAAAGAAACAAAAGTGATGAATAAAAAAACAATGCTAAGCGCTTTATTAGCTAGCTTATTCGTAGTGGGTTTAGCCAACGCAGAGGATAAAGCAGCAGTTGTACCTGCAGCCAGTGTTGAAACCACTACTGCAGCAGCTTCGGCGCCAGTCACTACTGAGACCGCTAAATTAGCAGCTCCAGCTCCTACTACAGCGCCAGTGGATACGGCCTTATTAAATGAAAAACTTAAGCCTTTGTTTGGTAGTGCGCCCGATGCGATTAATCCAACACCTATCAATGGTGTTTACGAAGCTAAATTTGGTACTGAGATGATTTATGTCTCTGCCGATGGCCGCTATTTCCTAAGTGGTGATTTAATTGACGGCTCAACCCGCACCAATCTGTCTGAGCAATCGCGTACTGTTGAACGCAAAGATATGCTGGCTAAAGTCGAAGAAAAAGATGCGGTGATCTTTAAAGCTAAAGGTGAGCAAAAGCATCTGCTGACCGTATTCACGGATGTCGATTGCGGCTATTGCGTGAAACTGCATAAAGAAGTCAATCAACTGAATGATGCTGGCGTGAGCGTGCGTTATTTAGCCTACCCACGGGCTGGCATTGGTTCCGATAGCTATAAGAAAATCGTCAATGTTTGGTGCGCAGACGATAAGTTGGATGCTATGACCAAGTCGAAATCAGGTGAAACGATTGCTTCCAAAGAATGCGAAAATCCAGTAGCGAAGGAATTTGAATTAGGCCAAAAATTGGGTGTGAATGGTACTCCAGCCTTGTTCACTGAAGATGGCACGATGATCCCAGGCTATCGCCCTGCTGATCAATTAGTCAAAATGTTGGATGATATGAAAGTTAAGGTTAATTAAGCCTTTAGTTTCAAAGAGAAAAGGGGCGATTACCGCCCCTTTTTTATTAAGCTGGCAAATCGAACAATAAGACTTCAGCAGTATCCTTACCGGTAATTCTAAAACCACTATTGGCGCTGATAGCGACACCATCGCCTGCTGCTAGGGTTTCACCTTCAACTTCCACTGAGCCACTCGCGACAAATAGATAGCCTATACGATCACTCGCTAAGCTATATGCGCGCTCTACTTCAGGAGCTAACAAACTCGCATAAAGCAGCGCTTCTGTATTGGTAGCTAACGAACCTTCAGCACCGCTAGGTGAAATTAGTAAGCGCCAGCCCTCTGCTTTTTCTGCATCACTGAAATAAGCTTGAGCATAGCTCGGTTGAATATTACGTTGAGTCGGTAATAACCAAATTTGTAGAAAATGCGTGCCTGCTGTTTGCAAAGGGTTGTACTCAGAATGGGTGATGCCAGTGCCTGCGGACATACGTTGTACATCGCCTTTCCGAATTACACTGCCATTGCCCATGCTATCTTTGTGCGCTAACTCACCTTCCAACACATAGCTGATAATTTCCATATTGTTGTGCGGATGTGTTGGGAAGCCAGCGCCCGCTGTGACTCGATCATCATTAATCACCCGCAACACGGAAATACCCATCTGCTTAGGGTCATAGTATTCGCCAAAAGAAAAGCTGTGATGGCTATCTAACCAATTATTTTTAAAATGGCCGCGTTGATTAGCACGTCTAATTTGAAACATGTTTACTCTCCGAATATTTTGTATACGCATAGTTTATCTTTGACTAGAAGTTAGGATAAGTGGTATCTAGTTAGTTGTTAGATAACTCAAGGTTGAGAATACGATGAGTCATTTTGATGATCTTTTTTGGCTAGTGGAAGTAGTGGATGCAGGGACGTTGAGCGCTGCGGCAGACAAGCATAATGTCACCAGCGCAGCAGTGAGTAAGCGCTTACGTTTATTAGAGGAGCGTTTGGGCGTGAAGTTGTTAGTGCGGACTACTCGCCATTTGCGTACCACCGAAGCGGGTGAACTCTATTATCAACGCGGTAAAGTCCTGCTAGAAGAATTTAATGAGTTAGAAGAAAACATCGCCTCTACCAGTGAGCGCTTATGCGGCAATATTCGGATTAATGTGCCTTTGTCCTTTGGTATGCAAGTCTTGATAGGGCCGATTCATGAGTTCATGCAGCTCTATCCGCAGCTACATATCAATCTGCATTTAGATGATCGCTTTATTGATATTCTCAATAGTGATTACGATTTAGTGATTAGGGTAGGGCAGTTGGAAGACTCTTCCATTGTAGCGCAGCGCATTGCTAATAGTCATTTGGTGTGCTGTGCAGCACCGAGTTATTTAGCCAAGCACGGCACACCACAAACGCCTGAAGATTTAGTCAAGCATAATTGCCTGCTCTATCAGCATAGCGTGCCGATGCATATTTGGCATTTTCAGAAAGATAAAGTGGAGAGCCATATCGCAGTACATGGCGATTTGGCTGCGAATAATGGCGATGTACTCTGTCAAGCAGCCATTCTCGGACATGGTATTGTGCAGCAACCCAATTTTATTACCCGTAATGCTGTGGCGAATGGTCAATTGGTGCAGATTTTAACCGACTACTCCTCGCCCTTGATTAGCGCTTATGCGATGTATCCGACCCGGCATTTCTTGCCGATGAAAATTCGCCGCTTAATTGAATTTTTACAGCAGCGCCTTGCTTAAGCCTATTTCGAGTGCTGAGAGAGACTGCTACAATCACGCGCTATGTCAGGAAATACTATTGGAACCTTATTCACCGTCACTAGTTTCGGTGAAAGTCATGGCCCCGCAATCGGTTGCATTGTGGACGGCTGCCCGCCCGGTATGGAGCTATCCGCAGCGGATATTCAGCTCGATTTAGATCGGCGCAAACCCGGCCAAAGTCGGCATACCACCCAACGACGTGAAGCAGATGAAGTGCAAATCCTCTCGGGAGTGTTTGAGGGCAAAACCACTGGAACACCGATTGCGCTGATCATTCATAACACCGACCAGCGCTCGAAAGACTATTCCGAGATTCTCGACCGCTTCCGTCCGGGGCATGCAGACTATACCTACTATAAAAAGTATGGCTTGCGTGATTACCGTGGTGGTGGGCGTTCCTCTGCGCGGGAAACGGCGATGCGCGTCGCTGCAGGCGCGATTGCCAAGAAATATTTGCTGGAACGCTATGACGTGCAGATTCGTGGCTATCTTTCCCAACTGGGACCGATCACTGTCGATAAGCTCGATTGGGATGTAGTAGAAACCAATCCCTTCTTCTGCCCAGATGCGGATAAAGTCGCTGAGATGGAAGCCTATATGGATGCCTTACGCAAAGAGGGTAATTCGATTGGTGCGAAGATCACCACGGTAGCCACCGGCTTACCGCCCGGTTGGGGCGAGCCGATTTTTGACCGGATGGATGCCGAAATCGCTTATGCGATGATGAGCATCAATGCCGCCAAAGGTGTCGAAATTGGTGCGGGTTTTGACTGTGTGACCCAAAAAGGCACCGAGCACCGTGACGAGATCACTATGCAAGGCTTTCTGCAAAATCAAGCGGGTGGCATTTTAGGAGGCATTACTTCGGGGCAAGATATTATTGTCCATACCGCTTTCAAACCGACTTCCAGTATGCGTTTGCCGGGACGGACAGTGAATCTGCAAGGCGAATCAGTTGAGGTGATTACCAAAGGCCGTCACGATCCTTGTGTGGGGATTCGTGCTACCCCGATTTGTGAGGCGATGCTAGCGCTGGTGTTAATGGATCATGCTTTGCGTCATCGTGCACAAAATCTGGATGTTAAAACTGAGCTGGCGGATATTCCAGCGCAAGCATCCGTAGCTAAATAATCTAAAGTATTCACTAGGCTCTAGGAGCTAACTAGAGCCTAAGGTTAATCCCGTATCATCTCCAAATCATTCGCTAATTTCCGTATTCCTTCACCCGTGTTATCTGTCATCCACCATTCACGCGGTGGATCATTTTGGGTCAAACGCAGCAGGTTGAAATACAGTTTTTCATCCACGACTTTCACTAAGTCCAAATATACTTTAGCGGCAAATTCTTTAATTAAACTTGGCTGCTCCGCATCATCCGCTAGCCACCATAAGCTTGCGCTCGGCTCTGGGCTCGAAATAAATAAACCGTGCGGTGCTGCCAATAGAGTAGTTTGTTGGGGTAAGGCTGGAGCCTTGACTTCGACGAGTTGATGAGTCGTCCAATCGATGCGAAATAACTGATAATTTAAGGGATCATTTTCTTTTTGGGTCAGTAGGTAACTGTTGTTAGTGGTAGAAAACAGGGTATTGTTTAAGACATTTGGTACCGGCTCAAAACTATCTTTTAGTATCAAATCTGCCCCGTTTTGAGGATGTAGCATAAGTGTATAAGCAGTAGTTGCGCCGCCTAGTGCACTATTCGGCTCTAAGATATAGAGCAAGCCACGCTCCGTTTCGAGCATCGTGGCTAAGCGGCGTTTGTCCTCGGTTTCTTTTAAAATAGGCACGAATTTCTCTTCTTGGGCTTGCCATAAATCGAGTGTCCAAGCATCTGCTGTATCCGGTGGGAAGTAAGCTGCGTAAACGCCTTGGCTGCTAGGGAAGAGCCAGCTATAACCTGTTTTGGGAAAGGTTTTAAGCCGCTTCGCTTGGCCGTTTTTAATTTGCCAAAGTGAATTGGTTTTCTCAGCATTTTCAGTCAGGAAGTAAAGTGTCTCTTGAAATTTGAGAGCGGATTGAGCATTAAACGAGAAGCTTTCTGTTTTCGGAATATCCTCTACTTCATGGGCGGTGGCTGGATCTTGCTGGGTCATCCACAGGCGTGAATTCAAGACAAAATACCAATCTGCGCCAAGCTGGTGAACCTGTTTCACATCGCTACTCGCCGGTGCGCTATTAATATCTTTGAGAACTTTACTGGTTGCCGGTGTGCTGTTGAGCAGCCAGTATTCTTGACCGGCTACTCGGTCTTGCTCAGCAAGCAGCCAACTGGGTGTGCTGGAAGGCAAGGGTAAAATGCGGGTTAAACCACCGACAGGCCAAGGTGTCGGTTCCCAGTATTTACGTAATGCTTCTATGCCTAAAGATTTAGTGCCCGCGAGCGTGCCATCGGTTTGCCAGCGCTCTTGGCCGCTAATAAAGTAGATCAGTGCGTCGGGTTCATTACTCGCGGGCGGCAACAGCAGTGGATCAGAAAATTCGCCTAATAATTGCGGCTGCTCAGGCTGTGTGGGGCTCAAACTCCAGATCTGCGATAGATTGCGGTCTTTGGGGGAAAAGGTCGGGAAGATTAATTTATCTTTGTGTAAGACATAAGGTACCGGGCGCGCAGGCCAAGAGTCGCCAGCACCCCCAGCGTATTGACCGTCTTTGACTTTTAATAAATTTTTCGTGCCTGCCACCGTGCCATCGGTGGTCCATAGCTCTGAAGGGCGAATGCCATCACTGAGGAAGAAATACAGACGATCTGCAAAGCTAAACAGCATCGGTGCTGCTTGATATTCGCCATTTGGATTGGGTAGGCTAACTAAACGCTCAGTGCCGGTTTGAGTGAAGTCAGTGCGCCATAGTTCTTCAATATGTTGTTCATCAAGGGTACTAAACCATAAATATAATTGGCCTTTAAAAAATAAAGCTTTAGCAGAGTTGAGCGAGCGAGTACCTGAAGCTTGGGTGGGTTGGATATAATTAATGCGCTGGACTTGGTTAGTGCTTAAATTCATCTGCCAAATTTCTGGCTCTGGCGCTGGGTCTTGCTGGCTAGTTTGCACCCAGACAAGCTGCTGCTGATTCGCTGCAACTAGAGTCAGATAATGTTTGGCAGGAATTTGTAGCAAGTGTTCAGTAGTTTTTCCATCGGTACGCCAAATGGATTGGGCGAAAGTTTCTTCTGGTTTAGCGCTACGTTTATCGGGACTAACAAAAAATAAACTGTTCTCGCTTTGAATGGGACTGTCGCCATACACATCAACAAAACGTTCATCCACACTCGCATCTTGGACTAGCTTGGTTCCTGCTGGAGTGCCATCCGTTTGCCATAGCTCAAAGCCATGTTTACCATCATCCACCCAGAAAAAAGCTAAGTTTTTGAAAGCGTGTAGATCAGGCAGGGCGACATTAACGCCACTTTCCAACGTGAAGGGAAAGCTCTTGAGCACTTGTGTTCCCTCTGCGCGGCCATCGGTACTCATTAACTGAAGCTGCGGCTCAACTTGGCTCCAAAAAAGCACTTTGCCATTTAAATCGAGGCTGCTAATAGCGTTAATATCTTGCTGTTGGGCTAAACCACTTGCAGCGCCCGCTGCGAGTTCTTTGACTAAAACAGTGCCCGCTGCACTGCCATCCGTGCGCCAGAGTTCTTGGCCAGTTTCAGGGGTAAAGGCTGCGAAAATCCCATAATTGCCAGTGACTCCCAATGGATAAGGTTTGGAATCAGCGCTAGGGGATGTGGTGAGATAACTAAAAACTTTAGTACCCGCAGCAGTGTTATCCGTTTGCCACAGTTGTGTGCCTAAACGATGGCTTTTACCCACAAATAACTGCAAGTTACTAGGTGAGGTTTCAGCAATTACTGCTAGTGAATAGCTGGCTAAGCTGAGAAGGCTGAGTGCAAGGAGAGTAGAAGGGCGCATGATTCCAGCCTCTAATTTTTAAAGCGGATAAGGTTTAATATGAGCACTGCTTAGTACTAGTTATATTGCCGTGGAAATTTGGAGTTGCAAATGAGCGAGTAGTTCAATGCACTACTTGTTTCTTCATTTTATATTGCCACCGCTATTGCCAATGTAGTGGTAGGCTGCGGTGTTTGGTAGTGGAGTAGTCACGCTTGTAAGCAGCGGGCTATGATTGTCAATGTTCCAGCTTAAAGGATGTCGGGTTTGGGGAAGCTGTTCGCGAATGTGATTAACGCAAGGTGGAAGCCATGCTGCTTATCAAGCCGCTAGCAAGAATCACTTTACGATCCGTGAGCTGTTGAGGCCACTTGAGCAAACCGCTAGTCTTTGTGGAATGATCTATCTCCCACCGTTTGTTATTCATGATTTGAATCATCTTAGCCAAGCCGCAATTGATGCAACTGCGACTCAATACCAGCATTTGCTTACTCACTTACATACACAACGCAGCTCTGTTTAAGCCTTAACTTGCTTGAGTTATCTCAATGATTTAATTGCCTAAGGGAAGTTTATGGCGCTATTTAATGGCTTAGTCTTAGGTTTCGTGGGTGATACTGAGCATAATTGTCGCGGGCTTTGGGCGCTTCGGGCAGATTGTATCGCGCCTGTTAATTGCCAATGGGGTGCGCGTCACGGTCTTGGATCATAGCGCGACGCATATTGAACGCGTGCGCCGTTTTGGTTTTAAGATCTTTTATGGTGATGCTAGCCGTGATGATTTACTGCATACTGCGGGCGCAGAAAAAGCCAAATTACTGGTGATTGCCGCCGATGACCGCGCCACGATTAATAAAATCGTTGAGACCGCTAAGCATAACTTCCCGAATCTAAAACTTTATGCACGGGCTTATGATCACGCCGCAAAGCTCAGCAATTCGCTAAGCATGATCAGGAAACCACCGACCGCTTAAGCAATTTTGAATTAGGCTCGAAAAAGTATATTTCAATCTCGCAGCAAGCCCGCGAAGAAGTGGTGGAACTGCTACAAGCTGACCGAGCTAATCGCGATCAGCAAGAGCAGGATAATGCTTGGAATGCTGAATCCCGCAAGCTTTAGCTACTCGCTTTGTATTAGCGCTTTGTATTAGCTAACCTTTAATGAGCAGGCAAGGGGATAAACTCTTGCTCATCGCCCGGTACGAGTGGAAAGCGCTGTTCGTACCACTCAAGCTTGGCTTGCTCAATCCGTTCTTTGCGGCTAGACACAAAATTCCACCACATATAACGCTTACCTACGGGTGCGCCACCGATCAAGGCAATGCGGCTGTCATTGATAGCGGTTAATGTGCCCTGCTCAAGCGTGTCGAGCACGGTCAGCGTGTAAGTCTCAAGGGTTTGTTCGCCGAGCTGTAATTGCCCTGAGGCTACATAAACCGCTAATTCTGGTGTACCTCCGGGTAAAGCTAGGGTTTGACCAGCTTGTAAATCCGCTTCGACATATAAAGTAGGTGAGAGGGTTTTGACGGGCGAACTGACTCCATAAGCCGTACCCATCAAAATGCGAACTGGCACGCCATCTAAGTTTAGAGCAGGCAAGCTAGCTGAAGAATAGTGAATAAATTCGGGTGCTAGTTCTTCGGCTTCATCTGGCAAAGCCAGCCATAATTGCAGGCCATGTAAACTGCGGATTTGTTGCTTCGCGGTTTCGGTTTCACGCTCCGAATGCACAATGCCATGCCCAGCAATCATCAAATTCAAATCACCGGGGCGAATCGTTTGTACGCTACCGAGCGAATCACGATGCAGAATTTCACCTGCAAATAAATAGGTCACGGTTGCCAAGTTGATATGCGGATGGGGGCGTACATTAATCCCTTCGCCGGGCGCGAATTGCGCAGGCCCCATATGGTCGAAGAACACCCAAGGCCCAACGGCACGCCGTGCTTGATGCGGCAATAAGCGCCGCACTGAGAAACCGCCTAAATCTTGGGTATGCCCGTGTAAAATATTGATCATCGCTAAGTTCCTCAATAGCGTTAAATATGCCTAGCTTATAAATTGGAGCAGGTTGCAATGGCAGTGCTGAAAAAGAGTTGTATATTGTAAGCTATGAGTTTTGAAAGTTCTAAAAGCAAACTAAATTTAAAGTCTTTAAACAGCTGTCCATCACAGCCCTTCGCAAGAGATCAATATCGGCATGACCAAATTAAGTGTAAACCTCAATAAAATCGCTCTCCTCAGAAACTCGCGTGGGCGAGATTTTCCGAATGTAGTGGAGTTTGCCAAGAAATTCATCGCCTTGGGAGTTGAAGGCATTACAGTGCATCCGCGTCAAGATGAGCGCCATATTACGCGCCAAGACACCCTCGATCTTGCCGAGTTGCTGCCGTTTGGTGGAGCCGTGGAGTTTAATATCGAGGGTTATCCTTCGGAAGATTTTCTGGCGCTGGTGGAAAAAACACGGCCTGCGCAATGTACTTTAGTACCTGATGCGCCCGATCAGCTCACCTCCGATCATGGTTGGGATGTGAATAAACATCAGGCAGAACTTGCCAACATTTGTAGCCGACTGCAAGGGCAGGGAATTCGGGTTTCGATTTTCCTAGACCCTAGCCTTGAGCAAGTTGAGTTAGTCCCCGCAACAGGTGCAGCACGAATTGAGCTGTATACCGAAGCCTTTGCTGCTGCTTATGGCACAGCACAATTTGAGCAAGTATGGCAAGCTTATGCCGCGACTGCTAAACGTGCTCAGGAATTGGGAGTCGCGGTGAATGCGGGGCATGATTTGGATTTACAGAACTTGCCACACTTCCTAACGATTAAAGGTATTGAGGAAGTATCGATTGGACATGCTTTGATGGTCGAGTGTATTGAGCAGGGTATGGATAGTGTGATTGCGCAGTATCTAAGAGTTTGTAGTGAGTCGGCCTAAAATTAGGCTATGCCTAGGTAGCGCCTAATTACTTAAAGAGTTGGCAACATTTATAGAGTTAAGCCAGCACCCTGTTTTTTAAGCCAACTCTTGCGCTCTTGATAATCAGGCAAAACTTTATCCACTTCATTCCAGAAAGCATCGTCATGGTTAGAATGGTACAGGTGGCATAGCTCATGCACAACGATGTAGTCAATGATCTTGGGTGGAGCCATCATGCATTTCCAGTGGAAATTGAGTTGCCCATGCCTGCCACAACTCGCCCAGCGGTATCCCATGTCTTTGACCTTGATCAGGCTGGTCGGAACGCCAACCTTGGGGGCATAGTAGCCAACACGCTCCTGAAAACGCTGTTGTCCCTTTTGTACATAATAATGCTCGAAAGCCTGTTTCGCTGCGGTGATACCCCCCGACTCCATGATTTCACGCTTGAGGCAGAAACGCCCTTCCTTGAGCAATAAATCCTGCGCCTGACCTGTAACCAATACCAGCTGGTAAGTCCGCCCCAGATACAGGAAGGATTCGCCATTCACCCAGCTACGTACCACAGTGTAGGCGTTTAAATCACGCCACTCGGCAAGGTTGCGGTAAATCCATAGGCGCTTGCTGTCCACCACCGCATCGACCTGTTCAGGGGTGTAATGTTCCGGGGGTCTGACAGTGATGGTACCGTTACGCTCGATCACAATATCGGTGGTTTTGCGCGGGCCGCCCGGCAACAGGTAGTAATCAATGTCCCTTACGCGGCGCGGGTGGTTCATGGTCTGCTTCCTTGTCTGTATCCATACCGGTTAACAGTGCATCATGGCGATTCTTCGCCAGGTTCATGATTTCGATGGCAAGGCGTTCCCGTTTTTCCTTGAGTTCCGGTATTCCGGTTAGGGTTAACGCCGTTTTTATTTCACTGCGGGTGCGCTTTTGTTTGTCGGCATTCTTCCAAAAATCCATACTGCCGATGCTGTTTTGCAATTTTTCTACAATGGCTTCCATCAGCAGTTTCATGGGGGTGCGGGCTTCATCCGGTATTGTACCCTGCTCGAATGCCTGCATGGCGATATGATCAAAGAAGGTGGTGGCTTCACGGCTCATGCCGTCTTCGCCTTGTTGACGACCTGCGAGGGCAACGGAACGTAGCTTTTCCAGCTCCTCTGCCAGCTTTTCCCATTGATCCTTGTATTGGTCGATCAGGTTCTCCACTTTTTCTGACAGGCTTTGGTAAAACGCGGGGTCTTCATTATGGTGAACGGTGCAATGCTTGCGCAGGGCATGTTCCATTTCACTGGCTTTGGCTTCGGCATTGCCTGCGGCGTGCTGGTTCAGGCTTTCAATAAAGGTTTCGGATAACAGCTCAACCGGCGGCACTTTGGGGTTAATACCGAGGCTGATCAGGTGTTCATTAATCAGGTCTTTGACCTTTTGCCCTGCATCCCCCAGGTTCAGGCTGGTATCTTTGTAGCGTTCCTTGGTGACGCGCAGGATGTAACCAAAACGTTTGACTGGAATGCGGTAAGGCTGGGCGGCTGGATGCGGCAGGATAATATCCATGCTCATCAGGAATTTTTTCAGGTAGACCTCGAAATCAGCACGGATTTTCTCATTTTTCAGCAGTTTGACGGCTTCATGTACTACCTTGGCATCGGCTTCCACGGAAGGCAATTTGCCTTGCACGAACTCCCGGAGTTTTTCGACCTTATGGCTGGAAAAAAGCTGTAATAACCGCTGGTAGCGTTCTTCCAGAACTGGAATTTCCGAATAGATATTCTTTAAACCGTCCTGCAATTCCTGTTGCTCATCAGTAGCCGCATACAGGGTTAACGCATCCGTCAGGTTTTCGGTCAAACCGATGTAATCCACCACATAACCGCGCTTTTTGCCTTTTTTGACTCGGTTGGTGCGGGCAATGGCTTGCAACAAGGTGTGTTCGCGGATTTTCTTGTCGATATACATCACTTGTTCAACCGGTGCGTCAAAGCCAGTCAGCAACATATCGCACACAATCAGAAAGGCAATGCCCGTATGGGGTTTGTCCGGGTCATCGAAGGCGAAATCCTTACAGAAGTTTTCTACCGCATTCCACGCTTTGGCTTGTTTGCGTGCCTCGGTGATATAAGCCGCCTCATTCGTGCCATCCCCGGAAATCACCACGACAGCTTTTAGGTATTTCAGCTTGTGGATGTTGTCCTGATTGGGTGCTTCTGCCGTTTCCAGCGCGTGAATGTGCGCGGTCAAGGCTGCTTCGATTGCCCGTTGGTAACGCACCGCAGCCAGCTTGGAATGACACACCACTTGTGCTTTGAAACCATTGGGGAAAATATTTTCCAGATAATGTTTCACCAAGTCTTTGGCGATAGCCTCGATACGTTTTTCCGCCTCCAGCAAATCCCCGGTTGCACCGTATTTTTTCTTGATGGCCAGCAGTTCGGCTTCAGTGCGGTCTTTAAACAGGTTTTCAAACTGGGTTTCAAAGCCGTGTTTGTCATTCAAGGCTGCATCGGCGGTACGGCCTTCGTACAAAATCTGCAAGGTCGTGCCGTCTTCCACCGCATCCAGTAGGCGGTATTCGTCAATGTAACTACAAAAACGCTTGTAAGTCTTTTTCTCGCCGTGACGATCCGTAATCAGCGGTGTGCCGGTAAAGGCAATCCGCGTGGCATTGGGAAAGGCTTCAAAAATATTGTCACCCAAATCCGAGCCTTGGGTACGGTGGGCTTCGTCAATCATCAGCACAATGCGTTCGGAGGCATTGACGACCCCGAAGGTTTGCGCGGTGGGAATCACCTGATAAGTACCCAAGGCTTCGGCGACCTTCAGCGGCATGGCTTCATCGCGTAGCTGGAATTTATGTGCCATCACCATCGTGATGTCGGAGCTGTCGCTGGACAGTTCGCTACGCAAGGCGCTGCGGTTCTCGATGGTATTGACCCGCCCGCCAATCAGGGTGGCAGTTTTAGCCAGCTGGTCTTCCAGATCGACCCGATCATTGACCAACACGATCTTGTAATCACTCAAGTCACCGGAAGCCCGCAACATCCGCGCCACAAACACCATCGTCAAACTCTTGCCGGAACCCTGCGTATGCCAGACCACCCCGCTACGCGCTTCGGCATTGTTGCCCTCACGCAAACGCTGCACGATCTTGTTGGCTGCGCGAAACTGTTGGTAACGGCATACCACCTTGATACGCGGGCCTGCATCCGTATCCATGAACACCGTGGAGGTGCGCAACATGTTTAGCAAGTTGGCTTTGCTCAACATCCCGTTGATGAGCTGTTGCTGTTGGTTCATGCCTTTGGCGGTGCTATCCGCTTGCGGCCATTGGGTTTTCCAAGGGTAAAAATGCTCTTCGCCGGAGGTAATCGTGCCGTAATCGGCTTCCATACCGCTGGTGCGGATGAGCAGCATATTGGTATGGAACAGGCGTGGCTCACCTTCTTTTAACCCCTCCTGCAAGGTGGCTTTGCGTTTGTTTAGGTAACGCTGGAGTTGTTCAAAGGCTTCACTCATTGGGTTGGCGCAGTGCGATCCGCCTTTTTTGCATTCCACCACCGCCAGCGGGATGCCATTCACAAACAGCACAATGTCAGGAATGATGAAGTTTTTGACGCAGCCGGGGGTATCAATGCGGAACTGGTTGATGGCGTGAAATTGGTTGTTTTCCGGCTGGGCAAAGTCGATCAACTTGACTACCGGGTCTTGTTCGCTCGTGAGTTCATTCACATCCACTTGCGCTTTGAATAGCAGTTTCTGGATAGCTTCATTCGCTTCCAGCAAGGTTTTGTTGGGCTGGCGGCTGATTTGGTCGGTTAAATCTTGAATCTGCTTTGCCGTTAGCCAGCTTTGACCATCGGCGGTTGTGTTAATGGCAGTTACGGCTTGCTGGAAGATGTCAGGCAATAGCCATTGGCGGAAGTTGAGGCGCAGGCTTTGCGTGGGGTCGTGGGGGATGTCCTGACCTTGGTCGATACTCGTCCAGCCTAACGCGGCAAGCTGTTGCAGAAAGGGTTGTTCAACCTCGGTGTATTCGCTCATTTAGTTATTTTCATCAAACGGGTTATAGAGTTTGACGCGGGTTGACTGAAAATCTTTGGTATTTCGGGTGACGAGTATCAGATCATGAATCAGTGCGGTGGCGGCAATTTGTTTATCCAGCGCATTTTCAGGGTGCGGCACACGCAAATGCCCCCATAGTTGGGCTTCTTCTCTGCCAAAATCCAGCATCTGTTCGCTGTACTCCTCAAGTACCGTTGTTAACCAGCGTTCCAGTAGGGTGGCTTGTTCCTGATCACCGCGATGGTAGATCAGGTCAATACCCCGGCGTAACTCACCTAGCGTAATCACACTGAGATAACAGACGGAACCCTTTTCTTGGGCTTGTGTTACAAACCTCGCCACACCGGGATTCATCCGCTCTTTTTTGCGTAGTTCGCTGATAACATTCGTATCCAGTAAATACATCAGCTAAACACTTCTGGCGCTGCATCATCCTGAATCCGCTCAAAGTCACTGTCTCTGCCGACATTCGGCATCTCTTTCAACAGATCAAGGAAGCTTTTCTTTTTGGGACGCATCAATACCTGCTCCAGAATTTGCCGGTGGGCGGCTTCGGCGCTGATCCCCATACGACTGGCGTGTACTTTTAATGCTTGAGCGATTTCATCGCTGATATTTCTTACAATGAGATTAGCCATTGTTGTCACCTCATGCTGATCTGGATGGCTTGATGATAGCATTGCTATCGCTTTCCGTAAATCAGGAAACCCCTCCCAGCCTGCCCTTATCAGGCACGCAGAAGCAACCCCTCCCAGCCTGCCCTTATCAGGCACGCAGAAGCAACCCCTCCCAGCCTGCCCTTATCAGGCACGCAGAAGCAACCCCTCCCACCCTGCCCTTATCAGGCACGCAGAAGCAACCCCTCC